>Ga0268248_100033_pt1 | contig 159160 bp, 139 predicted proteins | sample AgamicAtAme_FD_200856 | JGI IMG/M metagenome (GOLD analysis project Ga0268248, IMG submission 200856) | Agave microbial communities from Guanajuato, Mexico - At.Am.e (v2) (version 2) | ecosystem: Host-associated > Plants > Phyllosphere > Phylloplane/Leaf | place: Guanajuato, Mexico | collected... | reverse complement strand
CGATGGTAGTGTGGGGTCTCCCCATGCGAGAGTAGGGAACTGCCAGGCATCAAATCCGTGAAGAGGCCATCCGTAAGGATGGCCTTTTTGCGTTGAGCGAAAAGCTGAAGCGGAACAGACAGGAAAGCCCCGTGCGCAGGTACGGGGCTTTTTTGCTTTATTTATTTTACTGGTCAGGTCATATTCTTAATTGCTTATCCTGCTAAGCTAAAACGTGATTGTGATCACGATTTAATTATAACAAGTATGTAACATTTCTATTTTTGCGCAGTGGTGGACAAGGATACTCACCATGGGCAAGTAACCTCTGGCTCTGGCAGGAGTATCATTCGAATGGCTGAAAGCAGCATAACAACGCGTGCATCGCTCACCAGCAGCGATACTCGCAGAAGGGTGTGGGCGATTATTGGCGCTTCATCGGGCAATCTGGTGGAGTGGTTTGATTTTTATGTCTACTCCTTTTGCTCTCTCTATTTTGCTCATATCTTTTTTCCGACAGGTAATACGACAACCCAGCTATTACAAACCGCAGGCGTATTTGCTGCCGGTTTTCTGATGCGTCCTATTGGCGGATGGTTATTCGGTCGAATCGCCGATCGCCGCGGGCGTAAAACCTCAATGCTGATCTCTGTCTGTATGATGTGCCTTGGATCGCTGGTCATTGCTTGTTTACCGGGTTATGACGCAATCGGCACCTGGGCTCCGGCGCTATTACTGATTGCCCGTTTGTTCCAGGGGCTTTCTGTCGGCGGCGAGTACGGCACCAGCGCGACCTACATGAGCGAAGTCGCCGTGGAAGGACGTAAAGGTTTTTACGCATCATTCCAGTACGTTACGCTGATCGGTGGGCAATTGCTGGCGCTACTGATTGTCGTGATTTTGCAACAGATTCTTGATGATGCTGAATTACGTGCATGGGGCTGGCGTATTCCCTTTGCTATTGGTGCAGCGCTGGCCATTGTCGCACTCTGGTTGCGCCGCCAACTGGATGAAACATCGCAGCAAGAAGTTCGGGCATTAAAAGAAGCCGGTTCAATGAAAGGATTATGGCGCAACCGTAAAGCTTTTCTGATGGTGCTTGGATTCACCGCGGGTGGATCGCTGGCGTTTTACACCTTCACCACTTATATGCAGAAATACCTGGTTAATACGGCGGGTATGCACGCGAACGTTGCCAGCATTATTATGACTGTAGCCCTGTTTGTCTTTATGCTGATTCAGCCGTTTATTGGTGCTTTATCTGATAAGATTGGACGCCGCACATCAATGCTGCTGTTCGGCGGTCTTTCAACGGTGTGCACAGTACCGATCCTCAGCGCATTGCACAGCGTTACCTCGCCATACGCGGCATTTGCTCTGGTGATGCTGGCGCTGGTGATCGTCAGCTTTTACACCTCGATCAGTGGGATCCTGAAAGCAGAAATGTTTCCCGCGCAGGTGCGCGCTCTGGGTGTCGGGCTTTCTTATGCCGTGGCGAATGCGTTATTTGGCGGTTCGGCGGAATATGTGGCACTGTCGTTGAAGTCATTCGGTGTCGAAACCGCTTTTTTCTGGTACGTCACCGTGCTGGGAGCGTTAGCGTTTCTGGTCTCGCTTATGCTTCATCGTAAAGGAAAAGGCATCCGTCTTTAGTGATTTGCCAGTTGCCACACGGTATAGCCCGTTGTGGCACCGGCAACATCCCATGCGAAATCTTTCCAGCTCCAGCCGCTCCCCGCCGGACGGCTGTCCCAAAGCTCCTTCGATGCGCCAAGGCTAATTGAAAACATCAGCCCTACCATTGCGCTGCGATCGCGGCTATATCCCTGATGTTGCGCTACCTCGTTACCGGCGGCAGAAAGCATGGCGGAGCCCAGAAAATGCTGCGCCTTATCTTGCCCGCTCCAGCTATCATTCGCCATATGACTACAGCCCGTCAGTAGCACCACACTTGCTATCAGCATGTATTTCATCAGCAGGCCCGAAAAAAAGCCCCATTACAGAGACGGGGCTTAGTTTTAAAGAATGCGGCTTATCAGCTTATCGATGCGGATACGGCGCAACCGGCGAATAAGTTTGCGCACCTTCACCGGATAATCCGCAATGCTTTGCAAATCACGATAATGATTCACTACGGTCGTATGCGTGCGGATAAGCTCCAGCTCTTTGTCGCGCTGGGCCGCCAGTTCATGTTTCGGATCGTGGATCAGGATGGCATTTTCCAGATCCAGCCGCCAGGCGCGGGGGTTCAGGTTATTACCCGTCAACAGAATCCATTCGTCATCCACCCACATTCCTTTCAGGTGATAGCTGTTATCGTCATCTTTCCATAAACGCACAACTAACTGATCGGTGTTAACGTAATACTGCAGCCGGCTCAGGAAACGACGCAGATTGATTTCATACAGATAAGGCAGCGCGCCGATGATTTTGAACGGTTGATCTTCCGGAATGAAAAAGTCATTCGCCGTTTTGTCGCCAACGATAATTTCCACTTTTTTACCATCGCGCAGTAGCTGGATAATGTTACGCACCAGCACCGCAGGCAAGTTGAAATAGGGGGTACAAATCGTCAGCTTGTGCTCTGCACACGGCATCAGATGAAAAATAGTTTTGTTCAGCAGGCTGGATTTACCCAGACCGACCAGCGGCGTGACCGCCAGTTGATCGTTATCCGCATCGCCCTGGAAATGGTACGTAGCATCGCGCAGCTCCTGACGGAACAGACGAATATCGTTTTTGATTTCCGGGCTTTTCGGACGCTGAGCATTATCAAGGCGATTTACGCCGCGTCCCTGAATCAGGTTCTGATCGACCCAGTTGCGAATGATATCCGCCATTTGCGGGTTGCGGATCAACTGATAGCGGTCATAGCGATATTTATCGTGCTGATGCAAATAGACATCATTGAGGCTTGCGCCGCTATAAAGCACGCTGTCATCAATGATAAATCCTTTGAAATGCAGCACGCCGAGCGCTTCACGCGTATTCACAGGAACGCCATAGACCGGAACCACAACGTCCGGATTTTCCTGAGCAAGGCGACAGTACCAGTCGGCGTTGGTATTCGATGCCGCTGCGCCAATGCGGCCACGCTGGGCGCGGTGCCAGTCGACAAGCACACAGACATCCAGTTCCGGGCGTTGGCGCTTGGCTTCATACAGCGCATGCAGAATTCCTTTCCCGCCATCGTCCTGTTCCAGGTACAGGGCGATGATATAGATCCGGCGCGTAGCACTGGCGATTTTCGCCAGCAGCGTCTCCCTGAAATCAGCGGGTGAGTAGAAAAACTCTATGTCATCAACTGACTGAGCAATCTTGGGGAGTTGGGCAAGGTGTTGTTGATGTTTATTACGCTTAAATTTTGACAACATCACAGTGCGTTTCTTCTCTGTTTATTGAAGGGTCTTCTGTACCATGCAGACGACATAAGCGGGCAATAATAACACCGTGCCTGCTAAAGTAGTCAACATTTCCAGTACCTTACTCAGGATTCATCCGTCTTCATGAGTTGGAGGGACAATCCCACAATGCCATCTTCCAGCTGAATATCAACGTCAAATCCCAGTTTACGCGCCAGCGTCACCATGCCGCGATTGTTGGGCATAGTAATACCATTCAAGCGCTTAAGTCCGTGATCCCGGGTATAACTGATAAGCTTCTCAAGCAAACGTCGACCAAGCCCGAGTCCTTTCAAATCGGAACGAACCAGCACAGAAAATTCAGCGTCAATATTATCCGGATCGGAAAACGCACGCGTAACACCCAGAATTTCTTCACCTTGATCTGTGCGTCGTACCGCGACAAATGCCATTTCCCGATCGTAGTCGATCTGCGTCATATTCGCTAAATCATCATGGGTAAATTCGTTGATCTCACTAAAGTAACGGTAGTAAAGATCCTCTTTTGTCACCTGGGCGATAAAGCGCTGTAGCTGAGGCTCATCTTCCGGAAGAATCGGGCGGAACAGGCACTGCTCGCCATTTTTCATCTCTACGTCTTCTTCCAGATGCTGAGGATAGGGGCGAATAGCGAGACGCGCTTCACTGTTTCCGACAACGGGGGCAAGGGTCATGGTCACATCCAGCGCGGTAAATTCGCTACCGGAGGCAAGTAAAGGATGAATATCCAGCCGCTCAATTTCCGGGCAATCAACGATCAGATTCGAAACCTGCACCAAAAACTGGCTTAACCCGGGGATGTCCAACGAGCGTAACGCACTGCGCCCGCGGATCTTTTTACTTTTAATCGCCTGAATGATCAAATAACGGGCGAGATTCATATTCAGCGGCGGTAGCGCAACGGCGGCCTGATCTTCTGCCCGCCACTCAACGCCGCCTTCGCCTAACATAATCAACGGGCCGAATACAGGATCATGTTCGACAACCACCCGAAGTTCCTGCGCGCCCGCGCGGTTTGCCATGCTTTGCACCTGCAAACCATGGATACGTGCCTGCGGCCAGTTCATCTTCACACGATCGATAATTGCATCCGCAGCCTGCTGCACTTCGTTCGCTGTGCGCAGATAAAGCATCACCCCCTGAACTTCGGATTTGTGAGGAATATCCGGCGAACGCAGTTTTAAGGCGACCGGGTAGCCAATCTGTTCGGCAATGTGCACGGCTTCAGCACTATCATTGGCGATCCACGTCGGCAGTGTTTGTAGCCCCCAGGCGCCTAAAATCGGCTGGACTTCATGCGTATCCAGCGTCGTTGCGCCCTCCATCAGCGCTTGCTGCAACAAATGGTGCGCTTCGGCGGTATTCGCCGTCATGTTGAGGGATATCGCGGGTGTTTCGCGGAGCTGTTTCTGGTTGCGGCGATACTCCACCATATGCATAAACGCCGTGATGGTGCCTTCCGGCGTGCGATAAGTGGGTAAGCCCGCTTCGCTGAACAGGCGTCGCGCTTCTTGCGAAGAAAACTCGCCGCACCAATTGGTCAGCACTGTTACATATTTCCCGCGCGGATGTTTGCTTAGCGCGTCGATCAATGTTACTGCGCTTTCGCTGCCCGGCGCGGCGGCGCTGGGCGCATGGATCACCATCAACGCGTCGTAATCCTGGCTGTCGAGCAAAATATTAAGCGCCGCGACATAACGCTCATTACCGGCATCATCGCGTAAATCGAGCGGATTACCGGGGACGACGAAATCCGGTAACGCCGTGTGCAAACGGGCCAGCGTCTCTTCGCTGAGCGCTGCCAGTTTGCCATTGCGCAGCCAAAGTTCATCCAGCGCCAGCGCGGCCGGTGCGGCGCCATTACTGACGATCATCAGGCGCTCGCCACGCAGCGGACGCATATGGCTGAGCGTTTCTACCGCCGAAAACAGTTCATGTGTATCCTGGACACGCAGCAAACCGGCTCGTTGAATCGCCGCATCCCAGGCGGGATCAAGACCGGAATGCACCTGCAATAATCGCTGCGCTTCCGGGCTGCGACCGCTTTTGATAACCAGAATAGGTTTATTTCGTGATGCGCTGCGGGCGGCGGAGACAAAACGACGCGCGTCGCTTAAATGTTCCAGATACAGCAGAATGGCGCTGGTTTTACTGTCCCGCGCGAGAAAATCCAGCAATTCGTCAACATCAATATCCAGGCTATCGCCCAGCGCGATAAAGTAAGAGAATCCCATCTCGCGCTGTTGCGCCCAGTCGAGGATTGTATTCGACACTGCCGCTGACTGGGAGATAAACGCCAGTTTGCCGCGCGTAATCGGCACCGGTGAAAAACTGGCGTTCAGCCCCTGCCACGGAGCAAGTAAACCGAGGCTGTTCGGGCCGAGCAGGCGCATCTGGTAGCGTGCAGCGCTGGCCAGAAGAAGCGAATGCTGTTCGGGAGGCGCCGAGAGAATAATGCAGGTTTTGCAGCCTTTTTGCCCCAGCGCATCAAGCAGTTCAAGGTTGCGTTTGGCGTGCGTGCACAGCACCGCGAGATCGGGCGTAAACGGCAGGCTGGCGACATCCGGCCAGGCCAGCACGCCCTGAACCGCTTTATAGGCGGGCGTGACCGGCAATACCGGCCCGGCAAATCCTCCTGCCAGTAAATTGCGCATCATCAGAAAACCTGCGCGCTCCGGCTTCATTGACGCGCCCACCACCGCAATCGATCGGGGACGCAATAACGCTTCCAGCCCTCGTTGGCTCATACCGGCCTCCGCATAAGAGAGATCCGATGATTTTAAACGTTTTCGGCTGCATTTGCTGTGATAGCGGATGGATGGCGCGTTTTCCCTGCCAGATAACGTTCGCGAAAGAGTGTGAAATGTTCGCCGAGCGCCTGTGCGGCAGCGTTGTCGCGCGCGATATCCAGCAGCGCAATCGCCACTTCCGCAGTGCAATATTGGTCATCGGCATGCGCTTCCCGCAGGCGGTAAGCGGAAACACGCGAAAGATCCACAGAGATAACCGGCAGCGCATCCAGATAAGGGCTTTTACGGAACATTTTACGCGCTTCGGTCCAGGTGCCGTCCAGCATAATAAATAGCGGCGGTTTACCTGATGGCGGCGCACTCAGCACCTGGCGTTCGCTGCCCGCATAAGAAGCGGGAAACACCACCATTGGCTGATACGTCTCACTGCGGCAAAGATCGATAAGCGCCTGCGGCGGTTCGGTGCGCGACCACTGAAAGGCCAGCGTATCGGGTAACACGTCGGCAATCAGCCTTCCGGTATTGCTCGGTTTCATCGGTTCGGTATCGAACATCACCAGGCAGAAACGGCTGTTGGCGGTCGCGGGTTTTAACGTCTCGCACAGGCACTGGCGCAGCGGCAGCAGGCAACGCTGGCAGCGACGGATACGGTTACCACGGGCAAGGAACGGACGCGTCGAACGGGCAAGGCGTTCGGCGCGGAGTCGAAGAACAGCGTTTTCGGTCATGGGGATTGCGCAATAAAAACGCCATTGTCGCAGAGCTGAAAACGGGGCACAAGATGCGCCCCGACGGGATCACAGCGATTCGTTGAGCCAACTGTCGAACGGCGCTTTCGGCACGGCGCCGCTGAGCATGTCAACAACTTCACCATTCTTGAACAACATAATGGTTGGAATACTGCGAATGCGGAAGCGCGCGCTCAGTTCACGTTCAGCTTCGGTGTTCACTTTGACAAACCGCACTTTGCCGCTGCGTTCTTCCGCCACATCTTCAAAAATCGGCGCAAAACTGCGGCACGGGCCACACCATGGCGCCCAGAAATCAACGACCACGGGCAGATCGTCTTTCAGCAATTTATCCAGTGTTTCACCGGTAGCGTTGATCACATCTCCATCGAACAGCTCGTGTCCACAGCGTCCACATTTTGCGCCGTCGTTCATTCTCTCTTCGGGAATGCGATTCAGCGCCTGACAGCTTGCACATACGGTATTCATAACTAACCTCAGGAAAAGCGATGGTACAGAGCGGCATGACTGCCGGTATGTTTCTACTATGTTACATATTATTAATAAGAAGGTTTTAAACGACAATGCGTTTTGTTCAATGAATACAATAGTCGATAGCTTTTGAACGAATTAATGGCGAAGCGCAAGGACATCAGGTAATCTGCGCGCTTCGCGCAGCGCTGGTGGAGAAAAGCATGAACGATGAATTAAAGAACAAAAGCGGCAAGGTCAAAGTGATGTATGTCCGCAGTGATGATGATTCCGATAAACGTGGCCAAAACCCGCGCACCGGGAAAGGGCCAGCACGTGCAGGATCGTCGTCTCGTGCCGGAGATGACCGTCGTACTGCCCGCGATGATCGTGGCCGCCCAGGCCGTGATGACAGAGGCCGTTCTGCTCGCGACAACAACAGTCGCCGCCCGCAGCGAGACAATTACAGTGAGCGTGGTGATTCACCGTGGCGTACCGTTTCCCGCGCGCCGGGCGACGACACGCCGGAAAAACCGGATCACGGCGGTATCAGCGGTAAAAGCTTTATCGATCCCGAAGTGCTGCGTCGTCAGCGCGCGGAAGAGACGCGCGTATACGGCGAAAACGCTTGCCAGGCACTGTTCAGCAGCCGTCCGGAATCCATTGTTCGCGCCTGGTTTGTGCAGAGCGTCACACCGCGTTTTAAAGAAGCCCTGCGCTGGATGGCGGCAAACCGCAAAGCTTATCATGTGGTGGACGACGAAGAACTGGAGAAAGCGTCCGGGACGGAACATCACGGCGGTGTCTGCTTCCTGATCAAAAAACGCAATGGTCTGAGCGTGCAGAAATGGGTGGCGAACGCCGGTGAAGAGGATTGCGTGCTGGCGCTTGAAGATGTTGGCAACCCGCATAACCTCGGCGCGATTATGCGTAGCTGCGCGCACTTTGGCGTCAAAGGCGTGGTGTTGCAGGATGCTGGAGTGATTGAATCTGGCGCTGCGGTGCGTACCGCAGAAGGCGGAGCCGAACACGTTCAGGCAATTACTGGCGACAGCTTTGCCGATGCGCTGGAAGATTTCCGTCAGGCCGGTTATGCGCTGGTAACGACTTCCAGCCACAACGGCACGCCGCTGTTCAAAGCAACGTTACCGAAAAAAATGGTGCTGGTACTGGGCCAGGAGCGCGATGGGTTATCTGATGCGACGCTTTCCCGCGCGGATCTGAGCGTCTCGATTGAGGGTACCGGCAACGTTGAAAGCCTCAATGTTTCTGTGGCAACCGGCGTGTTGCTGGCAGAATGGTGGCGGCAGAACAAAGCCTGACGTTAGCCAGCAGATTAAAAAAGCCAGCGCAATGCTGGCTTTTTTTTACTCGGTTTCCGCGGGCAGGGTCGGCATCCAGTCGATCGGCTGCTCTCCATGCTGCTCCAGCCACTGATTTGCCAGCACAAAGTGATTACAGCCAAAGAAGCCGCGATGCGCAGAGAGCGGTGACGGGTGCGGCGCGCGCAAAACATGGTGGCGGGATTTGTCAATAATCGCCCCTTTCTTCTGTGCATGCGAACCCCAGAGTAAAAACACGACGCCTTCCCGATGTTCATTAATCAGTGCGATCACTTTGTCGGTAAAGGTTTCCCAGCCGAGACTGGCATGCGAATGCGCCTGGCCAGCGCGTACCGTCAGCACGGTGTTGAGCAGCAATACGCCCTGGCGCGCCCAGCTCTCCAGATAGCCATGCTGCGGCCGCACGAAGCCCGGTATGGTGTTTTCCAGCTCTTTATACATATTCAGCAGAGAAGGTGGGATGGCGATACCAGGGCGCACAGAAAATGCCAGGCCATGCGCCTGACCAGGACCGTGATAGGGATCCTGCCCCAGAATCACGACCTTAACGTCGCCCAGTTCAGTAAAACGGAAGGCATTAAACACATCTTTCTGCGGTGGGTAGATGGTCATTCCGGACTGCCGCTCAGCCGCAACCGTACTGAGAGTGTTAATAAAGTAGGGCTGCTGTTTTTCTTCTGCCAGCACATCATGCCATGTTAATGAGGTGGTCATCCCGCTCTCCTGCGAAGTTGGTTCCCCGTAGCTTAACTGCTTCTTTCGGCAGAACAAAATTCACCGTCGGCTTTTGCAGAATATACTCAAAAAAATTTGAAAATTTACAAATGTTTTAAGATGGTCTGAAACGCGTAACTTGATATAAAACAAGTATATTCCCTAATTACCACTTTTACTTTGTGGTTTTTATTGATTTAAATCAAAGAATGCAGGGTGTCAGACTGGTATATAAACAATCAGACAACAATGGTTTTACCAATTGGCCGGAAAACCGGCGAATCGAATAATGTGCCGAAGGGAGGCAAATCATGATTACTGGTATCCAGATTACTAAAGCTGCAAACGACAACCTGCTGAACTCGTTCTGGCTGCTTGATAGCGAAAAAGGCGAAGCACGTTGCGTCTGCGCAAAAGGTGGTTTCGCGGAAGATGAAGTGGTTGCGGTCAACAAACTGGGCGCTATCGAATACCGTGAAATTCCTATGGAAGTGAAACCGGAAGTGCGCGTGGAAGGCGGGCAGCACCTGAACGTGAATGTTCTGCGTCGTGAAACACTGCTTGATGCGGTTGAACATCCGGAAAAATACCCGCAGCTGACCATTCGTGTATCCGGCTATGCCGTACGTTTTAACTCGCTGACGCCGGAACAGCAGCGCGACGTTATTGCTCGTACCTTTACTGAAAGCCTGTAATTTCAGGCTGATATAAAAAACGCCGGGATATCCCGGCGTTTTTTTTACTCTTCTGTTTTTTGCTGCCCGCTGCTTGCAGCGCTGGGCTTGCGTCGCTTACCGATGTTTTTGGTATCGCGATGGCGTTGCTTCACGCGCGGCTTCTCTTTTTCTTTCTCTTTTTTCTTCTCTTCGCGTTTGGCCAGCACTTTTTTCGACGGCTTGCCTTTCAGCTTCTCGCTCGGCACTCGCGTTGTCGGGCGCAGTTCGTCCACGACGCGAGCTTTCAGCGGCTCTTCAACGTAACGGCCGACTTTGCCCAGCAACAGGTGATCGTGCGCTTCAACCAGAGAGATGGCTGCTCCTTTGCGACCGGCGCGGCCGGTGCGGCCAATACGGTGCAGGTAGGTGTCGCCACTGCGCGGCATATCGAAGTTAATGACGTGGCTGACATCCGGAATGTCGATACCGCGGGCAGCCACATCGGTGGCGATCAGCACATTGACGCGGCCATCGGTCAGACGTTTGATCGCTTCGTTGCGCTTCACCTGTACCATCTCGCCTTCGAGATAGCAGTTATTGATGCCTGCTTCGCGCAGCCAGCCTGCCAGCTCATGCACGCGTTCACGTTTACGCACGAAGACGATAGAGCGGCTGACTTCCGGCTGCTTCAGCAGGTGTATCAGCAGCGCGGTTTTGTGTTCAAGGTCGTCGGCGCGGTAGTACCACTGGTGGATTTTCTTACGTTCGCGCGTTGACGGTGTGGCTGAGACTTCGACCGGATCTTCCAGCAGACGTTCGGCGAAATTTTTGATCGCGTCGCCTTCAAGCGTTGCGGAGAACAGCATCGTCTGTTTGCGCCAGCGAGTTTCACCCGCAATGTGCTCGATATCCTGCGCGAAGCCCATATCCAGCATGCGATCGGCTTCATCGAGGATCAGCGTTTCTACCGCGCGGCAGTCGAAGTTCTCTTCTTTAATGTATTGCAGCAGGCGACCGGTGGTGGCAACCACGATATCCTGATTTTCGCTGAACACTTCAGCGTGGTTCATATAGGCGACGCCGCCGGTAATGGTCGCGATATCCAGATGGGTATTCGCCGCCAGTTCGCGGGCATGATCGGCAACCTGCATTGCCAGCTCGCGGGTTGGCGTCAGGATCAGAATACGCGGCGGACCAGATTTCTTACGTGGAAAGTCCAGAAGGTGTTGCAACGCTGGCAGCAGGTAGGCCGCCGTTTTACCGGTACCAGTAGGCGCAGAACCAAGGACGTCACGCCCCTCAAGCGCAGGCGGAATGGCAGCTGCCTGGATAGCGGTTGGGCGCGTAAAGCCTTTATCCTGGAGCGCGTCCAGTAGGCTGTCGTCAAGTTCGAGTTCGGAAAAAGTCGTTACAGTCATGATCTACCTCTGTGTGGGGCGCTGATTATAGACGTTACGGCTGGAATCTTCATCTGTTGTCTGCTTATCGCTTTTCCGGCGCTTTGCTTTCACCTATGCTACGCCTGTTTCCGTATTGAGGTTGTAAAGATGTCTCAGCCAAAGGCTCAGTTGCGCCGTGACGGCTTCACGTTTAAAGAATTCTTTGTCGCACACGATCGTTGCGCCATGAAAGTGGGCACCGATGGTTTGATGCTGGGTGCCTGGTCGCCGGTATCGAAAGCCCGGCATGTGCTGGATATTGGCACGGGCAGCGGTCTGCTGGCGTTGATGCTGGCGCAGCGAACCGGGCCGACGGTGACCATTGATGCCGTCGAACTTGATGCGCAGGCTGCTTCGCAGGCGCAGGAAAATGTGCTGGCATCGCCGTGGGCAGATCGTATCACAGTTCACGAGGCTGATATTCGCCAGTGGAGCAGTGAGAATACCGCGCGTTACGATCTGATTGTCAGCAATCCTCCCTATTTTGACGAAGGGGTGAAATGTGCGACGCCAGAACGCGATCGCGCGCGCTATACCACTACGCTTGATCATCAGTCGTTGCTGGAAATTGCCGCCACTCTGGTGACGGAAGAGGGCTTTTTCTGCGTTGTACTGCCGATTGAAGCCAGCGATCTTTTCACGCAGAAAGCGCTTGGTATCGGCTGGCATTTACGTTTGCGAACCGATGTGGCGGAAACGGAAAGCCGTTTGCCGCATCGTGTCCTGCTGGCGTTCTCGCCGCGTGCCGGTGACGTGTTCGCCGACCGGCTGGCGATTCGCGGGCCGGATCAGCGCTATTCCGACAGCTACACTGCGCTGACCCAGAGCTTCTACTTGTTTATGTAACTGCGCGGCGAGAGTACTGTCGGGCCGGATTCCGCAAGCTGCTCGGGGTAATCCAGCGTGTAATGCAACCCGCGGCTCTCTTTGCGCTGCATCGCGCAGCGTACAATCAGCTCGGCTACCTGTACCAGGTTGCGCAACTCCAGCAGATTATTGGAGACGCGGAAATTGGCGTAGTACTCGTCAATCTCCTGCTGCAACAAGGTAATGCGGCGCATTGCGCGTTCGAGTCGTTTTGTGGTGCGCACGATACCGACGTAGTCCCACATAAACAGCCGCAGTTCGTGCCAGTTATGTTGCAGGATAACCCGCTCATCGGCATCGTCGACGCGGCTTTCATCCCAGGCGGGTAGCGCCGGAATGGCATGCACATGCGGCATGCGACGGGCAATGTCTTCCGCCGCCGACCAACCGTACACCAGACATTCAAGCAGTGAATTCGATGCCATGCGGTTCGCGCCATGCAGGCCGGTGTAGCTCACTTCGCCAATGGCATAGAGACCATCGACATCGCTACGCCCGCGATCGTCAACCATCACGCCGCCGCAGGTGTAATGCGCGGCAGGCACAATCGGCACAGGTTCTTTAGTCAAATCGATCCCCAGACCCAGCAATTTTTCATAAATCATCGGGAAGTGATGGCGAATAAATTCGGCAGGTTTATGGCTGATATCGAGATACATGCAGTCCACGCCGAGGCGCTTCATTTCATGATCGATAGCGCGGGCGACGACATCACGCGGTGCCAGTTCGCCACGCGGATCAAAGTCCGGCATGAAGCGCGTACCGTCCGGACGTTTCAACCAGGCTCCTTCACCGCGCAGCGCTTCGCTGAGCAGGAAGCTGCGCGCCTGAGGATGAAACAGCGCGGTGGGATGGAACTGGTTAAACTCCAGGTTCGCCACCCGGCAACCAGCGCGCCACGCCATGGCGATGCCGTCACCGGAGGAGATATCCGGGTTGGTGGTGTATTGATAGACTTTCGATGCACCGCCGGTCGCCAGCACCACCGCCTTTGCGTGGCAGGTTTCCACCTGTTCTTTATTTCGGTTCCACACCCATGCGCCTACGACGCGACGCGTACCCGGCAGACCGATTTTGTCCGAAATAATCAAATCCACCGCATTGCAGCGTTCGAGTACGCGAATATTCGGGTGATTAATGGCCTTGCTGACCAGGGTATTTTCCACCGCTTTACCGGTGGCATCGGCGGCATGAAGGATGCGGCGATGGCTGTGCCCGCCTTCGCGCGTCAAATGGTAACTGGACTCGCCATTCGCGGCGATCTCGGTGTCAAATAACACCCCCTGATCGATAAGCCACTGTACGCAGGAACGGGCATTGCTGGCGACAAATTCCGCCGCGTGACGTTCAACAATTCCTGCGCCAGCAATCAGCGTATCTTCCACATGGGATTCAACGCTGTCTGTTTCGTCAAACACGGCTGCAATGCCGCCCTGAGCATAAAATGTTGAGCCTTCACTGATTGGCCCCTTACTTAAGACGATAACGTTGTGCTGTTGTGCTGCCAGACGTAATGCCACGGAAAGACCAGCGGCGCCGCTACCGACCACCAATACATCACAGGAGAGTTCAGGCGTTGTTTTCATGATCTGTGTTTAATTTACTAAACAAGGTTTGCTGAGCATAGCACCGCGTCCGGCGAAAGATCACTCTTTTTTGCAAGGGTTGTATTAATGGCTAAACAGAAACTCAGAGCAAGCAGGTATCATCAGCGGAAAAAATATTAAGAAGCAGATCGTTAGGGAAGGTGTATTAGAGATGAAAAAAAAACACTATTGCGTTACTCTCTGGCGATCTTAAGGTCTTTTCTTTGAGAAAACACAGTGTTCAGCGTTTGCAGACTTATAATGAGTGATAATGATTTTTTGCGAACGATACACAAAAACAATGGCGTAACGGAACTTTACTGTAAACCTGGGCTCTAATTGGCTGCTTGCTCATATTGCAGTATTGGAGTGGCGTTTCTGGATACGCGTGGAAATTGGTTTTGGGGAGATTTTACCTCGGATGAGCGAGCAGTTAACGGATCAGGTTCTTGTCGAAAGGGTCCAGAAAGGAGATCAGAAAGCGTTTAACTTACTGGTGGTGCGCTACCAGCATAAAGTGGCGAGTCTGGTTTCCCGGTATGTCCCTTCGGGCGATGTGCCTGATGTCGTACAAGAATCATTTATAAAGGCCTATCGCGCGCTTGATTCGTTCAGGGGAGATAGTGCTTTTTATACATGGCTATACCGAATTGCTGTTAACACAGCGAAAAATTATCTGGTCGCCCAGGGGCGCAGGCCGCCATCCAGTGATGTGGACGCTATTGAAGCAGAAAACTTCGAAAGTGGCGGTGCACTAAAAGAAATTTCGAACCCTGAGAACTTAATGTTGTCAGAAGAACTGAGACAAATAGTTTTCCGTACCATTGAGTCGCTCCCGGAAGATTTACGCATGGCAATTACGTTGCGGGAGCTGGATGGCCTGAGTTACGAAGAGATTGCGGTCATCATGGATTGCCCGGTTGGTACAGTGCGTTCACGTATCTTCCGTGCGCGTGAAGCTATTGATAATAAAGTTCAACCGCTTATCAGGCGTTGACGATAGCGGGATACTGAAAAAGGTATTAGGCATGCAGAAAGAACAACTTTCCGCTTTAATGGATGGTGAAACGCTGGATAGCGAGCTGCTCGCAGAGCTGGCCCGCGATCCTGAAATGCAGAGAACCTGGGAGAACTATCACCTGATTCGCGACTCTATGCGCGGTGATACGGCCGATCTCCTCCATTTCGATATCTCCGCCCGCGTGATGGCCGCGATTGAGAACGACGCCGTTGAAACTGCGACGCCGTTGATTCCCGAAGCGCAGCCTGCGCCGCACCAATGGCAGAAGATGCCGTTCTGGCACAAGGTTCGTCCGTGGGCAAGCCAGCTTACCCAAATGGGCGTAGCGGCATGCGTATCACTTGCTGTTATTGTTGGTGTCCAGCACTATAATGGCTCAACTGAATCAACCCAACAGCCCGAAGCGCCAGTGTTTAATACGCTGCCGATGATGGGTAAAGCCAGTCCGGTGAGTTTGGGTGTTCCTTCTGATGCGTCGGCAAGCGCCGGTCAGCAACAGCAGGTGCAGGAACAGCGTCGTCGCATTAATGCGATGTTGCAGGATTACGAACTGCAACGCCGTCTGCACTCCGAACAGCTTCAGTTTGAGCAGGCGCAAACGCAGCAGGCCGCTGTACAGGTGCCGGGAAATCAAACTTTAGGAACGCAATCGCAGTAATGAAGCAACTTTGGTGTGCCATGTCTTTTGTGGCTACTGGCCTGTTCTTCTCTGTCAACGCCTCGGCTGATGTTTCATCCGGGGCGTTGTTACAGCAAATGAATGTGGCGAGTCAGTCACTCAACTACGAACTGTCTTTTATCAGCATTAATAAGCAGGGAGTAGAGTCTTTACGCTACCGCCATGTGCGTGTAAATGACCAACCGCTTGCACAGTTATTGCAGATGGACGGTCCGCGTCGGGAAGTGGTGCAGCGGGGTAGTGAGATCAGCTACTTTGAGCCTGGTCTTGAACCCTTTACGCTCAACGGCAACTATATTGTCGATTCGCTGCCGTCACTGGTTTATACCGATTTCAAACGTCTTTCCCCTTACTATGACTTCATCTCCGTAGGCCGTACGCGCATTGCTGACAGGTTATGCGAAGTGATCCGCGTTGTGGCGCGCGATGGCACCCGGTACAGCTATATCGTCTGGATGGATGAAGAGACGCATCTGCCAATGCGCGTCGATCTGCTCGATCGCGATGGCGAAACCCTTGAGCAGTTCCGCGTCATCGCATTCTCGGTCAATGGCCAGGTTGCCAGTAACATGCAGACACTGGCAAAAGCCAGTCTGCCGCCGCTGCTGTCGTTACCGGTTGGCGATAACGTGGATTTCAACTGGATGCCATCCTGGGTGCCGCAGGGCTTTGAGCAAGTCGCCAGCAGCCGCCGTAAATTGCCAACGCTTGAGATGCCGGTTGAATCACGTCTTTATTCTGATGGGTTATTCAGCTTCTCGGTTAACATCAGCCCGGCCAATCAGAACAGTTCCGAACAGTTACTGCGTACCGGTCGGCGTACCGTGATGACCACGGTTCGCGATAACGCGGAAATTACCGTTGTCGGCGAACTGCCACCGCAAACCGCAAAACGTATTGCGGATAGCCTCAAATTCAAGGCCGCACAATGATTAAAGAGTGGGCGACCGTCGTTTCCTGGCAAAATGGTAACGCGCTGGTCGAATGTGATGTCAAAGCATCCTGTAGCAGCTGCGCTTCCCGCGCAGGTTGCGGCAGCCGTGTGCTGAATAAACTGGGTCCGCAAACAACGCATACCATTGCGGTTCCTTGCGAACAACCGCTGGTGGCGGGGCAAAAAGTGGAGCTCGGAATTGCTGAAGCCAGCCTGCTGAGCTCCGCAATGCTGGTCTATATGTCGCCGCTGGTGGGGCTGTTTGCTATGGGCGCCATTTTCCAGTCGCTGTTTGCTGCCGATATCGCAGCGCTGTGCGGCGCGGTGCTGGGCGGCGTTGGCGGCTTTTTACTCGCGCGCGGGCTGTCGCCAAAGCTGGCTACCCGCAGTGAATGGCAGCCGGTGATCTTAAGCGTTGGCCTGCCGCCAGAGATGATTCGCGTCGATAGTACAACTGCTGAAAATCGTCCGTAATTTCCCTTTTCGCCTTGCGGTAATGGCGTCACTTTCTGGCATTTCCCCGCATTGTGGTTGTAGTGTAGAATGCGGCGTTTCAGTACATTTGACGTCAGGCGCGAACAGGCCTCTTAGCTACTCGTAAGGCATAAAATCTCACTCTATGAAGAATATTCGTAACTTTTCGATCATCGCTCACATCGACCACGGTAAGTCGACGCTGTCTGACCGTATCATCCAGATTTGCGGTGGTCTTTCCGATCGCGAAATGGAAGCCCAGGTTCTTGATTCGATGGATCTTGAGCGCGAGCGCGGTATTACTATCAAAGCGCAAAGCGTGACGCTGGATTACAAAGCCAACAATGGCGAAATCTACCAGCTCAACTTTATCGATACCCCGGGTCACGTTGACTTCTCCTATGAGGTTTCTCGCTCGCTGGCCGCCTGTGAAGGGGCGCTGCTGGTGGTGGACGCCGGGCAGGGCGTGGAAGCGCAGACGCTGGCGAACTGCTATACCGCCATTGAAATGGATCTCGAAGTCGTGCCGGTACTGAACAAGATCGACCTGCCAGCTGCCGATCCTGAACGTGTTGCGGAAGAGATTGAAGACATCGTCGGCATCGACGCTACCGATGCGGTGCGCTGCTCGGCGAAAACCGGCGTCGGCGTTCCGGACGTTCTGGAACGCCTGGTGCGCGATATTCCGCCGCCGGAAGGCGATCCGGATGCGCCGTTGCAGGCGCTGATCATCGACTCCTGGTTCGATAACTACCTCGGCGTGGTTTCTTTGGTGCGTATCAAAAACGGCACCATGCGCAAAGGCGACAAAATTAAGGTGATGAGCACCGGGCAGGTCTATAACGCTGACCGCCTCGGTATTTTCACGCCGAAACAGATTGACCGTAACGAACTGAAATGCGGCGAAGTAGGCTGGCTGGTCTGCGCAATTAAAGACATTCTCGGCGCGCCGGTCGGCGATACCCTGACTACAGCCCGTAACCCGGCAGACAAAGCGCTGCCAGGCTTTAAAAAGGTGAAACCGCAGGTTTATGCGGGTCTGTTCCCGGTCAGTTCCGACGATTATGAAAACTTCCGTGACGCGCTCGGTAAGCTGAGCCTGAACGATGCTTCGCTGTTCTATGAGCCGGAAAGTTCCACCGCGCTGGGCTTCGGCTTCCGCTGCGGCTTCCTCGGTCTGCTGCACATGGAGATCATTCAGGAACGTCTGGAGCGTGAATACGATCTGGATCTGATCACCACGGCGCCGACCGTAGTCTACGAAGTGTTGACCACCAACAAAGAAGTGGTTTACGTCGACAGCCCTTCCAAGCTGCCGCCGCTGAACAATATCGACGAACTGCGCGAGCCGATCGCCGAATGCCATATGCTGCTGCCGCAGGAATACCTGGGCAACGTCATTACCTTGTGCGTAGAAAAACGCGGTGTACAAACCAACATGGTTTACCACGGTAATCAGGTGGCGCTGACCTATGAAATTCCGATGGCGGAAGTGGTGCTGGACTTCTTCGACCGTCTGAAGTCCACCTCGCGCGGTTATGCGTCGCTGGACTACAACTTTAAACGTTTCCAGGCTTCAAACATGGTACGTGTGGATGTGCTGATTAACAGCGAGCGTGTTGATGCGCTGGCGCTGATCACCCACAACGATAACGCACCGTACCGTGGCCGCGAGCTGGTGGAGAAGATGAAAGAGCTGATCCCGCGCCAGCAGTTTGATATCGCGATTCAGGCGGCGATTGGCAACCACATTATTGCCCGCGCGACCGTAAAACAGTTGCGTAAAAACGTACTGGCAAAATGCTATGGCGGTGACGTCAGCCGTAAGAAAAAGCTGCTGCAGAAACAGAAAGAAGGTAAGAAACGTATGAAGCAGGTCGGTAACGTCGAACTGCCGCAGGAAGCGTTCCTTGCCATTCTGCACGTAGGCAAAGAGAGCAAATAACCTAAAGGAGTTGGCATGGCGAACATGTTTGCCCTGATACTGGTGGTCGCGACGCTGGTGACGGGAATTTTATGGTGCCTGGATAAGTTTATTTTTGCACCGAAACGCCGGGAACGTCAGGCCGCCGCGCAGGTTGCGACAGGTGATGCGCTGGATGCAAAAATGCTGAAGAAAATCGGCCCGAAACCGGGCTGGCTGGAAACAGGCGCTTCTGTATTCCCGGTGCTGGCGATTGTTCTGGTCGTGCGTTCGTTTATTTACGAACCGTTCCAGATCCCGTCAGGTTCGATGATGCCGACGCTGCTGATTGGCGATTTTATTCTGGTGGAGAAATTCGCCTATGGCATTAAAGATCCGATCTACCAGAAAACGCTGATCGAAACCGGTCATCCGAAACGCGGCGATATTGCTGTATTTAAATACCCGGACGATCCGCGTCTTGACTACATCAAGCGCGTAGTTGGCCTTCCGGGCGATAAAGTCACGTACGATCCGGTGAGCAAACAGGTTACCGTGCAGCCGAATTGTAGCTCTGGCCAGGCATGCGGCAGCGCGCTGCCGATCACCTACAGCAATGTGGAAGAGAGCGATTTTGTGCAGACTTTCGGCCGTCGTACCGGCGGTGAAGCGAGCAGCGGTTTCTACCAGATGCCGAAAGGGCAGAGTATGGACGACGGCGTGCGTCTGGCCGAGCGCAAAGAGACGCTGGGTGATGTGACGCACCGTATTCTGACCGTGCCTATCGCGCAGGATCAACTGGGGATCTACTATCGCCAGTCGAACCAGCCGCTGGCCACGTGGGTTGTGCCGCCGGGTCACTACTTCATGATGGGTGACAACCGCGATAACAGCGCGGACAGCCGTTACTGGGGCTTTGTACCGGAGCAAAATCTGGTGGGCCGGGCCACGGCAATCTGGATGAGCTTCGAGAAACAAGAAGGTGAATGGCCGACAGGCGTACGCCTGAATCGTATCGGCGGAATTCATTAATTAGCCGGGGCGCAATCATTACACTTGCGCCCCGAATTATTTCCAAGATTATTCCCATCTGACTAACGACAACCCCGGTCGTTGCGTATAGAATATTCCCCCGAAGTTTATGACTGGTTCCCACAAGAGCCACGGCACACGAAACCGCGTTGGTTTGTTTTCAGGTCGGTTTCGTGTGCTGCATTGTTGACGCATTTATTTATTGGTATCGCATGAATCCCATCGTAATTAATCGGCTTCAGCGGAAGCTGGGCTACACTTTTCAACATCAGGATCTGTTGCAGCAGGCATTAACCCACCGCAGCGCCAGTAGCAAACATAATGAGCGTCTCGAATTTCTCGGTGACTCTATTTTAAGTTTTGTGATCGCAAATGCGCTTTATCACCGCTTCCCTCGCGTGGATGAAGGTGATATGAGCCGTATGCGTGCGACGCTGGTACGCGGAAATACGCTGGCGGAAATCGCCCGCGAATTTGAACTGGGCGAATGTCTGCGCTTAGGGCCGGGTGAATTGAAAAGCGGCGGTTTTCGCCGTGAATCTATTCTGGCGGACACCGTTGAGGCATTAATTGGCGGGGTATTTCTTGATAGCAATATCCAGACCGTCGAACAATTAATCCTGAGCTGGTATCAGACGCGCCTGGACGAAATCAGTCCTGGCGATAAACAAAAAGATCCGAAAACGCGCCTGCAGGAGTTTTTGCAGGGTCGCCATCTGCCGCTGCCTTCCTATCTGGTGGTGCAGGTGCGTGGTGAAGCGCACGATCAGGAATTTACTATCCACTGCCAGGTTAGCGGCCTGAGTGAACCGGTGGTTGGCACGGGTTCCAGCCGTCGTAAGGCGGAACAAGCTGCCGCCGAACAGGCGCTGAAAAAACTGGAGTTGGAATGAGCACTGAAACTGAAAAAAGCTACTGCGGATTTATCGCCATCGTTGGGCGTCCTAACGTCGGTAAATCCACCCTGCTGAACAAGCTGCTCGGGCAGAAGATTTCGATCACCTCCCGCAAAGCGCAGACCACGCGTCACCGCATCGTCGGCATCCATACCGAAGGGGAATATCAGGCAATTTACGTCGATACCCCCGGGCTGCATATGGAAGAGAAACGCGCCATTAACCGCCTGATGAACAAAGCGGCCAGCAGTTCTATCGGTGATGTTGAACTGGTGATTTTTGTTGTCGAAGGCACTAAATGGACGCCGGATGACGAAATGGTGCTCAACAAGCTGCGTGACTGTAAAGTGCCGGTGATCCTAGCGGTCAACAAAGTTGACAACGTGCAGGAAAAAGCGGATTTGCTGCCGCACCTGCAATTCCTCGCAAGCCAGATGAATTTCCTCGATATCGTGCCGCTCTCTGCGGAAACCGGCACCAACGTCGATACCATCGCCAGCATCGTGCGTAAGCATCTGCCGGAAGCGATTCATCACTTCCCGGAAGACTACGTGACCGATCGTTCTCAGCGCTTTATGGCCTCTGAGATCATCCGTGAAAAACTGATGCGTTTCCTCGGCGCCGAATTGCCTTACTCGGTTACCGTGGAGATCGAACAGTTCGTCACCAATGAACGCGGCGGTTACGACATCAACGGGTTGATCCTGGTTGAGCGCGAAGGGCAGAAGAAGATGGTGATTGGCAACAAAGGTTCCAAAATCAAGACCATCGGTATCGAAGCCCGTAAAGATATGGAAGAGATGTTCGAAGCCAAAGTTCACCTTGAATTGTGGGTGAAGGTGAAATCCGGCTGGGCCGATGACGAACGCGCCCTGCGCAGTCTCGGTTATGTAGACGATCTCTAAGCGTGCCATCTCGATGAATTTCGGGTTGCAGGCAGGCGGCCAGGCCGTAAGTCTTGAAGTCATCGGCTGGCTTGCACGAAAGCAGCCTGTGCCTCTGCAACCTGAACGCCGGACATAACATCATGGAAGGCTGGCAGCGCGCATTTGTTCTGCATAGTCGCCCCTGGAGCGAAACCAGCCTGATGCTGGACGTCTTCACGGAAGAGTCAGGCCGCGTGCGCCTTGTCGCCAAAGGCGCACGTTCAAAACGCTCCAGTCTGAAAGGCGCTTTGCAGCCTTTTACCCCTCTGCTGGTTCGCTTTAGCGGGCGCGGTGAAGTGAAAACCCTGCGCAGCGCGGAAGCGGTATCACTGGCGCTGCCGCTGAGCGGCATCACGCTCTACAGCGGTCTCTACGTCAACGAACTCATCTCCAGAGTGCTGGAGCACGAGACGCGATTCTCCGAACTCTTTTTTGATTATCTGCACTGTATCCAGGCGCTGGCTGGCGCAACCGGCACGCCGGAACCGGTCCTGCGCCGCTTTGAGCTGGCGCTGCTCGGCCATCTCGGTTACGGCGTGGATTTTCTTCACTGCGCGGGCAGCGGCGAGCCGGTGGATGATGCAATGACCTACCGCTACCGGGAAGAGAAGGGTTTTATCGCCAGCGTGGTGATCGATAACAGCACTTTTACCGGGCGACATCTGCGCGCGCTGGCGGAGCGGGAGTTTCCGGATGCCGACACCCTGCGCGCGGCAAAGCGCTTTACCCGCATTGCGTTAAAGCCGTATCTTGGTGGCAAGCCGCTGAAAAGCCGCGAGCTATTCCGGCAGTTTGTTCCCAAACGATAGCGGAAAAATTACAGGCCAGGCGGGGCGAAGACCGCGCCGGAACCCATAAAAATACGAGGATTGTCATGGCTGAATTACTGTTAGGCGTCAATATTGATCACATTGCTACCCTGCGTAACGCACGCGGGACCGCATACCCGGATCCGGTACAGGCGGCATTTATTGCCGAGCAGGCCGGTGCCGATGGCATTACCGTGCATCTGCGTGAGGATCGCCGTCACATTACCGACCGCGACGTGCGCATTTTGCGCCAGACCTTGCATACGCGCATGAATCTGGAAATGGCGGTCACCGAAGAAATGCTGGGCATTGCTTGCGAAACTAAGCCGCACTTCTGTTGCCTGGTGCCGGAAAAACGCCAAGAAGTCACCACTGAAGGCGGGCTGGATGTTGCCGGTCAGCGCGAGAAAATGCGTGATGCCTGCCAGCGCCTGGCGGCCGCGGGTATCCTTGTTTCGCTGTTTATCGATGCTGATGATGAACAGATTAAAGCCGCCGCCGAGGTTGGCGCGCCCTATATCGAGATCCACACCGGTTGCTATGCCGATGCTAAAACCGATGCGGAACAGGCAAAAGAGCTTGAACGCATCGCCAAAGCGGCAACCTATGCCGCAAGCCTGGGGCTGAAAGTGAATGCCGGCCACGGCCTGACGTATCACAACGTGAAAGCGATTGCTGCACTGCCGGAGATGCATGAGCTGAATATCGGCCATGCGATTATTGGCCGCGCAGTAATGAGTGGTCTGAAAGAGGCGGTGGCCGAAATGAAACGTCTGATGCTGGAAGCGCGCGGCTAATGGCGATTCTGGGAATTGGTACGGATATCGTTGAGATAGCCCGCATCGAAGCGGTGATCGCCCGTAGCGGCGATCGCCTTGCCAGACGGGTGCTGAGTCCGAATGAGTGGGAAATCTATCAGGCGCATCAGCAGCCGGTGCGCTTCCTGGCAAAACGCTTTGCCGTGAAAGAAGCGGCAGCGAAAGCGCTGGGCACGGGGATCCGCAACGGGCTGGCGTTTAATCAGTTCGAAGTCTTTAATGACGAGCTGGGCAAACCGAGCCTGCGTTTATGGGAAGAGGCGCAGCGTATGGCGGAAAGAATGGGCGTGCGCAGCATGCACGTGACGCTGGCGGATGAACGCCACTACGCCTGTGCGACGGTGATTATCGAGAACTAGATTTTATCGGCGTGGTGCATCAGGACAAATTTGTCCCACAGTTGTTCTTCGCTTTCCACATGCGCGGGATCTTTGAGGATCGTATTGGGGATCGGGCACACTTTCTGGCAGGTCGGGGTTTCATAGTGCCCGACACACTCGGTGCAACGGTCGCTGTTAATTTCATAAATGCTGTCGCCCATCGAAATTGCCTCGTTCGGGCATTCCGGTTCGCACATATCGCAATTGATGCATTTTTTGGTAATTAACAGCGCCATCAGGAAAATCTCGGAAACATCACAAACAGGGCGGGCATTATACGATCATTCCCTGTTCAAACCAGTTTTTTTACCAGCTCCTCGCTGTGGCGAATACGCTCCGGCGCATGCTCCAGATCCTGCTGCACCAGCGCCATAAACAGTAAATCCGTCAGCATCATTTGCGCGCTGGTGGAGGAGATCGCCGCGCTGCGCGTCGCCTGCTCTTCGGCGATGGTATAGAGGCAATGCGTCGCGCGCTGTTGCAGCGCATTAGGCGTAAAGCCGGTAATTGCCAGGACTTTACCACCCACGCGCAGCGTCTCATCTACGGCCATATTGATCTCGCGCCGTTCACCGGTATAGGAAACCGGCAGCAGTAAATCGCCCGGCTCCATGGCCTGTACGGTCGCCAGCAGGGCGTGCATATCCTGCTCGACGACGGCGTTAATGCCGATTTTCATCAGCTTCCAGCCGAAGTTGCGTGCAACCAGCCCGGATGCGCCAATCCCCGTAAGGATAATGCGCCGCGCATCGCGCAGCAGGCGTACGCTTTCCAGCAGCTTCTCTTCGCTGTTGACATCCAGCGAGGCATGCATAGCGCTTTGATACTCATTGATCAGCTTTTCCCCAACGACCCGTAGCGGATCGTCGCCGCGAATTTTGTTATGCACCGGAATCGAGTAGGGGTTCGGATTGCTGGCCAGCGCTTCGCTGATCGCCAGCTTCATCGCCGGGAAACCTTTAAAATCCATCTTCTGCGCGAATTTCACCACGCTCGACTGGCTGACGCCCGCTTCGGCGGCCAGTTGTTGTGAGCTTAAATGGCGCGCGCGATCGGGGTTTTCCAGCAGAAATCCCGCCAGTTTTTTATCGCTCTGCGCCAGGCCAGGGTAACGCTGGCGAATGCGAATCAAACAGTTCATAACGTCTCCGGGAGGTATCATCAGCCGCTGTGGCTGCACCCGGCTAAGCGGGCGAAAGAATTTAATATTCCATTAATAGCGTATTATTATGAATTAAAAATTCTATTGATACAAAATATCAATGACCAGCTTTTGACCAGGATCAGGCCGATCACCGCGCACGGTCAGCAAGCGGGCAAAAAACAGATGGCGAAACGGAGCAAAGTGAAAGGCGCGTGTGAGATATCTGTAGGTTATGGTTGCGTGCTGGCAGTGTAGAGCATCCGGCACTGAACGGTATCTGCCTGTTAGCAGAGGTAGCCGTTACCGGAAATGTGAGGATCTATCTGTTAGGCTATGAAAGAGTGATCGTCACAAGCGGAGGCTGGCGGTCAGGGATAAACCAGGCAGAGGGATAACATTTGGCTACCACTGAGCGCCGCGTCGTTTTTTTTGACCTTGATGGCACACTGCATCAGCAGGATATGTTCGGGACATTTCTGCGCTATTTACTGCGCCATCACCCGCTTAATGCCTTACTGGTATTGCCGCTGTTGCCGGTGATTATCGGCGGATTATTGATCAAAGGGCGTGCCGCGCGCTGGCCGATGAGCTTGCTGCTGTGGGGATGCACGTTTGGTCACAGTGAGCGCCACTTGCTGGCGCTCCAGCAGAAATTTGTCGCCTGGTTTCGCGGGCACGTAACGGCCTTTCCGGTTGTCCAGGCAAGGCTGACCAACTACCTTGCAGCAGCCGATGCGGATATCTGGCTGATTACCGGTTCGCCGCAGCCGCTGGTGGAGCAGGTCTATTTTGATACGCCCTGGCTGCCGCGCGTGAATCTGATTGCCAGCCAAATCAAACGGCGTAACGGCGGCTGGGTGTTAACAATGCGCTGCCTTGGTCATGAAAAGGTCGCGCAGTTAGAGCGTAAAATTGGTACGCCGCTGCGCCTGTACAGCGGCTACAGCGATAGCAAGCAGGATAACCCGCTGCTCTATTTCTGCCAGCACCGCTGGCGCGTTACGCCGCGCGGTGAGCTGCAACAACTGGAGTAGTGCCTGACCGGGGCGCTGTGTATAATGCGCCCCGCCTGAATCACTGGAGTACTTCCCTTTGTCCAACCCTGAACTGAATCACGAGTACTGGATGCGTTATGCGCTGACGCTGGCAAAGCGAGCCTGGGATGAGGGCGAAGTCCCCGTTGGCGCGGTACTGGTTTATAATGACCAGGTGATCGGCGAAGGCTGGAACCGGCCGATTGGCCGCCACGATCCGACCGCCCATGCTGAAATCATGGCGCTACGCCAGGGTGGGCTGGTGCTGCAAAATTATCGTCTGATCGATACCACGTTATATGTCACGCTGGAACCGTGCGTGATGTGCGCCGGTGCCATGGTGCATAGCCGCATCGGACGGCTGGTGTTTGGCGCGCGCGATGCCAAAACGGGCGCGGCGGGATCGCTGCTGGATGTGCTGCATCATCCGGGCATGAATCACCAGATTGAAATGGAAGAGGGTGTGTTGCGCGACGAGTGTGCGGCTCTGCTGAGCGACTTTTTCCGCCAGCGCCGGATGGAGAAAAAAGCGCTGAAGAAATCGCCGCCGGACTCGCCAAATCTTCAGGCCGGATAAAGCGACGCAGCCGTCCGGCAATTCACACCGACCGAAAAACTAGCGATTGACTTTAAGCGGATTTTTTACCAGCGCTTCGGGCACCAGTAACGGATTACGCGGGAAAGCATCGTTGGCCGTCAGGGCGCTGAAGGGCATCACGCCGTAATCCGGGCGGTTAAGTTCATCTGTCGAAACTGCCGGATAACTCTGCGCCAGTTGCAGGGCTTTGGCGGCAACCTTCTCTTTTTCCAGCAGATAACCCACCAGGCTAATTTCGTACTTACGAATATTTTCCACATAAGCATAAGCTTCATGACCACGGGCGTAACCGTAAGTCAGCTTGCTGTAATAAGGTTTCTGGCTCAGCAGCGGCAGCCGCTGTTTGACGTCGGCCCAGCTATCGGGATTGCCTTTGGTTTTCGCCGTCAGCGCGCGGGCATCAAGCATATGCGCGTAGCCCATATTGTAGGCCGCCAGCGCAAACCAGATTTTCTCATCCTGCGGCACGCTATCCGGCACTTTGCTCATCATATCCAGCAAATAACGGGCGCCGCCGCTGATGCTTTGTTCAGCATCGGTTCGATCGTTTAAGCCCAGGCTCTGCGCCGTGTTTTTGGTCAGCATCATCAGACCGCGCACGCCGGTGGGCGAGGTGGCCTGCGAATCCCAGTGCGACTCCTGGTAAGAAATGGCTGCCAGCAAGCGCCAGTCGATCTCCTGCGCGTATTTTTCAAAGATCGGCTGAAGATCGGGCAATACGCTGTCCACTGCGCGCAGGAAAGTGCGCGTATCCACATAGTCAAAATCGTCGCCGTGGCCGAGGTATTTCTCCTCCAGCCGGGCGAGCGTGCCGTCTTCATTCATATTGTTGAAGAAGTCGAGCATCGCCGCTGACAGCGTATTGTCGTCATCACGCTTGCTGAACCAGGTCACTGGCTGTTCATCGGTGATATCCAGCGCGACGGCCAGTTCCGGATGAACGCGCTGGAACAGACTGATTGCCACTGAATCGGCCACGGTATAACTCAGTTTGCCCTCGACAACCTGCTCTAACAGCGCCGTCGTGCCCAGTTTTTCGTCCACTTTCCAGCTTAAGTCCGGGTATTTTTTCTCTTTAAGCTCGCGCAGATCGTCCAGCGCAACGTGTCCGGGGGCGATGGTTAACTGATCGGCGGTGATCGATTGCAGCGAGCGCGGGCGATAACCGCCAACCCGGTAAACCAGTTGCTGTGAAACCGAGTAGTAGACCGGGCCGGTCTGGTAGTTTTTGATGCGTTCGCTGTTATAGACAAGGCCAGCAGCAAGCATATCGGCGTCATCATTATCGAGGTCGTCGAAAAGCTGGCTGATGTTCTGCCGCACGGTCACTTTCAGTTTGACGCCGAGGTAATCGGCAAAATGCTGTGCCAGATCGTAATCCAGCCCGCTGGTTTTCCCGTCAATGACGGCATAGCTCAGCGGACTGGAAAGCGTACTGATGCGCAATTCCCCGCGTGCTTTGATCGCCGCGATGCGATTGTCGGCTTTACCGAACCAGGGAATGGAAGGCCACAGGGCCGCTGCCAGCAGCAGGGTGACAATGCCGATGAGCAGATAATTAATCTTAAATTTTTTCAATTAGTTAATTCTCTGCGCAGTGCTTTGCTTCAGAATATTTTTTACCGTGGTAACAACAGGATTTGTCGGTGATTGAGCGGCATTTTGCGCAACAAAACGCCAGTTGGCAACTAATTAGAGCAGTCGGCGACAGCTATTGTTAAAAAATCAGACGTGGTTTATTTCGACGCAAACGGTTTCGTCGCCGCGCACTATTCTCTATAATGACGCCCGTTTTCCCCCTGGTGCACACTTAAAGCGTCCCTGACGCTTCGAAGACGAGAGACTTATGATGGAAATTCTGCGTGGTTCGCCTGCATTGTCCGCTTTCCGTATCAACAAACTGCTGGCGCGTTTTCAGGCGGCCAACCTCCCGGTCAGTAATATTTATGCCGAGTATGCCCACTTTGCCGATCTGAATGAGAGCCTTACCGAAGAAGAGTACGCACGGCTCCAGCGCCTGCTGAAATACGGCCCGAGCCTTGGCAGCCATACGCCGACCGGAAAATTGCTGCTCGTCACGCCTCGTCCTGGCACCATCTCTCCCTGGTCTTCCAAAGCGACCGATATCGCCCACAACTGCGGCCTGAATAAAATCAATCGCCTTGAGCGTGGTGTCGCGTATTACGTTGACGCGGCGGGTCTGAGCGATGCGCAGTGGAATGAGGTCGCCGCCGAACTGCACGACCGCATGATGGAGAGTGTTTTCACCTCGCAGGCGGACGCTGCGCGTCTGTTTGAACACCATCAACCGGCACCGGTGCAGAGCGTTGATCTGCTTGGCGAAGGCCGCCAGGCGCTGATCGACGCGAACCTGCGTCTTGGCCTGGCGCTAGCGGAAGACGAAATTGATTACCTGCAGGATGCGTTCACCCGTCTGGGGCGTAACCCGAACGATATCGAACTCTATATGTTTGCGCAGGCGAACTCCGAACACTGCCGCCACAAGATTTTCAACGCCGACTGGGTGATTGATGGCAAGCAGCAGCCGAAGTCGCTGTTCAAAATGATTAAAAACACCTTCGAGCAAACGCCGGACTTCGTGCTGTCAGCCTACAAAGACAACGCGGCGGTCATGGAAGGTTCGGAAGTGGGGCGCTTCTTCGCCGATCGCGGGGAAGGCCGCTACGATTTCCATCAGGAACCGGCACATATCCTGATGAAAGTGGAAACCCATAACCACCCGACGGCGATTTCACCGTGGCCGGGTGCGGCGACCGGTTCCGGCGGCGAAATCCGTGATGAAGGGGCGACCGGTCGCGGCGCGAAACCGAAAGCCGGGCTGGTGGGCTTCTCCGTTTCCAACCTGCGCATTCCGGGCTTTGAACAACCGTGGGAAGAGGATTTTGGTAAGCCGGAGCGTATTGTTACCGCGCTGGATATTATGACCGACGGCCCGCTGGGCGGTGCAGCGTTCAATAACGAATTTGGTCGTCCGGCGCTGAATGGTTACTTCCGTACCTATGAAGAGAAAGTAAACAGCCACAACGGCGAAGAGCTGCGCGGCTACCATAAGCCGATCATGCTGGCGGGTGGGATCGGTAATATTCGCGCGGATCACGTGCAGAAAGGCGAGATCACCGTTGGCGCGAAACTGATCGTGCTGGGTGGCCCGGCAATGAACATCGGTCTCGGCGGCGGCGCGGCGTCTTCTATGGCCTCCGGCCAGTCTGATGCGGATCTCGATTTTGCCTCCGTACAGCGTGATAACCCGGAGATGGAGCGTCGTTGCCAGGAAGTGATCGACCGCTGCTGGCAGCTGGGCGATGCCAACCCGATCCTCTTTATTCATGACGTGGGCGCGGGCGGTCTGTCGAACGCCATGCCGGAGCTGGTGAGCGATGGCGGTCGCGGTGGGCGTTTCGAACTGCGCGATATCCTCAGCGATGAGCCGGGCATGAGCCCGCTGGAAATCTGGTGTAACGAATCGCAGGAGCGTTATGTGCTGGCGGTTGCCGCCGATCAACTGGCGCTGTTTGACGAGCTTTGCCGCCGCGAACGCGCGCCGTATGCGGTGATCGGTGAAGCCACCGAAGCGCAGCACCTGACGCTGAATGACAAGCACTTTAATAACCAGCCGATCGACATGCCGCTGGATGTGCTGCTGGGTAAAACGCCGAAAATGACGCGTGACGTAGAAACCCGTCAGGCGACCGGCGATACCTTCAATACGCAAAGTATCTCTGTGGCTGATGCGGTAAACCGCGTGCTGCATCTGCCGACCGTGGCGGAAAAAACCTTTCTCGTCACCATTGGCGACCGTACGGTAACCGGTATGGTTTCCCGCGATCAGATGGTTGGCCCGTGGCAGGTGCCGGTCGCTAACTGCGCGGTCACCACCGCCAGCCTTGACAGCTACTACGGCGAAGCGATGGCGCTGGGCGAACGTGCGCCGGTTGCGCTGCTCGACTTTGCCGCTTCCGCTCGCCTGGCAGTGGGTGAAGCATTAACCAATATTGCGGCAACGCAGATTGGCGATATCAAACGTATCAAACTCTCCGCCAACTGGATGGCGGCAGCCGGTCACCCGGGTGAAGACGCAGGCCTGTATGCGGCGGTAAAAGCCGTTGGTGAAGAGCTTTGCCCTGCGCTGGGGCTGACCATTCCGGTGGGTAAAGACTCCATGTCGATGAAAACCCGCTGGCAGGAAGGCAGCGAACAGCGCGAGATGACCTCGCCGCTGTCGCTGGTGATCACTGCCTTTGCCCGCGTGGAAGATGTGCGCCACACGGTGACGCCGCAGCTTTCAACGGAAGATAACGCCCTGCTGCTGATCGATCTCGGCAACGGCAACAACGCGCTGGGCGCGACGGCGCTGGCGCAGGTTTACCGTCAACTGGGCGACAAACCGGCGGATGTGCGTAACGTTGAGCAATTAAAAGGCTTCTATGATGCGATTCAGGCGCTGGTAGCCGATCGTAAACTGCTGGCCTATCACGACCGTTCCGATGGCGGTTTGCTGGTTACGCTGGCTGAAATGGCCTTTACCGGCCACTGCGGCGTGAATGCTGACATTGCGGCGCTGGGTAGCGATCGTCTGGCGGCATTGTTTAACGAAGAGCTGGGCGCGGTGATTCAGGTGCGTGCCGCCGATCGTGAGGCGGTGGAAAGCGTACTGGCGGCCTACGGTCTGGGCGACAATGTTCATTATCTCGGCCGCGCCGTTTCCGGTGACCGCTTTGTTATCGAAGCGAACGGCCAGCCGGTGTTCAGCGAAAGCCGCACCACGCTGCGTATGTGGTGGGCAGAAACCACCTGGCAGATGCAGCGCCTGCGCGACAACCCGGAATGCGCGGATCAGGAGCATGACGCGAAAGCGAATGACGCCGATCCGGGTCTGAACGTGAAACTGTCATTCGATATCAATGACGATATCGCCGCGCCGTTTATTGCTACCGGCGCGCGTCCGAAAGTGGCGGTGCTGCGCGAGCAGGGCGTTAACTCCCATGTGGAAATGGCGGCAGCTTTCCACCGTGCCGGGTTTGATGCCATTGACGTGCATATGAGCGATCTGCTGGCCGGGCGCAGTGGCCTGGAAAACTTCCACGCGCTGGTCGCTTGCGGCGGTTTCTCTTACGGTGACGTATTGGGCGCGGGCGAAGGCTGGGCGAAGTCGATTCTGTTCAACGACCGCGTACGCGATGAGTTTGAAACCTTCTTCCATCGTCCGCAGACGCTGGCGCTGGGTGTCTGTAACGGTTGCCAGATGATGTCTAACCTGCGTGAGCTGATCCCGGGCAGCGAACTGTGGCCGCGCTTTGTGCGTAACCACTCCGATCGCTTTGAAGCGCGCTTCAGCCTGGTTGAAGTGACGCAAAGCCCGTCGCTGCTGCTGGCTGGCATGGTCGGTTCGCAGATGCCGATCGCGGTTTCTCACGGTGAAGGCCGTGTCGAAGTGCGTGACGCGGCGCATCTGGCTCAGCTTGAGAGCAAAGGGCTGGTGGCGCTGCGCTATGTCGATAACTTCGGCAAAGTGACGGAAACCTATCCGGCTAACCCGAACGGTTCGCCGAACGGTATTACGGCGGTAACCAGCGAGAGCGGTCGCGTGACCATCATGATGCCGCACCCGGAGCGCGTGTTCCGTACGGTTTCCAACTCCTGGCACCCGGAAAACTGGGGCGAGGACAGCCCGTGGATGCGCATCTTCCGCAACGCCCGTAAACAGCTGGGTTAAGCGGCTGTTGCAGACAAGCCCTCTTCCTTCGGGAAGGGGGCTTTTTTTTTGCCCGCTCGACTGTCGGTATTTCCCGACAACAGATATTCCTTACTGTCTCCAAAAGGAGACATTTAATTCATTGATTATTAATAAGTTATTTTAGGTGCTGAATGGGTGTTGCTGATTAGCGACAGATTGGTGAAATGATAAACATTTTTGTTTTTCTGCCTGTCGATAAAAATTCATTTGTAATCAGTATATTAAAATAATGATTTATACATTGGCATAATACATGCATAATAACAGGCAGTGGCTCATTCACCTTCTTATGTCAGCCCCTTCGGGACGCGCTACATAAACTCAGAATGACGCACTTAAAGGTGCCTGCCGTCCAACTGCTGATCATTGCGTAGCTTTATCAGACATCGGGCGAAACGTCGAGTTAGGCACCGCCTAATTTTTAAACAGAGCCGGGTTAATGCCCGGCTTTGTTGTTTCTGGCATTTACTAAATCAGTTAGCATTCCGGTATCTTTTTCTGTGAGAGTACTGCATTGAAACGCTGGCCTGTTTTTCCCCGCTCGCTGCGCCAACTGGTCATGATGGCGTTCCTGCTGATTTTATTACCGCTGCTGGTTCTGGCCTGGCAGGCGTGGCAAAGCCTGAACGCGCTTAGCGCGCAGGCGCTGCAAACCAACCGCACCACGTTGATTGACGCACGTCGCAGCGAAGCGATGACCAATGCTGCGCTCGAAATGGAGCGCAGCTATCGCCAGTATTGCGTGCTGGATGATGCGACGCTGGCGCGGGTTTACCAGAATCAGCGTAAACGCTACAGCGAAATGCTTGATGCGCACGCTGGCGTGCTGCCGGATGACAAACTCTACCAGGCGTTACGCCAGGATCTCAGCGATCTTGCCCAGTTGCAGTGTAAAAACAGCGGCCCGTCGGCTGCGGCTTCCGCGCAGCTTGAAGCCTTTGCCGCTGCCAATACGGATATGGTGCAATCCACTCGCGCAGTGGTGTTCTCGCGAGGGCAGCAACTGCAACTGGAGATTGCTGAGCGCGGACAATTTTTCGGCTGGCAGGCGCTGGTGCTGTTCCTGGTGAGCCTTGGCCTGGTGCTGCTGTTTACCCGCATGATCATCGGACCGGTGAAGGGAATTGAACGGATGATTAACCGGCTGGGTGAAGGGCGATCCCTGGGCCATTCCGTGGTGTTTAAAGGGCCGCGTGAACTGCGTTATGTGGGCGAACGTATTATCTGGCTCAGCGAAAGGCTGGCCTGGCTGGAATCCCAGCGTCATCAATTTCTACGCCATCTCTCCCATGAACTCAAAACCCCGCTCGCCAGCATGCGCGAAGGGACAGAACTGCTTGCGGATGAAGTGGTTGGGCCGCTGACGGTGGAGCAGAAAGAGGTGGTGGAGATCCTCGATGCCAGCAGCCGCAATCTGCAAAAGCTGATTGAACAACTGCTCGATTACAACCGCAAACTGGCGGATGGCGCGGTCGATCTGGAACAAGTGGCGCTGGAGCCGTTGATTGATATGGTCATCTCCGCTCACAGTTTGCCGGCGCGAGCTAAAATGATGCATACCGAGATCGCGCTGGAGGCGGCAAGCTGCCTGGCAGAACCGATGCTGTTAATGAGCGTGCTGGATAATCTTTACTCCAACGCGGTGCACTATGGTGCTGAATCCGGTACCATTTATCTGCGCAGTTTTACAGCCGGTAACCGGCTTTGTATTGAGGTGGCAAATACCGGTACGCCGATCCCTGAAAGCGAACGAGAGATGATTTTTGAACCTTTCTTCCAGGGAAGCCACCAAAGGAAAGGGGCGGTGAAAGGAAGCGGATTAGGGTTAAGTATCGCCAGAGATTGCCTCCGCCGTATGCAGGGTGAGCTGCAACTGGTGGCGGACGGCAAAGCCGATGTCTGTTTCCGTATTGAGTTACCGCTTAATACGCCGGAAAAATCCATTTAATGAATCTATATCTGGTGAGTATGTCGCATCTCTTTTCCCGCGTGGTTAACGCGGTTACACAGCAAAACGTCTGGCTTCGCGCGCTTCCCTGCCTGTTACTGGCGGGCTGCGTGGCGCAGAAGCCGCAAAGCGCCATTCATGACGACCAGGAAGTGAGACTCCCTGATCATCAACTGGCGGATTTCCTGGCAACGGACTGTGAGGATATCTGGTCGTTATCGGGACCGGACGTTGACAATAACCCACTCTACTGGCTGCGCAGCATGGATTGCGCCCAGCGTTTAGCGCCAGCGGCAGCGCGTGCAGAAGCGCGTTCATGGTCCGATGAAAGCTGGCAGGCCACTTTCCGGCGCGGTATTTTGCTCTCCAGCGCGAAGATTTCGCCGCTGGAACGTCGGGAGTATAACGACAAGCTGGACGCCTTAAGCCCGGTTATCCCGGCGCAGGTTCGTCCGATCTTCCAGCTCTGGCGCGACGGCGAAGCCTCGAAATTGCAGCTCGCCGATGAGCGCAGCCGCTACGGTAAACTTCAACAATCCACCGACAGCGAGCTGGACAGCCTGCGTCAGCAACAACAGTTCCTGCGCGAGCAACTGGAAACGACCACGCGCAAACTGGAAACTCTCACCGATATTGAGCGCCGTCTTTCCACGCGCAGCAAACCTGCCGCTACCGATCTGCCCGATAATATTCACATGCCGAAAACGGATGCGAATCAGGAGGATGTGAAACCATGACCAGCCGTAAACCTGCCCACTTGTTGTTGGTGGATGACGATCCTGGCTTGCTGAAACTGCTGGGGCTGCGCCTCACCAGCGAAGGCTACAGCGTTGTCACCGCAGAAAGCGGACAGGAAGGGTTGCGCATTCTCGCGAGGGAAAAAGTTGATCTGGTGATCAGCGATTTGCGCATGGATGAGATGGATGGCATGCAGCTTTTTGCTGAGATCCAGCGCGTGCAGCCGGGAATGCCGGTGATTATCCTGACGGCGCACGGTTCGATCCCTGATGCTGTGGCCGCCACCCAGCAGGGCGTTTTCAGTTTCCTGACCAAGCCGGTGGATAAAGATGCGCTGTATAAAGCCATCGATGATGCGCTGGAACATAGCGGTTCCGCCAGCGACGATCGGTGGCACGAAACCATTGTCACCCGCAGCCCGCTGATGCTGCGTCTGCTTGAACAGGCGCGCATGGTGGCGCAATCGGATGTGAGCGTGCTGATTAATGGTCAGAGCGGAACCGGCAAAGAGGTACTGGCACAGGCGATCCACAATGCCAGCCCGCGCAGCAAAAGCGCGTTTATCGCCATTAACTGTGGCGCGCTACCGGAGCAGTTGCTGGAGTCGGAACTGTTTGGTCACGCGCGCGGCGCGTTTACCGGCGCGGTCAGCAGCCGTGAAGGTCTGTTCCAGGCCGCAGAAGGCGGCACGTTGTTTCTTGATGAGATTGGCGACATGCCGATCCCGTTGCAGGTCAAGCTGTTGCGTGTGTTGCAGGAACGCAAAGTGCGTCCGCTCGGCAGCAACCGCGATATTGATATTAATGTGCGCATTATTTCGGCGACGCATCGTGATTTGCCGAAAGCGATGGCGCGCGGTGAATTCCGCGAAGATCTCTACTATCGCCTGAATGTGGTGAGCCTCAAGCTGCCGGCGCTGGCCGAGCGTGCGGAAGATATTCCTCTGCTGGCTAATCACCTGCTGCGCCAGGCTGCGGATCGGCATAAACCTTTTGTGCGCGCCTTTTCTACCGATGCGATGAAGCGCTTAATGACCGCTTCCTGGCCTGGTAACGTGCGCCAGTTGGTGAACGTGATTGAGCAGTGCGTGGCGCTGACTTCATCGCCGGTGATCAGCGACGCGCTGGTCGAGCAGGCGCTGGAGGGGGAAAACACCGCGTTGCCGACCTTTGTTGAAGCGCGCAACCAGTTTGAACTCAACTACCTGCGCAAGCTGCTGCAAATCACCAAAGGCAATGTGACACATGCTGCCCGTATGGCGGGGCGCAACCGCACTGAGTTCTACAAATTGCTCTCCCGGCATGAGCTGGACGCCAATGACTTTAAAGAGTAATGGCGAAATGATTATGCTACTGTGAGCAACCGATTACGATGCAGCAGACTGGTAAAAGCGTGTAAGGAAAGACCATGAAAAAAATTGATGCGATTATTAAACCTTTCAAACTGGATGATGTGCGCGAAGCGCTGGCGGAAGTCGGCATCACCGGGATGACGGTGACCGAAGTGAAAGGTTTTGGTCGTCAGAAAGGCCACACCGAGCTTTATCGCGGCGCCGAATATATGGTGGACTTTCTGCCAAAAGTGAAAATTGAAATCGTGGTGACTGACGATATCGTTGATACCTGTGTGGATACCATTATCCGCACGGCGCAGACCGGCAAAATCGGTGACGGTAAAATCTTTGTCTTTGATGTGGCGCGCGTAGTGCGCATCCGTACGGGCGAAGAAGACGACGCCGCGATTTGATGTTTCTCCCTCACCCCGCAGGGTGAGGGAAACGGACTTACAACACCTTATGCGGGCCAAAGCATTCGTAGTGAATCTTCTCTTTGGCAATGCCGAGCGCCACAAGCTGTTGGGCGGCAAACTGCATAAATCCGACCGGGCCGCACAGATAAAATTCCATCGCCGGGTCGCTGAATTTCCCTTCCTGCGCGGTTAAATCCATTAATCCTTCACTGTGAAAACGACCGCGATCGGTCGCCTGCGGCTGCTGATACCAGACATGCTGGTAGAAGTCGTTGAGTGATGCGCCAAGCTGGCTGACTTCGTCAGCAAAAGCATGAACCTGGCCATCAAGCGCGGCGTGGAACCAGTTAACCTGCGCGCGATGCTGCGTTTTGGCCAGATGATCCAGCATCGCCAGCATCGGCGTCTGGCCGACACCGGCAGAAATCAGCGTTACCGGCGTAGTGGCCGGAATAGCCATAAAGAAATCCCCGGCAGGTGCAGCCAGATGGACGATATCACCCGGTTTGGCTTCGTCGTGCAGCCATTCAGAAACCTGACCGCCCGCTTCACGTTTCACGGCGATGCGGTACGTTTTGCCATTCGGCTTGCGGGTCAGTGAGTACTGACGAATCTCCTGGTGGGCAAAACCTTCCGGCTTCAGCCAGATACCGAGATATTGTCCCGGCTGATAATCCGCAACCGGCAGGCCATCGACAGGTTCAAATTCAAAACTGGTGATCAACGCGCTCTGCGGGATTTTTTCACGCAGGCGGAAAGCGCGCGTGCCTTGCCAGCCGCCGGTTTTTTCTGCGTGCTCGCTGTAGATTTGCGCTTCGCGATTGATAAAGACGCCCGCCAGCACGCCGTAGGCTTTTCCCCATGCATCCAGTACTTCCTGGCCCGGGCTGAACATCTCATCCAGCGTCGCCAGCAGATGCGCGCCAACGATGTTGTACTGTTCCGGCTGGATCTGGAAGCTGGTGTGTTTTTGGGCGATTTTTTCCACCGCAGGCAGCAGGGCGGCGAGATTATCAATATTGCTGGCATACGCGGCAATGGCATTGAACAGCGCTTCACGCTGATCGCCGTTGCGCTGGTTGCTCATATTGAAGATCTCTTTCAGCTCCGGATTATGCGTAAACATACGGTCATAAAAATGCGCGGTCAGTTTGGGGCCGGTCGCGGCCAGCAGGGGAAGGGTGGCTTTTACCGTTGCGATGGTTTGGGCGTCGAGCATGGTGCTTCCTTTTTTGGTTAACTTTTAAAGTTGTATTTTAAATGCATCTTATAGCGCAGCGCACTGGCTTGTAAAGAGCCGACAATGTAAAGGGATTTGAACGTGAATAACTTGCATCACAAACCTGAAAAGAAATCCGTTTTCTCGCCGGATGGCGTTATCGCCCAAACCCTTGTCTGGTGCGGAGCCAAACGTTTGCGTAAAAACCTTTGTCAAGACCTGTTATCGGGTTATTAATCAGTTATACTGTGAGCCGTTCCCCAAATTGGGCCTTCGAAAAGAGTTGTTTTGTTAGCTGAGTCAGGAGATGCGGATGTTAAAGCGTGAAATGAACATTGCCGATTATGATGCCGAATTATGGCAGGCTATGGAGCAAGAAAAAGTACGTCAGGAAGAGCACATTGAACTGATCGCCTCCGAAAACTACACCAGCCCGCGTGTGATGCAGGCTCAGGGTTCTCAGCTGACGAACAAATATGCTGAAGGCTATCCGGGCAAGCGCTACTACGGCGGTTGCGAATATGTGGATATCGTTGAGCAACTGGCTATCGATCGTGCAAAAGAGCTGTTTGGCGCTGATTACGCCAACGTGCAGCCGCACTCCGGTTCGCAGGCGAACTTTGCAGTTTACACCTCTCTGCTGGAGCCGGGCGACACCGTGCTGGGTATGAACCTGGCGCACGGCGGCCACCTGACGCACGGCTCTCCGGTGAACTTCTCCGGTAAGCTGTACAACATCGTGCCTTACGGCATCGATGAAACCGGCCACATTGATTACAACGATCTGAATGCACAAGCGCAGAAGCACAAACCGAAAATGATCATCGGCGGCTTCTCTGCTTACTCCGGCGTGGTTGACTGGGCAAAAATGCGTGAAATCGCCGACAGCATCGGCGCTTACCTGTTCGTCGATATGGCGCACGTTGCTGGCCTGGTCGCCGCAGGCGTTTATCCGAACCCGGTTCCGCATGCGCACGTTGTGACCACCACCACGCACAAAACCCTGGCGGGTCCGCGCGGCGGCCTGATCCTGGCGAAAGGCGGTAGCGAAGAGCTGTACAAAAAACTGAACTCCGCCGTCTTCCCTGGCGGCCAGGGCGGCCCGCTGATGCACGTGATCGCCGGTAAAGCGGTGGCGCTGAAAGAAGCGATGGAGCCAGAGTTCAAAACCTACCAGCAGCAGGTCGCGAAAAACGCCAAAGCGATGGTTGAAGTGTTCCTGAGCCGCGGCTACAAAGTGGTTTCCGGCGGTACGGACAACCACCTGTTCCTGCTGGATCTGGTAGATAAAAACCTGACCGGTAAAGAAGCCGACGCCGCGCTGGGCCGTGCGAACATCACCGTTAACAAAAACAGCGTGCCGAACGATCCGAAGAGCCCGTTCGTCACCTCCGGTATCCGTATCGGCAGCCCGGCAGTCACCCGTCGCGGTTTCAAAGAAGCGGAAGTGAAAGAGCTGGCTGGCTGGATGTGTGACGTACTGGACAGCATCAATGACGAAGCAGTTATTGAGCGCACCAAACAGAAAGTGCTGGATATCTGCGCGCGCTTCCCGGTTTACGCGTAAGCATTAGATCAGAAAGCAAAAAGGCCGCATTGAGCGGCCTTTTTTATGCCTGTCGCCTGGCAAACGCGCTCTACTGCAAGCTGGCGTAACCGTGAATGCCCATATACATTCCGACCAGCGCAATCAGCGCGCTGGAGAAGTAAGGGGCTTTACGGGCGATGGTGTTGAAGCCGGACCAGCGTTTTGCCGCCTGCTGTACGCTAAAGGCAGCGCCGACACCGACCGCGACCAGCGTCAGCGCAAGGCCGATGCTGAAACAGATGACCAGCGTGGCACCCAGCGTCAGCGCTTTGAGCTGAATACAGATCAGCAGAATGGTGATCGCCGCCGGGCAGGGGATCAGCCCGCCGGTCAGACCAAACAACAGGATCTGCCCATTCGTCACTTCGGTCCCGTTAAAGCGACGCTCAATATCTCTGGCATGCGCCCGTTCGTGCGCATCCTGATACTCCTCTTCTTTCACCACCTTACGCACCGACAGAATGGCCGGTTGCGCGTAACTGCCAGCTTGCACAGGCTGAAAGATCAACCCTCGACTGTGATGCGTATGGTCATGATCATGGTGGTGATCGTGAGAGTGATGATGGTGATGATCGTGGTCGTGGTGATGACCCTTTTCCCAGGCGTGCTCTCCCTGCCAGGTACGTAAAAACATCCATGCTGCGGTACCTATGATGATCACCGCAGAGACCATCTGTAGCCAGGGTTCCACGGATTGCGCCGTGAATTTGCCGCTGAGATACATACCGCCCAGCGCAATCAGCCAGACGACAGCAGTGTGCGACAGCGTGGCTGCCAACCCCAGCATCACCGCCTGTTTGATGGTGCCTTTGATAGCGATGATAAAGGCCGCCATCATCGTCTTTGAGTGGCCCGGTTCCAGGCCATGCAACGCGCCAAGCAGTATCGCACTGGGGATAAAAAACCAGGCATTCCCTTGCTGAAAAAGCGTGGTGAAATCATTCATGAGAATAATTCTCGATAACATTTTGTGCGCTTTAATCTACTCCCCCCCAGTAAAAAATACTATCCCCCAGTAGAAATAAACTCCCCCCCAGTTAATGCATGGTATGCTGATACCCGTTACGCATGAATGAGTAGAGGGCTGTATGTCGCATACCATCCGGGATAAACGAAAGCTGAAAGCGCGGGCCAGTAAAATTGAAGGGCAGGTAGCGGCGCTGAAAAAAATGCTCGACGAGCCCCATGAATGCTCGCAGGTCTTACAGCAAATCGCCGCCATTCGTGGCGCAGTGAACGGCTTGATGCGCGAAGTGATCAAAGGCCATTTGACGGATCACATTGTTCACGAAAACGATGAAATCAAGCGCGAGGCCGATCTCGACGTAGTGCTCAGCGTACTCGATTCCTATATCCGTTAATAAGTGGCGCGAGCGCGCGTGTTACCTGATTGTTACTTGCAAGCCTTGCCATTTGCCTCCAGACTATCGCCACCATTCAGGAGGAAATCATGGTTTTGCAGTCTACGCGCTGGCTGGCGCTCGCTTACTTCACCTACTTTTTTAGCTACGGCATTTTCTTACCCTTCTGGAGCGTCTGGCTCAAAGGCGTTGGCCTGACGCCGGAAATCATTGGCATGCTGCTTGGCGCAGGGCTGATCGCGCGTTTCCTGGGAAGCCTGCTGATTGCTCCACGCGTGAGCGATCCTTCCCGTTTAATCACCGCGCTGCGCGTGCTCGCGCTGGCGACACTGCTGTTTGCGCTGGCGTTTTATGCTGGCAGCCATGTTGCGTGGCTGGCGGTGATCATTATCGGTTTCAACCTCTTCTTCTCACCGTTAGTGCCGCTCACCGACGCGCTGGCAGGCACCTGGCAAAAACAGTTCCCGATGGATTATGGCCGGGTCCGGTTATGGGGATCGATCGCCTTTGTGATTGGCTCGGCGCTGACCGGTAAGCTGGTGAGCCTCTATGATTATCGGGCGATTCTGGCGATGCTGACGCTGGGCGCCGCCTCAATGCTGTTGGGGATGCTGCTGCGCCCGTCCATTCTGCCGCAGGGCGAAAACCGCCATCAGGACGGTGCTGGCTGGTCAGCCTGGCGTGCGCTGTTTGTACAAAACTGGCGTTTTCTGGCGTGCGTGTCGTTGTTGCAAGGCGCGCATGCCGCCTACTACGGTTTCAGCGCGATTTACTGGCAATCGGCCGGTTATTCCGCCTCGACGGTGGGTTATCTTTGGTCATTAGGCGTGGTGGCCGAAGTGGTGATCTTCGCCCTTAGCAACCGGCTTTTCCGTCGCTTCAGCGCCCGCGATCTGTTGCTGCTTTCCGCCGTCTGCGGACTGGTGCGCTGGAGTTTGATGGGCTGGACCACCGAGTTACCGTGGCTGATTGCCGCACAAATCCTGCACTGCGGAACCTTTACCGTTTGCCATCTTGCCGGGATGCGTTATATCTCCGCCCGTAAGGGCAGCGAAGTGATCCGTTTGCAGGCAATTTATTCTGCCGTGGCGATGGGCGGCAGTATTGCCGTGATGACCATGTTTGCAGGCTTCCTGTTCGAATATCTGCATCAGGGATTGTTTTTCGTGATGGCGTTGCTGGCAATCCCGGCGCTGTTCCTGCGACCGCAAGTGGCCGCCCGGCAACCGGTTGCCGGTTAACCTTCCAGCATGGTGCGAATATGCTGTTGTTGCTGCGAACTCAGCGCCTCGACGGCATGGATGAGCGGCGGGGAAAAGAGCGGCAGTGGAGTGGTGTAAGGGGTGATGACTAACGATACATCCTTTGGTGCGCCCACCTTGCGAAACTCCGCCAGCGGCAGGTAGTTGATGGTCAGCGGCAGCAGCGTTAACTCGCGTAGCTGCTGCTCAATCTGCTGTTCGCGCGCCGTGTCATCGCCGGTAAGCAACACCACCTGCTTCTCATGCAAATCGGTCGCCTGCATCAGCCAGGCGCCGAAAATCACCGCGACCAGTCCCGCCTCTTCATCGCTAAAGCGCAGCGCGTATTCATCTTCCAGCTCCTGTAATGCCTCACGCGTGGTGCGCATCAGCCGTGGATAGAGGCGATGGATCTCTTCCGGCAGGCTGTTATCAATGCCGATGCCAAACAAACAGCGATCCAGCGCCTGCGCCAGATGAATATAAAGCTGCGCGGTTAAGCCTTGCTCATCGCTAAAATGTAACCCGGCAAGCTGGTGAAAACGGGCAATCATGCGGGCAATCGCCTGTTGCAGACGGCGATCCTGCTGATGCTGGTCGTGAAGTGGATCGGGCGTGCGCACCAGCATAAAGAGCAGCGACAGAAACAGGTGCTCATTTTCCTGCGGTACTGCCGCTACCCGGCGCTGCCAGTGGCGCACAATATCGTGCGCGACCAGGTATTCGGCGCGCATTTGCGCCCAGGTTTGCTGCACGGGGGTAAATTCCGGCGTCTGCCCGTGATGGTTTTGCAGCAGACAATACTGCAAGTAGAGGCAGAGAAACTCCATATCCCGGCACTCAATCGAACGTTGTAAACGACGGGCGCAGAGATTAATTAAGGCGCGCAGATTGGTGTCGTCATACAGGGTTCGGGCAATGCCCTGTTGTTTAAGCGCCGTTTTTAACAGCGGGGTAAACTGTTGCGTGATAAATTGCGGGCACAGCCGCAGCGCGCGACGCAGCCAGTGCAGCAGGCATAAGCGCTGGTCGAGGGGCGCGCCTTCAATCCGATAGCTGCCGTTGTGCTGGCGCACGATGGAAATCCGGTGGTAGCGCTGGATTTCACTGTTGGTCTCGTCAATATCCTGCCGGGCTGCGGCATCATCAACGCCATTCACGGCGCTGATATGTTCCAGGCTGACGCTTTGCCCCGGCAGGGCGAGCATCAACAGCACCTGGCAGCGGCGCTGCGGACTGGAGAGCGCAGATGGCGGTGTCATTACAATAGTCATCTGTCAGATTCCAGTTAGGGTGTTTGATAAGCGTAGTTAAAGGTATGCTCAGCGATAGCGAAGCCGCCGTGCTTTCATTCAGGATTGCCGGAGAGCATCACAGAATTTTTCACGTGAGGAACAGATGCAAGCAGTTAAACAATGCGTCACGGGCGCGTTTCTCGTGCTTTTATCGTTTACGGTAAGCGCGCACCCGCACAGTTTTATCCGGCTGAAAACACAAGTATTAGCGGAGAATGGTCACTTCTCCGGCCTGAAAATGCGCTGGACGATGGATGAGATCACCTCGGCGGATCTGCTTTATGATGCGGGCAATGCGCAGCCAGGCGATGAGGTGTGGAAAAAGCTGGCGGCGGAAGTGATGGCGAATGTGCTTGGCCAGCACTATTTTACCGAGGTCTGGCACAACGGGCAGAAAGTCAAATTCCTCAACCGACCGACAGAATACGGTATGGAGCGCGAAGGGCATCAGGCGGTGCTGACGTTTATCCTGCCGCTCGCCGAGCCGCAGCCGCTTAGCGGCCAGCAATATACTTTTTCTATCTTTGATCCCACCTATTTTGTCGATATGAGCTACGACAAAGCGAGCGATGCGACGCTGCCTGCGGAGTTGCAGAAATCCTGCAAGCTGGCCGTTCATACCCCTAAACCTGGCGAAGAGGTGCTGAATTATGCGCAGTCGCTGGACAAAGCCGATGCGCCGGAGGAAGACATGGAATTAGGCAAACAATTTGCGCAGACGGTGACCCTCTCATGTCAGTGATATCCGGCGTTCGTCCCCGTTCCCGCCGCCTGCTGGCATGGTGGCCGCTGCTGCTGTTTATGCTCTGCGCGCTTATTGCCGGTTTCTGGCTGTGGCAGGCATGGCCGCAGGTAATGATCAAAAGCGTGGTCTGGCAGCGCAATGTGAATATGCAAATGAGCGCATTGCTGAAAGCGGTGGCGGAAAACCCGACCAAAGCGGGCGGTTCACTGCTGTTGTTCAGCTTTGTCTATGGCGTATTGCATGCGCTGGGGCCAGGACACGGCAAAGTGGTGATCGCCACCTGGCTTGCCACGCATCCCTCTAAATTGCGTTCCGGCATTATGCTGACGCTGGCTTCTTCGTTGTTGCAGGGTCTGGTGGCAGTTACGTTAGTGGTGGTGGTGCTGAACATTCTGGCGTTACCCGCACGGCAACTGCATTTAAGCGGCTACTGGCTGGAGAAGGGCAGCTACCTGCTGGTCGGCGTGCTGGGGCTGATGCTGTGCTGGCGAGCGCTGAAAAAGTTGTTTGCGCTGCGGCAAAAACCGGTGTTTCGCGCATTTACGCCGCACCATGTGCATCATGACGGCTGTGGCTGCGGGCATCAGCATCTGCCGACTTCTTCGCAACTGCAAAGCGGTGAAGACTGGCGAGCCAGGTTGATGATTGTGTTATCCATGGGGATGCGCCCGTGTTCCGGTGCGATCATGGTGTTGCTGTTCAGCAAAGTGATTGGCGTTTTTGCCTGGGGTGTGGCGTCAGCGTTGGTGATGGCGGCGGGCACATCACTGACTATCAGTGCGCTGGCGCTGCTGGTACATGGTTTTCGTCAGTTAGCGGTAAAACTCAGCGGTCATCAGACGCCGGTATTATGGCGACAGGTAGGCTGGACAACGCTGGCTTTGGCAGGAGGCGTATTGTTGATAAGTGCGGCGCTGGTGATGTGGGTCAGCGCGTTACCGCCGGGCGGTGGTTTACGGCCGTTTTGATAGTGCCGGATGGCGGCTTACGCCTTATCCGGCACGAACCATGCTCGCTGTATGCCCGATAAGCGCAGCGCTATCGGGCAATAAACATCTTAGCGTTTCAGCGCGTCGCTCAGTTCTTCGCGCATGTTGGCCAGCATGGCTTTTACTACACGCGGGTTACCTGCAACGATGTTGCCGGTCATCATGTAGTTGTGGCCGCCGGTGAAATCACAGACCAGACCGCCCGCTTCACGCACCAGCAGTTCGCCTGCGGCGAAATCCCACGGCTTCAGCGCGATTTCAAAGAAACCATCAACGCGGCCTGCGGCAACATAAGCCAGATCCAGCGCAGCGGAACCGGTGCGGCGGAAGTCCGCGCATTCGGTAAACAGTTTGCCAACCACGTTAATGTAGGTTGTCGCGTGCTGTTTTGCTTTGAACGGGAAACCGGTCGCCAGAATGGTGCCATCCAGATCGCGTGCATTGCTGCCGCGCAGACGGTAGCCGTTAAGCTGGGTGCCCTGGCCACGGGTTGCAGTGAAGAGTTCGTTACGCATCGGATCGTAAACCACCGCAACTTCGGTGCGGCCTTTAATACGAACGGCGATTGATACCGCGAAGTGCGGCAGGCGTTTGATAAAATTGGTGGTGCCATCCAGTGGATCGATAACCCATTGCACATCCTGGTCAGTGCCTTCGTGCTCGCCACTCTCTTCGGTGATGATGGTGTGTTGCGGGTAAGATTTGCGGATGGTGTCAATAATCACTGCTTCAGCAGCTTTATCAACGTTGGTCACGAAATCATTGCTGCCTTTCTGGCTGGTTTCTACGGCGTCGGGAGTTTCGTAGTTTTTGGCAATTAAATTACCCGCCTTGCGCGCAGCACGCACGGCGATGTTCAGCATCGGATGCATCGGTCTCTCTCACTGGATGTTAAAGAACGGAAAACGGCGCACATGATAGCAGCCAATTCGGAATATGTCTTCGGTTTATGATAATATGCACGAATATTCTTTAGCCGTTGAAAATCTATGCTGCAAAATATTCGAATCGTACTGGTGGAAACTTCCCACACCGGCAACATGGGCTCTGTTGCCCGTGCAATGAAAACAATGGGGTTGACGAATCTGTGGTTGGTTAACCCGCTGGTTAAACCGGATTCACAGGCCATCGCGCTGGCGGCAGGTGCCAGCGATGTCATCGGCAGTGCGCACATTGTCGATACGCTGGATGAAGCATTAGCTGGCTGTAGCCTGGTCGTTGGCACCAGCGCCCGCTCACGTACGCTGCCGTGGCCGATGCTCGATCCGCGCGAATGTGGATTAAAAAGCGTCGCTGAAGCAGAACACGCGCCGGTGGCGCTGGTGTTCGGCCGCGAGCGTGTCGGTCTGACAAATGAAGAACTGCAAAAATGCCATTATCACGTGGCGATTGCCGCTAACCCGGAATACAGCTCGCTGAACCTGGCGATGGCGGTGCAGGTTATCGCGTATGAAGTGCGTATGGCCTGGCTGGCGACGCAGGAGAGCGAATCTTCTGCAGAACATGAAGAGACGCCGTACCCGCTGGTCGACGATCTTGAGCGCTTTTATGAGCATCTGGAAAAGACGCTGCTGGCGACCGGCTTTATCCGCGAAAACCATCCCGGCCAGGTGATGAACAAGCTGCGCCGTCTGTTCACGCGTGCGCGTCCGGAAAGCCAGGAGCTGAATATCCTGCGCGGTATTCTGGCCTCCATTGAGCAGCAGCACAAAGTGTGATTTGCCTGCGCTCATCAGCCTACAAGCCCCGCGCCCGTAGGCCGGAAAGGGCAACGCGCCACCCGGTATTTATGTTGAGCACGAAAAGCCAAATACCTGACTAATTTAGTCAACTAAATAGTTGACCAATTTAGTCGGGAATGTCAGACTTGCAACCGCTATGCAACATTAACATATTAAATAATATACCCCGGGCAGGGGCGAGTTTGAGGCTTGTAAGACATGAGACTGACATCGAAAGGGCGTTATGCCGTGACCGCAATGCTGGACGTTGCACTCAACTCCGAAGCGGGCCCGGTTCCGTTGGCTGATATTTCTGAGCGTCAGGGAATTTCCCTGTCCTATCTGGAGCAGCTGTTCTCCCGACTGCGTAAAAATGGCCTGGTGGCCAGCGTGCGTGGTCCTGGCGGTGGTTATTTGCTGGGCAAAGATGCGAGCAGCATCGCCGTGGGCGAAGTAATCAGCGCCGTTGACGAATCGGTAGACGCAACCCGTTGCCAGGGTAAAAGCGGCTGCCAGGGTGGCGATAAGTGTCTGACTCATGCGCTGTGGCGCGATCTGAGCGACCGTCTGACCGGTTTCCTCAACAACATCACACTGGGTGAACTGGTCAATAACCAGGAAATTCTCGATGTGTCCGATCGTCAGCACAGCACTGAATCCCATCGCACTACCCGCGCACAAGACGCTATCGACGTTAAACTGCGCGCATAATAAAAAACAGTATTCAGAATTGGGCCGGGGCACATCACATGTGCCCCGTTAACACGGTCGTACATCCAGCCGGTTGCCTGATTCCTTGCATTAGAGCGATGTACGGAGTTTAAAGAGCAATGAAATTACCGATCTATCTCGATTACTCCGCAACTACGCCGGTGGATCCGCGTGTTGCCGAGAAAATGATGCAGTTTCTCACTCTGGACGGGACCTTTGGTAACCCAGCCTCCCGTTCACACCGTTTTGGCTGGCAAGCTGAAGAAGCGGTAGATATCGCCCGTAACCAGATCGCTGAACTGGTGGGTGCCGACCCGCGCGAAATCGTCTTCACCTCCGGCGCGACCGAATCCGACAACCTGGCGATCAAAGGTGCAGCCAACTTTTATCAGAAAAAAGGCAAGCACATCATCACCAGCAAAACCGAACACAAAGCCGTGCTGGACACCTGTCGCCAGCTTGAGCGCGAAGGGTTTGAAGTGACCTACCTCGCCCCGCAGCGCAACGGCATTATCGATCTGAAAGAGCTGGAAGCGGCGATGCGTGACGACACCATCCTCGTTTCCATCATGCACGTGAACAACGAAATCGGCGTGGTGCAGGATATCGCCACCATCGGCGAAATGTGCCGTGCTCGCGGTATTGTTTATCACGTTGATGCCACCCAGAGCGTGGGCAAACTGCCGATCGACTTAAGCCAGTTGAAAGTGGATCTGATGTCCTTCTCCGGCCATAAAATCTATGGGCCGAAAGGCATTGGCGCCCTGTATGTACGCCGTAAACCGCGTATCCGTATTGAAGCGCAGATGCACGGCGGCGGTCACGAGCGCGGAATGCGTTCCGGTACGTTGCCTGTTCACCAGATCGTCGGCATGGGCGAAGCTTACCGTATCGCCAAAGAAGAGATGGCGAGCGAAATGGAGCGTCTGCGTGGTCTGCGTAGCCGTCTGTGGAACGGCATCAACGATATCGAAGAAGTTTACCTGAACGGCGATCTTGAGCACGGCGCACCGAACATCCTCAACGTCAGCTTTAACTACGTTGAAGGCGAGTCGCTGATCATGGCGCTGAAAGATCTGGCTGTTTCTTCCGGTTCTGCCTGTACTTCCGCAAGCCTGGAACCGTCCTACGTGCTGCGTGCACTGGGTATGAGCGATGAGCTGGCGCACAGCTCCATCCGTTTCTCTTTAGGTCGTTTTACCACCGTTGAAGAGATCGACTACACCATCGAACTGGTGCGTAAATCCATCGGCCGTCTGCGCGAACTCTCTCCGCTGTGGGAAATGTTCAAACAGGGCGTGGATATCAACTCCATCGAATGGGCTCATCACTAATAACGGTTGCGGAAACAGGAGAATTTAATCATGGCTTATAGCGAAAAAGTAATCGATCACTACGAAAATCCGCGCAACGTTGGCTCGTTCGACAACGGCGACGACAGCGTCGGTAGCGGCATGGTTGGCGCGCCAGCGTGTGGCGACGTCATGAAGCTGCAAATCAAAGTTAACGATAAAGGCATCATCGAAGACGCGCGTTTCAAAACCTACGGTTGTGGTTCGGCGATTGCTTCCAGCTCGCTGGTGACCGAGTGGGTGAAAGGCAAGTCTCTGGACGAAGCGCAGGCGATCAAAAACACCGATATCGCTGAAGAGCTGGAGTTGCCGCCGGTGAAAATCCACTGCTCTATCCTGGCGGAAGATGCGATCAAAGCCGCGATTGCGGACTACAAAAGCAAACAAGAAGCGAAATAAGGCAGGAGGTTGTTGTCATGTCCATTAGCCTGAGCGACAGTGCTGCCGCGCGAGTAAATACCTTCCTGGCCAACCGTGGCAAAGGGTTTGGTCTGCGTCTGGGGGTCAGAACCTCCGGTTGTTCTGGTATGGCCTACGTGCTGGAGTTTGTTGACGCGCCGACTGAAGAAGATACGGTGTTCGAAGACAAAGGCGTGAAGGTTGTGGTTGACGGCAAAAGCCTGCAATTCCTCGACGGCACTCAACTGGACTTTGTCAAAGAAGGCCTGAACGAAGGGTTTAAATTCACCAACCCTAACGTCAAAGACGAGTGCGGTTGCGGCGAAAGCTTCAACGTCTGATCGCCTACCCATTGACCCCACCGCAGCATGCTGCGCGTGGGGTTTGCTTCGATTGCACACCCGGAATTGTTATGGATTACTTCACCCTCTTTGGGTTGCCGGCCCAATATCCGCTTGACGTTCAGGCGCTGGCGACACGTTTCCAGGATCTGCAACGGCAGTTCCACCCCGATCGCTTTGCCAGCCGCCCGCAGGCGGAACAACTGGCTGCGGTACAGCAATCCGCTACCATTAATCAGGCGTGGCAAACCCTGCGCAATCCACTCTCCCGCGCGGAATATCTGCTGTCGCTGCATGGCTTCGATTTAGCCTCTGAGCAGCACACCGTTCGCGACACGGCCTTTTTGATGGAGCAGCTTGAGCTGCGCGAAGAGCTGGATGAAATAGAGCGTGCGGAAGATAGCGCCCGGCTGGAGACATTCCAGAAGCGGGTAAAAGGGATGTACGACGCCCGCCACCAGCAGATGGTGGAACAACTCGACAATCAGGCGTGGGACGTCGCGGCGGATACCGTGCGTAAACTGCGTTTTCTCGATAAACTGCGCAGCGCAACAGAACAACTCGAAGAAAAACTGCTCGGTTTTTAATTTTTTTGGAAGCACATAATGGCCTTATTACAAATCAGTGAGCCGGGTCTGAGCGCCGCGCCGCATCAGCGTCGTCTGGCGGCGGGCATCGATCTCGGCACCACCAATTCGCTGGTTGCTACCGTGCGTAGCGGTCAGGCGGAAACGCTGGCCGACAGCGCCGGGCGCCATTTACTCCCTTCAGTGGTGAACTACCAGGCTGACAGCCACGTTGTCGGCTACGATGCGCGCACCAATGCGGCGCTGGATTCGGTCAATACCATCAGCTCCGTAAAACGCCTGATGGGCCGCAGTCTGGCGGATATTCAGGCGCGTTACCCGCATCTGCCGTGGCAATTCCAGGCCAGCGAAAACGGCCTGCCAATGATTGTGACGCGCGGCGGCGTGGTCAACCCGATCCGCGTTTCTGCTGATATCCTGAAAGCGCTGGCTGCCCGCGCGCAGGAGTCGCTCTCCGGCGAACTGGATGGCGTGGTGATCACCGTTCCTGCCTATTTCGACGACGCACAGCGTCAGGGCACCAAAGATGCTGCGCGTTTAGCCGGGCTGCATGTGCTGCGTCTGCTTAATGAGCCGACCGCGGCAGCGATTGCTTACGGTCTGGATTCCGGCAAAGAAGGCGTTATCGCCGTTTACGATCTCGGCGGCGGCACTTTTGATATCTCTATTCTGCGTCTGAGCCGCGGCGTGTTCGAAGTGCTGGCGACCGGCGGCGATTCCGCGCTCGGCGGTGACGATTTCGACCACCTGCTGGCAGATTACATCCGCGAGCAGGCGGGCATTACCGATCGCAGCGATGCGCGTCAGCAACGTGAACTTCTGGATGCGGCGATTGCTGCCAAAATTGCGCTGAGCGATGCCGACAGCACGACAGTTGATGTCGCTGGCTGGCAGGGCGTGGTGACTCGCGCGCAGTTTGAAGAGATGATCTCAACGCTTGTCAAACGCACGCTGCTCTCCTGTCGTCGCGCGTTGAAAGATGCGGACGTGGAAGCGCAGGATGTGCTGGAAGTGGTGATGGTGGGCGGTTCCACCCGCGTACCGCTGGTGCGTGAACGCGTGGGTGAATTTTTCGGCCGCACGCCGCTGACCTCAATCGACCCGGATAAAGTGGTGGCGATTGGCGCGGCAATCCAGGCGGACATTCTGGTCGGCAACAAGCCGGACAGCGAAATGCTGCTGCTGGATGTTATCCCGCTGTCGCTGGGGCTGGAGACCATGGGCGGACTGGTGGAAAAAGTTATTCCGCGCAACACCACGATTCCGGTGGCCCGCGCACAGGAGTTCACGACCTTTAAAGATGGCCAGACCGCAATGTCTATCCATGTGATGCAGGGTGAGCGGGAACTGGTGGCGGATTGCCGTTCGCTGGCGCGTTTTGCTCTGCGCGGCATCCCGGCGCTACCGGCGGGCGGGGCGCATATTCGCGTCACCTTCCAGGTGGATGCTGACGGTCTGCTGAGCGTCACCGCGATGGAGAAATCCACCGGCGTGGAAGCCTCCATTCAGGTGAAACCGTCCTACGGTCTGACCGACGGCGAAATCGCCAATATGATTAAAGACTCCATGAGTTTCGCCGAGCAGGACGTGAAAGCGCGCATGCTGGCGGAGCAGAAAGTGGAAGCCGCGCGCGTGCTGGAAAGTCTGACCGGCGCGCTCGCCGCTGATGCCGCGCTGTTAAGCGCCGCAGAGCGCGAGGTTATCGACGAGGCAGTTGCGCAGTTGCGCAGCGTTGCCGACGGCGATGATACCGACGCGATAGAACAAGCCATTAAAAACGTAGATAAACAAACCCAGGAATTCGCCGCACGCCGTATGGATCAATCCGTGCGTACCGCGCTGAAAGGCCATTCCGTCGACGAGGTTTAATATGCCTAAAATTGTTTTTCTGCCTCATCAGGATCTCTGTCCGGATGGCGCAGTTCTGGAAGCGAAGAGCGGTGAAACCATTCTTGATGTTGCCCTGCGCGGCGGTATCGAGATTGAGCACGCCTGCGAAAAATCATGTGCCTGCACCACCTGCCACTGCCTCGTGCGTGAAGGGTTTGACTCTTTGCCGGAAAGCAGCGAAGACGAAGATGACATGCTGGATAAAGCCTGGGGTCTGGAGCCGGACAGCCGTTTAAGCTGCCAGGCGCGCGTCACCGATGAAGATCTGGTGGTTGAGATCCCGCGTTACACCATTAACCACGCGCGGGAGCATTGATATGGGACTGAAATGGACCGACAGCCGCGAAATCGGCGAGGCGCTGTATGACAGCCGCCCGGACGTGGACCCGAAAACTGTACGTTTCACCGATATGCATCAGTGGATCTGCGAGCTGGAAGAGTTCGACGACGATCCGAACGCATCGAATGAAAAAATTCTCGAAGCGATTCTGCTAGTCTGGTTAGACGAAGCATCATAATCATCTCACGGGCTGCCTTCGGGCGGCCCGTTTTCATGCATACGTAGGCCGGAAAAGGCAACGTTGCCATCCGGTGTCTGCCGATAAGGATAAATATAATGACAGAAGCTATGAAAGTGACACTCACCACGCAAGGCGCGGATGCGCGTTGGGGTGAAAAAGCCTCCTGGAGTATCAATAACGACGGCATCGCTCTGCATCTGAATGGAAAAGACGATTTAGGTCTGATTCAGCGCGCCGCGCGCAAAATCGACGGTCTGGGCATTAAATACGTTGCGCTGAGCGGCGAAGGCTGGGACGCAGATCGTAGCTGGGCGTTCTGGGCCGGTTACAAAGGGCCGAAAGGCACGCGCAAAGTGGAGTGGGCGCCACTGGATGACGCCGGGCAAAAAGAGCTGAATAGCCGCCTGCAAACCATCGACTGGGTACGCGACATCATCAACGCGCCGGCAGAAGAGTTAGGGCCGGAACAACTGGCGCAGCGCGCAGTCGATCTGCTGCACAGCGTGGGCGGTGAAAACGTCTCTTATCGCATCACCAAAGGCGAAGATCTGCGCGAGCAGAATTACCTTGGCCTGCACACTGTTGGTCGCGGTTCTGAGCGACCGCCGGTATTGCTGGCGCTGGACTACAACCCGACGGGCAACCCGGATGCGCCGGTGTACGCTGCGCTGGTGGGCAAAGGCATCACCTTTGACTCCGGCGGTTACAGCATCAAACCAACCTCATCAATGGATTCAATGAAATCCGATATGGGCGGCGCGGCGCTGGTGACTGGCGCGCTGGCGTTTGCCATTACCCGCGGGCTGGATAAGCGCGTCAAACTGTATCTCTGCTGCGCCGACAACCTGATCAGCGGTAACGCCTTTAAACTGGGCGATATTATTCATTATCGCAACGGCAAAACCGTAGAAATCATGAACACCGATGCGGAAGGGCGTCTGGTGCTGGCGGATGGTTTGATTGATGCGTCTGCGCAAAAACCGCAGTTTATCATTGATGCCGCAACGCTGACTGGCGCGGCGAAAACTGCGCTGGGTAACGATTACCACGCGCTGTTCAGCTTTGACGATGCGCTGGCTGGCCGTCTGCTCAACAGTGCGACGGCGGAAAATGAACCGTTCTGGCGTCTGCCGCTGGCGGAGTTCCACCGCAACCAGCTGCCGTCCAGCTTTGCAGAATTGAACAACACCGCCAGCGGCTCTTTCCCGGCCGGGGCAAGTACGGCTGCCGGGTTCCTGTCGCACTTTGTTGAAAATTACCAGCAGGGCTGGCTGCATATCGACTGCTCCGCCACCTACCGCAAAGCGGCAGTGGAACAGTGGGCGGCTGGTGCGACCGGGCTTGGCGTACGCACCATTGCGAATTTGTTGACCGCCGGGTAAGCGTCATTGTTGTGCCGGATGGCGGCTACGCCTTATCCGGCCTACGTAGTCCGTGCATTTTGTAGGCCGGATAAGCGAAGCGCCATCCGGCAATAAAACGGATCAGAGAACCTATGTCCGAAAGCAAAAACGAATTAGAAACCCTGCTGGAGCAGGCGGCGACCGAGCCCGCTTACCGCCCGGCTTTTTTCCGCACGCTGCTGGAATCCACCGTCTGGGTGCCGGGCACGGCGGCGGAAGGTGAAGCAATTGTCGAAGACAGCGCACTGGATTTGCAGCACTGGGAAAAAGATGACGGTAACTCGGTTATTCCGTTCTTTACCTCGCTGGAAGCCTTACAGCAGGCCGTTAGCGAAGAACAGGCATTTGTGGTCATGCCTGCGCGTACGCTGTTTGAAATGACGCTGGGAGAGACGCTATTTCTCAACGCTAAATTAGCCACCGGCAAAGAGTTCACGCCGCGCGAGTTAAGCCATTTGGTGGGCGCAGAAAGCAGTCCGCTCAGCCAGCAGGAAGTGCTGGAAGGCGGCACGGCGCTGCTGCTTTCCGAGGTGGCTGAACCACCGGCGCAAATGGTCGATTCACTGACCACGCTGTTTAAAAGCATCAAAACCGTCAAACGCGCCTTTCTCTGCTCGATTAAAGAGAAGGCCGACGAGCAACCCAACCTGCTGATTGGCATTGAAGCAGAAGGGGACATCGAAGAGATCATCCATGCCGCGGGCAGCGTCGCGACAGATACGCTTCCAGGGGATGAACCGATCGATATTTGCCAGGTGGTGGAAGGCGAGAAAGGCATCAGCCACTTTATGCTGGCACATATCACGCCGTTCTATGAACGCCGCTGGGGTAGCTTCCTGCGCGATTTCAAAAACAACCGCATTATCTGATAGCCTGGCGGTGCGGGCCATTCGCTCCACAGGCCATTTTGCCGGATGGCGGCTGACGCCTTATCCGGCCTACGCACTACGCACCCTGTAGGCCCGGTAAGAGAAGCGCCACCGGGCATTTTTCTACGCACTCTGTAAGCCTGATAAGAGAAGCGCCATCAGGCATTTTTCGACCTACATCGCTTCCAGCAGCAACAGATCCATTAACAGCACCAGATTCGATTCAAACGACGTAATACCCGCCGCTTCGGCAGCAAAGTGCACCGCTTCGTCATACAGCGCAAAATGCACATCCGCCAGTTCCGCCAGCGTGTTTGCTGATGCGCGGGTAAAGGCGACGACCGTCATGCCAACCGTGCGCGCAATCCGCGCTTTATCCAGCACCTGTTCGGTTTCACCGCTGCGCGACACGGCAATAAACACCTGATAACGCGCGGCATTGCTGAGGAAGATATTGCGGCTGTCGCCAGGCCCGGAGATAAACGCCGTCTTGCCCAGCACCTGCAATTTCTTGGTTAAATACTCGGCGAAGAGATAAGAGAACCCCGCGCCATAGAGAAAAAAACTCTCCCGATCGCGCAGCAGCGCGGCGAAACGGTGACGCTTCTCTTCCGTCACCCACTGAAAGGTGCGCTGGTAATTAGCCATAAACTGCGGGAACAGCGCCGGTAGCTCGTCATGCTCTTCATGATGTTGCTGAGCAATATGCGGCGTGTCGGACAAAAGCTGTTTGCAGTGCCAGATAAATTCGCTGTAGCCGCTAAAGCCAAGTTTCTGACAGAGCCGGATAATGGTGGCGGTGGAAACGTAAGTCGCCTGTGCCAACTGGCGCACGGTGATATTACCCACCAACAGCGGATGTTCCGTCAGGTGGGCAAGCACACGATATTCCGCGCGGGTCAGTGATGCCCCGCGCGTCAGCAAGGGCGCAAGCCGGTTGTCCATTCAGGCCGGTTCGACGGGCAAATCGTCGCGCGCGCCCCATTCACTCCAGGAGCCGTCATACAGCGTCACGTTAGGCGCGCCCAGCGTCGCAAGCGCGAGGATCACTACGGACGCCGTGACGCCGGAGCCGCAGCTGGCAATAATCGGCCGGTTCAGGTCAACGCCCTGGCGGCGGAAAATGGCGGCCAATTCGTCGGTGGTTCTCAGTTCGCCATCGACCACCAGATCAACCCACGGCACGTTCAGTGCGCCGGGAATATGCCCGCGCTTCAGGCCCGGACGCGGTTCATCGACTTCGCCGGAAAAACGCGGGGCAGGGCGCGCATCGACAATCTGTGCGGTGCCTTCGTGGCTTGCCAGCAGCACATCGGTCAGCTTTTTTACCACCGACGGATCGAAGTTGGCGTTAAAGTCGGATTCCGGCAGCGGCACCTCGCCTTTCTGCAACGGCAGGGCGTCGCGCTGCCAGCCGGCCAGACCGCCCGCGAGAATCGAGACATTCTCCACGCCGTAATTGCGCAGCATCCACCATGCACGCGGCGCGGAGAACAGTGTGCCTTCGTCGTACACCACCAGGTGTTTATCCTGGTTGATGCCCAGTTCGCGCATCGCCACGGCGAACGCTTCCGGCCGCGTCAGCATGTGCGGTAAGGATGTGCTGTGGTCGGAAAGGGCTTCGATATCAAAAAACACCGCGCCGGGAAGATGCCCGTCACGGTATTCCGCACGCATATCGCGATGCTCCTGACCCACTGGCGCCATGCGGGCGTCAATCAACTGGATTTCAGGATCATCGCTATGCTCTATCAGCCAGTCGGCCGCGACAAAAAATGAGGTGGACATGGGGATCTCCGTGTCATCAATAATTACTCTGAATTGTTAACGTTTTTTCATCACCCTACAAGCCACCTTCGCTAAACCCGCGAGCCAACTCGGTATTTTTATACCGCTTTGCCGTTTTCCCACGCCTTTTGCAGCGCAGGCCAGTAGTCGCGGTTCGCCTCAATCATCTCATCGAGAATCGCTTTGGCATGCTGCATAGTTGGCACCGTGCGGTTCAGGGTAAACGCCTGGAGCGCTTTTTCGTAGCTGCCTTCAATGGTGGCTTCAACCAGCAGCTGCTCCGAGGCCAGTTGCTGCATTAACAGCGTCTGGTGGAATAGCGGCACCGCCCCCATGCGCACCGGTTCCGGCCCGGAGGAGGTGATGTAAGCCGGAACTTCCACCATCGCGTCGTACGGCAGGTTGGCGATCGCCCCTTTATTTTCCACAATCACCAGGTGGCGCTGGCGAAGATCAAATGCCAGCGAGCAGGCCACATCAACGATAAACGCGCCGTGGACGCCAACATGAAACGCATCAGGCAGGACTCCGCTGCGTTGATACTCCTGCGCCGCGGCAAACAGTTTCTTTTCGCGCCCGTTCATCACTTCATTGGCGCGTGTGTAGTCAGGGTCCTGGTGCGCGACGATCTCGTTTGGCATCAGGTAGTACTGCAAATACGGGTTCGGCAGATACTCCGGGAAGTGATCCATAATCGGCTTGATATTGCGCCAGGTTTTCACCCATGACGGATCGGCGTGCTGCGGATCCGTTTGCGCGGCGTCTTCGGTCAGCAGGCCAAAGCGGGCAACGTGTTCGCGCAATTCCGGCAGGTGATCTTCGCCATCCACGCGTACCTGCGTAAACCAGCCGAAGTGATTCAGGCCAAAGTAATCGACTTCCAGCTTATGGCGGTCGACGCCGAGGATCGCCCCCATATTGCGCATCGCCGCGACCGGCATATCGCAAATATTCAGCACCCGCGCCTGCGGACGCAACCGACGCACACCTTCAGCGACAATTGCTGCGGGGTTAGAGTAATTGACGATCCACGCTTTCTCATCCGCGTATCGCGTAACCTGATCGATAAGCTCGACCATCGGCAGAATAGTGCGCAGACCATAGGCCAGCCCGCCGGGGCCGCAGGTTTCCTGCCCGACCACACCATGGCGCAGCGGGATCTTTTCATCCTGTTCACGCATCTTGTACTGACCAACGCGCATCTGGGCAAAGACGAAATGCGCGCCGCTGAATGCCGTTTCCGCATCATTCGTTACGGTAAATTTAATGCGCTGATTGTGGTCGCGGATCACTTTTTCCACCACCGGCGCGATGGTGTTTTGCCGCGCAGCATCAATGTCGTAGAGACGAATTTCCGCCAGCGGGAATGCTTCCAGCTGAACCATCAGGCTTTTCACGATGCCCGGTGTATAGGTGCTGCCGCCACCGGCGATGGATAAAATAAACGGGGGTTTAACCATTTCTGGACTCCTTCAGAGAAACATCTCAACGGCTTCTCGCATTTTTTTGACATGCAGCCCGTAGACCACCTGAACGTTATTACCTTGTCTGATCACGCCCTTTGCGCCGGTCGCTTTCAGTTGCGGTTCGTTAATTACCGCCGCATCTTTCATCGTGACGCGCAGGCGGGTGTAACAGTTGTCCACTACCTCAATATTGGCGCGTCCGCCCAGCCCGGCGATAATCGCTTCGCCCATCTCGTCGTTGTTGCCTTTCGCCTGGTAATCCTGCTTGCTGTAAAGGCGCGTCTCTTCGTTCTCTTCCTCGCGGCCTGGCGTTTTCATATCGAAGTGCAAAATCAAAAAGCGGAAGATCACAAAGTAGAGGGCGAACATGATGACGCCGACGAGGATATACATCGGCCAGTTCGACTTCTGGATACCGAGCGGCAGGTTGTAGAGAATAAAATCGATGATGCCGTTCGCGCCGATGGCATGAACGCCGAACAACGAGAACAGCATCATGCCGATCCCGGTCAGCACCGCATGCACCACAAACAGCAGCGGCGCAACAAAGAGGAAAGAGAACTCAATCGGTTCCGTCACGCCGACCAGCAGCGAAGTGAGCGCGGCGGGGATCAAAATCGCTTTGGCGGCCGCTTTGCGTTCCGGTTTTGCCGTCACGTACATCGCCAGCGCGGCGGCAGGCAGGCCGAACATTTTACTGATACCGCGCGCATCCCAGACTACCGTACTGCTGAGTTGCTTCACGCCAGGGCAGGCGATTTCCGCGAAGTAAATGTTCCGCGCGCCCTGATAAGTGCTGCCGCAAACATCCGCCGTACCGCCCAGTTCGGTATAAAGAAACGGGGTATAGACCAGATGATGCAGCCCGGTCGGCACCAGAATGCGTTCAAGAAAACCGTATACCGCCACACCAAATGGCCCGGCACCTTTAATCGCCAACGCCAGCGTGCTGATACCGTGCTGGGCGAAGGGCCACAGCTCGCTCATTACCACGCCGAGCACCATCGAAACCGGCAGCATAATCATCGCCACAAAGCAGTGGCCGGAGTAAATCGCCATCGCACCGGAAAACTGTACGCCGGAATATTTGTTGTACAGATAACCGCTGAGCGCGCCGGTCAGGATCCCGGCAAACACGCCCATTTCCAGTACCTGTACCCCCAGCACCATGCTCTGGCCAGCCGCTTTCATCTGATCGGCGGGAGCCAGAGCGCCCTGCATCTGCAACGTCACGTTCATGGCATTGATGAACACAATAAACGTCACCAGACCAATCAGCGCGGCGTAGCCTTTATCCCGCGAGGCCAGCCCAACCGGGATACCAACGGCAAATACCAGCGCCAGGTTGGCGAGCACGGAGACGGCGGATTTCGCGATTAACTGGCCGATGTGCTGAATAAGCGGATGACCGAGGAAGGGTAAATATTCGGCCAGGTTGCCATTGCCAAAAATATTCCCGAAGGCAATAAACAGGCCGACGATGGGCAAAATGAGTACCGGACCAAAGAGGGACTTACCAAAATTTTGTAGGGCATTCACGGCTCTGGACATAGTGATCTCTCTTATTAGAACCGCGCACAACGGTGCACAGACAGCGTAACGTTAGCAGTCTGAAGCGATACTTATCCAGCTATCTTATTGTTTTAAAAACAAATGACTCATAACGTAACATGTTACGTTACGACCTGTGATCGCTGTAACAGTGCCAGCGCGATGAGAACGCCGCCTTTGCGAGGCGCTTTCCAGAATTCATCAGACATTTTGTAATTCATGCGGCTGCGCATAATACTAAGTGGGCCTCTTTCAACAGGTTAATAAACCAGGGATAACGAATGAAACCGCTACGTATTGCGGCGCTGATTGCTGCGCTGCTGACCACCCTTACGCTTGCTGGCTGCGATAACAACGATAAACCGAAAGCTGCCAGCGCGCCTGCTGCCAGCGCTGAGCAAAAAGCATCCCCTGCCGCACCGGACAAAGAGAAGCTGGCTCAGCTTGCTGCCCGCAGTGAAGGCAAGCCGCTGACGCTGCTGGATGCTTCTGAAGTACAACTGGACGGCGCCGCCACGCTGGTGCTGACTTTCTCAGTCCCGCTCGATCCTGCGCAGAATTTTGCCTCTACCGTGCATCTGGTGGATAAAAAGAGCGGCAAGGTGGATGGCGCATGGGAGCTGGCGCCCAATCTGAAAGAGCTGCGTCTGCGGCACCTGGAGCCGAATCGCGAACTGCTGGTGTCGGTCGATCGCGGGCTGGTGGCGCTGAATAAAGCCACCTTCGGCATCGATTATGAGAAAACCATCGCCACGCGCGATGTCCAGCCAAGCGTCGGTTTTGCCAGCCGGGGTTCGTTGCTGCCGGGTAAAGTCGTGGAGGGGCTGCCCGTTATGGCGCTGAACGTCAATAATGTTGATGTTAACTTTTATCGCGTGAAGCCGGAGTCGCTGGCGGCGTTTATCAGCCAGTGGGAGTATCGCAGCTCGCTTTCGAACTGGGAGTCGGACACCCTATTAAAAATGGCCGATCTGGTCTACACCGGCCGCTTTGACCTCAACCCGGCGCGCAACACCCGGGAAAAACTGCTGCTGCCGTTAAGCGGTATCCAGCCGTTGCAGCAGACTGGCGTCTATATCGCGGTGATGAATCAGGCCGGGCACTACAACTACAGCAATGCCGCCACGCTGTTCACCCTCAGCAATATCGGCCTCTCGGCGCACCGTTACCATAACCGGTTGGATATTTTCACCCAAGGGCTGGAAAACGGCGCAGCGCTTTCCGGCATTGAGGTGTCGCTACTGAATGAGAAGGGGCAAACCCTGGCGCAGGCGACCAGCGATGCGGATGGGCACGCTACCCTGAACACCGATAAAGAAGCCGCGCTGATGCTGGCGCGCAAAGAGGGCGAAACCACGCTGCTGGATCTGAAATTACCGGCGCTGGATCTGGCCGAGTTCGCCATTGCGGGCGAGCCGGGCTACAGCAAACAGTTTTTTATGTTTGGCCCGCGCGATCTTTATCGCCCCGGTGAAACAGTGATCCTTAATGGCCTGCTACGTGACAGCGACGGTAAACCGCTGGCGGAGCAGCCGGTCAAACTCGAAGTGGTCAAACCGGACGGCCAGGTGGTACGCACAGTGGTCAGCCAGCCGCAAAATGGCCTGTATCACTTTACTTATTCGCTGGATGTCAGTGCGCAAACGGGAATGTGGCATATCCGCGCCAACACCGGCGATAACCAGCCGCGCGAGTGGAGTTTCCACGTTGAAGACTTTATGCCGGAGCGCATGGCGCTGAACATTACGCCGCAGCCGACGCCGGTAGACCCGGCCGCAGATGTGGTGTTTAACGTGAATGGTCACTACCTCTATGGCGCGCCCGCCAGCGGCAATACATTGCAGGGGCAACTGTTCCTGCGTCCTCTGCGCGAAGCGGTAGCCGCGCTGCCAGGCTTCCAGTTCGGCGATATTGCGGAAGAGAACCTGAGCCGCAGCCTGGATGAAGTGCATCTGACGCTGGATAACGAAGGCCAGGGCGCGGTCAGTACGCCGAGCCAGTGGCAGGAAACGCACTCGCCGTTACAGGTGATTTTGCAGGCCAGCCTGCTGGAATCGGGCGGGCGTCCGGTTACGCGCCGCGCGGAACAGGCTATCTGGCCTGCGCAGTCGCTGCCGGGGATCCGTCCGCAATTTGCCGCGAAAGCCGTTTACGACTACCGCACCGACACCACCGTCAATCAGCCGATTGTTGATGAAGGCAGCAACGCGGCGTTCGATATTGTCTATGCCGATGCCGCCGGGACGAAAAAGGCGGTTAATGATTTGCAGGTGCGCCTGATCCGCGAACGGCGCGACTATTTCTGGAACTGGTCGGAAAGCGAAGGCTGGCAGTCGCAGTTCAACCAGAAAGATCTGGTGGAAGGCGAGCAGAGCCTCAACCTTGCGGCGGATGAAACCGGCAAGGTGAGTTTCCCGGTGGACTGGGGTTCTTACCGCCTGGAAGTGAAAGGGCCAGATGACACCATCAGCAGCGTGCGTTTCTGGGCCGGTTATAGCTGGCAGGACAACAGCGACGGTGCGGGCGCCGCGCGGCCTGACCGCGTCACTATGAAGCTGGACAAACCGGCTTATAAACCAGGCGATACCGTGAAATTGCATATCACCGCGCCAGCCGCAGGTAAAGGTTACGCGATGATCGAATCCAGCGAGGGGCCACTGTGGTGGAAAGAGATTGATGTGCCCGCCGACGGCCTCGATCTGAGTATTCCGCTCGATCAAAAATGGCAGCGTCACGATCTCTACCTCAGCACGCTGGTGATCCGCCCTGGCGATAAATCGAAATCCGCCACGCCAAAACGCGCGGTCGGTTTGCTGCACTTGCCGATGGGCGATGAAAATCGCCGACTCGACATTGCACTGGATGCGCCACCAAAAATGCGTCCCAACCAGCCGCTGACCGTTAAAGTTAAGGCGACGGTGAAAAACGGCGAAACCCCGAAACAGGTGAATGTGCTGCTTTCCGCCGTAGATAGCGGCGTGCTGAATATTACCGACTACGTGACGCCGGATCCGTGGCAGGCCTTTTTCGGGCAGAAACGCTACGGCGCGGATATCTATGATATTTACGGCCAGGTGATTGAAGGGCAAGGTCGTCTTGCCGCGCTGCGCTTCGGCGGTGATGGCGATGAAATGGATCGCGGCGGAAAACCGCCGGTCAATCACGTCACCATCATTGCCCAGCAGGCGCAGCCGGTACAGCTGGATGAAAACGGCGAAGGCACGGTGACATTACCGATTGGCGATTTCAACGGTGAATTACGGGTAATGGCGCAGGCGTGGACGGCAGAGGATTTTGGCAGCAGCGAAAGCAAAGTGGTGGTGGCCGCGCCGGTGATAGCCGAACTGAACACGCCGCGTTTCCTCGGCAGCGGCGACACCTCGCGCCTGACGCTGGATCTCACCAACCTGACCGATCGGCCGCAAACACTCAGTGTGGCTCTGACTGCCGGAGGTTTACTGGCGCTGGAAAGTCAATCGCCGGAGCCGCTCACTTTGTCGGCGGGTGAACGCACCACCGTGTTTATTCCGGTACGGGCGCTGGACGGCTTTGGCGACGGCGAAATTAACGCGCAAATCAGCGGGCTGACGCTGCCGGGAGAAACCTTCGCCCCGTTACAGAAGCAGTGGAAAATCGGTGTACGCCCGCCGTTTGCTGCACAAACGGTCAACAGTGGGGCAATGCTTAAACCTGGCGAAAGCTGGCATGCGCCGGAACAACATCTGGCAGGCATTTCACCGGCCACGCTTCAGGGACGCCTGCTGTTGAGCGGCAAACCACCACTCAATATCGCGCGCTATATTCAGGAGCTAAAAGCCTATCCGTATGGCTGCCTTGAACAAACCGCCAGCGGGCTATTCCCGTCGCTTTATACCAATGCCGCGCAGCTTAAAGCGCTCGGTATTAAGGGCGACAGCGACGAGCAGCGTCGCGCAGCGGTGGATATTGGTATCTCCAGACTGCTGCAGATGCAGCGCGACGACGGTGGATTCTCACTGTGGGATAAGAGCGGGCCGGAAGAGTACTGGCTGACGGCGTATGTCACCGATTTTCTGGTTAGTGCCTCGGCGCAAGGATACAGCGTTCCGACGGAAGCGCTGAACAACGCGAACAACCGCTTGCTGCGTTACCTGCAGGACCCTGCAACGATGGCGGTGCGCTATAGCGACGATCTCCCGGCAACGAAATTTGCCGTGCAAAGCTATGCCGGGTTGGTGCTGGCGCGTCAGCAGAAAGCGCCACTGGGTGCGCTGCGTGAAATCTGGCAGCGTCACGACCAGGCCAAAGCGGGGTTACCGCTGATGCAGTTGGGCGTGGCATTAAAACTGATGGGCGACGCGCAACGCAGCGAACAGGCGCTGGCTCTGGCATTGAAAACCCCGCGGGCAAAGGATAATCGCTGGCTGGCGGATTATGGCAGTGAACTGCGCGACAACGCGCTGATGCTGGCGCTGCTGGAAGAGAATACGCTGCTGGAACAGGAGCAGACGCGCCTGCTGACAACGCTCTCGGAACAGGCTTACGGGCAGCGCTGGTTATCAACGCAGGAAAGCAATGCCTTATTTATGGCCGGACGTAATCTGCAAAATGCCTCCGGAGCGTGGCAGGCGCAAACTTCGCTGGAGACGGCGGCGCTCAGTGGCGATAAATCGCAAACCCGCAACCTCGATGCCGATCAACTGGCGGCGTTGCAGGTGACCAACAGCGGTAGCTCACCGTTATGGCTGCGCCTGGACAGTAGCGGGTACCCGATGCAGGCGCCTGCGCCTTCTGACAACGTGCTGCACATAGAACGCACGGTGCTGGGCACCGACGGACGGAGCAAATCGCTCTCATCGCTGAAAAGCGGCGAGCTGGTGCTGGTCTGGCTGGAAGTAAGCGCCAGCCAGAATGTCCCGGATGCGCTGGTGGTGGATTTACTGCCTGCCGGTCTGGAGCTGGAAAACCAGAACCTCGCGAGCAGCAGCGCCAGCCTCCAGGAGAGCGGTAGCGAAGTACAGGAACTGCTTAACCGGATGCAGCAGGCTGACATTCAGCATATGGAGTTCCGCGACGATCGTTTCGTGGCTGCCGTGCCGGTGAGCGAAGGCCAGCCGGTGACGCTGGTTTATCTGGCGCGCGCGGTAACGCCGGGGACGTATCAGGTGCCAGCGCCACAGGTGGAATCGATGTACGTTCCGCAGTGGCGGGCGACCGGCGCGACCCGCAGCCCGATGATTATTGTCCCGTAACGTGAAAAAGCTTCTGTTACATACCCGCTGGCGCTGGCTGGCGGGAGGGCTGTTGCTGCTGATTCTCGGCGTTATTGCTGCGGACAGAATCTGGCCGTTGCCGCTGAATGAAGTTGCTCCGGCACGGGTGGTGGTTGCGCAAGAGGGAACGCCGTTATGGCGTTTTGCCGACGCGGAGGGCATCTGGCGCTATCCGGTGACCATCGAAGAGGTTTCGCCGCACTATTTACAGGCGCTCATTCAGTATGAAGATCGCTGGTTCTGGGCGCACCCCGGCGTTAACCCGTTTTCCGTTTTGCGGGCCGCCTGGCAGGATTTGCGCGCCGGGCGCGTGGTATCTGGCGGTAGCACGCTGACCATGCAGGTCGCCAGGTTGCTGGATCCGCACCCGCGTACCTTTGGCGGCAAAATCCGCCAGCTATGGCGCGCAATGCAACTGGAGTGGCATCTTTCTAAACGTGAGATCCTCACTCTGTACCTTAATCGCGCGCCGTTTGGCGGCACGTTACAGGGGGTTGGCGCGGCGAGCTGGGCTTATCTGGGTAAATCACCGGCGAAACTCAGCTATTCCGAAGCGGCGCTGTTGGCCGTTTTGCCACAGGCTCCCAGCCGATTGCGGCCGGATCGCTGGCCGCAACGCGCACAGGCGGCACGTGACAAAGTGCTGGATCGCATGGTGGCGCAAAAAGTGTGGCCCGCTTCGCAGGTGAAAGAGTCGCGCGAAGAGCCGGTGTGGCTGGCTCCGCGACAGATGCCGCAACTGGCGCCGTTATTTGCCCGGCGCATGCTGGCATCCAGTAAAGCGCTGAAGATAACTACGACGCTTGATGCCAGCCTGCAACGGCAGCTGGAAGAGATGGCGCTGGGGGTAAAGTCGCGTTTACCGCCACGCAGTTCACTGGCGATGATCGTGGTCGATCACACCAACATGAAGGTGCGTGGCTGGGTCGGATCGGTGGATATTAATGATGATAGCCGCTTTAGCCATGTCGATATGGTCAGCGCTATCCGTTCGCCGGGTTCGGTATTAAAACCCTTTATTTATGGTCTGGCGCTTGATGACGGTCTGATTCATCCGGCCTCGCTATTGCAGGACGTTCCGCGCCGGGTGGGAGATTATCGCCCCGGTAACTTCGACAGCGGTTTTCATGGCCCGGTGAGTATGAGCGAAGCGCTGGTGAGATCGCTGAACCTGCCTGCGGTACAGGTGCTGGAAGCCTATGGCCCGAAAACCTTCGCCGCTAACCTGCGCAATGCCGGTCTGCCGTTGATTCTGCCTGCCGGTGCGGAACCCAATCTGGCGTTGATCCTCGGTGGCGCAGGGGCGCGGCTGGAGGATATCGCTGCGGCCTACAGCGCCTTTGCCCGCCACGGCAATGCGGGAAGATTACGTATGACGCCGGATGCGCCGCTGGAAGAACGCCGGTTGATGTCGCCGGGTGCTGCGTGGATCATCCGCCGTATTCTGGCTGGTGAAGCGCAGCCAGTACCGGATGAAGCGTTGCCGCAGGTTGTGCCGCTGGCATGGAAAACCGGTACCAGCTATGGCTACCGCGATGCGTGGGCGATAGGTATTAATGCCCGCTATGTGATCGGCATCTGGACCGGGCGACCGGACGGTACACCCGTTGCCGGTCAGTTTGGTTTCGCCAGCGCAGTACCGCTGTTAAATCAGGTTAACAACCTGCTGCAGCCGCGCTCGGCAATAGAACAATCCCGCCTGCCGCACGATCCGCGTCCCGCTTCCGTAAGCAGCGGCATCATTTGCTGGCCGGGAGGGCAAAGCCTGCCTGAGGGAGACAGCAATTGCCGCCGCCGTCTGGCGACGTGGTTACTGGATGGCAGCCAGCCGCCAACGCTGCTGATGCCGGAGCAGGAAGGGGGGCTCGGCATTCGCTTTCCGCTGTGGTTAAACAGCGCAGGGCGCAGAGTGGCGGCGGATTGCCCGGATGCGCAGCAGAAAACCTGGATTGTCTGGCCGCGACCGCTGGAGCCCTGGTTGCCCGTCAGTGAACGTCGCGCTGCACGCTTGCCTGCCGCCGATCCCCGTTGTCCACCGCGGGATGACAACGCGCCGCCACCGCTGTTACTAAGCGGCGTGCGAGAAGGCGCCGTGATCAAGCGCGTTCCGGGACAGGCATTTGCGCTACTGCCGTTGCAAAGCAGTGGCGGAGAAGGGGAGCGCTGGTGGTTTTTAAATGGCGAGCCGTTAACGATGCATACGAGTTTATTGAATCTGCGGCTTGATAAAGCCGGTGAATATCAGTTATTGGTTATGGATGATGTGGGACAGGTTGCGACCGTGCAGTTTACTGTGCAATAACTGCGCAAATGGCGAGTTTGGTGAATGGTGTTACTAAAACTCGTCTCATTTTAAAAAAATGTTACCCTCATCCATAGGCAACGCCCGCGTTGCTCTTTATAATCCGCGCCACACCTATTCAGGGCAACAGAACAACTTACAGAGGTAAACATGGCTATTGAACGTACTTTTTCCATCATTAAACCGAACGCGGTGGCAAAAAACGTTATTGGCAGCATCTTCTCTCGCTTCGAAGCGGCGGGTTTCAAAATCGTTGGTACCAAAATGCTGCACCTGACCGTTGAGCAGGCTCGTGGTTTCTACGCCGAGCATGAAGGTCGTCCGTTCTTTGACGGTCTGGTTGAGTTCATGACGTCTGGCCCGATCGTGGTTTCTGTAATGGAAGGTGAAAACGCCGTGCAGCGTCACCGCGATCTGCTGGGCGCAACCAACCCGGCGAACGCGCTGGCCGGTACTCTGCGCGCTGACTACGCAGACAGCTTCACCGAAAACGGTACCCACGGTTCCGATTCCGTAGAATCTGCGGTCCGCGAAATCGCTTTCTTCTTTGCTGAAGGCGAAGTTTGCCCGCGCACGCGCTAATCGTGTAACGAGTTTTACACTTTTCTTTGGCAAATGCCGCGTGCAAACGTGGTATCTGTGCGTCAGAATTTGTACAATACTGCGCCCCAGGATGAGCAGTCGCTTGCCTGGGGCGCTTCTTTTCAACCCTCCACGGGCCATAACGTGTAATAACGAGGCCGGAATAAAATATGTCTGAACAAATTTCCATGCCTGAGAACGACGCTCTCACGGTTCCAAACAAAGACGCAAAAATTAACCTGCTGGATTTAAACCGTCAGCAGATGCGTGAATTTTTCAAAAACTTAGGTGAAAAACCCTTCCGCGCCGACCAGGTGATGAAGTGGATGTATCACTATTGCAGCGACGACTTTGATGAGATGACCGACATCAACAAAGTCCTGCGCAACAAATTAAAAGAAGTGGCTGAAATTCGCGCCCCGGAAGTTGTGGAAGAACAACGCTCTTCCGATGGCACCATCAAATGGGCGATTGCCGTTGGCGATCAGCGCGTTGAAACCGTTTATATCCCGGAAGAAGACCGTGCGACGCTCTGCGTCTCTTCACAGGTGGGATGTGCGCTGGAGTGTAAATTCTGCTCTACCGCGCAACAGGGGTTTAACCGCAACCTGCGCGTTTCCGAAATCATTGGCCAGGTGTGGCGCGCGGCGAAAATTATCGGCGCAGCGAAAGTCACCGGCAGCCGCCCGATCACCAACGTGGTGATGATGGGCATGGGCGAGCCGCTGCTCAACCTGACGAACGTGGTACCGGCAATGGAGATCATGCTGGATGATTTCGGTTTTGGTCTTTCTAAACGTCGCGTCACGCTCTCGACTTCAGGCGTGGTTCCGGCGCTGGATAAGCTGGGCGATATGATTGACGTTGCGCTGGCCATCTCCCTGCACGCGCCAAACGATGCAATCCGCGATGAAATTGTACCGATCAATAAAAAGTACAATATCGAAACCTTCCTTGGCGCCGTTCGTCGCTACATTGAAAAATCCAACGCCAACCAGGGCCGTGTGACCATTGAGTACGTGATGCTGGACCATGTAAACGATGGTACGGAGCATGCGCATGAACTGGCCGAGCTGCTGAAAGATACGCCGTGCAAAATCAACCTGATTCCGTGGAACCCGTTCCCGGGGGCGCCGTACGGTCGTAGCTCCAATAGCCGTATCGATCGTTTCTGCAAGGTGCTGATGAGCTATGGCTTTACCACCATCGTGCGTAAAACGCGCGGTGATGATATCGACGCAGCTTGTGGTCAGTTGGCCGGCGATGTGATCGACCGCACCAAGCGTACAATGCGTAAGCGTATGCAGGGTGAAACGATCGCGGTGAAGGCGCTGTAAGGCTGTGATGCAGCGCGAAGAATGTGCTGCATTTTATAAAAATGTCGAATATTTGGCCTGTACGTATGCAGGCTATTAATAATTACGGTGCGTTTCTCCTGACTTTAAGGCAGTATGTAGTGATGGAACAACGGCTTAGCAAAAAGTGCCTAAAGCTGTTCTGTTATGACGAGCCTGACAGTCTTATACTGTGGGTCTACGTTTAACTGACCCGGTTATTTCGCGGCGCGTGTGGGCATTGCGGCCACACGCGCCTGAATGTTTACTTTTCACGTACCAGTAGTTGTAGCGAATGAATACTGAAGCCACTCAAGACCAAAACGAAGTACAAACCACTGGCGTTCGTCTGCGCAGCGCCCGTGAACAACTTGGACTCAGCCAACAGGCGGTTGCAGAACGCTTGTGTCTGAAGGTCTCCACGGTACGCGATATCGAAGAGGATCGATCGCCTGCCGATCTGGCATCGACGTTTGTGCGCGGTTATATCCGCTCATATGCCCGCCTGGTGCACATCCCCGAAGAAGAATTACTGCCGATGATCGAGAAGCAAGCGCCGGTCAGAGCGGCGAAAGTTGCTCCGATGCAGACCTTTGCTTTAGGCAAACCGCGCAAAAAACGCGATGGCTGGTTGATGAGCTTTACCTGGCTGGTGCTGTTTGTGGTGATAGGGTTGACGGGTGCCTGGTGGTGGCAGAATCATAAAGCTCAGCAGGAAGAGATCAGCACGATGGCCGATCAATCCTCTGCGGAACTTAATGCCAGCAACAGTAGCAATAACGCGCAAAGCGTACCGTTGAACAACGATCCTGCCACTGCCGCCGCGACGGATGATAACTCCTCAACGCCGATTGAAGCCCCGGCTCCGTCAACCACCGCGCAGGCGCCGACGACCGCGCAGCAAGCGCCGGTGAATACCGCCAACCAGAACCTGGTGGTTTCTCCCTCTCAGGCGAATGTTGAATCAACTCAGCAGCCTGCAGCAACCGCGAACAATGGGCAGTTGCCTACAGATCAGGCGGGTGTTGCTGGCGCTGTTGCCGATACCAATGCGCTGGTGATGAGCTTCAACGCTGACTGCTGGCTCGAAGTGAGCGATGCGACCGGTAAAAAACTGTTTAGCGGCCTGCAACGTAAAGATGCCACGCTGAATCTGACCGGTCAGGCGCCGTATAAATTAAAAATTGGCGCACCGGCAGCAGTACAGATCCAGTATCAGGGAAAACCTGTCGATCTGAGTCGTTTTATCAGAACTAACCAGGTTGCGCGTCTGACCCTCAATGCCGAACAATCAGCAACACAGTAACAGACGGGCAACGCGGGAGATTTTTCATGCATAACCAGGCCCCGATTCAACGTCGGAAATCGAAACGGATTTACGTTGGGAACGTGCCGATCGGCGATGGGGCTCCCATCGCGGTGCAATCAATGACCAACACGCGCACCACGGATGTGGAAGCGACGGTCAATCAAATTAAGGCGCTGGAGCGCGTCGGCGCGGATATTGTTCGTGTTTCCGTCCCCACGATGGACGCGGCAGAAGCCTTCAAACTCATCAAACAGCAGGTGAGTGTTCCGCTGGTGGCGGACATCCATTTTGACTACCGCATTGCGCTGAAAGTGGCCGAATATGGCGTTGACTGTTTGCGCATCAATCCCGGCAACATCGGTAACGAAGAACGTATTCGCACGGTAGTTGACTGCGCCCGCGATAAAAATATTCCCATTCGCATCGGCGTTAACGCCGGTTCGCTGGAAAAAGATCTGCAGGAAAAGTACGGCGAACCGACGCCGCAGGCGCTGCTCGAATCGGCAATGCGCCATGTGGATCACCTCGATCGTCTTAACTTCGATCAATTCAAAGTCAGCGTGAAAGCCTCTGACGTATTCCTCGCCGTTGAATCCTATCGTCTGCTGGCGAAGCAGATCGATCAGCCGTTGCATCTCGGGATCACCGAAGCTGGCGGCGCCCGCGCAGGTGCGGTGAAATCCGCTATCGGCCTTGGCTTACTGCTGTCTGAAGGTATCGGCGATACGCTGCGTATTTCGCTGGCCGCCGATCCGGTGGAAGAGATCAAAGTCGGTTTTGATATTCTGAAATCACTGCGTATTCGTTCCCGCGGGATCAACTTTATCGCCTGCCCGACCTGCTCCCGCCAGGAGTTCGACGTGATCGGTACGGTTAACGCGCTGGAGCAGCGGCTGGAAGATATCATTACGCCGATGGATGTCTCCATTATCGGCTGCGTGGTGAACGGCCCTGGCGAAGCGCTGGTCTCCACGCTTGGCGTGACGGGCGGCAATAAGAAAAGCGGCCTGTATGAAGACGGCGTGCGCAAAGATCGTCTTGATAACGCAGATATGATCGCTCAGCTTGAGGCCCGTATTCGCGCAAAAGCGTCGATCCTGGATGAAGCGCGCCGTATCGACGTGCAACAGGTAGAAAAATAACGTAGCTGGGAAGCGGCTGGCTTCCCGTGTATGATGAACCCGCCCGGCGCGACCCTGACTCGTCGCTGCCCTGAGGGTTCATTTTTTGTATTCATAAAGAGAATAAACGTGGCAAAGAATATTCAAGCCATTCGCGGCATGAACGATTATCTGCCTGGCGAAACCGCCATCTGGCAGCGCATTGAAAGCACCCTGAAAAACGTGCTCGGCAGCTACGGTTACAGTGAAATCCGTTTGCCGATTGTAGAGCAGACCCCGTTATTCAAACGCGCGATCGGCGAAGTGACCGACGTGGTTGAAAAAGAGATGTATACCTTTGACGATCGCAACGGCGATAGCCTGACGCTGCGTCCTGAAGGTACGGCGGGCTGTGTACGCGCCGGCATCGAGCATGGTCTTCTGTACAATCAGGAACAGCGTTTGTGGTACGTCGGGCCGATGTTCCGCTACGAGCGTCCGCAGAAAGGGCGCTATCGCCAGTTCCATCAGCTGGGTGTCGAAGTGTTTGGTCTGCAAGGGCCGGATATCGATGCGGAGCTGATTATGCTTACCGCCCGCTGGTGGCGTGAGCTGGGCATCGCGTCTCACGTGGCCCTTGAACTCAACTCTATTGGTTCGCTGGAAGCGCGCGCAACTTACCGCGATGCGCTGGTCGCATTCCTTGAACAGCATAAAGATAAGCTGGACGAAGATTGCCTGCGCCGCATGTATACCAACCCGCTGCGCGTGCTGGATACGAAAAATCAGGACATCCAGACGCTGCTGAACGACGCGCCGAAACTGGGTGATTACCTCGACGACGAATCCCGCGAACATTTCGCCGGGCTGTGCGCTTTCCTTGATGACGCCGGTATCGCGTATACCGTTAACCAGCGTCTGGTGCGCGGTCTTGACTACTACAACCGCACCGTTTTCGAATGGGTGACAACCAGCCTTGGCGCGCAGGGAACCGTCTGTGCAGGCGGTCGTTATGACGGCCTGGTTGAGCAACTTGGCGGTCGCGCGACTCCGGCGGTTGGCTTTGCGATGGGCCTTGAACGACTTGTTTTGTTGGTTCAGGCAGTTAATCCGGAATTTAAAGCAAAATCCGTTGTCGATATATACCTGGTGGCGTCTGGCGCCAATACGCAGTCCGCTGCAATGCAGTTGGGTGAACAGGTACGCGATGCGTTGCCTGGTGTGAGGCTGATGATGAACCACGGCGGCGGCAATTTCAAAAAGCAATTCGCCCGTGCAGATAAGTGGGGCGCTCGCGTCGCACTGGTGCTCGGCGAGTCTGAAATCGCCGACGGTAATGTTGTGGTGAAGGATTTACGCTCTGGTGAACAGAGTACGGTAACGCAGGATAGCGTTGCAGCGCATTTGCGCACACTACTGGGCTAATCTCGCCGGTGAATTATCGTTAAGGAGAAGGATTGCGTGGAAATTTACGAGAACGAAAACGACCAGGTTGACGCTATCAAGCGCTTCTTTGTCGAAAATGGCAAAGCGCTGGCTGTTGGGGTTGTTTTGGGTATTGGTGCGCTGATGGGCTGGCGTTACTGGAACGGCCATCAGGCAGATACGGCGAGAGCTTCATCGCAGGCCTATGAAAACGCGATTTCCGCGCTTCAGGCTGATAAGCCAGAGTCGTTCACAGCTGCAGAGAAATTTGCCGCTGACAACAAAAACACTTATGGCGCGCTGGCTTCACTGGAACTGGCACAGCAATATGTAGAAAAAAATGAACTGGATAAAGCAGCCGCGCAATTGCAACAGGGGCTTGCCGCGACCAGTGATGAAAATCTGCAATCGATGATCAACGTCCGTCTGGCGCGTGTTCAGGTGCAGCAGAAGCAGCAAGACGCTGCGCTCAAAACGCTGGATGCCGTTAAAGGCGAAAGCTGGGCGGCAATTGTTGCCGATCTGCGCGGCGAAGCGCTGCTGAGCAAAGGCGACAAACAAGGTGCGCGCACCGCATGGGAAAACGGCATTAAAAACAATGCTTCTCCTGCGCTCAGCGAAATGATGCAGATGAAAATTAATAATTTGTCCATCTAAGAGGGACCCGATGCAATTGCGTAAATTACTTCTGCCAGGGCTGCTTTCCGTGACGTTATTGAGCGGCTGTTCCCTGTTCAATAGCGAAGAAGATGTTGTCAAAATGTCCCCGCTACCGGTGGTTGAAAATCAGTTCACCCCGACAACCGCGTGGAGTACTTCCGTCGGCAACGGTATCGGCGATTTCTATTCTAACCTGCACCCGGCATTTGCTGACGGCGTAGTGTATGCCGCCGATCGCCACGGCGTGGTGAAAGCGGTCAATATTGAAGACGGCCATGAAATCTGGTCGGTCAATCTGGCAGAGAAAGACGGCTGGTTCTCTACGCGCGCTGCGCTGCTTTCCGGCGGCGTAACCGTTTCTGGCGGCCATGTGTACGTCGGTACTGAGAAAGCGCAGGTTTATGCTCTCAATACCAGCGATGGTTCGCAGGCTTGGCAGGCAAAAGTTGCTGGTGAAGCGCTTTCCCGCCCGGTAGTGAGCGACGGCCTGGTGCTGATTCATACCAGTAACGGCCAGTTGCAGGCGCTGAATGAAAGCGACGGTGCGGTGAAATGGACGGTCAACCTGGATATGCCTGCGCTCTCTCTGCGCGGCGAATCTGCGCCGACCACCGCCTTTGGCGCTGCCATTGTCGGCGGCGATAACGGTCGCGTGAGCGCGGTACTGATGCAGCAGGGCCAGATGATTTGGCAGCAGCGCATCTCCCAGGCGAACGGCCCGACCGAAATCGATCGCCTGAGCGATGTGGATACCACCCCGATTGTCGAAGGTAACGTGGTTTTCGCCCTGGCTTACAACGGCAACCTGACGGCGCTGGATCTGCGCAGCGGCCAGATCATGTGGAAACGTGAGCTGGGCTCGGTGAGCGACTTCGTTGTTGATGGTAATCGCATCTATATTATCGATCAGAATGACCGCGTTCTGGCGCTGACCACCGACGGTGGCGTGACCCTGTGGACGCAAAGCGATCTGCTGCACCGTAACCTTACCGCTCCGGCGTTGTATAATGGTTACATTGTGACAGGCGATAGCGAAGGTTATGTTCACTGGATCAACGTTGAAGACGGGCGCTTCGTCGCGCAGCAGAAAGTCGACAGCTCTGGTTTCCTGACTGAGCCGGTCGTTGCTGGCGGCAAGCTGCTGATCCAGGCGAAAGACGGCACGCTGTACGCACTCTCGCGCTAACTGCGCTGAGGTTGTCGTTTCCGAAGACGGCTCCTGTTGCAGGAGCCGTTTTCCTGTTTTTAAAATGCCGCGCAAATTGCGCCGTTTTGCTAATGAATTTCCTGTAATGAGGCTTTAAACATGGTACCTGTGGTCGCGCTTGTCGGGCGCCCTAATGTTGGAAAATCCACGCTATTTAACCGCTTAACACGCACCCGTGATGCGCTGGTGGCCGATTTCCCGGGTCTGACTCGTGACCGTAAGTACGGTCGTGCTGAAGTAGAAGGCCGCGAATTTATCTGTATCGATACCGGCGGTATCGACGGCACTGAAGATGGCGTGGAGACGCGCATGGCGGAACAATCGCTGCTGGCGATTGAAGAAGCCGATGTCGTGCTGTTTATGGTTGATGCCCGCGCGGGTCTGATGCCAGCGGATACGGCTATTGCTAAGCATCTGCGTTCACGCGAAAAACCGACTTTCCTCGTCGCTAACAAAACGGACGGTCTGGATCCGGATCAGGCAACCGCGGATTTCTACGCGCTGGGTCTTGGTGAAATTTATGCTATCGCCGCTTCTCACGGGCGCGGAGTCACCAGCCTGCTGGAACACGTGCTGATGCCGTGGATGGACGAACTGAATCCGCCGGAAGAGGTGGATGAAGAGGCCGAATACTGGGCGCAGTTCGAAGCCCGTGAAAATGGCGAAGAAGAAGAGCCGGAAGAGGAGTTCAACCCGCAGGATCTGCCGATCAAGCTGGCGATTGTCGGTCGTCCGAACGTCGGTAAGTCCACACTCACTAACCGCATCCTCGGCGAAGACCGCGTGGTGGTGTACGACATGCCGGGCACCACGCGCGACAGTATCTACATTCCGATGCAGCGCGATGAACGTGAGTACGTACTTATCGACACCGCCGGTGTGCGTAAGCGCGGCAAAATCACTGATGTGGTGGAGAAATTCTCCGTTATCAAAACCCTGCAAGCGATTGAAGACGCCAACGTCGTACTGCTGGTGATTGATGCCCGCGAAGGTATTTCCGACCAGGATCTGTCGCTGCTGGGCTTTATCCTCAACAGCGGTCGCTCGCTGGTGATTGTCGTCAACAAGTGGGACGGCCTGAGCCAGGAAGTGAAAGAGCAGGTGAAAGAGACGCTGGATTACCGTCTCGGCTTTATCGACTTTGCCCGCGTGCACTTTATCTCTGCGCTGCACGGCAGCGGCGTCGGCAACCTGTTCGAATCCGTACGCGAAGCCTATGACAGCTCCACGCGCCGCGTCAGCACCGCGCTGTTGACCCGTATTATGAATATGGCGGCGGAAGATCATCAGCCGCCGCTGGTGCGCGGTCGCCGCGTGAAACTGAAATATGCCCATGCCGGTGGTTATAACCCGCCGATTGTGGTGATCCACGGCAACCAGGTGAAAGACCTGCCGGATTCCTACAAACGCTATCTGATGAACTACTTCCGCAAATCGCTGGATGTAATGGGTACGCCAATCCGTATTCAGTTCAAGGAAGGGGAAAACCCGTTTGCGGATAAGCGCAACACCCTGACGCCGAACCAGCTGCGTAAGCGTAAGCGCCTGATTAAACACATTAAGAAGAGTAAGTAATTACTCCTGAAACCCGCCACCCGGCGGGTTTTTTGTCACTTAAGGTGTATGATAAGGGCAGTGAAAAATAAACGAGGAGAGCGTTATGGATCTCAAATGCCCGACCTGCCACAACCCGCTGGAACTGGTGGGAACGCATGCGCATTGCGACGGCTGCGACAACGATATTGAAGTACAGGCAAACTGCCCGGAGTGTCATCAGCCTCTGGAAGTGTTAAAAGCCTGCGGCGCGGTGGACTTTTTCTGCCAGCACGGTCACGGGCTGATTTCTAAAAAACGCGTCGAGTTTATCCCGCTTTAAGGCTTGCAGATGCAGGCTTCGCCATCGCGCCACAGTTCCACCAGCGACGGTGGCGCTTTATTTTCCGGGATCAGCAACAGCACATCGGTTTGCTGCGCGGTCCAGGTTATCTGCAAACGGTAAAAACGCTGATCGCCGCGCCCCGGCGAATCCGGCTGCCCGGGCGGTTGCCCGAGCGGCAGGGTCTGATGCAGGATACTGACCAGGCGCTGGCGCTGTTCCGCGTTAAGCTGAGCAATCACGATTTTTCGCGTGCCGCTCAGCTTCGGAATATAAGCCAGCCCGCCTTCACGGGCGACTTCAACCACCGCATCATCGGTCAATTCGGGTTCGTTCATTACAACACTCCAACCTCTTTCCAGGCCTTCTCGATTGCGTCTGCAACCTGTTGGCCCGAACGTTTTTCGCCGTGCTGAATGGTCAGTTTCGCAAAGGCGGCGAAATCGGCATTTTGCGCCAGCGCCTTATCGCAGACGGTATCGTACCAGGCGTAACCGGCTTTTTCCCAGGCATAGCCGCCAATCGCCGTCGCAGCAAGGTAAAACGCGCGGTTGGGGATACCGGAATTCAGATGCACGCCGCCGTTATCTTCACGGGTTTTCACAAAATCTTTCATGTGCGCAGGCTGCGGATCTTTACCCAGCAACGGGTCATCATAGGCGGTGCCGGGGTGAGACATCGAACGCAGGCCTTTGCCATTAATTCCTTTTGCCAGCAACCCTTCGCCGATGATCCAGTCGGCCTGATCCGCGGTTTGCTGTTTGTGGTACTGCTTCACCAGGGAGCCAAAAACATCCGATAACGACTCATTAAGCGCGCCAGATTGTTCAAAATAGATCAGCGCGGCTTCCGTTTCTGTGACGCCGTGGCTGAGTTCATGCGCCACCACATCGATAGCGATGGTAAAGCGATTGAAGATTTCACCGTCGCCGTCGCCAAATACCATCTGCTGGCCATTCCAGAAAGCGTTCTGATATTGCTGGCCATAATGCACGGTGCCGTTCAGCACCATACCCTTATTATCCAGTGAGTTACGATGCAAAACCTGCCAGAAAAACTCGTGGGTAACGCCGAGATAGTCGTAAGCTTCATCCACGGCAACATCACCATTCGACGGCTGGCCTTCGTAGCGCACCTGCTTACCGGGCAGGCTCTCTTTCTGCTGCGCATCATAAATATCGCGTACCAGCTCGCCGGGAGAGGTGACCAGCGGTGCGCTGGGTTTGCCGTGGCTGTGGGCCATCAACGTCTGCACATGGGTTAACGTTTGTTGTGCGCAGCGCTGCTGTACTTCTGATCCATGGTCGATAATGCGGCGAAGAATATAGGGTGGGATAACGCTGCTAAACGGGCGTGTTTTCATGTCGCTCTCCTTGATGAAAAGAACAACAAAAGTATAGGGGCAGCTTATAGATTAATCGTACACATTAAGATGATTTACGCTGGCGCGGTTTCTTTACGGGTGTCACGTTGCTGACTTCACTCTCCACCCAGCCGTCATTCAGGCGGGTGGTAAGCTTATCGCCGACTTTCACCTGGCGAGTTTTTTTCAGAACTTCGCCAGCCGGGAAGGTGGTCACGCTGTAACCGCGCGCCAGAGTCGCCAGCGGGCTGACGGCTTCCAGATGGGTGATCGCAGTACCAAACCGTTCGCGCGTTGCGCTTAAACGGTCGCGAATGTTCTGGCTCAGGTGATATTCCAGCTGTTGCACGCGGCTTTGCGCGCGATGAATCCGCGGCTGCGGGTTTTGCTGATTCAGACGTTGCATCGCGCGCTGCTGACGGGCAGAAGCGCGTTTTAACTGCGTATCCAGTGCGTTTTGCATGCGCTGCTGCAGACGCTCCAGCACCGTTTGCTGACGCGCCAGCCGTAACTGCGGGTGCTGCTGTTGCAGGCGATGGTTCACCTGGGCAAAGCGGCGGTTGCGGCCAGCCAGGTAATAATCCATCGACATCTCTAAGCGCTGCTGCATCGCCTGTACCTGGCGCAGTAGTTCAAGCTGGTTGCGGCTGACAATTTCCGCTGCGGCCGAAGGCGTTGGCGCGCGCAGATCGGCAACAAAATCGGCAATCGTCACATCGGTTTCATGGCCGACGGCGCTGACCACCGGAATGCGGCTTGCGAAAATCGCACGCGCGACGCGTTCGTCGTTAAAGCTCCAGAGATCTTCCAGCGAACCGCCGCCGCGACCGACAATCAGCACGTCGCACTCCTGGCGCGCATTCGCCAGCTCAATAGCACGCACGATTTGCCCCGGCGCATCTTCGCCCTGCACAGCAGTCGGGTAAATGACCACCGGCAGAGACGGATCGCGGCGTTTCAGCACATGCAGAATATCGTGCAGCGCCGCGCCAGTTTTCGAGGTGATCACGCCAACGCAGTGCGCAGGCGAGGGCAGCGGCTGCTTAAATTGCTGATCGAACACCCCTTCAGCAGCGAGTTTGGCTTTTAGCTGCTCATACTTCTGCTGCAACAAGCCTTCACCGGCCGGTTGCATGCTTTCGACGATAATCTGGTATTCCCCGCGCGGTTCATACAGCGTGATGTTGGCGCGAACCAGCACCTGCTGGCCGTGCTGCGGGCGAAACGTAACGCGGCGGTTGCTGTTGCGGAACATCGCGCAGCGCACCTGAGCGGTATCGTCTTTTAAGGTGAAGTACCAGTGGCCGGAAGCGGGTTGGGTAAAATTGGAGATTTCCCCGCTGATCCACACCTGACCGAGTTCGCGTTCCAGCAGTAAGCGCACCGATTGGTTCAGGCGGCTGACGGTATAAATTGAGGGGGATTGGAACGACGACATGTGAGCCAGATCAAATTCTAAATCAGCAGGTTATTCAGTCGATAGTAACCCGATACGAGGGGATGGCAAGTTTTTTCTCAAAAAAGTGTGGATGCAATCGGTTACGCTCTGTATAATGCCACGGCAATATTTAACCCCCCAGGTCAGAGATATTGCCCATGCTACGTATTGCTAAAGAAGCACTGACGTTTGACGACGTCCTCCTCGTTCCCGCTCATTCCACCGTTCTGCCGAATACTGCCGACTTGAGCACGCAGCTCACCAAAACCATTCGCCTGAACATTCCTATGCTCTCTGCGGCGATGGATACCGTGACTGAAGCGCGTCTGGCGATTGCGCTGGCACAGGAAGGTGGCATTGGCTTTATTCACAAAAACATGTCTATCGAGCGCCAGGCGGAAGAAGTTCGCCGCGTGAAGAAACATGAATCCGGCGTGGTTAAAGATCCACAAACCGTTCTGCCAACCACCACCCTGCGCGAAGTAAAAGAACTGACCGAACGTAACGGCTTTGCCGGTTACCCGGTTGTCAACGGCGACAACGAACTGGTCGGCATCATCACCGGTCGTGACGTGCGTTTCGTCACCGATCTGAGCCAGCCGGTCAGCGTGTATATGACGCCGAAAGAGCGCCTGGTGACCGTTCGCGAAGGGGAATCCCGTGAAGTGGTGTTCGCCAAAATGCACGAAAAACGCGTTGAAAAAGCGCTGGTCGTTGACGAAAGCTTCCACCTGCGCGGCATGATCACCGTTAAAGACTTCCAGAAAGCAGAACGTAAACCGAACGCCTGTAAAGATGCGCAGGGCCAGTTGCGCGTTGGCGCGGCAGTCGGCGCTGGCGCCGGTAACGAAGAGCGCGTTGACGCGCTGGTTGCCGCAGGCGTTGACGTACTGCTGATTGATTCCTCTCACGGCCACTCCGAAGGCGTGTTGCAGCGCATTCGCGAAACCCGCGCTAAATACCCGGATCTGCAAATCATCGGCGGTAACGTTGCGACTGGCGCAGGTGCTCGTGCCCTGGCGGAAGCAGGCGTGAGCGCGGTGAAAGTCGGTATCGGCCCTGGCTCCATCTGTACTACCCGTATCGTGACCGGCGTGGGCGTTCCGCAGATCACCGCGGTTTCCGACGCGGTTGAAGCGCTGGAAGGCACTGGCATTCCGGTTATCGCTGACGGCGGTATCCGTTTCTCTGGCGACATCGCCAAAGCCATCGCCGCAGGCGCTGCTGCCGTAATGGTTGGTTCCATGCTGGCCGGTACTGAAGAATCCCCGGGCGAAATCGAACTCTACCAGGGTCGTTCTTACAAATCTTACCGCGGTATGGGTTCTCTGGGCGCGATGTCCAAAGGCTCTTCCGACCGTTACTTCCAGAGCGATAACGCTGCCGACAAACTGGTGCCGGAAGGTATCGAAGGTCGCGTTGCCTATAAAGGCCGCCTGAAAGAGATCATTCACCAGCAGATGGGCGGCCTGCGCTCCTGTATGGGTCTGACCGGCTGTGGTACTATCGACGACCTGCGTACCAAAGCGGAATTTGTACGCATCAGCGGTGCCGGTATCCAGGAAAGCCACGTTCACGACGTGACCATCACCAAGGAATCCCCGAACTACCGCATGGGTTCTTAATGATTTTCGCGCCCGGTGCTTTCACCGGGCGCTGACTTTCATACTCTCTGTTCAGGTTCAGCCTGCAAGACGACGAGTATATTCATTGCCACTTGCCTCGGAAGTAACGTCAATGACGGACAATATTCATAAACATCGTATTCTCATCCTCGACTTCGGTTCTCAGTACACCCAACTGGTTGCGCGCCGCGTGCGTGAACTGGGCGTTTACTGCGAACTGTGGGCGTGGGATGTCACCGAAGCGCAGATCCGCGACTTCAACCCAAGCGGCATCATCCTTTCCGGCGGCCCGGAAAGCACCACCGAAGATAACAGCCCGCGCGCACCGCAGTATGTATTCGAAGCTGGTGTTCCGGTGCTCGGCGTGTGCTACGGCATGCAGACCATGGCGATGCAGCTTGGCGGCCACGTTGAAGGTTCTAACGAGCGTGAATTCGGTTACGCGCAGGTTGAAGTGCAGACCGACAGCGCGCTGGTTCGCGGCATTGAAGACTCCCTGACCGCTGAAGGCAAAGTGCTGCTGGACGTGTGGATGAGCCACGGCGACAAAGTGACGGCCATTCCGTCCGATTTCGTAACCGTTGCCAGCACCGAAAGCTGCCCGTTCGCCATCATGGCGAATGAAGAAAAACGTTTTTACGGTGTGCAGTTCCACCCGGAAGTGACCCACACCCGCCAGGGCCTGCGTTTGCTGGAGCGCTTTGTGCGCGATATCTGCGAATGTGAAGCGCTGTGGACCCCGGCAAAAATCATCGACGACGCGGTTGAACGCATTCGTCAGCAGGTTGGCAATGATAAAGTGATCCTCGGCCTTTCCGGCGGTGTGGATTCCTCTGTTACCGCGATGCTGCTGCACCGCGCCATCGGCAAAAACCTGACCTGCGTATTCGTCGATAACGGCCTTCTGCGCCTGAACGAAGCCGCTCAGGTGATGGATATGTTTGGCGACCACTTCGGTCTGAACATCGTTCACGTTCCGGCAGAAGATCGCTTCCTTTCAGCATTGGCTGGCGAGAACGATCCGGAAGCTAAACGCAAAATCATCGGCCGCGTGTTCGTGGAAGTGTTCGACGAAGAAGCGCTGAAACTGGAAGACGTGAAATGGCTGGCGCAGGGCACTATCTATCCGGATGTGATCGAATCTGCCGCCTCCGCGACCGGTAAAGCGCACGTTATCAAATCTCACCACAACGTGGGTGGCCTGCCGAAAGAGATGAAGATGGGCCTGGTTGAGCCGCTGAAAGAGCTGTTCAAAGATGAAGTGCGTAAAATTGGTCTGGAACTCGGCCTGCCGTACGATATGCTCTACCGTCACCCGTTCCCGGGCCCGGGCCTCGGCGTTCGCGTACTGGGCGAAGTGAAGAAAGAGTACTGCGACCTGCTGCGTCGCGCCGATGCGATCTTTATTGAAGAGCTGCATAAAGCCGACCTCTACAACAAAGTGAGCCAGGCCTTCACCGTGTTCCTGCCGGTCCGCTCCGTCGGCGTGATGGGCGACGGTCGTAAATACGACTGGGTTGTCTCTCTGCGTGCCGTAGAAACCATCGACTTTATGACTGCACACTGGGCGCACCTGCCGTACGATTTCCTCGGCCGCGTTTCCAACCGCATCATCAATGAAGTCAACGGCATCTCCCGCGTGGTGTATGACATCAGCGGCAAACCGCCAGCGACTATTGAGTGGGAATGATTTAACGTCTGGCAACAGCTAGCACGTAAAAGTAGTAAAGTACCTCTAAGCCCGCGTAACATGAACTGTCCAACTTTATGGGGTCAGTCCAAACAGCGGGCTTTTGTTTTTGTCACGCTAACGGTACAGGATTTAAACATTAGGATTCGGGTTTTGGTGCGAATGCCCCAATGTAAACGTAAGGTTCAAGGTTAAACGCCTCTTTTAGCTGACGAGAATCGTACACAGTGACTTGCGGGGAGGCAGATAGCGCCGATGTCACTATGGCTAACCTCCAGTCTGGATTAAGCATCAATCCTGCATTGTGTTCGTTACGCGTAAGGAAAAAACGTGGTGTAGTACCGGCGGTACCCTTAACTTCGAGATGCAGCACTGATTCGCCGCGCGTGAAGATAAAGTCATATCCGCAGGGAAGGTGTGTTGTTCGCTGGTAGCTGTAGCCTTGTTCTGTATAATATTCGATAACAGCATCTTCTGCAGCTAACTCCACGACTTTACGATGTTCAGGGGTACCAAATCCCCGAAGTGGATCGACTTGATCCAGTTCGGGGTCAACAATACTGCATTCATTAGGGTTATGAATTGCGACTGAGGCTAAGCGATTCATTAAACTCTCAAGCCGAGCTTGAACCCTTATTTTATTCTCGGTTTTCGTCACGTCAGGGCCGTCAAGAAACGAGTATTTCCCCTGTTTTACGGATGGATCCGAGAATGGCAGAATTCGCTCCTCGGGCGGGATGAAGTAAGCGGAATTACTGGTTATGCAATATGACCAATCATAAGCAGGATGAGGGAAAATTTGCTGTCGCGGATCGGTGCTATTGGGGCGGGTTATCCACTCACCATGAAGCGTTGCGTTTTCGTACCAACCAACTACGTGTATGCCTGGAGTGGTCGGATTTTTTGCTAAGCATACAACCGTCCATCCTTCTGCGTCGTCGTGGTAAGGTGCGTAGTTACCTCCTTGTGGGGGTACATAGCAGTAGTAAGTCCCATCGATATCTGGCATAAAGTTGTAGGCTTCATGACCTCGCCCTTCATTTTCCGTCCCTCTGTTTTTATTTAGCCAAGCAAAGTTACCAGCAATGTCGCCACCTCGATAATATGCTGACCACCCAAATTTAACCCACAATATCTTGTTCATGTAATGCCGTTCCTTTGGGCTAGTTTTTTTGGATTTTTGCCATCGAGAAAATCGTGGAATGGCGATCGGGCCTAAGCCGCCGACAGAAAATTTCCTCATAAGCCGGGTATTTTAGGTTTGTGGACTTCGGCCAGGGTTAAAAAAGGCTTTGATGACTCCAGAAAGTGAGCCCGGCGATGGTGCCGATGAACACTAACGCCAAGCCATACAGTCCGACCAGGAGGCGGCGCTGCACACGGCGAAGGCGTAATTCGCCATTGCTCTGTTCATTGCGTAAGGCATGCAGCCCTGCTTGGTGCTCGGCCCACTCCAGCTGTCGTTCGTTGCGTTCGTTAAGCAGTGTTTGGGCCTGTTCGGTCAGTACTTCGCGCAATTCCGAGAGCTGCTGATCTAGGTCGCGGAGCTTATCTTCCTGCTGCTGCGCTTGGAGGACCAAGTCGGCATCGAGTCGTTCTATCTGGCGTGTGGCTTCGCTGCTCTGTTCGTTGAATGTAGTGAGCAGACCTTGCTCAACAGTCTGGAGACGTTTTTCCTGGGTTGAGTCGACTACTTGCTGCAACTGCGTGAGGCGCTGTTCTATGGAACTCGCCTGCTCATCGAGGACTTCTCGGAGCAACTGCTGCTGTTCATCCAGTACGCCTTGCACCTGATGCATGCGATTGTCGAAGTCGGCCAGCAGACTATCCCGGGTTTCCATTACTTCTTTGGCGATGCTGATCAGTATTTCGCCGTGTTCGTCGGTCAGCCCCTGGACTTTCAACAGGTCGGTAACGTATTGGCGCAAGTGTGCTGCTTGGTGCTTGATCTCGGCTTGGTGCTGTTCGAGAAGTATGTTCTGTTGGGCCAGTTCCTCGGCTTTGGCATCCAAGGCCTTCTGCTGGTCGGCCAGTTGTCCCTGCTGCTCAGTCAGTTGCTGGGCCTGCAACGAGCTGATCACCATCAATTGGGCGAGAGTTTTGGCAAATTCCGCCTGCACTTCTTGGGCGTCGAGCTGGGCGTTCTTCAGTTCGCCGTGATTGAACAGGCGGCCGAGAAAGCTACGCTGCTCGTGTTGGTCGCGGACCTGCTTGAAATCATCGAGGCGCTTGAACGTGCTGTGGAACTTCTTGTAAACCTCAGCGATGTCTATCTGGGCGAGCAGGTCTTCGCTGGGAACAGTGCTTGCAAGTTGGGCAATGATCTTGGACATCCCTTATGTTTCCTTCCTGACCTGCTGAAGCAACAAACCAAGGCGTTCGTTAAACTGTTTCTTGCTATCGATGGCTTGGGATAACGAGGCGATAGTCTCCGCCTGTTCTCCTATGGCGCCTTGCGCGTGCTGCACTGAGGCTTGTGCGGCCTCGGTTGCCTGATCGAAGCGCACGGAGATGCGCTGATTTAGCTGGACCATCATCCGGTAGCGAGCCGAAAGTCGAAATTGCAGCTCTACCTGTTCAATCATGCGCTCGCCCAGTTCGGCGGTGGTTTGCAGGGTATCGATCTGCACCTTGATGAAATCAGTTCCCTTATCCAGCATCCAATCGATAAGCGAGTCGATGGCGTACATCAGCAGAGCGTTGGCGAGGCCGGTCATCAGGCCGGTTAGCACCGGGGTGATCGTTCCGGCGAGTGGTGCGAGCACCGGGATACCTACGATGAAGGTGTTAACCGATTGCTCCAAGAGCATGCCGGCACCCAAGGTGAACAGGCCGGCCAAACTCTTGCTGACCGCCCGCATAACCTCGGTGCCGGACATTTCCTTGGGGGGCCAGAGCAGTAGCTTGAGGGCCTTGAACAGTTCCTGCATGCCTTCTCGGATGATGGTTACAACCTTGGCCGATGTGGTGATGAGGTTGTTGATTAGGAAGGTCAACAGGTTGCTCACAAGACCTTGAAGGCCGCCCTCGAAGAAAGCATCGAAAGCTGCCTTAAACTTGCTCTGAACGCGCTTCAACACACGCTCAATCGCTGCTACCACGCGGTCGAGCAGGGGCTGCTGATCGTCACGCTGGCTGACCACCTTGTGCACTTCGACGAAGCTGCCGTTGACCACCTCGAATAACAGCACTCCCATTGCCCTGCGCAGGCCGGTCTTGCCGAATTCCTTCGCGCCAGTAATGCCCAGTTCCTTGCCGTGGTATATCAAGCGGTCTTTGGTGTCAGGCTGATGCTGATCGATGGCGCCGCGAGCCTTGTCAATCAGCGGCTTGGTAATGGATTCGTCGTAACCGTTTTCGGCAGAGAGTGCGGTCTCTGCGGCGGTATCACTCTTTGCTCGGTTATTTTCAAAGGTGGTGAAATGCAGATTGTCTTTTTCCGAGGCCAACGCCTTGCGTTGCTCCGGAGTAAGCATCCAGGCACCTTTTTTGTGTGCCTGCTTCAGGGGGATGGTGTGATCCAGCTCGGCATTCATAACCAGCTTGCCATTTGACTTGGCGGTGCGCTTGGTCGGTGCCTTTTCATTGGTGTATGTGTCGATGAATGTTTGTGAGTTCATCGTGCCGTCCTTCACCGCATCCTTCATTTTCTGCTTTCTCGCGGCGGAGTAATCGTAGTCGGCTTTACGATCATAGTGCTCGGATGCCTTGGCATAGATGTCTTGGTTAGCATTGTGCTGGGTGGTGACGTTGCCACCATTAATATCCGAGAACATTGCAGGGGTTAATCCGAAAGGGCCGACCACTTGTTGCAGTGCTTCTTCGCGGCAGCGGTTAAGCAACTCTTGTAGGCGCTTGTCCTTCAGTGTCTCGCGTTCGGAGCGAGCGCCAACGGGCCTCTGTAATTGGCGCTGGTCAGCATCGACCACGGAACTGAGTAGGGCATCGAGATTGGCGGTGAGCAGCGGATCCACTTGCAGGGTCGGTCGGGAGGTCATTGAGCAGTCCTTGTCGAAAGAAGTCTGCGTAACAGGTAAAAAACGGTTCTAATACTATTAGACCACTGTTGGTTGACTAAGCACAAGCCGAACATCTAGATGTCTGCAGATCCCGAAAGTTAGAATCGACTTAAGGCCTATCGCAGGCTGACATTAACTTTGAATACATTATGTAGGGTTCTTTTAAGTGCTCTGTTTTGGGCCATGCTCTATTCCGGTTGGACTGATGCAGTTTTTTTCAGGTCACCAGCGACTACCCATCAGCTAGTTGGATAACTATTGTCTCTCTTGGGAGTGTTCTTGATTGGGGGTATCACCTCAGTGCGGAATGGCTAAGCGTGGCTCATCGACTATTCCCGATTGGATTGAGAATCCTTCGATACTTATTTCAGGATGCGGGCAGTATCAAGGTGATTGAGGTTTCGCAGGGCGCTATAGGCGCATCAGAAGGTTTGCTTGGTCAATTTGAGTACGTACTTCAGACTAGTTTGGCATAATCTGCGATATTTAAAGAATAATGCGTTGAGATGTTAATGGTACTTTTCATGGTCTTTTTTTCGTCCTACCCATGAACGCCAATTTTACTGGGTTTTACCTACTCATTGATAATCGATTGGGGCATGAGCGCACAGCATTTATATTTGGCCATGACCCGCGGATCAATGAAGTTGGTTGTGTGTAGCGCCAGCCACATATTGGGCTAGCGGGAGGGAAATATGGCAAGAGAGAACAAGTTTGCAAGCTCGGGCGGTGCAAAAGATACACCGCCTTGGAAGCTCATGGAGATGATCGTCGAGGACATGATCACGGCGAAGACGATGACTTTTGCACAATGGCATGCGCTCAGTGAGAACCCCTTCGTTCCGCTTGCCATTCCGGTGTCGCAAGGCCGTCAGTATCGGGTCACGCAAGCCGGCGTGGACGCAGCTCACTTGCTGTCGCAGCAAAGCTGGAAATCACGCGAAGCCCTGCGCCAGACGATTGATCGGGTGACTTTCACGAAGCTCTCGTTCCTGGCCATCGGGGACACGCTTCTCGACTGCCAATCGCGCCTTCCAAAAGTACCGGATGGCCAGAATGAGCATGACGTGCTGCTCGGTGACGATTTTTATACGGTGCTCGCCGACGACTACCAAGCGCGCTTGCAGCAGTTGGCCGCCAGCGCGAGTTCCGACGTCGACCGGCATATCCCTTGCCATCTGTTTCACTCCGATCAAGCCGTGCCGGCATTCGCCGTGGGGCCGGTGCGATTCCTGCCGAGAGCGGAATGGCTCGATTCCTTTGTCAAAGACTCGGAGGTCCGCGAGCTCGTCCGCCAGGTGGAGGACCGTGAACTGGATATGGAGGAATTGACCGCCCGATCAGCTGCAGACGAGGGTGGCCGCTATGCATTGCATGCGTTGGACGTACTGCATACGCTGCGCCATTACAGCTGGGTAGCGACCATACGTATGGACGGGCATGAGCATGCGCGGTCTCATTTCAAGGCGTCGGTGGTGGTGGGGCTTGCGATTGACTCAATCGGACTGAGGTTCCAGGTTGAGGATGCGCGACGATTTACGAAAGCTGGCCGGCAGCATCTTTTTGCAGAGGACCGGTTCGCGACCACGCTGGACGGCCGGATATTGCGTGGTTCGAGCGTACAGATGCCTGGCCTTGGCGGACGCCCCGGTGCACTAGCTGCCAAGATGGTGGGTGAGCAATCTTTCCTGGATGCCGCCGGGTGCATCTTGCAGCACTACGCCGATGGGCGACGAACCGGACATGCGTTGCATCTCGTCGAACGTTGGGCCAACGCGTTGTATTGGGTCGGTGAAGCTCGTCGCGAAGCTTCAGACTTCATGGCCGTTGTGGACTATGGTTGCGCCGCCGACGCACTTTCCGGTGCTGGGGGAAGCGCCAAGGACATGACTGCCTTCGCCGAGACCGCGCTCAAGCCTGAGGGTGAGTCTGTGCCTGAGGGCACGCTCACGGTGGATACCGCTGTTCACAAGGTTTATCGAGAAGGCCGTAACAAGCTTGCCCACGGCGAAATGTCGGGACTGCTGGAGGATCTGGCAGAGCCGCGCGCGGTCGGTGAGGCGCTGCTATCGGCGCTGTTCGATGTTGTGACGCCGGTGCTGGCTGATCTGTTGCGGAACGAGCCGAACCTCCCGAAGCTTGATGAGAAGAGGGCCTATCGTCTACTTGAAGCAAAACTGGCAGCGCGAAAAGCAAGCGCTTGACTTGATGCCCTGGTCGTGAGAAGTGTGAGGACACGCATCAGTTTTGGCAAAAATTATTGTACCGCTACCAGGGCCTCGGCACTGGAATATTCATGGAGGGAGTATGCAAATCCGATTTCAAGGTGAGGATGATCTAGAGCAGGCGCTTCATGAAATTCATCGACGAGCCTGCGAGTATGAGGGGCCCTTAATGCACCAATTTATAGAGTTGGCCAGGATCAGTGCTCCGGTCGAGCCGGATGAGCCCCTTAGAGAGGCACCCTTGGATGGAACGCAACATGATGGTGTCGCGGCAGATGCCAAGCTTCGGGAGATCAAAGAGCGATTTGAAGAAGCCCTGTCGTTGTTGATGGTCCTCGCTTTCCCGGTGCACAGCGGAACCGAACAAGTCGTACGCGATGAACTCAATCAGGCACTGGGGCATGAGCAGCAGATCGACTCCCTAAAGATGCGCGTCGGGAACCGAAAACTCAGCTTACGAAGTAAGTTGGGACGACGCCCGACGAAACAGCAAGTCGCACTGCGAAATGCATTGCTCGAATTTCTCCCCCGACAGACCCTGGAGGAACTATGAGTAATACAACTGCCGCAACGTCAGGCACCAAGAAAAAGACGAAGCAGCCAGCGCCGCCGGACCTAGTTAAAGCCGTAGGTGCGCTCTTTGACATTGCGGCAAAGGCGCCGTCTCCCCTTCAATTGCAAGCAATGACCCGAGACAAGCTGTACGAAATGCTGGTCCTGGCTCGAATTCTGAGAGCCTTTCGGCGTGCGCATCCCAAAGGTTCAATCATTCACCAGCCGCCGTCTAAGGGAGGTAAACCGTCGGAGGTGATCGTGGCAAGCAAGCCCGCCCTGGCCGATCGCAAGCGGTTCTCGCACTTTGATCTGTTCGATGCCGCTGGCACCAACTTGGGCGAAGCATGGACCTCGGTCGAATTTGAATCATTGAGTTGGGATCGTTGCGGTGGGGCACCCGGTAAGGCCCCTCGCGAAGCACGGCACGAACTCGACGTTTGTGTTCTAGAGCCAAAATCAGGTGAACGCCCAGCACATTTTCAGGTCTATGCAGGAATCAGTTGCAAGGACGTTCGTATGTCATCAAAAGAGAATGTGCGAGAAGCGTTGGGGTTACGTCGAGAGACTGCGCTGCTTCGGAATTCAGTCCCAAGCCACACCCCATGGCTGGTGCAGTCGGTCCCCGCAACTCCTTGTTCACCAATCTTTCTGGTGAGCTCCGACTTAGGGATCAGGAAATACGCTTCACCTGTTGACGAAATGGGGGTTTACATTAGATTCGTGCGTCGGCCCTGGGCAGCCGAATCGTGAGGAATGGTATTGTTCATGGTATCTATGTAATTGAAATTTATAAATTGTTGATTTTAAATTAATTTAATTAATAATCAATCATAGAGTGGGAGAGCCTATTGTGATTCATTAGGTTTTACTAAAAAAGCCAACTTAGTTATAGCTGTAGTTGGCTTTTTAATATCATGTCGGTTAAGAGTAGCCACATTTTGCATATGGGGTAGGAATGACATTATGCGGACTAAAGTTATTTTCTTTGAAAATTTATAGGAATGAGGTAACTATGAAAGATACGTTAATATTTCATCTTTCCCTTACTATAGGGCGAACCGATGAAGACAATTGGGAGGTTTTTGAATTAGATGATATTACCTTCTGGGAAAGTAATTTAGGGGTAATAAAATCAAAGAGTTATTATCATGATGGATGCTCAGTTAATGTTTGTGCGAATTGGGATATTTTAATCGAAAGGTTAAAAGAAAGTTATAAAAAAACTAAGGATGCTTATTCTAAAACACCTATTGATTATTCAAGCTTTGTTGAACGTAAAGTAAAAATACCGGTCTCAGTAGAGATAAAAGAAGAGAATAAACATAGTCACTATATATCTTATGCTAGATTCTTTGTTGATTATTATCTCTATGAATTGTTTGTTTTGATGAATTTAGCTAGACCTGGAGTATGCGATTTTTTCAATTTATCTATTAATGATGATGATAGAGTAGTATTGTCATCATACAGTTTCCAGTACGCATGGATAGACTCTTTTAATGGCCACTTCCCTAGGTTAAAAGAACTTCCACTAAGCGATGTTATTTTTTGGTATGAAGGGATAAATATTGGTTATAAACAGAAAGCGAGCCTGCCGATTGAGAAAGCATTATTTTCTTTGATTCACTTCTGTCATTCTGATGATGATGTTAATGACATTATGTGGATATTTCATGCATTGGAAGCTATATTTAGCACAAGGGTTGGGGAAGGGTTTAGTAATTTGATAGAAAGAATATCTTTCCTGTTGAAATTAAATGAAAAAGAGAAGTCTATTCTAAAAAAGAATTTTAGGCTTTTATATAACTTGAGGAGTTCTTTAATCCATGGAGGATACGAAATATATCATCCTATGCGCTATGATTTGATGGATGACTCTCTAAATGATCAGTTTAGTGAAATTTATAAAAATCTACAATTTGGAGTTTCAGTGATTATCTCATGCCTTCAAGTTATGATCTCGAATAATTGGTATGGAATAGATGTTGAAGAAAGCATAAAGGGAAAATCAACCCCTTAATCTTCAATTTTATTTTGTACCTATATTCTGGGTAATATCATATGTCCAATTACTCAATTTCTAACCACCTCCACTGTGTCATGGCCGGCCCCAGCGACTTGCGCAATATCAGATAGCCTTCCTGCTCGGCCTTTTGCTGGATCTGTGAGTTGAACTCGCCGCGTGCCATGGCGATCTCCTCAAGGGACATAATCAGTATGCCGGAAGATCTCTGAAAGTGAATGGTCAGTTTTAGCGGGATACTTACAGATGGGCGAAGGATTATTCCACTGTTCGCTGTAAGCCTCTATGCAAGCGCGCCAATAAAGGCTTTTTGAAATCTGGAAAGCTGATCGCGTATTTGTCTCAACGTGAATAGAACCCACGACAGATGATGCTTCAATGGGTGACGTTTTATTGTTCGATATCTATAATGAACGAATCGAACGATTCAGACGAAAAGGGTGATGGTGATGTACTCATTGACCGCGAACGAAGCAAAAACTCAGTTTGGCGACATGCTGTTAAAAGTGCAGCGAGAACCCGTGCAGATCAGTCGCAACGGTAAGCCGGTGGCGGTGGTTGTCTCAGCAGAAGACTACCAGGAAATTGAAGCGATGAAATTGCAATTGTTGCAGGCGAAAATTCAACGCGCTCGCAGTGACATGACTATTGGCAATACTGTTGATGGTGACGCGTTTTTCGCTGAATTGCTGGATGCGGATAAAGACTAAATGACAGCATACAAGCTCACGGAAGAGGCACAGCGTGATCTGCGAGAGATCCGCGATTACACGATCAGGAGCTTTGGCAAACAACAGTCCCGGGATTACCTGGCAAATATGCGCCAGATGCTGGAAAAAATAGCGGGAATGCCAACGATGGGTCAAAAAAGGGAAGAAGAACTTGGTGCTGGTATCTACAGTTTTCCCTGTGACAGCCATATGATTTATTACATTGCCGCTCGCCAGGGCATTGCTGTACTTGCTGTATTACATCAAAGCCGGGTTCCCGCTCATCATTTGGCTGAAAGACTCTCGAAATCTCTCTGAATCTATCCATTTTCCTCACTAACCCCTCGTATTTAGTGGCTTTTCTTTGGACGCTGTGACGGTTAAGGTCTACGCTGATACGCCAAAAAACCACCAACCGACAAGGCAAGCGCCATGTTTAAACGCCTCCTTTCTGCCATTAGCGGCAAAAAAACGCCGGAAACCGAAACTCATTCCCCTGAACCACCGCAAAACGACGAGCTGATCGTGGCATACGACGCTTACGGGCGGGAGATGCAGATCCCGCGCAGCGAGTGGCGCGAGAAGGTGTTTTTGCCGTCGCTGGAAGAGAAATGCAACGACGCTGCCGAACTCTATCAGGCGATCATTAGCGGGCTGAACGATGGTTTTGCTGCGGATTTGCTCCCCGCCGCTGAACGTCTGGTGGAGATTGATTATATTCCCGAGCGCAGCCACACCATTCAGGGCATCGTGCTGATGAAAAATGGCGAGCTGGCGGCGGCGGAAAATACGCTGCGGGCGGGCATCGCCAAAGTGGGTGAAACCGGCACATTGCTGACCAATTTAGCCAAAGTGTTTGCCGAGCGCGGTGAAGAGCCGCGCGCGGAAGAGACTCTGTGGCAGGCGATTCAGGCCGATCCGAATCAGGACAACGGCCTGTTATGGTGGGTGAGCATTCAACAGGAGCGCGGCGGGGAAAACGCCTATGTAGCCGCGCTGAAAACCGCGTCTGCATTGCCCGGTAGCTGGCGCGCGCAGTTATGGTTGGCGCGCCATTATCTGGAACATCAGGATATTGCCGCTGCCCGCGCGCTCTACCAGGAAGTACTGAGTGCCGGTCTGTATGACGGTAGCGCGCTGATGATGATTTCCGGCGATCTCGGCAATAACGGGCAGATCCCGCTGATCGCCGAGCTGGTAGCGCCGGTGTATGACGAACATCGCCACGAGCCGATGACCGGGCTTAATCTGCTGCGTGCCTGGCAGGCGCTGGGCAATGTGGAGGAGGGCGAAAAGCTGCTGGCGCGGATGTATGCGCTGGGATATATGCCGCTGAAACAGCATCTTGATGAATTCGCCAAAGCCTTTCAGGAGATGCAGAAGCACGCTGCCATCTCCACGCCTGCTGATGCGTCCGAACTGAAGTTCAGCACACTGTCGCTCACTCAACCGATCTGGCATTACGGTCTGAGCAACGCCAATTGGCTGTTTGCGCAGAAGCCGGAAGAAGCGCCGTCTGTTGGCTTCTTTGCGCTGTCGAAACTCTACGACGGCCCTGAACGCAACGAATCACAGCGCGAGGATGATATTGGCCGTCTGGCGCGGGCGATCCCGCTCTATTTTGCCGAAGCGGCGCACTACTGGAGCGACTACGCCAGCCGTTTTTATGTGCAGGTGGTGGAAGGCGGCGGGCCGGTACTGATTGGCGGTGAAATGGACGGCAATGCGCTGTTCGATATCGTCCCGCCAGCCATGAACTACTTTGTGACAGGCGCCGTGGGTTGCAGTGGAGAAGGGGAACAGCGCGAGTGGCACATCACGTTGAGCCTGTGGGACTGCGCAACGCGCACGAAAAAAGCCAGCGAAGCAGGCAGCAGCAAACAGGCTGAGCTGGGTGCGCTGGTGCTCGATCTTGAACAGCGCCTGCTCGCTGTAATCGGTCTCACGCGCCAGCAACCGCTGGATGGGTTTTATCTGCGCCCGTCTGCGGAGGCGATGGATATTTATCTGGGCGAACTGGCGCAGGCATTCACGCTGACGCTGGTGGTAAATAAAACCACGCCGCGCGAGGCGATGTGGGGCGAGCGGGCGATGCTCGACTGGCCGCTGCATATGGCGCTCCAGTGGCCGCAGGTTGAGGTGCCAAAACTGATGTATCTCTCCGGGCTGGGAAAAGCGTTTGATTATCACTCGGAGGCGCTGGCCGAGTACCAAAGCCGTACGCTGGAGTTGCTGCGCGAAGCCGAACGCAATGGTAGCCCGGCTGCGCGTCTTGCGCCGCTGGTGTGGAAAATCTTCGGTATGGACGAGGAATTTGCCGCGCACCGGCAAAATCTGCCGGCAGATGCGGGCAGCGCGTATCGCGACTGGCTGGCGCGTGTCGCGGATAAGTAGTTACTGGGTGCTGCGGGAAAGCGTTTATAAATCTAAGGGGCAATAAATGGCCAATAAACTACGCGTGTTCATTAGCAGTACGATGAAGGATCTGCGCAACGAGCGGCAGGAAGTGGTCGATCGGTTAAATTTTTTCGGCTTTGAGCCGGTGAATGCCGAAGAGTTTAGCCCAAACGGGCAGACCAGCTGGGAAGTGATTGAGCCGAAAATTCGCGATTGCCACCTGTTTGTCCTGCTTCTTGGCGACAGCTACGGCTGGGAACCTGACAGCGGTTATGGCGGTGGCGAAGGTAAATCTGTCACGCACCTTGAATATGACGCTGCTCGCGCGCTGAACATTCCCGTGTTGCCCTTTATGAAAAAGCTGGACTACGGAAGTAAAGAGGACAAGCTGCGCGATGCGTTTCGCACGGCGGTGGCCGCGTGGGATACGGGGCATTTTCGCGCTGAATTTGATTTAGCGAAGGATCTTGCTGATAAAGTGGCGAAGGCGCTGGTGGATTTTTGTACCCAGACGGCGCTGAAAGAGTTGCTGCGTCTGCGCGATGCTCAGTTAACGCCTCCGCATGCCGCTGTGCAATCGGCCGAATCGCTGCCGGTGCATGACGATGATAAATGGGTGCTTCTCGGCGGCGCAGGGCTGTCGATATCTGCTGGCTATCCGACGGCGAATCTGATTATCAGTAGCCTGGCTGCACAGCTCTGGCCGGATGTTGCCGCCAGCGATATTTACACCCGCTACTCGTTTGACGAAGTGGCGGGGTATTACGAAAGCCAGCGCGGGCGCGAGGCGTTGCTGCAGGATGTTAAAGCGTTACTGGATACGCCGCAGAAGGTCTGGCCGACCGGGGCCCATTTTGAGGCAGTGAAGAAGTTCAAAACCATCCTCACCACCAACTATGATGCACTCTTCGAGATCGCCTGCATGACGAGCGGCATTCCGTATGTGGTCATCACGCCGTCCGATCCGAAGCTGCCGGAAAAGGGCAAAGTCTCGATCATTAAGCTCAGCGGAACACTCTCCGAACTGGAAAGCCTGCGGCTGACGGCGAAAGATCTCCAGGAAGTGATGGCCAATGAGGCGTTCTTTAGGGTGATCAAACAGAGCCTCGCGGGCCGAAAAGTCGCGGTTGTCGGACACGCTTTGCGCGATGCCCATGTATTAAAGGCGCTGACCGAATCCGGCGTCTCCGGGCCGGGCGTCTACGTGAGCCCTAATCCTGGGCCTGCGGCGGATATCATCCTGCACCGAGTTAACCTGCAAGCGAAACCGCAGAAAGCGGATGCGTTTCTTGCCAGTTTCGATCCCGGCGGCGTGATGTAAACGCCATCGCGTGCAATGCGTCCCTTTATCGTCAGCAATATCAACCGATTTGCTGGCGATTTTTTTTGCAGCTTTTAAAAGGCGTGCAGAAACCCACGCGTCTGAGCGTGTACAAAAAACGGGGTAAATCTTAACGTTGTGCGGTGGGATCGATAGTCTGGCTGATTTGTTGCGACTGGACTTTATCCTGATGATGATACCAGGCGCCAATGGTGGAATAGACGAAACGGCCGAAGAAAAAGACAAAGCTGATGAGAAGTACGATACGGGTCATGCGACTGTCAAATCGATGTCGTTTTCGCATACTGGTTGCCTGACTCACTGTGTTTCCTTTAGGAATACCCGATTAACGGGCGACAGGGTTATTAAGGCACAGTATCCGGGGAAGGTCAATTAAGCGTGCAGCCCGTTAAAACATATCTTGGGGTTATATAAGAAAAATTAAATATTTACGCTGCGAATATAAAAACAAAAATACAGATTAATCACATAGAAATAAAATCTGCTGATACGTTTCTTTTGATTTATATCAACTTTCACTTACCGCGCAGAACTAAAATTTCTCCCTGTTACTAAACGGGCGCGTTCCCCTCGTGCCTTGTTAAGCCAGGCTGGATGCCTGTCTGAAATTTCAGCCCGGATCAGGCTACCTTCTTTGAGCGTCTATGTCATTAATTAATAAGTATAATTACCTAAAGGATAAATGGTGGGCATTGCCGCTCGTTCTTCCCGTTATCTTTTATCCATTATTTAGTCTGGCTAATGTATTTACTTCGATTTACGGGCAGAACGTTATTCTTTATTACCTGCCAATGTCGCTCTTGATCAGTCTGATGATGTTTTATGGCTGGGCCGTGCTGCCAGGCATGATTGTTGCGTTAATCTGGCATAACTGGCATTGGGGGCCATTGGGAACGCTCCTGAAAAGTGCGCAAGAACTGATTCCTGTCCTGTTTAGCTGGGTCGGGTATCGAGTATTTGTCACTCGCCGACATCTGGTCACATATGGTACATCGTCACTGATTTATCAGCGCATTTTCTGGCAAGTATTATGCCCTGCAACGTTATATCTGCTGCTTCTGGAGCTGGGGAACTGGCTGAATCTCTTCGGCACGCAGTTGAGCGAGCCGGCGAAGATGGTGCTGGATATGTCGCTGTTGATCACGTATCAGGGGCTACTGGCCGGCGCGGTAACGGGCGTCACATTAGGTTATTTACTGATCCGCATCATTCGCCACCCACGCTATGCGCGCTCATGGTTTTCCCAACTGCGCATGGAATTTGATCCTAAAGTGACCTGGCTGGAACTGTGTGTCTGGTTCTGTCTGGTGCTGGGGTTGCAGTACCAACTGTTAATGCCTTCCACCAGTTGCAGCATTATCTTCAATACCAACTATACGCTCTCGTTGCTGCTGCCGGTAATGCTGTGGGGATCGATGCGCTACGGCTTCCGGTTTATGTCGTTTGTCTGGTCGCCGCTGCTAATTCTTACGATCCACTATTTTTATCGCAGTTTGTCCTGTTTTACTTCCAGAGATGTGCAGATCGCTATCATCTCTTCCCGTTACCTGACGTTTACATTCATGATCCTCGCGCTGGCAGGAATCGCAAGCCGGCGGCGATCGGTGCTTAACCGAACCCGTCGGCTGGCGTCTGTCGATCCAATGACTCATTTGCCGAATCTGCGTGCACTAAGCCGCGAGCTGGCGAATACCCCGTGGTCGGTGCTTTATTTCCTGCGCATACCGGCGCTTGAACTTTTAGGCCGCAGCTATGGCGTGATGTTTCGCATCCAGTTTAAACAGCACCTGGCCAACTGGTTAAAGCCGTTGTTACAGAAAGGGGAGGCTGTTCACCAGCTTTCGGGCCACGATCTGGTGATTCGCCTGAATACCCACGCCTGGCAGACGCGTATTGATGAACTGGATGCGCGCATCAAACAGTTTCGTTTCATCTGGGATGAGATGCAGGTGCAGTTACCCGTTGGCATCAGCTATTGCTATGTGCGTTCGCCCGTTCAGCATCTCTATCTGCTGCTTGGCGAGATGATCACCACGGCCGATATTTCGCTGGTTACCAACCGGCCGGAAAACCTGCAAAACCGGGGCGTGGCAAACCTGCAACGCAGCCTGAAAAGCAAAGTCGAGATGATGAATCGCCTGCAAAAGGCGCTGGAAGGCGATCATTTTCTGCTGATGGCGCAGTTGGTTTCCGGCGTGCGCGGCGATAGCTACTATGAAATTCTGCTGCGCCTGGGCGAGGATCCGCAACATTGCATCCGACCGAGTGAGTTTTTACCGGTGGCGCAGGAGTTCGGTCTGTCGTCGCGGATTGATTTGTGGGTGATTGAAAATGTGCTGCGCTTTATGGCGCATAACCGCAAGACGTTGCCCGCGCAGCGTTTTTCAATCAACCTCTCGCCAGCCTCTGTCTGCCGTGCGCAGTTCGCGCAGGAGGTAAAAAAACTGCTGCGGGATTACGCTATCGAAGCGTGGCAACTGATTTTTGAAATCAGCGAAAGCAGCATGATGCCGAATATACAGCAGGCCGGGCAAACGCTCGCCCAGCTACAACAAATGGGGTGCCGGGTTGCCATTGATGACTTTGGTACCGGTTATGCCAGCTACGCCCAGTTGAAAGATGTGAACGCTGATATGCTGAAAATAGACGGCAGTTTTATCCGCAATATCGTTGCAAACAGCCTGGACTATCAGATTGTGGCCTCTATCTGCCATCTGGCGCGGATGAAGAAAATGCAGGTCGTCGCGGAGTATGTTGAAAGCGAAGAGATACGCAGCGCGGCTGTCGCGCTGGGTATCGATTATCTACAGGGTTATCTGATTGGTAAGCCCGCTCCGCTGGCGACGCTGGTTGAAGAGTAAGCGGAAGGCGGCTCAGGCCGCCACTTCCGGTGCCTGTTCTTCTTCGATTTTTAACCGCCAGCCGGTGACCGCTTCCCAGTATTCCTGCTCTTTTTCCAGATCCAGCAGTACCAGCGCATTCTGGCTGAACCAGTCATGCGGGAAGCGCAGCGTCCAGTGATTCTCATCGGTTTTCAGAAACAACGTCGGCGGCGTAGTGGTCGCCTGACGCTGATTATTCAGCAGTACGCCAAGGCGCAGTAACTGAACCAGCGGCAAAAATTGCTTCTTCTTGTAGAGCGTAAAGCGCGGCAGCTCGTCGAGTTTGATCGCTTTACGATGACAGCGCACCAGGGTCGCCATCATCAGTTGCTGCTCCTGGTTGAAACCGGGCAGGTTGCTGTTTTGCAGAATGTAGGCCGAATGGCGGTGCATGCCGCTGTGGTTGATGTTCAGCCCCACTTCATGCAGCATCGCCGCCCACTTCAGCAGCGCCGCCAGTTGCGGGTTGTTGAGCTTGGGATTTTGCGCCTGCCATTGATCGTACATCTGCGTGGTAGTTTCCAGCACGCGGCGAGCCTGTTCACGGTCAATATTGTACTGGCTGGCAAGGCTTTGCGCCGTACGGCTGCGAATGTCCTGATGACGGAAGCGGCCTTCCATCTCATACAGCACGCCCTCACGCAACGCGCCGTCGGAGAGACGCAGTTCGCGGATCGCCAGCGCATCGAATACGCCGCACAGAATGGCGAGGCCCGGCACGAACACCGCTTTACGTTCCTCAGAAAGCCCGGGCAGGCTCAGTTCGCTGAAGTTTTTATACTTCAGCACTTCATCGACCAGTTTTTCCAGGCGCTCCGGAGTAATAAACCCGTCCTTCTCGCCTGAGGCGATCAGCACTTCATTCGCCGCTTTGATACTGCCGGACGCGCCCAGCGCCACATTCCAGCCCTGGATGCGGAACTGCCAGGCCAGCGACTCCAGCTTTTGTGTGGCGGAAATGCGCGCGCGGCGGAAGTTTTCACCATTGATGGTGCCGCCGGGGAAGTACATCTGCGCAAAGCTGACGCAGCCCATGCGACGGCTTTCGACCAGCTTTGGTTCGAAATCTTCACCGATAACCAGCTCCGTCGAACCGCCGCCGATATCGATCACCAGCTTGCGGCCTTTCTCCGGCTGCGTATGTTCCACGCCCATAAAAATCAGTCGCGCTTCTTCGTTGCCCGGAATGATTTCAATCGGGTAGGGGATCACTTTTTCGGCACGTTTGAGAAACTCCGTGGCATTCATCGCCTGGCGTAACGTGTGCGTGCCTACGATGCAGACGCTGGAGGGATCGAACCCTTGCAGGCGCTCGGCAAACAGCGACAGGCAAGCCAGCCCGCGCTCCATTGCCTCTTCACTCAGCATGTTATTGCTGTCCAGACCATCCGCCAGATGCACGCGCTGCTTCAGGCGGCCGATGATTTGCATCGCCCCGTCCACCACACGTGCAATCACCATATGGAAACTGTTGGAACCCAGGTCAACCGCAGCGAACTCCTCCGGTCGGGGCATCTTTTCTTGTATCGGCATAGATTAATCAGGCTGCTCGAGTGATTTGATGTAGTCGTAAATCGCCAACTGCGCGCGTACTTTGCGACGATTGCCGCGTGGCACGTAGCGATTGCTCAGTTCTTTATCAATGTACCGGGCTTTTACCGTATCACTGAACAGAATGTCAATGATATCCAGAACGCGCTGTTTAAGCCGGGGATCGAGCAGCGGCGCCGCCACTTCGATACGGTAATCGATATTACGGGTCATCCAGTCAGCGGAAGAGAGCCAGACTCGCTTATCGCCGCCGTTCTCAAAAATATAGATGCGATCGTGCTCAAGATAACGGTCAACGATGCTAATCACGCGAATATTTTCGCTGATGCCTTCAAGTTCCGGGATCAGCGAACACATACCGCGTACCAGCAGATTCACCGGCACGCCGGAACTGGAGGCGGTATAGAGGCGATCCACCAGCCCTTTGTCCACCAGGTTGTTCAGCTTCAGCGTAATGCCGGAAGGCTGTCCATTCTGCGCGTTGGCGATCTCGGCATCGATCATGTCATACAGCAGGCGGCGCGAGTTTTGCGGCGACACCAGCAGGTAATCGAAATTCACCGGGCGATACGGGTTCTCGATAAAGTTAAACACCCGGCGCACTTCATTGGTAATGCGCGCATCGGCCGTAATCAGCGAGTAGTCGGTATACAACCGCGCGGTTTTCTCGTTAAAGTTCCCGGTACCGATATGCGCGTAGCGCACCACTTCTTCACCTTCCATGCGGGAGATGAGGAACAGCTTGGCGTGAATTTTTAAACCCGGCGCCGAGAAGATCACCTGCGCGCCCGCTTCCGTCAGCCGTTTCGCCCAGTGAATGTTGGCTTCTTCATCGAAACGCGCCTGCAACTCCACCACCACGGTCACTTTTTTGCCGTTGTGCGCCGCGTGGATCATCGAATCAATAATGCGTGAGTCTTTCGCCACGCGGTAAATATTGATTTTAATCGCCAGCACGCTCGGGTCGAACGACGCCTGGCGCAGCAGCTCCAGCACGTGCTCGAAGGTGTGATAGGGGTAATAGAGCAGCACGTCGCGTTCGCGAACGGCATCGAAACCGTTGCGGAATTTATCAAACCCGGTGTGACGTAGACGCGGCAGCGGTTTGTTGACGAGGTTGGCTTTGCCGACATTCGGGAAGCCAATAAAGTCTTTAAAGTTGTGGTAACGCCCGCCAGGGATAATGGAATCATAACGGGAAATGGTCAGCTTCTCGCTCAGCATTTCCACCATCGCATCGGGCATATCGCGCTGGTAAACAAAGCGCACCGGTTCAGCTGTCAGGCGCTGTTTCAAGCTCGACGACATCAGCTCCATCAGGCTCGATTCCATCTCGTGCACCAGATCGTACTCGGCATCACGGGTCATCTTCATCGAGTAGGCATTCAGCGAATCGTAATCGAAGAAGCCTTTAAAAATGTCATCAAGGCAGTAGCGCAGAATGTTGTCCAGCAGGATCATCGGCTTGCGGCGACGTGGCGTTTCCGGCGGCAGATTCACGAAACGCGGTACTTTGTCCGACGGGATCTCCAGCAGGGCGTAACGGGTATCGTTGCCGCGAATGATTTCGACCGCCAGATAGGTGTAATCATCTTTTAAGAACCGCACCAGGTTGGTTTCGCGGTTTATCAACGTCGGCGTAATGTGCTGGCGCAGATACTGCTTGAAGTAGTTGCGCAGCCAGCTTTGCTGGTTTTGCGACAGTTGCCGTTCGTTGATCAGGAAGATTTGGTTGCGTGCCATCTCCAGCAGCAGGTCGTTGTACAGGCTGTCGAATTCCTGGTCGGCCTTCAGCACGCGGGACTGAATTTTGCCCAGCAGATGACGTGAGTTGGTGGTAGTGCCTTGCTCTTCGCTGATGATCAACCGGCGTTTCAGCTCGGCAAAACGCACCTTATAAAATTCATCGAGGTTATTGGAATAGATTCCCAAAAAACGCATGCGCTCGATCAGCGGGTTACTTTTGTCTGCCGCTTCCTGGAGAACACGTTCGTTGAAGCACAACCAGCTTAGTTCTTTTTCGAGATATAACTTTTCCTGACCCATTCCTGTTTACACTCCGGTTCTTACTCGGGACACCGCAATGCCTTTTCGTTCTTACGGTGTCCGCGACTGACAGGTGAACGTTGCTGGCGTTCCTTCGTATGGCACAACTTATTATGGCGAGCTTTGCTCACAGAAGTCCAACTGTGCCAAAAAAGTATGACAGTTATCTATTTTCTTGCGTGATGTGATGAACATATGGTGAGGATAAGAATACATTCGGCGCTTTTGACGCCGGACGGCGGCTTCGCCTTATCCGGCTAACAATCGGCCCGGGAAAACAGTGTGGGCCGGATAAGCATCGCGCCATCCGGCAAGAAAAACAGGCTTACTCGTCGGCCGCATAACCCTCAGGCGGTAAACAAACACCATCCAACCACGCGCTGTTGTCTTTCATGGTCAGGCGACCATCAACGAACCAGCTCACCACCAGCGGATAAATCGCGTGTTCCTGCGCTTGCACGCGGTCGGCGATCTCTTCTTCCGTGTCGCCGTCAAACACCGGGACTTTGGCCTGCAAAATGACCGGGCCGCCATCCAGCTCTTCCGTCACAAAATGCACACTGGTGCCGTGTACTTCATCGCCATTTTCCAGCACCTGGCGGTGCGTGTTCAGGCCTGGGTATTTCGGCAGCAGGGAAGGGTGAATATTCAGCAGACGTCCGGCGTAATGGGCAACAAAAGCCGGGCTAAGGATGCGCATGTAACCTGCCAGCACCACCACATCCGGCGCGTAGGCGTCAATTTCATGCATCAGTTCACGATCGAAGGCATCGCGGCTGGCAAACTGCGAGGCAAGAAGGGCATGCGCAGGAATTGCGGCTTCCCGCGCACGTTCAAGGCCGAACGCGTCGGCCTTGTTACTGAATACTGCCCGCAGGGTGCCGTTGATTTTTTTCTGTTTGCAGGCATCGATAATCGCCTGCAAATTGCTTCCGTTACCGGAAATCAGCACCACAATGTTTTTCATTCAATGACCACACGCTCACTGGAATCGGATGCTTTGATAATACCGATTTTCCACGCGTTTTCACCTTTGGCATTGAGCAGGGAGATGGCTTTATCCGCTTCTGCGGCAGGCAGCGCGATGACCATACCGACGCCACAGTTGAAGGTGCGGTACATTTCATGACGGCTGACGTTACCGGCGCTTTGCAGCCAGTTGAAAACCGCCGGCCACTGCCAGGAGGATTCGTCGATAACGGCCTGGGTGTTATCCGGCAGCACGCGCGGGATATTTTCCCAGAAACCGCCGCCCGTCAGGTGAGCGATAGCGTGTACATCAACGTTTTCAATCAGCTCCAGCACCGATTTCACGTAAATACGCGTCGGTTCCAGCAGGTGATCGGCCAGCGGTTTGCCTTCCAGTTGAGTGGTCAGCGGATCGCAGCCGCTCACTTCGATCACTTTACGCACCAGCGAGTAACCGTTGGAGTGCGGACCGCTGGAAGCCAGCGCCACCAGCACGTCGCCGTCGGCCACTTTGGAGCCGTCAATAATTTCTGCTTTCTCTACCACGCCCACGCAGAAACCGGCCACGTCGTAATCTTCACCGTGATACATGCCCGGCATCTCTGCGGTTTCGCCGCCAACCAGCGCACAACCAGATTGCAGGCAGCCTTCGGCGATGCCGTTGATCACGCTGGCAGCGGTGTCCACGTCCAGCTTGCCGGTGGCGTAATAGTCGAGGAAGAATAGCGGCTCAGCGCCCTGTACCACCAGGTCGTTTACACACATGGCGACCAGGTCGATACCGATAGTGTCATGACGTTTCAGATCCATTGCCAGACGCAGCTTGGTGCCAACGCCATCAGTGCCGGAAACCAGTACCGGTTCACGATATTTTTGCGGCAGAGCGCACAGCGCGCCGAAGCCGCCCAGACCGCCCATTACTTCCGGACGGCGAGTCTTCTTCACCACGCCTTTGATTCGGTCAACCAGAGCATTGCCTGCATCAATATCAACACCGGCATCTTTATAGCTGAGAGAGGTTTTATCGGTCACTGCTTCAGTCCCCACGCGTTTTCTTGCGGTAGAAATAAAATTCGGCGCAATTCTAGCAGCCCAGGCAAACGTTTGCGAGCCTATTATTGCCGGGCGTACCTTATAAGTTCCGATATACTATTTTCCAGCCTGATTGATCGCGATCAAGCGGCTACCTGTAGCACAACGGAAAAAAAGCGGTATAATCCGGCGATTTTTTTTGTGGCTGCCACCTGTCAGGGGAAAGGAGAAGAGTATGAAGGTCGTGGAAGTTAAACACCCACTCGTCAAACACAAGCTTGGGTTGATGCGTGAAAACGATATCAGCACCAAACGCTTTCGTGAACTCGCCTCAGAAGTGGGCAGCCTGCTGACGTATGAAGCGACGGCTGACCTCGAAACCGAAAAAGTGACCATCGAAGGCTGGAACGGCCCGGTGGAGGTTGAGCAGATCAAAGGTAAAAAAATTACCGTGGTGCCGATTCTGCGTGCCGGTCTGGGCATGATGGAAGGTGTGCTGGAGCACGTGCCGAGCGCGCGCATCAGCGTGGTCGGTATCTACCGTAATGAAGAAACGCTGGAGCCGGTACCGTACTTCCAGAAACTGGTGTCCAACATCGACGAGCGTATGGCGCTGGTGGTTGACCCGATGCTGGCGACCGGTGGTTCAATGATTGCCACCATCGACCTGCTGAAAAACGCAGGCTGTCACAGCATTAAGGTACTGGTGCTGGTTGCCGCGCCGGAAGGTCTGGCGGCGCTGGAGAAAGCGCACCCGGACGTCGAGCTGTATACCGCGTCGATCGACAAGGGCCTCAACGAGCACGGCTACATTATTCCGGGTCTCGGCGACGCCGGCGACAAAATCTTTGGTACGAAGTAACGCATGACAAATCGAAAGCCGACTTTGATAGTCGGCTTTTTTTTGGATTCATAAACTGCCCGCCGCAAAGGACGGGGAGATAAACAACAACACTCAGAGGAAAAACATTATGACGCGCCGTGCTATCGGGGTGAGTGAAAGACCGCCGCTTTTGCAAACGATTCCGCTTAGTTTGCAGCACCTGTTCGCCATGTTTGGCGCGACCGTGCTGGTGCCAATTCTGTTCCACATTAACCCGGCCACCGTGCTGCTGTTCAATGGTATCGGGACGCTGCTTTATCTCTTCATCTGTAAGGGGAAAATTCCGGCTTACCTCGGCTCCAGTTTTGCGTTTATCTCGCCGGTGCTGCTGCTGTTGCCGCTCGGTTATGAAGTGGCGCTGGGCGGCTTCATTATGTGCGGCGTGTTGTTCTGCATCGTCTCCTTTATTGTTAAGAAAGCCGGTACCGGCTGGCTGGATGTGATGTTCCCGCCTGCGGCAATGGGCGCTATCGTTGCGGTTATCGGTCTGGAGCTGGCCGGTGTGGCGGCGAATATGGCGGGTCTGCTGCCGGCTGACGGTCAGAGCGCGGATAGCAAAACGGTGATCATTTCGATGGTCACGCTGGGCGTAACGGTGTTTGGTTCGGTGCTGTTCCGTGGCTTTATGGCGATTATCCCGATCCTTATCGGCGTACTGGCGGGCTATGCGCTTTCCTTCGTCATGGGCGTTGTCGATACCACGCCGATCGCGCAGGCGCACTGGTTTGCGCTGCCGACATTCTATACTCCGCGTTTCGAGTGGTTTGCCATTTTCACCATTCTGCCTGCGGCGCTGGTGGTGATTGCCGAGCATGTGGGTCACCTGGTGGTGACGGCGAATATCATCAAAAAAGATCTGATCCGCGATCCGGGCCTGCATCGTTCGATGTTTGCTAACGGTTTCTCGACGATTATTTCCGGCTTCTTTGGCTCCACGCCGAACACCACTTACGGTGAGAACATCGGTGTAATGGCCATCACCCGCGTTTACAGCACCTGGGTTATCGGCGGCGCGGCTATCATCGCCATCCTGCTCTCCTGCGTTGGCAAACTGGCTGCGGCGATCCAGATCATCCCGGTTCCGGTGATGGGCGGCGTATCGCTGCTGCTGTACGGCGTGATTGGCGCATCCGGTATTCGCGTATTGATTGAATCGAAAGTCGATTACAGCAAAGCGCAGAACCTGATCCTCACGTCCGTCATCCTGATCATCGGCGTCAGCGGCGCGAAAGTGCACATCGGCGCGGCGGAACTGAAAGGCATGGCGCTGGCGACCATTGTTGGTGTCTGCCTGAGCCTGATCTTCAAACTGATTAGCGTACTGCGCCCGGAAGAAGTGGTGCTGGACGCGCAGGACAATGACGCCGCGAAGGGTTAATGCCTGCCGTTTGAACCGGGTTTCGCACCCGGTTCAAACCTTGCCATGTTTTATGGTAAACTCGCTGCGTTTTTTGTAAGCCCTGTTGAGGTCCCTCTGAACACACCGGCACAGCTCTCTTTGCCATTATATTTACCCGATGATGAAACCTTCGCGAGTTTCTGGCCGGGTGATAACCCCTCTTTACTGGCGGCGTTGCAAAACGTTCTGCGCCAGGCACACAGCGGATACATCTATTTCTGGTCGCGGGAAGGCGCCGGGCGCAGCCATTTGCTGCACGCCGCCTGCGCGGAGCTCTCCAGGCGCGGCGATGCCGTTGGCTATGTGCCGCTGGATAAGCGCACCTGGTTCGTGCCGGAAGTGCTGGAGGGGATGGATCAACTCTCGCTGGTGTGTATCGATAATATCGAATGCATTGCCGGTGACGAACCGTGGGAAATGGCGATCTTCAACCTCTATAACCGCATTCTTGAACAGGGCAAAACCCGTCTGCTGATCACCGGCGATCGTCCGCCGCGCCAGTTGAATCTTGGGCTGCCGGATCTGGCGTCGCGGCTGGACTGGGGGCAGATCTACAAGCTGCAACCGCTCTCTGATGAAGACAAGTTGCAGGCGCTGCAACTGCGTGCGCGCATTCGTGGTTTTGAGTTGCCGGAAGATGTGGGCCGTTTTCTGCTCAAACGGCTGGACAGAGAGATGCGTACGCTGTTCGATACGCTCGACGTACTGGATCGCGCTTCTATTACCGCCCAGCGCAAGCTGACCATCCCGTTTGTGAAAGATATTCTCAAGTTATAAATCATGGCCGGATGGCGGCTACGTCTTATCCGGCCTGCGCGGTTTACAGGCCCGGTAAGCGTAGCGCCACCGGGCAATCACATTTAACCCAAAATTTCTAAAACCTGCTCCGGCGGGCGGCCGATACGCGCCTGGCCGTTAGCCACCACAATCGGGCGCTCAATTAACTTCGGGTTATCCACCAGCGCCTGCACCAATTCCTGTTCGGATAATTGGTTATCACCGAGGTTCAGGGACTTATACAGATCCTCTTTCGTGCGCATCAGTTCCCGTGCGCTGGACATGCCGAGCATCTGCAACAGGTGTTTGATGGTTGCCGCATCCGGCGGCGTCTCCAGATAGAGCACTACCTGCGGCTCGATGCCGTTCTCTTTCAGCAGGTTCAGGGTTTCACGGCTCTTTGAGCAGCGAGGGTTATGGTAGATTTGCACCGCGTCTGACATCTCTTCTCCTTGTTACATCTTCTGATACGGTTTGAAGCGCTGCTGCAACTGGCGCAACTGATCAATACGCGCATCATAACGCGCCTGTTGCAGGCTGCCGAGTTTCACCTGCGAGCTGGCGCTGCTCAGCAGCGTGATGGCTTGATCCAGTTTGCCTACCAGCGCCAGGCTTTCCGCACGGGCGGCCAGCTCCTGATCGCGATTGCCGAGCGCGGCTTCCGCCTGCGCCAGCAGATCCCAGCCATTCACATCATCTTTATAGGTAAAGGTGTAGCGATTGAGGATCCGCGCCGTTTCCGCCGGTTGACCGCCTTCCAGGTAAGCGTTCGCCAGGTTGAGTTGCAGCACCGGGTTGGTTTTCAGTTCGCTGGCGGCATTCAGGCGCTTAATCGCATCGGCGCTTTTGTTCTGCCCCAAATCGATATCGGTCGCCAGATCGAGATACCAGGCGTTATTCGGATCGGCGCTCAGCAACGGTTGCAATGCTTTCGCCGCTTCAGGGAATTTTTTCGCTTCCATTGCCTGCAAGGCGCGGCCATATTGCGCGGCACGCTGTTCGCGCACATTGCCTTTCGACCAGCTATCCAGCAGATCGTCGGTCAGTTGGTTACGCCCGGAGTTATACATGCCGAGCGCTCTGACTTTGGCCATGTAGAACGCTTCCGAGGATTGAACCACCACCGGACGCATCTGGTTGGCGCGGTTACGCGCATCGGCAAGGCGGCTTTCCGGCAACGGGTGCGTTAACAGAATTTCCGGCGGACGGGTCGAATAGCGCGACTGATCGAGCAGTTTTTCGAGGAACGTCGGCATCGCCTGCGGGTCGAAACCGGAACGCTGCAGCACCTGGATGCCGATACGATCCGCTTCCTGTTCGTTCTGCTGGGTAAAGCTGATCAGGCCCTGTTGCGTACCCGCCAGCGTCCCGGTAAGCGCCGCCATCCCCGCCTGCGGGCTGGCCATCGCTAGCAGGATTGACCCCAGCGCGCCGGCCCAGGTGAGCGGGGCGCTGCGTTTTTGATCTTCCATCGCGCGCGCCAGGTGGCGCTGCGTGACGTGGGAAATTTCGTGCGCCATCACCGAGGCGAGCTGGCTCTCGTTATCCGTGTAACGGAAAAGCGCAGAGTGCAACACGACATTGCCGCCGAAAAAGGCGAAGGCGTTGATTTCGTCGTTATTGACGAGGAAGAAGTGAAACGGGGTTTTTACCGAGTCAGCATGCGCCACCAGCCGCATGCCCAGCGCATTAATGTACTGCACCAGCAGCGGATCGTTAATCAGCGGCGCGCTGCCGCGCAGCTGGCGCACATAGTAGTCGCCCATCTGCATCTCCTGGCCAATGGAGAGCGTACTGCCGGCGGACGTGCCCATGTCTGGCAGGCTGTCTGCCGAATCGGCCCATGCCGGAATAACCGAACCTGCCGCTAGTGTAGCGATAAGGGTTGCGACCAGCGTTCGTTTCAACTGCCTGAACATAACCTCACCTGTATATTTGGAAACACCTGTATGACCGGATTTTTCTTGCTTCGTTCCGGTAAACGCCTGGCAAGTTTAGCGGTCTTCGCCGCGAAAAACATCCCGAACGGTCGCATGTTATGTTTCCCGTAAAGCGTACGAAAAGCGAAGTCTTTTTTGTGACATTTCGATACAATTCCACTTCTTACTCCTCAGCCCACAAGGCTCATGAAGGAACGTTATGCTTGAAATGTTGATGCAGTGGTATCGCCGTCGCTTCAGCGACCCGGAGGCGATTGCGCTGCTGGTCATTCTGCTTGCCGGATTCTGTATCCTCTTCTTCTTTAGCGGCCTGCTTGCGCCGCTGCTGGTAGCGCTGGTTATCGCTTACCTGCTGGAGTGGCCAACCGTTCGTCTGGAAAGAATCGGCTGTTCGCGCAGTTGGGCGGCGTCGATTGTGCTGGTGCTGTTCGTCGGCATTCTGCTGGTGATGGCCTTTGTGGTGATGCCGGTGGCCTGGCAACAGGGGATTTACCTGATCCGCGACATGCCCGGCATGTTAAGCAAACTCTCTGATTTCGCCGCCACGCTGCCGCGCCGTTATCCGGCGCTGATGGATGCAGGCATCATTGATGCGATGGCGGAAAATATGCGCTCGCGCATGCTGACAATGGGCGACTCGGTGGTGAAATATTCCCTCGCTTCACTGGTCGGGCTGTTGACGCTGGCGGTCTATCTGGTGCTGGTGCCGCTGATGGTCTTTTTCCTCGTCAAAGACAAAGAGCAGATGCTGAACGCCGTGCGTCGCGTCTTGCCGCGTAATCGCGGACTGGCGGGGCAGGTGTGGAAGGAGATGAACCAGCAGATCACCAACTATATCCGCGGCAAAGTGCTGGAGATGATTGTCGTCGGCATCGCCACCTGGATTGGTTTCATTCTGTTTGGTCTTAACTATTCGCTGCTGCTGGCGGTACTGGTCGGTTTTTCGGTGCTGATCCCTTACATCGGCGCTTTTGTGGTCACCATTCCGGTGATCGGTGTGGCGCTGTTCCAGTTTGGCCTCGGCACTGAGTTCTGGAGCTGCTTTGCGGTGTATCTGATTATTCAGGCGCTGGACGGCAACTTGCTGGTGCCGGTGCTGTTCTCCGAGGCGGTAAACCTGCACCCGCTGGTGATCATTTTGTCGGTGATCATTTTCGGCGGGCTCTGGGGTTTTTGGGGCGTTTTCTTTGCCATCCCGCTCGCCACGCTGATTCAGGCGGTGATCCACGCCTGGCCGGATTCGCCTGCCATCGAAGAGTAGCGCCACCGGGCGGCGCACGCGCTGCCGCCCGGCATCTGGCTTAATGTGCGGCATGATCATTACGCAGATAGATAATCCAGTACGTCACGCCGACTAACACCCCGCCGCCAATGATATTGCCAATCGTGACCGGAATCAGGTTATCGGTAATCACCTTGCTGAGGGTTAACGCCGGGAAGTTATCCGGTGAACTGTGCACCGCCGCCCAGAAACTTGCCGGGGCGAAATCGCGGATAATGACCGCCAGCGGCAGCAGAAACATATTGGCAATGCTGTGTTCAAAACCGCTGGCGACAAACATGCCGATCGGCAGCAGCATCGCCATAATCTTGTCCGTCAGCGTATGGCCGGAATAACTGATCCACACCGCCAGGCAGACCATCAGATTACACAACGTCCCGAGGCACACCGCCTCAATAAAGGTGTGATGCATTTTATGATCGGCGGTTTGCAGCACATTCAGCCCCCACAGGCCGTTGCTGCTCATCGTCTGCCCGGCAAACCAAATCAGCGCGACAAAAAACAGCGCGCCGACCAGATTGCCGAGATAAACAATGATCCAGTTGCCGATCAGTTGCCGCCAGCTTATCAGGCCGCTGGCTTTCGCCATTACGGTCAGCACGGTTGAGGTAAAGAGATCCGCGCCGCACACTACCACCAGAATAAGCCCCAGCGAGAAACAGACGCCACCCGCCAGTTTTGCCAGCGCGGTGGCAGGCGCAGGCCCGCTGGTGACGGTGATATAAAAGACAAAAGCAATCGAGATAAATACGCCCGCCGTTACCGCGAGAAAGAATGACAACTCTTTCTTCTTGCTGACTTTATACAAACCTGACTGTTCGGCGACTTTTGCCATTTCCGCAGGAAGTCGCAGGTCAAACGCGTTGCCGGTATCCATTTGATTCTCCTGATGCAATGTCAATGAAGGCGTGGCTTCAGGCCACTCGCCGTCATATGCATAGCCCGTACCAGACGGGGCAGAAGAATCAGCGGGAAAGTGTCAACCCGTTCACAAAAATGATCACAGCACTTCGCGTACCGCAATACCGAGGCGCTGCATGCGCGATAACAGCGTGGTGCGCTTCATACCAAGCCGCGCCGCCGCGCCGCGAGGGCCAGCAACGATGCCGTTGGTTTCGCGCAGAATCTGAATAATGCGCGCCCGCTCCTCTTCGTCATTTTCCGGCGGTTCGGGGTGCATCATCTCCGCCACTTTCGGCAGCGGGAAGGGGAAAGGATCGTGAACCACCGGCTGCACCATACTGACCGGCTGCGCATTGAGGTGCAGATTCAGCGTGTTATCGCGTGAGAGCAGCACCGCGCGCTCAATCACGTTCTCCAGCTCACGGACGTTACCGGGCCATTCGTAGCGCATTAACTGGCGGAGAGTCTCGGCCGGGATGGTATCAATGGTGCGGTTCAGGCGACGCGCCAGTTTCTGCGTGAAATAGCGCGCCAGCAGCGGAATATCATCCGGGCGCTCGCGCAGCGGCGGCAGCACCAGAGGGAAGACATTCAGGCGATAAAAGAGATCGTTGCGAAACTCGCGGTCGATCACCATCTGGCGCAGATCGCGGTTGGTGGCGGCGATCACCCGCACATTCACCGGAATGGTCCGGTTGCCGCCAATGCGTTCAATCTCGCGCTCCTGCAATACGCGCAGCAGTTTGGGTTGCAGTTCAAGCGGCATATCGCCGATCTCATCGAGGAACAGCGTGCCCTCATCGGCCATTTCAAAGCGTCCGCGGTGCGTGTTAATCGCGCCGGTAAAGGCGCCTTTATCGTGACCAAACAGTTCGCTTTCCAGCAGGCTGGAGGGGATCGCGGCACAGTTGATTTTCACCAGCGGTTTATCTTTACGCGGGCTCATCTGATGCAGCGCGCGGGCGATGATCTCTTTCCCGGTACCGGTTTCGCCGAGGATCAGCACCGTGCTGTCGCTCAGGGCGACAATATTGACTTGCTGGAGCACATCGCGCATCGCATCGCTCTGGTAAATAATGTCGCCAAAACTCTGGCTGGAGGCGATCTGCTCGTTGAGCTGGCGGTTTTCGCTGTTCAGATTCTCTTTCAGGTGGATAACTTTGCGGTACGCGTCGGCATTATCGACGGCGATACCAATTCTGTCGGCGATCTGCTGTAACAATCGACAATTTTGTTCGCTGAAAACGGATGCCTCGTGGTGCGCCAGTAGCAGCACGCCCGTTGACTGGTGGCTGTAGGCCAGCGGCAAAATAAACACCGTGTTCAGCCCCTGCAGCGCCAGTTGGCTGAGCACCGTATCGCTGTGCCACAGCGCCGCATCCTGATCCTGCTGGAGCAGCGCGCCGCGATGCTCATTCAGTGCGGCGAGCAACACCGGGCTTTCACTGCGTAGCGGGAATCGCTCCGTTTCTGGCGGGCAACTGGGAAAATGGGTGACGTGGCAGTTAAGCTGGTGTGAATGCAGCGTATCGCGCAGCACCATGCGAATATTATCGATGCCGAAAAAGCGGTGGATCTCCTGCGAAACATCTGCCACCAGATCGTCAAGATCGAGGTGCGACAGCACCGAGTTAGTGATGTCCACCAGCACCCGGTGGTGATCGCGCTCTTCGCGCAACGCCGTGACTGACTGGCGGAGTTTTTCGCTCGCCAGCATCTCCTCCAGCGCCTGCGTCGCCAGCCGCGTCAGCCAGGCAAACAGCGCATTCTCTTGCGGGCTGAAAGTGCCGCCGTCGGTGCGCACAAAGCGCAGTTCCGCCACGTCGCTGCCTTCCAGCAGCACCACATGCAGCGAACTGTCGCTGATTGTGCCGCCGTATTCGGCCGTGCAAAACGCCGCGCTGCCGTCATCAAAACAGCGCCAGAAAGGGGCGTTATTGAGACGTAATTCAATAAATTGCACGGGGCTGAAGGGGGGCGGCAGGGGGATAAACGCCTGAAGAAGTGAAGCCTTATCATTCTGTTCCAGCAACTGCTGTAAGATCATGGATACGTCGCCCTTCCAGATTTAGCGAGCGTCATTTATGCCGCAGGTGCGTTGCCTTTCCTTGCCTGGCTCAGTGACTGGCTGATGCCAGATTCGCTGCGTTTTCCCTGACTGCAACCTGAATGACCTGCTAAAAAGCATGCAAATAAACGCAGTTTTCTCACCAGTTAACCGGTTTTCACTGTTGTTATGTCCTCGGACGTAAAAACCAGCACAAGGGTACAATACCCCTCTAATTTGTAATGTTACAGGCTTCACGTATAAACAAGGTGAATGAAATTAATCCACCCGGCGCACCATTAAATAGAGTGCCGGTTCGTGGGCCATATCCTGTAAGTGTTGTAATAGCTGGCGGCTCCAGCCGCGCCAGGGCTCCGCCGCCGTTTTGGCCAGCCGGGCGAAATCGGGCGCCAGCAGATTGACATGGCTGGCGTCGATGACAATTTCGCCGAAGGTGAGCAGGCCCTGCATTTTGCGCCGCGCGTCGGCATCTTCCATCAGCGCCAGCCACTGTTGATAGGCGTCCAGCGGGCAGGCCAGCGCGACGTTGAGGCAATCGATCACCCCAACGTGATGACCAATAGCCAGCGAGTAGTACATCACCTGGCGGCTTTTCTCCTCCAGTTCAACGCTGTCATCGACAAACTTTTGCCGCAGCGCCCAGAACATCACCTGCGCGGTTTGCTCAGACATGGTGGCGCTCCAGCTCACTCATTAATTGCTGCACGATCACCGTCAGCCTCGGATCCGCTGCCTGTTGCAGCCAGGCATTCACCCGTGCTGCGCGCTGGCCGATCTCGCCTTCGCTCAGCAAGGCAAAAAGATGATCGACGATTTCTCGCCCCTGGCGATACCCCGCCAGTTGTCGCGCCTGGCGCTCAAGGGTCACGCGCAGCGCCAGCGGCAGAGCAGGCCAGTTGACGCTGGCCGTTTCGTTTGGTGTCTGGATATGGTCAACCGCGTGCAGTTTCTGCTCCAGCAGGCCCAGTGCTACCGCGAAACCATGAATGGTGGCCGCAGGCGTCGGCGGGCAGCCGGGGATCCAGACATCAATCGGCACGATGGTGTCGCTGCCACCCCACACGCAGTAAAGATCGTGGAAAATCCCGCCGCCGACGCCGCATGCGCCGTAGGAGATAGCAATTTTATGATCGGGCGCGGCATCCCAGGCGCGCAGTGCGGGCATGCGCATCGCGCGGGTCACCGCGCCGGTAAACAGCAAAATGTCGGCGTGACGCGGCGAAGCCACCACTTTGATGCCAAAGCGCTCGGCGTCGAACAGCGGCGTAATGGCAGCGAAAATCTCGATTTCACAGCCGTTGCAGCCGCCGCAATCCACGCGATAAACATAGGCGGAACGCTGGATATCGCGCAGCAGAAGCTGTTTGATTTTTTGCGCTGACTCATCAAGCTGCACCGGCTGGCTGACGTGCTGCGACAGTATCTTCAGGTCGGAACTCATGCTTGCTCCTCAAGATAGTAATGAACGTTGGTGCTGTTGTGGTGTTCCAGAGCGGCGCGACGCCGACAGGCCGGGCAGATGCACGCCTGTGCGCGCAGGGAATCGGCCAGTTGCGGGTTGTTCTGGCTGAGTGTCAGCAGTTCAACCGCCAGCGCGACCGATTTTTCCGGCGCGAAAGGCACGCCGCATTCGGTGCAGTGCTGCAAACGAAATGTCGCGCGCACATATAAATCGGCTTTGCGGGTGACCGCCAGTTCAAACTCTTCCGACAAGTGGATCGCCCGCGTCGGGCACACCTCTTCGCAACGGCCGCAGTAAATGCAGCGGCCAATAAACAACTGCCAGACGCGGCGGTTTTCCTCCGGCGTGGTTTCCATGGTCAGTGCATTTGCCGGGCAGGCGGTGGTGCAGGCACCGCAGGCAATGCATTGCAGCGGATCCAGTTCGGGTTTACCGCGAAAACCGGGGCACACCTCCAGCGGCGCAAACGGGTATTTCACCGTGGGTTCGCCCGCCCTGAGAATGGTCTTCAACAATTTCAGCATCGTTTCTTTCCTTACTTCAGCGGCGAGTGGCGACGTTCAATGCCGTAACGTTCGATCTCTTTATAGGGCACGGTCGTCGATTTACGTTTACGCACATCAACCAGCGTGACGCGGTCCGTGCACGAGTAGCAGGGATCGAGGCTGCCGATAATCAGCGGCGCGTCGGAAACGGTGTTGCCGCGCAGCATATAGCGCAGCACCGGCCAGTTGGCGTAGGTGGCTGCACGGCAGCGCCAGCGGTAGAGCTTCTGGTTGTCGCCGAGCATGCTCCAGTGCACATCTTCCCCGCGCGGTGCTTCAACATAACCGAGCGCGAATTTATGCGGCTGATAGCTGAAGCCTTCGGTCAGCAGCGGCGTATCCGGCAGGTTATCGAGGCCAAATTCAATCATCGCCAGCGAATCAAACACCTCTTTTACCCGCACCATGAGGCGCGAGAAGACATCGCCATCCGGCCAGGTGAACAGGGTTTTCGGCAGGTTGCCGTAGTCGGCGTAAGGGTGATCGAAGCGCAGATCGCGGGCGAAACCGCTGCCGCGAATCAGCGGCCCCACCGGGCTGAAATCCCGTGCGACCTGGCGGTCAAGAATGCCGACGCCCTGGGTGCGTTGCGCCATGTTCGGCGTCGAGAGCAGCATATCCACCAGTTGCGTCACTTCGGCGCGCATCTCTTTCACCAGTTGGATGGTCTTCACGCGTTGCTCTTTTAGGATGTCGCGGCGGATACCGCCAATCAGGTTCAGACCGTAGGTTTTGCGCGAGCCGGTCAGCAGCTCCGCCATGGTCATCGACTTCTCGCGGATGCGGAAAAACTGCATAAACCCGGTGTCGAAACCGACAAAGTGGCTGGAAAGGCCAATGTTAAGCAGGTGGCTGTGCAGTCGCTCCACTTCCAGCAATACCGAGCGGATGGTGTGCGCACGCTGCGGCACCACAATGCCCAGTGCGTTCTCCACGGAAGTGGTGTAAGCGACGCTGTGGGCAAAGCCGCAAATGCCGCAGACGCGATCCGAAAGGAAGGTGACTTCGTTATAGCCCATACGGGTTTCCGCCAGCTTCTCCATGCCGCGATGCACATAGAACAGACGGTAATCGGCATCGACAATCCGCTCACCATCGACAAACAGACGGAAGTGACCTGGTTCGTCAGAAGTGATATGCAGCGGGCCAATCGGCACGATGCGCGCAGAATTGCCGCCATCATTGATAAAGGTGTAATTCTCCGTGTCGCTGGTCGGTTCCGGGCGCAGGCGATAATCCATGGTGTCTTTGCGCAGCGGATGCAGATCGTCCGGCCAGTCGTCCGGTAAAACCAGACGGCGTTGATCCGGCAGGCCGACCGGGATCAGCCCGTACATATCGCGGATCTCCCGTTCGCCCCATACGGCGGCGGGCACGCGCGGCGTCACCGACGGGAATTCCCGCGTATTGGCATCAACCAGCGCTTTCACCACGATCCAGCACTTTTCTGCCCCTTCCATCGACAGCGCGTAATAGACCGCGTAATGGCCGTTCAGGCTGCGCTCGTCGTTGCCAAACAGTACCGGCAACCAGCCGTCATGCTGGTAATAGAGATAGTGAACAATCTCCGGCAACAGGTTGATTTTCACCGTAATGGTGACTTGTTCGAAGGTCTGGCGTTCTTCTTCCAGCACCGCGCCGGGAAACTGCATTTTCAACGTCGCAAGGCAGGCATTGCCGCGCGGCTGCTGGTGATTCACGCTTGCTAAATAACTCACTTTCACTCTCCCTGGACGTGCGATGGTGTTGCCGATGTGGCGGTCGTCTCAAACGTGGCCCACAGCCAGCTCAGCCGGGTGGGGTGCTCATCGTCGCCGGACAGTACGATGCTCGATGCACCGGCCAGCAAACGGCTGACCGGCTGCGGAATATGGGTGCCCATCACCAGCATCATCACCAGTAACAGCACCATCGGAACGGTGGTCAGCCAGCCCAGTTCACCGCTGGCAACCTGCTGCGGCGGCGTGGCGAACAGTACTTTGGCGACCATGCGCACCAGCCCGCCAAGCACCAGCGTCAGCAGCAACAGCAGCACCAGCGTTACCACCAGATGCTCAGCCGCCAGCCCGGCGGTGACGGTCATAAATTCACTGAGGAAGATGTTGAATGGCGGCATACCGCCGAGCGCCAGCGCACCGCCGCCAAGCAGCACGGCAGTCAGCGGCATCACTTTCAACATGCCGCACACCACATCCATATTGCGGGTGCCGTACTTCAGCAGCACATTGCCGGAGCCGCAGAACAGCAGCGTTTTGGCGAGGCTGTGATTCAGGGTATGCAGCAGCGCGGCGAAGATGCCGAGCGGCCCGCCGATGCCGAGCGCCACCGCCACCAGCCCCATATTTTCCACGCTGGAGTAGGCCAGCAGGCGTTTCATATCCTGCTGAACCAGGATGAAGAAGGCGGCAACGCCAACCGACAGCATGCCGAACACCAGCAGTAGCGTATTCGGGAAGCTGTCGCCAATGGCGTGACAAATAATGATGTAGTAACGAATCAGCACCAGCAGCGCGCAGTTGAGCAGCACCGCCGAGAGCAGGGCGCTCACCGGGCTGGGCGCTTCGCTGTGCGCATCCGGCAGCCAGGCGTGCATCGGGAAGAGACCGGTTTTCGTCCCAAAACCGATCAGCACAAAGACAAAAGCCAGCACCATTAATGTCGGGTCGAGTTTGCTGCTCTCTTTCAGCACTTCCGTCCAGAAAATGGCGTGATCCGGCTCGGCCATAAAGCTGGCGGCATTGGCGTACACCAGCACGGTGCCGAACAGACCAAACGCCACGCCAACGGTACAGATGATGATGTATTTCCACGCCGCTTCCAGCGAGGAGCGCTGACCGTAAATACCCACCAGAAATGCCGAGCTGAGGGTGGTGGCTTCAATTGCCGCCCACATCACAATCAGGTTGTTGCTGGTCACGACCAGTAACATGGTGAACAGGAACAGATGAAAGAAACCGTAGTAGTAACAGAGCGTGGATACGCTGATCTCCCCGTGATCGACTTCATGGCGCATATAGCCAATCGAATACAGCCCGGTGAGAAAACCGATAATCCCCAGCAGCGACAAAAATAGACCGCTGAGGCTATCGATGTGCAGCCAGCGGTGCGCGCCGAAAATTTCCCCTTCCTGCACCGCTTCCGCCACCGTCCACAATGCGACAATCAGTAACAGCGTAATGCCCAGTGAGTGCACCACCGTGACCAGCGTCCGCGCCGCATTCCCGCTCAACCGGCAGGCAAAGCAGATCGCAGAGACAACCAGCGGCGTCAACAGCAACAGCGTGAACATCAATGCATGACTCATGGTATTACCCCTTCAGCGCCGTAAGGTTGTTAACATCCAGCGTGCCGTGGGTGCGCCAGATTTTCCTTGCCAGCAGCGTCATCACAATCACAGCGAAAATGGCATCCGTCGCGATACCGATCTCAACCAGTTCCGGCGCGCGCCAGGCGAGCAGCGCCAGCACCAGATGCGAGCCGTTTTCCATCAGGCAGTAACCGAACACCTGGCGCAAAATGTTGCGCTGGCTGATGATGCACAGCAGACCCAGCAGGAAGTGGCCGAGGGCGACGGCGAGCGCCGGTTTAAGCTGGGCGACCATCGGCAGTTGCACCGGACGGACGACAAACCAGCACAGCAGCACAATGGCGGCGGCCATCAGCACCAGCGTCGCCGGGCCAAACAGCCGTTCCCCTGCGCCATCCGGCGCCATCTTGCGAAACGCATAGCCCATAATTAGCGGCACCAGCAGCACCTTGGTGAAGAAGGCGCTGAACGACCACATCAGCAGTTGTTCCGCATCCAGCAGTTGCGACAGCGTGAAAAAGATAGAGACCAGCACCAGTGATTGCAGGGCATACAACCAGCAGGAGACGGAGTAGCGTCTGGCGCAGGTGACCAGCAGCGAGGTGAACATCATCAGCCCCGCCAGATTGTTAACAAGCAAAGTTCCCGTCATCATCGACTCCCTTATCCAAGCCACGCCGCAGCAATCACGCTTGAGCACAGCGACATCACAATCAGAATGACCAGCACCAGTTTCATCGCCCACGGCAACGGTGCGGCCTGCGCCACCTCTTCACTCGCTTCGCCCGGAACGACGCGGCCAAACCAGTAGATAAACCAGCCGAAGCTGGCGACCGATTCCACCAGCGCCAGCACCATCACCGGTAGCAGGATCGGGTAGCTATTCGACAGCGCGAACCCGGCGGCGAAGAGGGGAAACTTGCTGAAGAAGCCGTTAAACGGCGGAACGCCAGTGATCGCCAGCGCAGCAACGCAAAAGCCGATGCCCGCCAGCGGTAACGTACGCATCACCCCGCGCAAACGCGGCAGCAGGCGCGTGCCGCAGCTATAGCTCAGCGCACCGGCGACGAGGAAGAACAGGCTCTTGGCGAAAGCGTGGTTGAAGATGTAAACAATCCCCGCTTTGAAGGCCAGCGGCGAACCAAAGGTGGAGAGCGACAGCGCGAGGAAGATCCACGCCAGTTGCGAAATGGTCGACCATGCCAGCAGCCGCTTCATATCTTTTTGCGGCAGGTACATTAAAAAGCCGTAGACCATCGTGATTGTCGCCATCGTCACGCCGACCCAGCCGATGACATGCGGTATCTGTCCACCTTCGGCGATGGCGCGGGCGAAAATATAGACGCCGACTTTCACCATTGACGCGGCGTGTAAGTAAGCGCTCACCGGGGTTGGTGCTTCCATTGCATCCGGCAGCCAGGCCTGTAACGGCAACTGGGCCGATTTCCCCCAGGCGGCAAACAGAATGCCGCCATACACCAGCAAAGTTGGCGTGCCCTGCAACTGGCTGATGGCGCTCAGGGCAAAGGTGCCGGTATTGAGGAACAGCGTGGCGGCCGCCAGATATAGTCCCAGCGAACCAACATGAGTTATCAGCAGCGCTTTCATGGCCGCACGCTGTGATTTTTCGCTCTGGTAATAGCTGATCAACGCCCAGGAACAGCCGCCGGTAATTTCGAAAAACAGCAGTTGTCCCAGCAACGTTGAAGAGAGCACCAGCCCGGACATCGCGCCGATAAAAATCAGCAAAAACGCGTAGTAGCGGTTGCTGCCATCGTGCGGATGTTCGCGGTTGCCGCGCGTCAGATAGCCGGTCGAATAGAGCGCCACCAGCAGACCGAGGAACACCACTACAAACAGGATCAGCGTGCTGATGCGATCGACCGTGAGACCAAACAGCGCTATCTGGCCCGCAGCCAGCAGCGGGATATCCACCGCTTCGCGTCCGGCACTGTAGAAACTGAGCGCCAGCGACAGCGTCGCCGCCGTCGCCAGCAGGGCAAACAGCGTGGCGAGCTGCGGGGCGGTTCGCCGGGGAGCCAGTGAGACGATCAGCGCGCCGACAAAGGGCAGCAGCAGCGTCGTCAAAGCAAGAGTTTCCATCGTTTTCCTGTGCTCCTTACAGACCGGTTAACCAGAGAACATACGACAGCGCAGCCAGACTGAAGCCGAGCCAGGTAAGGTGATGCGTCAGCAAAAAGCGTCCGCGCGCCAGCGAGTTCTCCACCAGCGACGCCAGAACGAACACCACCAGCAATTTGATAAGCGTGATAACCAGCGACAGCGCCATCGCGCCGATGCTCAGACTGGCGGCATTGCCGAAGGGGAAAAACAGCGCCAGAAACAGCGCGGCCATCACCACCTGTTTCAGCCCGATGCCCCATTTCACCAGCGCCAGACCCGCGCCGGAGTATTCGGTCAGCGGCCCTTCCTGCAACTCCTGTTCGGCTTCTGCGACGTCGAAGGGGATTTTGCCCATCTCAATAAAGCAGGCGAACCCGCAGGCGAGTAATGCCAGCAGCGTGGCGACCGGTGAGATCCAGCCTGATGCCAGCGTGTTGCTGATGGCGCTGATGTTGGTGGAACCGGCCAGCAGCGCCAGCACCAACAGCGAAAGGATCAACATCGGCTCCACCAGAATCCCCAGCGTCAGTTCGCGGCTGGCGCCCAGGCCGGAGAAGGGGCTGCCGGTATCAAGGCCGGAAAGGGCAAAGAAAAAGCGGAACAGCGCAAAGAGATAAATCAGGGTGATCAGATCGCCTGCGCCAGCGAAAGGCGAGGTGCGGATAAACAGCGGTAATGTCATCGCCACCAGCAACATACTGCTGAGCAGCACCCACGGCATCACGCGGAACATCAGCCCGGAAGAGGCGGGCGCCACCGCCTGGCGTTTCAAAAGTTTTTGCAGGTCGCGGTAATCCTGCCAGATCCCCGGACCGCGCCTTGAGTGCATGCGGGCGCGGATCTGGCGCGAAATACCGGTAAACAGCGGCGTCAGCGCCAGCAACAGGGCTGACTGGCAAAGCGCAAACAACCCCAGTGACCACGCAGAAGTCTGTTCTAACATCGTCATTCCCTCCTCACAGCGCAATCGTCAGCAGCAGGATCACCAGCGCGGCAATCACATACAGGCAATAGAGACGGAAATCCCCGCTTTGCAGGTACTGCACCAGACGGGCAATACGCTGAGTCATGCTGACCAGCGGGCGGATAATTTTGTCGTCCCAGAAGGGTTCGGTACGGCTGGCTACCTGCGTAATGCCCCCAAGGCTTTGTTGCAGAGGCGTGGTGGGATCGAGCTGTTTACGCAGGCGATACAGCGGGCCGAACATCACCCGCAGTGGCTGGGTAAAGCTGCCCGCTGAAGGCACCATGCCTTTCTCCCATGCGTAACCGCAGGCCCAGGCATCGCCGCTGCGCCGCCAGTTGCCGCGCGTCTGGCGGTTGATGTACCAGAACAGGCCGGGCAGCAGCGGCAGGGCAATCAACAGCAGGAACAGGGTGGAGGGTGTCAGCATGGCCTGTTGCGCGTCGCCGGGAACCAGCGTTGCGCCCTGAGTGACGGCAAGAGACGTGGTGGCAGTCAGTGAAAGCGCAACCTGCAACAGGTGCGGCGCGACGACGCTGGCACCGACGCCGCACACAATGCAGAGCAGCGCCAGCGCCAGCATGGCGGCAATCATTGGCCATGGCACTTCCCGCGCCTGATCGGCTTTTTCACTGCGCGGGTTACCGCAGAAACTAATACCGTAGACTTTGACGAAGCACATCGCGGCCAGCGCGCCGGTGATCGCCAACATCACTATCGCGACAGGACCGGCGAGGCGCGGAATAATGGCGTCGATGCGCGTCAGGGAGAAGAGCGACTGGTAGGTGTACCACTCGCTGATAAAACCGTTGAGCGGCGGCATGGCGGAAATGGCGAGGCAGCCCACCAGGAATGCGCCCGCTGTCCACGGCATCCGTTTCGCCAGCGCGCCCATTTTTTCCATATCGCGGCTGTGCAGACGGTAGATAATCGCCCCGGCGCCGAGAAACAGCAGCCCTTTAAACAACGCATGATTGAGCAAGTGGAACAGTGCGCCCAGCAGGCCGACAGCGGCAATCACCGGCTGGTGCAGCGCAATCCCCGCCATGCCGACGCCGACGCCCATCAAAATGATGCCGATGTTTTCCACCGTGTGCCACGCCAGCAGGCGTTTGATATCGTGCTCGGCCAGCGCATATAGCACGCCGAGCACCGAAGAGACGGCGCCAAAAGCCAGCACCACCACGCCCCACCACAGCGGAATGCCGCTATGACCGAGCAGGTCGATGCCGACTTTGATAATGCCGAAGATACCGATTTTCACCATCACGCCGGACATCAACGCCGAGGCGTGGGACGGTGCTGCCGGGTGAGCGCGCGGCAGCCAACTGTGCAGCGGCAACATCCCGGCTTTGGCACCAAACCCGAAGAAGGCGAGCAGGAACACCGCCGAGGCGGTGCCCGGTGACAGCGACAAGGTGCGGAAACTGGCGAAATCCAGGCTGCCGCTTTGACGCCACATCAGGAAGAAGGCGATCATGATCAGCACGGAACCAGCGTGGGCAATAAAGAAGTAGAGCATCCCGGCGCGGATCGATTCGTCATCCTGGTCGGTGATAACCAAAAACCACGAGGCCAGCGACATCATCTCGAACAGCACGATGAACCAGAAGGCGTTGTCCATCACCACCAGCCCGACCATCGAGGCGATAAACAGGTTCATAAAGAATCCCATCGCACCCGGCCCTTTGCCGAGGTATTCGCGGACATAGGCCAGCGAATAAAGCCCGCACAGCGTGACCAGCAGGGAAATCACCAGCAGCATAAAGGCGCTCAGACTATCCAGCCGCACCATAAAATGGGCGAAATCAAACGGCCCGGCGGCCTGCCAGACGAGTGTTTCGCCGCCGCCAAGTGCGACCAGTGCGCTGGCAATGCCTAATAATCCGCCGAGCATTGCCGAAATTCCGGCGACGTTGATGGCCAGAATTTGCTGACGGGAGAGCAACAGCGAGGCCACGCCGCCGGCTACGTACAGCACGATTGACCACATCAATAATTGCAGGGCATCCATTAGCGTTGCTCCGACGAAGGGGAGACGGCCGCGAAAGTGATTTCCGTCGAACTCAGGGCGGCCAGCTCTCTGCGGGTTTTTAACTGTTTATGCATGGCAGAATCCGTCACCAGATGCAGGGCGTTGGTCGGGCAGGCCCGCACGCAGGATGGCCCTTCCGGCAGGAAGTGGCAGAGATCGCATTTCACTGCGATGGTCTGCACACCCGCATTCCAGCGCAAAAAAGGGTGGTCGGTGTTCGGGCTGGCGGGCACATCGCGCAGTTGCTCTTCCGGCAGGTGATGTTCGTAACGCGCGGGAATATTCAGTGGACGGCTGCCGGATGGCGTGATCGCGCCGAAGGGGCAGACCAGACCGCACAGCTTGCAGCCGATACACAGGGTTTCATTGAGATAAACCGCCTCATCCTGGAAGGAGATGGCGTTGACCGGGCATACCTGTTTACAGGGCGCGTCGTCGCAGTGGCGGCAGAGCACGGGTGCGGTTTTCGTCTGCGTTCGCACCAGCGTAAGCCTCGGATGCTGTTGTAATCCCTGAAGTTTATGGGCATCCGAACACGCGGCAAGGCAGGTGTTGCATCCTATACACCACTCGGGATCGGCAATCACAAAGCGGTTCATGACGGCTCCTTGTTAATGAAGGCAAAATTCGTTGAACCTGCCTTAGCACAAGGTGTGCCAGAATTTTAAATCTTTATGTTTCAGTTGGTTGTCTGTTTTTGAGTGGCCGGGGGCGGACAAAAGTGATGGTCAGCGCTGAGCGAAAAATAACCTGTCGGCACTAGTGTCGAGACGTGGGAATAAAATGTGATCAGCTTCAAATAAGACGCGAAGAGAGAAACGAGAAGGGCGAATCGAGTGATTCGCCCTCGGAAAAAGGAGGCGTAATCAGGCGCTTTCTTTCAGCCAGTTCAGCACGATGTCGTGGTGGTTGCTGGTTTTGAAATCATCAAACACATGTTCGATTTTGCCGTCTGCATCCACGAGGAAACTGATACGGTGGATGCCGTCGTAGGTTTTACCCATAAAGGATTTTTCACCCCAGACGCCAAACTGCTCGCATACCTGATGGTCTTCATCAGACAGCAACGTAAAATTGAGCAGCTCTTTTTCGGCAAAACGGGACAGTTTTTCAGGCTTATCCGTGCTGATACCCAGCACTTCTACGCCCGCTTTCTTCAACTCGTCCATGTTATCGCGCAGGCCGCAGGCCTGGACAGTACATCCTGGTGTCATCGCCTTCGGGTAGAAGTAGACCAGAACACGCTGTCCCTGGAAGTCGGTCAAATTTACTTGTTCTCCGTCTTGATCGGGCAAGCTAAATTTCGGTGCAATATCACCGGCTTTCAGTGGATTCATTACTTAACTCCATCCTGTTCATCATGCTGAGAATAGTTAACGATGTTTATACTGCCTTGCGCGTGCAGTTCTGTACATAGGGCTTTGAACGCCTGCTCAATATTTGATGCGTCTTCTGAGGCCGGGCTGTGAGCGGTGATCTGGATAAATAACTGCGGAACATCATCTTTATTTCCTGGCTGCGTGCGCGAAACCAGCTCGGCAATATTCATCTTGTGTGCGTCAAACAGCGCCGTAAAGCGCTCGATCAAATGCGGTGAATCAGGAACGTCAACCTGCACCCAAACGGTGGCGGGCATATCAGGGCGTGGACGGGCGTCGGTACGCTTCATGACGATGAGTAAATCCAGCTCTGCGCCTTTCAGCGGCAGGGTGGATTCAATCAACGTAATGGCATTCCACGACCCGGAAAGCAGCATTATAAAAGTGAACTCTTCCCCCAGCATCGCCAGGCGACTGTCTTCAATATTACAACCGCAGCTACTGACGTGGCGTGTGATCGTGTTCACAATGCCAGGCCGGTCGGCCCCCAGCGCAGTGATAACCAAAAAATGTTGTGATGAGGTCGTCAAACCTGTGCTTCCTGTCAAACGTGAGGTAATCATAAGGAAAGCATAAAAAAAACCGGCATACAACCGCCACTGAGCCTCAGGTCTCTTGCTTTTCTTACAGCACCGCACGTACCATTGAGAATCTTGTTAGCACAGAGGATGGCCCATGTTCACGGGAAGTATTGTCGCGCTTGTCACGCCGATGGATTCGGAAGGTAAAGTCTGCCGCTCAAGCCTGAAGAAACTGATTGATTATCATGTCGCCAATGGAACCTCGGCGATCGTATCGGTAGGGACTACCGGTGAATCCGCCACGCTAAGCCACGAAGAACATGCCGATGTGGTGATGATGACCGTGGAACTGGCCGAAGGGCGCATCCCTGTTATTGCCGGGACGGGCGCAAACGCCACCGCAGAAGCCATCAGCCTGACGAAACGCTTTAATAATAGCGGCATTGTCGGCTGTCTGACCGTCACGCCGTATTACAACCGTCCGACTCAGGAAGGTCTGTTCCAGCATTTTAAAGCCATCGCCGAACATACTGACCTGCCGCAAATTCTGTATAATGTGCCGTCGCGTACCGGCTGCGATATGCTGCCGGAAACCGTGGGTCGCCTGGCGGAAATTAAAAATATTGTCGGTATTAAAGAAGCAACCGGGAACTTAACGCGTGTTCATCAGATCAAAGAGCTGGTTTCAGACGACTTTATTCTGGTGAGCGGTGACGATGCCAGCGCGCTGGACTTTATGCAGCTCGGCGGCAACGGCGTTATTTCCGTGACTGCTAACGTCGCGGCGCGAGACATGGCCGAAATGTGCAAACTGGCGATCCAGGGGCATTTCGCCGAAGCGCGCGTGATTAACCAGCGTCTGATGCCGTTACACAACAAACTATTTGTCGAACCCAATCCGATCCCGGTCAAATGGGCATGTAAGGAGTTGGGGCTTGTAGCAACCGATACGCTACGTTTGCCGATGACGCCGATCACCGATAGTGGTCGTGAGGTTGTCCGTGCAGCGCTTAAGCATGCCGGTCTGCTGTAAAGTTTAGGGAGATTTGATGGCTTACTCAGTACAGAAGTCGCGCCTGGCGAAGGTAGCGGGTGTTTCACTTGTGATGTTGCTCGCCGCCTGTAGTTCCGATTCACGTTACAAGCGTCAGGTTAGCGGTGACGAATCCTATCTGGATGCCACACCGCTTGCTGAACTTCATGCGCCGGCAGGAATGATCCTTCCGCTGCAAAACGGTGATTACAACATCCCTGTCACGAACGGCAGCGGCGCAGTTGGTAAAGCGCTGGATATCCGCCCGCCGGCACAGCCGCTGGCGTTGGTGAGCGGCGCGCGCACCCAGTTTACGGGTGATACCGCAACGCTGATGGTAGAAAACGGTCGCAACAGCACGCTGTGGCCGCAGGTCGTCAGCATCATTCAGGCGCAAAACTACAGCATCGACAAACGTGACGATGCGTCGCAGAGCCTGACCACCGGCTGGGTTGACTGGAACCGTCTGGATGAAGATCAGCAGTATCGCGGCCGTTATCAAATCTCGGTAAAACCGCAGGGCTATCAGCAGGCAGTGGTGGTTAAGCTGCTGAACCTGGAGCAGGCGGGCAAACCGGTGGCTGACGCGGCATCGTTGCAGCGCTACAGCACCGAAATGCTGAACGTCATCTCCGGCGGTCTGGATAAATCCGCGACCGACGCGCAGAACGCCGCTGAAAAACGCAGCGTAACTTCGCTGGACGTTCAGAGCAGCGCGGATGATACCGGTCTGCCAATGCTGGTGGTGCGTGGTCCGTTCAACATTGTATGGCAGCGTTTGCCGACAGTGCTGGAAAAAGTGGGCATGAAAGTGACCGACAGCACCCGTTCTACCGGCAGCATTTCCGTGACCTACAAGCCACTGTCTGACAGCGGCTGGCGGGATCTGGGTGCGCGCGATCCGGGCCTCTCCGCTGGCGACTACAAGTTGCAGGTCGGCGATCTGGACAACCGCAGCAGCCTGCAGTTTATCGATCCGAAAGGTCATACTCTGACGCAGTCGCAAAACGATGCGTTGGTCGCGGCATTCCAGTCAGCGTTCAACCATTAATCCCTAAGGCCGGAAAACTCCGGCCTTTTTTAATTTTGGTGACGCAAACGTGTGCGTCGGCGTAAAATAGCGAAATCGTCTCTAAATCATCACACCTGGAGTAAGAAAGATGCAAAAGCAAGCTGAGTTGTATCGCGGCAAAGCGAAGACCGTATACAGTACCGAAAACCCGGATCTGTTGGTGCTCGAATTCCGTAACGATACGTCAGCAGGGGATGGCGCGCGCATTGAGCAGTTCGATCGTAAAGGCATGGTGAACAACAAGTTCAACCATTTCATTATGAGCAAATTGCAGGAAGCGGGCATCCCGACCCAGATGGAAGCACTGCTCTCCGATACCGAATGCCTGGTGAAAAAGCTGGATATGGTGCCGGTTGAGTGCGTGATCCGTAACCGCGCGGCTGGCTCGCTGGTTAAGCGTCTGGGCATTGAAGAAGGCATCGAGCTGAACCCGCCGCTGTTCGATATGTTCCTGAAAAACGACGCAATGCACGATCCGATGGTCAACGAATCCTACTGCGAAACCTTCGGTTGGGTGAACAAAGAAAACCTCGCGCGTATGAAAGAGCTGACCTACAAAGCGAACGACGTGCTGAAAAAACTGTTCGATGATGCTGGCCTGATCCTTGTCGACTTCAAACTGGAGTTCGGCCTGTTCAAAGGTGAAGTGGTGCTCGGCGATGAGTTTTCACCGGACGGTAGCCGCCTGTGGGACAAAGAGACGCTGGACAAAATGGACAAAGACCGTTTCCGTCAGAGCCTCGGCGGCCTGATCGAGGCTTATGAAGCCGTTGCCCATCGTCTGGGCGTGAAATTAGACTAATTATCTACTCCGCATTATCGCCAGAGGATGCCTGCATCCTCTGGATTTCCGCATCTTTTTTCCCGTGCTAATCCTTCCCTGAGCGCCTACGATCATATATACAGTGTCCATCATTGGGATAGGGAGTAAGTTATGCGCTGGCAAGGGCGTCGAGAAAGTAGCAACGTAGAAGACCGGCGCAATGAGTCGGGCGGGCCGTCAATGCGCGGACCGGGGTTTCGCCTGCCGGGCGGCAAAGGCGGGTTGATCCTGCTGTTTGTGGTGATGGTGGCCAGCTATTACGGCGTTGATCTGACAGGTTTGCTCACCGGGCAGCCGATCAATACCGCTGTGCAGCAGCAACGGAGTATCAGCCCGCAGGAAGATGAATCCGCACGCTTCACCAGCGTGATTTTCGCTTCGACGGAAGATACCTGGGGCGAAATTTTCCAAAAGATGGGGCGAACCTACCCGCAACCTAAACTGGTTATGTATCGCAACCATACCAACACTGGCTGCGGCACAGGGCAATCGATCATGGGGCCGTTCTACTGTCCGGCGGACAGCAAGGTCTACATTGATCTCTCCTTTTATGACGAGATGAAAAGTAAACTCGGCGCGGGCGGCGATTTTGCCCAGGGTTACGTTATTGCCCATGAAGTGGGGCATCACGTACAGAAGGTACTGGGAACAGAAGCCAAAGTGCGCCGCCTGCAACAGAATGCGACGCAAAAAGAGGCCAATGAACTCTCAGTACGCATGGAGCTTCAGGCCGATTGCTATGCGGGCGTCTGGGGGCACAGCATGCAACAGCAAGGCGTGCTGGAGGCGGGCGATCTGGAAGAGGCGCTGAATGCCGCACAGGCGATAGGCGACGATCGGTTGCAGCAGCGCAGCCAGGGCGCAGTATTCCCGGAGACCTTCACCCATGGCACTTCCGCACAGCGTTACAACTGGTTTAAACGCGGTATGGACGGCGGCGATCCGGCGCAGTGCGACACCTTCAGCGGGCGTCTCTGACCTTCTGCTATGTCACCGTTTTCTGAACTGAGCGCACAGATGGCGCGGCAGGGCATCCGCCGCTTGTTGGTGGTCAGCGGCTCGCCTGGCTGGTGTGAAGCGCAGGCCTGTTCGTTGCGCGAGAAGCTTCCCGGAGACTGGCTGTGGGTGGGCGAAGCCGCATCCTGGCCGCTGCACTGCGCGCCGCGCGCGCTGACGACGCTGCTGGGGCGCGAATTTCAACATGCGGTGTTTGACGCCCGCACGGGTTTTGATGTCGCCGCTTTTGCCGCGCTCGCCGGGACATTAACCGCCGGTAGCTGGCTGTTGTTGCTTACGCCGCCCTTCAGCGTATGGCCGCAACAGCCTGATGCTGACAGCGCGCGCTGGAGCGATACCCTTGATCCCATTCCGGTGCCGGTTTTTGTCGGGCATTTTTGTCGAACCGTACAGGCTGACAGCCAGGTGCTGATCTGGCGTGAAGAGCAACCACTCACTTTCCCCGCTGAAATTCCGCGTGCCGACTGGCATCCCGCAACCGGGGCGCCAGCGCAGGAGCAGGCGCGGATCCTCGCACGATTACAGGCGATGCCGCCAGGCGTAATGGTTGTCACTGCGCCGCGCGGAAGAGGAAAATCGGCGCTGGCGGGGATGCACATTGCGCGGTTGTCGGCTCCTGCCACGGTAACCGCGCCTGCACGTGCCGCTACGGATGTGCTGGCGGCTTACGCCGGAGAACATTTTTCCTTTATGGCACCGGATGCGCTGGCGCAGCGGATTGCGCACAGCGGCAGGCAGCCAGGCTGGCTGGTGGTGGATGAGGCGGCGGCGATCCCTGGCCCTTTGCTGCATACGCTTGTCTCCGCCTTTCGGCATGTTCTGCTCACGACAACGGTTCAGGGCTATGAAGGCACCGGGCAGGGGTTTCTGCTGAAGTTCTGCGCCGGGTTTCCCCATCTGCAATTTGAGGCACTGAGCACGCCGCTGCGCTGGGCATCAGGTTGCCCGCTGGAGCAGGTGATTGAAAACCTGCTGCTGTTTGATGATGCGCAGATTGGCGAGGTGCCCGCAGACGAGGTGACAATTTTGCCGCTGGCGCAAGACGCCTGGCAGAGTATGCCCTCGCGACCTGCGGCGTTATACCGTCTGCTGGCGAGCGCCCACTACCGCACTTCGCCGCTCGATCTGCGCCGCATGATGGATGCGCCAGGGCAGCATTTCTGGCTGGCGCAAAAGGCGCAGAGCGTGGTGGCTGCGCTCTGGCTGGTGGAAGAGGGCGGATTAAGCCCGGCGCTGAGCCAGGCGGTGTGGGCTGGTTTTCGTCGCCCACGCGGCAACCTGGTGGCGCAATCGCTGGCGGCGCATGGCGGAAACCCGCTTGCTGCCACGCTACGTGGGCTGCGCGTCAGCCGTATCGCCGTGCATCCCGGTTGCCAGCGTGAAGGCATTGGCCGGGCGCTCATTGCCCGTGCCCAGGTGCAGGCTGACGGCTGCGATTATCTGTCGGTCAGCTTTGGCTTCACGCCCGCGCTGTGGCGTTTCTGGCAGCGTTGTGGATTTGTGCTGGTACGTCTGGGCAGCCACCGGGAAGCCAGCAGCGGCTGTTATGCTGCGATGGCCATATTGCCTCTGACGACGTCAGGCCAGGCGCTGGCGGAACGTGAACAGCAGCGCCTGGCGCGCGATCTTCCCTGGCTTGCGCCCTGGCGCGAGGAAAAGTTGTCCTTGCCCGTCGTGCAGGCGTCTACCCTTAATGAAGAGGACTGGCAGGAGCTGGCCGGGTTTGCTTTTGCTCATCGTCCGCTCTCTGCGGCCATCGGCGCGTTATCCCGCCTGCTGCAACACAGCGCGTTACCGTTGGTGGCGCTGCGCGGTCAGCTTTCAGACGGTGAGAGCGAGCAGGCCGTGTGCCAGCGCCTTTCGCTTCACGGGCGCAAAGCATTGCTGGCGCAGCAGCGGAGTGAAGCTGCGCAGGCGCTGCAACAGCTCGATGCGCGGCGCACGCTTACCCTGAAAGAACGGGTGCAGAAAATGCAGTTTTTTTAACTATCTCATTCAGTTAAATGGCATGGTCATTATTACTGCCGGGCGTAAACTGCACTCAACGATTAAGGAGACCATCATGAAACATGACCATTTTGTTGTGCAAAGCCCACTCGCCCCGGCTAAACAGCTCCTGCTGTTGTTTCATGGTGTTGGCGATAATCCGGTCTCCATGGGCGAAATTGGTAGCTGGTTTGTTCCGCACTTCCCCGATGCGCTGATTGTCAGCATTGGCGGCATTGAAGCCGCAGGCGCGGGGCGCCAATGGTTCTCCGTTGATGGCGTGACGGAAGAGAATCGCCAGCAGCGTGTGGATGCGGTGATGCCGCAGTTTATCGACATTGTGCGTTACTGGCAGCAGCAGAGCGGTGTGAGTCCGCTGGCGACGGCGCTTATCGGTTTCTCGCAGGGCGCAATTATGGCGCTGGAAGGGATGAAGGCGCAGCCGGATCTGGCATCACGGGTGATTGCTTTTAACGGTCGTTACGCCAGCCTGCCGGAAAATGCGGTCAGCGCCCAGACTATCCATCTTATTCACGGTGGCGAAGATCGGGTGATCGATCTGGCATGGGCGGTAAGCGCACAGGAAGCACTGTTGCAGTTGGGCGGTGATGTGACGCTGGATATCGTCGATGATTTAGGCCATGCAATTGACGATCGTAGTATCGAACTGGCGTTAAATCATCTGCGTTACACCGTGCCGAAACACTACTTTGACGAAGCGTTGAGCGGCGGTAAGCCGAACGATGACGATATTATTGAGTTTCTGTAAAAGCGACATTCACCCCCGGAAGGGGTGAATGCATTGTTGGGGGTTACTTTTTCGGCTGGTCCTTGTTCGGCCAGTCATCATCGTCATCCCACTTGTCATTGAAATCACGATGCGGCGGCAGATCGGGTTTGTTGGCGAGGAATTTCTTGTGATCGACGCGGCTAAGATCTTTGATCACGTTCAGCAGTACGCCGAGTAAAAACACCAGCACCAGAATCCACCAATATTTAGCAAGCCAGTCCATGCAATCCTCCAGACCCGTCAGGCAATGAGTTGTTCCATAATGCGTTGATACATGCGGGCAAGCAGCTGTAAATCCGCCGCATTCACACACTCGTTGATTTTATGAATGGTCGCGTTCACCGGCCCCAGTTCAACGACCTGCGCGCCCATACGCGCGATAAAACGCCCATCGGACGTGCCGCCTGTGGTTAACAGTTGCGGTCTGATCTCATTATAGTGCTCGATAGCGTTAACCACCGCATCGACCAGCTTGCCGCGCCCGGTCAGGAAGGGTTGACCGGAAAGCCACCAGTCCACGGTGTAGCGCAGTTGATGTTTTTCCAGCAGCGCCTGCACCTGCGCTTTAATCATCTCGTCGGTCAGTTCGGTGCTGAAGCGGAAGTTAAACTGCACAAACAGATCGCCCGGAATGACGTTATTGCTGCCGGTGCCGGCTTTGATATTGGCAATCTGCATACTGGTCGGCGGGAAGTATTCGTTGCCGCGATCCCACTCAATTGCCACCAGCTCGTTGAGCATTGGCGCAGCTCGGTGTACCGGGTTATCGGCCAGATGCGGGTAAGCGACATGGCCCTGCACGCCGTGAATTGTCAGGTTGCAGGTCAAGGAGCCGCGACGACCGTTTTTCACCACGTCGCCAACCACTTCCGAACTGGAGGGTTCGCCGACCAGGCAATAATCGAGACGTTCGTTGCGCGCCATCAGCGCCTCAACCACTTTTACCGTACCGTTGGCGGCGCTGGCTTCTTCATCAGAAGTGATCAGAAAGGCAAGGCGTCCTTTATGCTGCGGGTGCTGCGCGACAAAACGTTCGGCGGCTACTACCATCGCGGCCAGCGAACCTTTCATGTCTGCCGCGCCGCGGCCAAAAAGCATGCCGTCGCGGATGGTCGGTTCAAACGGCGGGTTGATCCAGCGATCGGCATCGCCAGCAGGCACCACGTCGGTATGCCCGGCGAACGCCAGCGTCTCTCCCTGGCCGCGCCATGCCCAGAAGTTGAGCGTGTCGCCAAAATTCATCGGCTCGATGGTAAAACCGATGGCGCGCAGACGTTCAATCATTAACGCCTGGCAACCTTCATCATTTGGACTCAGAGAAGGGCGACGAATAAGCTGCTGTGTCAGCTCAATAACCGGGCACGACATAAACTACACCTCGTTGATAAACTTCTCATAACTGGATTCATTGAAACCCAGCAGCATAGGCTTACCGGGCGCGCAGAGCAATGGTCGTTTGATGATTGACGGCATTTCGAGCATCAGCGCGGCGGCGGCATCAGCGTTAGTAATAGTGGCGCGCAGGCTTTCATCCAGCTTACGCCAGGTGGTACCACGGGTATTCAGCAACGCTTCCCAGCCAAGTTCATCAATAAACGTACGTAATAATTGGGCATCAAGGCCGTCAGCGCGGTAATCATGAAAGCGATACTCCACCTGATTTGCTTCCAGCCAGCGGCGCGCTTTTTTGATGGTGTCGCAATTTTTAATGCCGTACATTGTGAACATGGTGAATCCTTTTGTCTCATTTTTGGATATTTGCACAAGAAATTAGAATAACGGAATGTAATTGAAATAGCATTCTTCTGCTAATACGGTTTTAACGAATGTAACCGCTTTGTTCCAGTTTTAATAAAGTTTCAGATGTTGCGCATACCATTCCAGTGGTTAAAAAACGGAAACCATATTGTTGATAAAATCCTGTCTTTTGCGGAACTGAATATATAAATGTTTTGCCGAAGGGTAATAATGTTTTAACAATATTGATCATCAACTGCTTACCATAACCGCGGCCCTGCATTTCAGGCGCAACAACAATATCCGCCGCATAGCTGGCCCATGTCAGATCGCTGATGGCGCGGGCCGTGGCGACCAGTTTCCCCTCGTGGTAACCGAACCAGCAGAAGGTACTGTTACGCCATGCCTGTTCGACTAACGCCGGGTCGCGCTGGTTGAGCCCACCGGCGGCGAGCAGCGCTGCCACTTCCTGCCAGTCAACATGTTCAATTGCGGATTTATCGTACAATGTGATCGCCATTTTATTTATCCTTATAGATCCTGTGGAATATTGCTATCACTCACAGTAAAAACCGAATTGCCGGCGCATAGTTACTACAGCTCCATTAAAAATACCCTGCTAATGATGAGTGAAGCAATCAGTTAAAATACCTTCACAGTCATTGAGGCGTTTAGTAGAATGGCGGCGATAATAAGAGAGGTTGTTATGATTGAACATGAACTGGGGAACTGGAAAGATTTTATCGAAGGCATGCTTCGTAAATAATTTCCTGACGAATCGTAAAGCAGTGACGGCTTAAAAATAAAATGTGACCAATCACATAAAAAAAGGCGACTCCACGGAGTCGCCTTTTTGTTGGCCTTATTGCGCGCGCTCTTTCAGCGGGAAGCGGCGACGCACCAGCACAAAGAACAGCGGTACGAAGAAGATGGCCAGGATGGTGGCGGAGAGCATCCCGCCGATAACGCCGGTACCAACCGCATGCTGGCTGCCGGAACCCGCCCCGGTGCTGGTCGCCATTGGCAATACGCCGAAGACAAAGGCCAGCGAGGTCATCAAAATAGGACGCAGACGCTGGCGACAGGCATGCAGCGTTGAAACCAGCAGATCTTCACCTTTCGCATTCATGTCGTTGGCAAATTCAACAATCAGAATGGCGTTCTTCGCTGACAGACCGATAACCGTTAGCAGACCGACCTGGAAATAGACATCGTTTTCCAGCCCGCGCAGCCAGGTCGCCAACAGTGCACCGATCACGCCGAGCGGCACGACCAGCATCACCGAGAACGGTACCGACCAGCTCTCATACAGTGCCGCCAGACACAGGAACACCACCAGCAGCGACACGGCATACAGCGCAGGCGCCTGCGCGCCGGAGAGCCGTTCCTGATAGGACATCGCCGTCCACTCCAGCCCAAAACCGGTCGGCAACTGTTTGACCAGCTTCTCCATCACATCCATTGCCGTACCGGTACTGACGCCGGGAGCGGACTCGCCGATAATCTCCAGCGCGGCATAGCCGTTGTAACGTTCGAGGCGCGGCGAACCGGTTTCCCAGCGCGAGGTGGCAAAGGCTGAGAAGGGGACCATCGTTCCGCTGCTGTTGCGCACGTACCAGAGATTGATATCGTCCGGTAACATGCGGAACTTCGCGGCGGCCTGTACGTAGACTTTCTTCACGCGGCCGCGATCCATAAAGTCATTAACGTAGCTCGAACCCCAGGCCGTTTGCAGAGTGTCGTTGATATCATCAATCGACACGCCCAGCGCCTGCGCTTTGCGCTGATCGATATCAATTTGCAACTGTGCGCTGTCGTCGAGGCCGTTATGGCGAACGCGGGTCAGCGCCGGATCTTTCGCTGCCATCTCCAGCAACTGGTCACGTGCTGCCATCAGCGCATCGTGGCCCGCTCCGGCGTGATCCTGCAACTCCATATCAAAACCGGCGGAACTGCCCATCCCGCTGATGGCTGGCGGGCTGCTGGCAAAGACGCGGGCTTCATTAATGCGGTTAAAGGCTTTGGTGGCGCGTTCAATAATGGCGGCGGCGCTGCCGGTTGTCGGGTTACGCGCATCCCAGTCTTTCAGGCGGACAAACAGACGCGCAACGTTTTGCCCGTTCCCCCCGGGACCGGAACCAACGGTAGAGAAGACCGATTCGACATTCTCTTTTTCATGGGTGAAAAAGTAATCTTCGACTTTTTGCACCACTTTCAGCGTCTGTTGCTGCGTTGCGCCGCTCGGCAATTGTACGGAAGTGGTAAACATTCCGCGGTCTTCCAGCGGCAGAAACGAAGTGGGCAGGCGCAAGAAGAGGAACACCATGCCGCCTATCAGCAGCACGTAGAGCAGAATCCAGCGCAGGCTGCGGTGGAGGATTTTCCCCACCACGGTCTCATAGCGATGCGCATTGCGGTCGAAAATACGGTTAAATGCGCCGAAGAACCCTTTCTGCCCGTGCAATTCGCCCTTGTGCAGCGGCCTCAGCAACGTTGAGCATAGCGCCGGGGTGAGGATCATCGCCACCAGCACCGACAGCACCATCGCCGACACAATGGTGATGGAGAACTGACGGTAGATAGCGCCCGTAGTACCGCCAAAGAAAGCCATCGGCACAAACACCGCCGACAGCACCATCGCAATCCCGACCAGCGCGCCCTGGATCTGGCCCATCGATTTGCGCGTCGCTTCCCTGGGCGAAATCCCCTCTTCGCTCATGATACGTTCGACGTTCTCGACCACCACAATCGCATCGTCCACCAACAGACCGATGGCCAGCACCATGGCGAACATGGTCAGGGTGTTGATGCTGTAGCCGAAGGTGTAAAGCACCGCGAACGTACCGAGCAGCACGACCGGTACGGCAATGGTGGGGATCAGGGTGGCGCGGAAGTTTTGCAGGAACAGATACATCACCAGGAACACCAGCAAGATCGCTTCCAGCAGGGTTTTCACCACGTCGATAATGGAGGCTTTTACAAACGACGTGGTTTCATAAGCGACTTTATATTCCAGTCCATGCGGGAAAAAGGGCTCCAGCTCGTTAAGCCGGCTGATCACCAGTTCGGCGGTCTCCATTTCGTTGGCGCCGGAGGCCAGCTTCACTCCCAGACCGGAGGCGGCTTTCCCATTAAAGCGGCTTAAGTAATCATATTTTTCTGCGCCCAGTTCCACCGTTGCCACATCGCCCAGCCGTACTTCAGAGCCATCCTGATTGACGCGCAGTGTGATATTGCGAAACTGTTCCGGCGTTTGTAACAGCGACTGCGAATTGATGGTGGCGTTAAGCGCCTGGCGGTCAACGGAAGGCGTACCGCCAAGCTGGCCGACAGCGATCTGCGCGTTCTGCGACGAGATTGCGCTGGTCACGTCGTCTGCGGTGAGCTGGTAACTGTTGAGTTTTGCCGGGTCGAGCCAGATGCGCATCGAATATTGCGAACCGTACGCATCGATATCGCCGACGCCGTTGACGCGGCTGATTGGGTCCTGAATATTACTGGCGACATAATCGGCGATATCCTGTTTATCCATCGATCCGTCGGTGGAGACGAAGGCGATGGTCAGGATGTTGGTATCACCGGTTTTACGCACCGTTACGCCCTGATTCTGTACCGCCTGCGGCAGCTTACGCAGCGCGGACTGCAGCTGGTTTTGCACCTGTTGCACGGCTTCATCCGGGTCGGTTCCGGCGCTAAAATTCAGCGTCACCGTCGCCTGGCCGGTTGCGCTACTTTGCGATGACATATACATCAGATTATCGAGGCCAGTCATATTCTGCTCGATAACCTGGGTGACGGTATTTTCCAACGTTTGCGCCGAAGCGCCGGGGTAGTTAGCAGTAATACGAACGTTCGGTGGTGCTAAATCAGGATATTGCTCGACGGGTAAAGAGATAATGGCAAGTGTCCCCGTAAGACAGATCAGGATCGCCAGCACCCACGCAAAAATGGGGCGATCAATAAAAAAATTCGCCATCAGAAAGAAAACCTCATATCGCTGCGTATCGTTATAGTCACATTGCTTGCATCAATGTAGCGGCAATGCAGAAACCAATCGTGGAGAAAAAAAGGAGAAAATGTAAATTATCATGCCTGTTTAAGGCGTATCTATGCAGAACCTATTTTAACCCAAATTTTCTCCCGCCGTTTCGTCAGTTTAAAGACGTTTTTTTACAGTTATTGACTATTTGCGCTATTGGCGGCAAAAAACATCCGCCTAATGGTCGCGCCGCACGGAGCCATTTTTAGCCCTGCCAAATAGACGCATTTGTTCCAAAATGCGTCAGGAAATTGATCTGCTACAAGTTCGTGACAAATAGATAACCTTCCTGGGCAATTGAACATTGCCTGTCTCTAAGACTCCCGGTAAATAAAATGCCTGATTAAAACCAGGGTTAAACAAATTAAATAAAAAGAAGGTTGCCATGAATCGTTTTATTATGGCGAACAGCCAACAATGTATAGGATGTCGTGCCTGTGAAGTTGCCTGCGTGATGGCGCATAACGATGAGCAACATGTATTAAGCCCCGAACAATTTCATCCGCGAATTACGGTTATTAAACATCAGCAGCAGCGCAGCGCGGTGACCTGTCATCACTGTGAAGCTGCGCCCTGTGCCCGCAGTTGCCCGAACGGCGCTATTAGCCGCGTCGATGATTCCGTGCAGGTTAACCAGCAGAAATGTATTGGCTGCAAATCCTGCGTTGTCGCCTGTCCGTTTGGCACTATGCAAGTGCTGGTCACGCCCGTTGGCGAAGATCAGGTAAAAGCAACGGCGCACAAATGCGATCTCTGCGCGGGTCGCGCGGAAGGTCCGGCCTGCGCACAAAATTGTCCGGCAGACGCGCTGCAACTGATTAATAGCGACGTGCTGGCGAATCTGGCAAAAACACGCCGTCTGCGTACCGCAAGCCATGAAGCTCAGCCGTGGCGCAGCGTTGCGGAGCTGACGCCTGCGTTTGACGATCGCAAGGTGCGGCAGATGCGTAAAACGCCCGCGCGCGGAGAGCCGGATAAACTGCCGCTGGCGGCACGCAAGTGCGGCTTTGATGAAATCTACCTGCCGTTTCGCGCTGACCAGGCGCAGCGTGAAGCGCAACGCTGTCTGAGCTGCGGTGAACACAGCATCTGCGAATGGACCTGTCCGCTGCATAACCATATTCCGCAGTGGGTTGCGCGGGTGAAAGAGGGCGATATTGCCTCCGCCGTTGAGCTTTCCCATCAAACCAACTGCCTGCCGGAGATAACCGGTCGCGTCTGCCCGCAGGATCGTTTATGTGAAGGTGCCTGCACGGTGCGCGATGAGTATGGCGCGGTGACCATCGGCAATATCGAGCGCTACATTTCCGATCGTGCGCTGGCGCAGGGCTGGCGGCCGGATTTAGGCCAGGTGCAGGCAGTGGATAAACGCATCGCTATTATCGGCGCTGGTCCTGCCGGGCTGGCCTGCGCGGATGTGCTGGCGCGTCATGGCGTCAGCGCGACCGTCTTTGATCGTCACCCTGAAATTGGCGGTCTGCTGACTTTTGGTATTCCCTCCTTCAAGCTGGATAAATCGCTGCTGGCGCGCCGCCGGGAAATCTTCAGCGCGATGGGCATCCGTTTCGAGCTGAACTGCGAAATCGGCAAGGATATTGCGCTGGATACGCTGCTGAGTGATTACGACGCGGTATTTATCGGCGTGGGAACGTACCGTTCGATGCAGGCCAATTTGCCGAACGACGACGCGCCTGGCGTGTATGATGCGCTGCCATTTTTGATCGCCAATACGAAACAACTGATGGGGCTGCCGGAAATTCCGCAGGAGCCGTTTATCAATACCGAAGGCCTGAATGTGGTGGTGCTGGGCGGCGGCGATACGGCGATGGACTGCGTGCGCACGGCGCTGCGCCACGGGGCGAGCAAAGTGACCTGCGCGTATCGCCGCGACGAAGCCAATATGCCGGGTTCGAAGAAAGAGGTGAAAAACGCCCGCGATGAGGGGGCGGAATTCGAATTTAATGTGCAACCCGTGAACGTGGAGCTGGATGAAAGCGGCAAGGTTTGCGGCATTCGTCTGCTGCGAACGCAACTGGGCGAACCGGATGCGAAAGGGCGTCGTCGCCCGGTGCCGATTGCGGGCAGCGAGTTTGTCATGTCTGCCGATGCGGTGATCATGGCGTTTGGCTTTAACCCTCATTCCATGCCGTGGCTGGAGCGTCAGGGTGTGCGCATGGATGAGTGGGGACGCATTGCCGCCAGCGTTAACAGCCCATACCGTTACCAGACCAGCAACCCGAAAATTTTCGCCGGTGGCGATGCGGTACGCGGTGCTGATTTGGTGGTGACGGCGATGGCGGAAGGGCGTCATGCCGCGCAAGGCATGCTGGACTGGTTAGGGGTAAAAACGCCGGATAAGCATTAACACCCGGCGCGACAAAACAGGCTCTTCGGCATACTATAACGCTAAGTGTTAGTGCCCAGGAGCCTGTATGTCACTGAAAATTAACGTCATCAAAGATAAAATCCTTTCTGAGAACTACTTTGTTCTGCGCAATATCACCTATGAACTGACCCGCAGCAACGGCGAAGTCATCCGCCATAAACGCGAAGTTTATGACCGGGGCAACGGCGCAACGATCCTGCTGTATAACCGCGATAAAAAGAGCGTCCTGCTGATCCGCCAGTTCCGGGTTGCGACCTGGGTAAACGGCAATGAGGATGGTCGTCTGATTGAGAGTTGCGCCGGTTTGCTGGATGACGATGAACCGGAAGTTTGTATTCGCAAAGAGGCGATTGAAGAGACCGGTTATCAGGTCGGCGAGGTGCGTAAAGTCTTCGAACTCTATATGTCGCCAGGCGGCGTGACTGAGCTGGTGCACTTTTTTATTGCTGAATATGGCGATGCGCAGCGGGTCAATAATGGCGGCGGCGTGGAAGATGAAGATATTGAAGTACTGGAGTTTCCGTTCAGTCAGGCACTGGAAATGGTCGCCAGCGGCGAGATTCGCGATGGCAAGGCGGTGATTTTATTGCAGTACCTGAAATTATCCGGGTTAATGGACTGAATTTTAAAGGGTTAATAGCGGTGGTTTCAGATGAAGCTATCCGATAAATCCGATTGAGCAAGCGAAGCCGGAGATAGAAGATACGCAGGTTCTGCGTCTCTTCTTCCGGGGTTGTACCATTCATGCGTTATCGCGGCGTTTTCACTCTGCTGTTCGGGCTTTTCTCTGCGCCGTTGCTGTGGGCTGCGCCTGCACAACACTCTTTTTCCGACTGGCAGGTGACCTGCAATAACCAGAATTTCTGCGTTGCGCGTAACACCGGCGAACACAATGGCCTGGTGATGACGTTAGAGCGTAGCGCCGGTGCGCGAACCGATGCGACGCTGCGTATCGATCTGGGCGGGCTGGATGCGCCTGCGGCCAAAGAGCCGCCCATTGCTGGCCGCCTGCTGCTTGACGAACAACCGTTAACGCTGGCCGGAGCGCGCTGGCAAATCACCCCCTGGCATCTGATAGCCAGTGACAGCGAAACCATCGCCCGTTTTCTGCAAACCATCCAGGAAGGGCAGGCCATTACCTTGCAGGGCAGCAAAGGGACGATTTCACTGGTGGGGCTGAAAGCCGCGCTGCTGTTTATTGATTCGCTGCAAAAACGCGTCGGCAGCGAAACGGCGTGGATCAAAAAGGGTGATGGCCCGCCGCTTAGCGTCCCGCCTGCGCCCGCATTGAAAGAGGTGGCTCAGGCGAGCGTGACCCCGACGCCGCTGACCCACGCGGAACTGAATGATTTGCTGGATTATGGCAACTGGCGCATGAACAACAGCCCGTGTTCGCTGGATCCGATGCGCCGCCAGGTTCGCGTCTCGGCGCTCACCGATGACAAAGCATTGTTGATGATCGACTGTGAAGCGGGTGCGTATAACATTGTCGATCTGGCGTGGCTGGTGTCGCGGCAAAAACCGTTCGCCTCACGGCCCGTTCGCCTGCATCTGCCGTTTACGCCGGATAATGGCAATGATGAGATGGAGCTGATGAATGCGGTGTTTGACGAGAAAAACGGCGAGCTGAACACATTGTCGAAAGGCCGTGGTTTACAGGATTGCGGCGTGTCAAGCCGCTGGCGTTTTGATGGCCAGAATTTTCGGCTGGTACGTTACGCTCAGGAACCGGCCTGCGATGGCTGGCATGGCCCTGATGCCTGGCCCACGCTGTGGGTGACGCGCTAGAGCGAGCCGCGACGCGAAGGGAAATAAAGGGCGCGCCAGCCGTGACAAGCTGGCGCACCGCAGGTTTATTTTTTCAGTACCGCTTTGGCTTTCGCCACCACGTTTTCGACGGTAAAGCCAAAGTACGGGAACAGTTTTTCCGCTGGTGCAGATTCACCGTAGCTGGTCATCCCGACAATCGCTCCTTTCAGGCCGACATATTTGTACCAGTAGTCGGCGATCCCGGCTTCCACCGCGACGCGCGCGCTGACATCCGACGGCAGCACCGCTTCGCGCCATGCTTCATCCTGGGCATCAAAGATATCCGTTGAAGGCAGGGAAACCACGCGCACATTCACGCCTTCGGCGCTCAGTTGCTCGGCGGCTTTGACGGTGATTTCCATCTCCGAACCGGTGGCAATCAGGATCAGATCCGGTTTCCCGCTGCTCTCCTTCAGAATGTAGCCGCCGCGGCTGATGGCCTGCACCTGCTCTGGCGTTCTCTCCATTTGCGTCAGGTTTTGCCGCGACAGAATCAGCGCCGTCGGGCCGTTATGGCGCTCGATGGCCAGCTTCCAGCCGACCGCCGCTTCTACCTGATCGCACGGCCGCCAGGTGCTGAAGTTCGGTGTTAAACGCAGGCTGGCAAGCTGTTCAACGGCCTGGTGCGTCGGACCATCTTCCCCGAGACCGATGGAGTCATGGGTGTAGACCATAATCTGCCGCGCCTTCATCAGCGCGGCCATGCGCGCCGCGTTACGCGCATATTCGACAAACATCAGGAAGGTGGCGGTGTAAGGCACAAAGCCGCCGTGGTGAGCAATGCCGTTCGCGATGGCGGTCATACCGAATTCACGCACGCCATAGTGAATGTAGTTACCGGCAAGATCTTCTTTCAGCGATGTAGAACCCGACCAGATAGTGAGGTTGCTGGGCGCCAGATCGGCCGAGCCGCCAAGCAGCTCCGGCAGTACCGGACCAAAGGTATTCAGCGTGTTCTGCGAGGCTTTACGGGTGGCGATTTTTGCCGGATTTGCCTGCAAGTTATTAATCCATTCGCTGGTCGTTTTCTCCCACGATTCTGGCAGACCACCACTCATGCGGCGTTTAAACTCGGCAGCCAGTTCCGGGTACGCTTTCTCCCAGGCCGCCAGTTTCTCATTCCATGATTGCTGCTGCTTCGCCCCGCGTTCGCGGGCATCCCACGCCTGATAGATCTCTTTGGGAATTTCGAACGCCGGGTATTTCCAGCCCAGTTTTTGCCGGGTCAGCGCCACTTCTTCTTCACCCAGCGCTGCGCCGTGTGACTCCTCTTTACCGGCTTTATTCGGCGAGCCAAAACCAATTACCGTGCGGCAGATAATCAGCGACGGCTTATCCTTCACGCTTTGCGCTTCCTCGATGGCCTTTTTCACCGCTTCCGGAGAGTGACCGTCAATATCGCCAATCACATGCCAGTGATACGCCTCGAAGCGTTTGGCGGTGTCGTCGGTAAACCAGCCTTCGGTTTCGCCATCAATGGAGATTCCGTTGTGGTCGTAGAAACCAATCAGCTTGCCCAGCCCCAGCGTTCCCGCCAGCGAACAGACTTCATGGGAGATGCCTTCCATCAGGCAACCGTCGCCCATAAAGACATAGGTGTAATGATCGACGATATCGTGACCGGGACGGTTAAACTGCGCGGCCAGCGTACGTTCGGCAATCGCCAGCCCGACGGCGTTCGCCAGCCCCTGGCCCAGCGGACCGGTGGTGGTTTCCACGCCCGGCGTGTAACCGATTTCCGGATGACCCGGCGTTTTCGAGTGTAACTGACGGAAATTTTTCAGCTCTTCGAGTGGTAAATCATAACCGCTTAAGTGCAGCAGGCTGTACAGCAGCATCGACGCGTGACCGTTGGAAAGGATAAAACGGTCGCGGTCATACCAGGTGGGATCGGCCGGGTTATGTTTCAGAAAATCATTCCACAGTACTTCGGCGATATCCGCCATCCCCATCGGCGCGCCAGGGTGGCCGGAATTGGCTTTTTGCACCGCGTCCATACTCAGGGCGCGAATGGCGTTAGCAAGCTCTCTACGGGACATCGTTCACTCCTTGGCAAAAGTTAAAGTTTGGCGGCCAGCAGATCTTCCAGTTTGCGCTGATCAACGGCGAACTGGCGGATACCGTCGGCCAGTTTGTCGACGGCCATCGGATCCTGGTTATGTTCCCAGCGGAACTCCGCTTCCGTAAGCGGTTCCGGGCGGTGGAAGGTTTGGCGGGAAGGAACCAGCTTGCGTTCCACACTCCCTTCTTGTCCCTGCAACTCTTTCAGCAACGCCGGAGAGATAGTCAGGCGATCGCAACCGGCTAACGCCAGGATCTGTTCCGTGCGGCGGAAGCTGGCGCCCATGACGATGGTTTCGTAGCGATGTTGTTTGAAGTAATCGTAAATATTGCGCACCGATTTCACGCCGGGATCTTCATCCACCACGTAGGGATCGAGCGGTTTGCGGTCGTTGTACCAGTCGTAAATACGGCCAACGAATGGCGAGATGAGAAACACCCCGGCTTCGGCGCAGGCGCGCGCCTGGGCGAAGGAGAACAACAGCGTCAGGTTACAGTTGATGCCCTCTTTTTCCAGCTCCTCTGCCGCGCGAATGCCTTCCCAGGTGGAGGCCAGTTTGATCAGAATGCGGGATTTCGGAATGCCCTGTTCTTCATACAGTTCAACCAGGCGGTGCGCTTTGGCGATGCTTTTCGCTTTATCGTAAGAGAGGCGCGCATCCACCTCGGTTGAAACGCGCCCTGGAATGCTTTTCAGAATTTCCGCACCAAAATTGACCGCCAGTTTGTCGCTGGCTTCCGCGACTTGCTGCTCCTGCGTTTTGCCGCGTTTTTTGCCATAGGCAATCGCGTCCTCAATCAGATGGGAGAAATGCTCCAGCCCGGCTGCTTTCAGCAGTAACGAGGGGTTAGTCGTCGCATCTTCTGGCTGATAATGGCGGATCGATTCGATATCGCCGCTGTCTGCCACTACGGTGGTGAATTGTTTCAGGCCGTCTAAGTGATTCATGAAAAATAACTCCTTTAAAAGCAATGTGTTATTGGAGTGCTTCCGTTCGCACTTTGATAAGAATGAGAGATGCATAACAAAAAAGCATAGCAGAAGCGTCCCGGCCTGCTTTTTGTGGGATGTAACAAAGATGCGATAAATTGATAACAATTTTGCTTATGTATGGTGAGAGTTTGGCGATGTTCAAAGTTTGCCATCGCAACAGCGGCCATACTAAGCGCCGTATTGGGATAGACATCACGCGGTATCACTCTGAAAGCAAAACGCGAAAGGAACCTCAAATGGACGACCAACTAAAACAAAGTGCCCTCGACTTCCATGAATTCCCGCGACCGGGAAAGATTCAGGTCTCCCCGACAAAACCGCTGGCCACGCAGCGCGATCTGGCGCTGGCATACTCGCCGGGCGTGGCTGCGCCCTGCCTTGAAATCGAAAAAGATCCGCTGGCGGCCTACAAATACACCGCGCGCGGCAACCTCGTGGCGGTGGTTTCTAACGGCACTGCGGTGCTGGGGCTTGGCAATATCGGCGCACTGGCCGGTAAGCCGGTGATGGAAGGCAAAGGCGTGTTGTTCAAGAAATTCGCCGGTATCGACGTATTCGATATTGAAGTGGATGAGCAAAATCCGGACAAATTGATCGACGTGGTTGCTGCGCTGGAACCGACGTTCGGCGGTATCAACCTCGAAGATATCAAAGCGCCGGAGTGCTTCTATATTGAAGCCAAACTGCGCGAGCGCATGAACATTCCGGTTTTTCATGACGATCAGCACGGTACGGCGATTATCAGCACGGCTGCCATTCTTAACGGCCTGCGCGTTGTGGAGAAGAACCTCTCCGACGTGCGCATGGTGGTGTCAGGTGCGGGCGCGGCGGCTATCGCCTGTATGAACCTGCTGGTGGCGCTGGGGATGCAGAAACACAACATTGTGGTCTGCGATTCAAAAGGCGTTATCTATAAAGGCCGCGAGCCGAATATGGCCGAGACCAAAGCGGCCTACGCCGTTGACGATGACGGTAAACGGACGCTGGCGGATGTGGTCGCGGACGCGGATATCTTCCTCGGCTGCTCCGGGCCAAAAGTGCTGACGCCGGAAATGGTAAAAGGCATGGCGCGACAGCCGCTGATCCTTGCGCTGGCGAACCCGGAGCCGGAGATCCTGCCGGATCTGGCGAAAGCGGTGCGCCCGGACGCGATTATCTGTACCGGCCGCTCCGATTACCCGAATCAGGTAAACAACGTGCTCTGTTTCCCGTTTATCTTCCGTGGCGCGCTGGATGTGGGCGCCACGGCGATCAACGAAGAGATGAAGCTGGCGGCGGTCAACGCTATCGCTGAGCTGGCACATGCGGAGCAGAGCGAAGTGGTAGCTTCGGCATATGGCGATCAGGATTTGAGCTTTGGTCCGGATTACCTGATCCCGAAACCTTTCGACCCGCGGCTGATTGTTAAAATCGCGCCCGCAGTGGCGAAAGCGGCGATGACTTCCGGCGTGGCGACACGGCCGATTGCTGATTTCGATGCCTACGTCGATAAACTCACCGAGTTCGTCTACAAAACCAACCTGTTTATGAAGCCGGTTTTCTCCCAGGCCCGCAATGCGCCGAAACGCGTGGTGCTGACCGAGGGCGAAGAGCCGCGCGTGCTGCATGCAACGCAGGAGCTGGTCACGCTGGGGCTGGCGAAACCGATCCTCGTCGGGCGACCGGGCGTGATTGAGATGCGCATTCAGAAACTCGGCCTGCAAATTCGTCCGGGCGTTGATTTTGAGATCGTTAACAACGAGTCGGATCCGCGCTTTAAAGAGTACTGGACGGAATACTTCAGCATTATGAAGCGCCGGGGAATTACGCAAGAGCAGGCGCAGCGCGCCGTGATCGCCAACACCACGGTGATCGGCGCGATCATGGTACATCGTGGCGAAGCTGACGCGATGATTTGCGGCACCATCGGCGATTACCATGAGCACTTCAGCGTGGTGCAGGAGATCTTCGGCTATCGCGATAATGTGCATGCGGCCGGGGCGATGAATGCGCTGCTGCTGCCCAGCGGTAACACGTTTATTGCTGATACCTATGTCAATGAAGATCCCAGCGCCGAACAACTGGCGGAGATCACCTTGCTGGCAGCGGAAACCGTGCGGCGCTTTGGTATCGAACCGCGCGTGGCGCTGCTGTCGCACTCGCAGTTTGGCTCCTCCAGTGCGCCCGCTGCGGTGAAAATGCGCGAGACGCTGACACGGGTGCGTCAACGTGCGCCGGATCTGATGATCGACGGCGAAATGCATGGCGATGCGGCGCTCGATGAGAGTATCCGCCATGAGCGGATGCCGGACAGCCCGCTGAAAGGGGCGGCGAATATCCTGATTATGCCGAACGTTGAAGCCGCGCGAATCAGCTACAACCTGCTGCGCGTCTCCAGTTCAGAAGGGGTAACCGTCGGGCCAGTGCTGATGGGCGTTGCCAAACCGGTGCATGTGCTGACGCCAATCGCCTCAGTACGGCGTATCGTCAACATGGTGGCGCTGGCGGTAGTGGAAGCGCAGACGCAGCCGCTGTAAATGTGTTGTAGGCCTGATAAAGCAGAGCCTTCAGGCATGATTGGCCGGATGGCGCGTAAGCGCTTATCCGGCCTGCCAAACCCGAAATCACACCCAATCTTTAACTTTAATAAACTCGCTGAGGGCCGCTTCCGGGCTGCCTTCGGCGGGTTGATAGTTGTATTCCCAGCGCACGAGCGGCGGCATCGACATTAAAATCGACTCGGTACGCCCGCCGGTTTGCAAACCGAACAGCGTTCCGCGATCCCACACCAGGTTGAACTCCACGTAGCGGCCACGGCGATAGAGCTGGAAATCGCGCTCGCGCTCGCCGTAAGACAGCGCTTTGCGGCGCGCGACGATGGGCAAATACGCGTCGAGATAACCGTTGCCGACGGCCCGCATAAACGCAAAACAGTGGTCAAAATCCGGCGTGTTCAGATCGTCAAAAAAGAGCCCGCCGATGCCGCGCTGCTCATTGCGGTGCTTGAGGTAGAAATAGTCATCGCACCATTTTTTGTAGCGCGGATAAACCGCCTCACCAAACGGCAGACAGATATCGCGGGCGGTGCGGTGCCAGTGGATCGCATCTTCTTCAAAACCGTAGTAGGGCGTTAAATCGAAACCGCCGCCGAACCACCACACAGGATCGGCGCCAGGTTTCTGCGCAATAAAAAAACGCACATTGGCATGGCTGGTCGGAACATAGGGATTATGCGGATGTACGACCAGCGAAACGCCCAGCGCTTCGAAACTGCGCCCCGCCAGTTCAGGACGGTGCGCCGTGGCGGAGGCGGGCATCGCATCGCCGTGGACGTGGGAAAAATTAACCCCGGCCTGTTCAAATACACCGCCATCGCGCAGCACGCGGCTGCGTCCGCCGCCGCCTTCCGCGCGCTGCCAGGCGTCTTCAACAAACGCCGCGCCGTCGATGTCGCTAAGCTGGCGGCAGATCTTATCCTGCAGGGCAAGCAGGGCGTTTTTTACTGGCGCTATCTCTGGGGTCATCATCCGCGTCTCTTCACATGGGCTTTGTGGTTATCGAACCAGCTAAAGTAGCTCAGAATACCGTCGGCAATGGCGGTGGCAATCTTCTGGCGAAATGCCGTGGTGCCGAGCAGCTTCTCCTCCGCCGGGTTGGTGATAAAAGAGGTTTCCACCAGTACCGACGGGATCGACGGGGATTTTAGCACCACAAACGCGGCCTGCTCGGTATTGCGGCTGTGCAGACGGTGTACCGGTTTGATCTGCTTGAGAATATGCGAACCGAGCGTCAGGCTGTTTTTGATGGTGTCCGTTTGCACCAGATCGAACAGCACTTGCTGTAGCAGATGATCTTTATCGGTGGTTTTTTTCCCGGCGACTTCATCCGCGGCGTTCTCTTTATCTGACAGGTATTTCGCCATCGCACTACTGGCTCCCCGATTGGAAAGCGCAAATACCGACGCACCGGCGGCACTCGGGTTGGTAAAGCCATCGGCATGAATCGACATAAACAGATCCGCGCCGTGCTGGTGGGCGATCTCGACCCGATCGTAGAGCGGGATAAAGGTATCGCCGGTACGCGTCAGGCGCGCGTCAATACCCTGCGCCCGTAGCTGTGCGCGGACATTTTTGGCGATCGCCAGCACCACATGTTTCTCTTTCGAGCCGTTATGGCCAATTGCGCCGGTATCAATGCCGCCGTGACCGGGATCGAGCATAACGATGCGCCGTGCTCCGGCCTTTTTCGCCTTTGGCTTGCTGTGGCCGGTGGTGGTTTTCAGTGGCGTCTCGTCCTTAGCGATAGCACGAGACATGCCTGACAATGTCAGGGCGGCCAGACCTGCTTTCAGCATCTGGCGACGCGAGGTGAGTGTTTTTAATGGTTTAAAGGTGCTCATACGTCTGAATGTTTTTATCCGTGGTCCCTGGTGTTATATCGTATCGTCCTGGCCGTGACGACAATCCACAAGAGCGATTGTTTTACTTTTCATTTCAATACGTGACAGAGTGCCATTATGCCAAATTTCCACGGTAAAGAGTCTGGATATTGGCTAAGGCGCCGCTTCGGGCCATAATCACCCTTTACACAGTTGAAAAGACGGGGAATACCATGGAGATACGCGTTTTTCGCCAGGACGACTTCGAAGAAGTGATCACCTTGTGGGAGCGCTGTGATCTGCTGCGACCATGGAACGATCCGGAAATGGATATCGAACGAAAAGTGAATCACGATGTCAGTCTGTTTCTGGTGGCGGAAGTGAGTGGTGAAGTGGTGGGCACGGTAATGGGCGGTTATGACGGCCATCGTGGCTCGGCATACTATCTCGGCGTACACCCGGAATTTCGCGGCCGCGGCATTGCCAATGCTTTGCTCAATCGGCTGGAGAAAAAATTGATTGCCCGTGGCTGCCCGAAAATCAATCTGATGGTACGTGAAGATAACGAAATGGTGATCGGCATGTACGAGCGGCTGGGCTACGAGCATAGCGACTCGGTTAACTTAGGAAAACGTTTGATAGAAGATGAAGAGTATTGATATTTCACCTTCCGACTACGACAGGCATGGACGCCTACGGCTTCCCTTTCTGTTCTGGTGCGCGCTGGTGTTGCAGGCGCGTACCTGGATTTTATTCGTGATGGCAGGCGCGTCGCGCGGGCAGGGTGATGCGCTGCTGACGCTGTTTTATCCCGATCATAATCGGTTCTGGCTGGGGTTATTGCCCGGCTTGCCTGCGGCGTTGGCTTTTTTTCTCAGTGCGCGCCGTGAGCATCACCCTCGTCTCTGGCGCGCGATCTACCCACTAATGCTGCTGGTTCAACTGGCGCTGGTGCTGTGGCAGCCTTCGCGCTGGTTCAGCGGCGAAGCGCTCTCCGGTATTGGGCTTTCACTGCTGGTTATCGACCTCTTTATTCTCTGGTGGCTGGCGACGTCCTGCCGTCTGCGCGCTTGTTTTTATTCCTCAGATGAATGAACGGCACTTTTTGCCCGCCAGCGACTCCAACTGGCGTTAAATGAAAAAAAGGAACGGTGCATGAAATCCCTGCGTACTTTTATCTGTGTGCTGCCGCTGGCATTAACCGGCTGCTCCACGCTCGCGTCGGTAAACTGGTCGGCGGCGTATCCGTGGAACTGGTTTGGCTCCTCGATCGAAGTGAGCGAAAACGGCGTCGGCAAAATCACCGCCAGCACGCCGCTCGATGAGCAGGCCATTAATGATGCGTTAAGCGGCGATTACCATCTGCGTAGCGGCATGAAAACGGAAAATGGCAGCATTGTCCGCTATTTCGAGGCGCTGAAAGATACCCAACTGGCGCTGGTCGTTAACGGCGAAAATGGCGCGGTGAGCCGCATAGATGTACTGGACAGCGATATCGCCACCGACAAAGGCGTGAAAATCGGCACACCGTTCAGCGCTGTGTTTGATAAGGCGTTTGGCAACTGTGTGAAAGGGGCGGGCGATGACAGTACGGGCGTTGAGTGTAAAGCGCCGGGCAGCCAGCACATTAGCTATGTGTTTTCCGGCGAATGGAGCGGCCCTGAAGGGTTGATGCCCTCTGATGACACGCTGAAAAACTGGAAATTAAGCAAGCTGGTATGGCGCCGATAATTTGATCGCAACGGGCCGCGACGGGGCGAAAAGACGGTACAATAGCGCGTTTATCGCCACGCATGTGTGGCTTGTTTTTTCCAGGAGGAGTGATGTCTCAGGTGCAAAGCGGCATTTTGCCGGAACACTGCCGTGCAGCGATTTGGATTGAAGCCAGCGTCAAAGGGGACACAGATGCCCTGCGCGCGGGCAGTAAAGCTTTTGTCGATAAGCTGGCAACCTTTCAGCAAAAATTCCCCGATGCGGCGCTGGGGGCGACGGTAGCCTTCGGTAACAACGCATGGCGCGCGCTGAACGGGCCGCAAGGCGCAGAAGAGCTGAAAGATTTCCCCTCTTACGGCAACGGTCTGGCACCCGCCACGCAGCATGATGTACTGATCCATATTCTCTCCCTGCGCCATGATGTAAATTTCTCCGTCGCCCAGGCCGCGCTGGCGGCGTTTGGCGATGCTATCGACGTGCAAGAAGAGACGCACGGCTTCCGCTGGGTGGAAGAGCGCGATCTGAGCGGCTTTGTTGACGGCACGGAAAACCCGGCGGGCGATGAGAAGCGCCGCGAAGTGGCGATTATTCAGGATGGCGTGGACGCTGGCGGCACGTATGTGATGGTGCAGCGCTGGGAGCACAACCTGAAGCAGCTCAACCGAATGAGCGTTGCCGATCAGGAGATGATGATTGGCCGCACTAAAGAGGCCAATGAAGAGATCGACGGCGATGCCCGTCCGGTTACCTCGCACCTGACTCGTGTCGATCTGAAAGAGGACGGCAAAGGGCTGAAAATTGTACGCCAGAGCCTGCCGTACGGCACCGCCAGCGGCACGCACGGCCTTTACTTCTGTACTTACTGTGCGCGTCTCTACAACATTGAACAGCAGTTGCTGAGCATGTTTGGCGACACCGATGGCAAACGCGATGCCATGCTGCGTTTCACCCGTCCGGTAACAGGCGGTTACTATTTTGCGCCGTCGCTCGATAAGCTGCTGTCGCTGTAATATCCCGCCTCCTTCCTGGCCGGGAAGACCCGGCCATACTCCTTTCTGCTTATACTCTTTTATGATTCCAAATCACCAAATGGTATATAAAACCGTTACTGGTTTCACACCCGTTATAAATAAACTGAGGGTTGTGAAGTCATCAGCTTATAAGGGTGCGCAATGGCCGTTAACTTACTGAAAAAAGGATATCTGACGCTGGCTGCAATGACGCTGTGGGCGGCGCAGGCACAGGCGACGGAACTGCTAAACAGCTCTTATGATGTGTCACGCGAGCTCTTTGCGGCGCTGAATACACCGTTTGAACAGCAATGGGCGAAGGATAACGCTGGCGATAAGCTGACGATCAAACAATCTCATGCCGGTTCGTCAAAACAGGCGCTGGCGATTTTGCAGGGGCTGAAAGCGGATGTCGTTACCTATAACCAGGTGACGGATGTGCAGATCCTGCACGACAAAGGCAACCTGATCCCGGCGGACTGGCAAAGCCGTTTACCGAACAACAGTTCGCCGTTCTATTCGACGATGGCGTTTCTTGTTCGTAAGGGCAACCCGAAGAATATCCACGAGTGGAGCGACCTGGTGCGTTCCGACGTAAAACTGATTTTCCCGAACCCGAAAACCTCCGGTAACGCCCGTTATACCTATCTGGCGGCGTGGGGCGCAGCGGATCAGGCGGACGGCGGCGACAAAGCGAAAACTGAACAGTTTATGACGCAGTTTTTGAAAAATGTCGAAGTGTTCGATACCGGCGGTCGCGGCGCAACCACCACGTTCGTTGAGCGCGGTCTCGGCGATGTGCTGATTTCCTTTGAATCCGAAGTCAATAACATCCGCAAACAGTATGAAGCGCAGGGTTTTGAAGTGGTGGTGCCGAAGGTCAACATCTTGGCAGAATTCCCGGTGGCCTGGGTCGATAAAAATGTTAAAGCCAACGGGACGGAAAAGGCCGCGAAAGCGTACCTCAACTGGCTCTATAGCCCGCAGGCGCAAACCATCATCACCGATTACTACTACCGCGTGAATAACCCGGAGGTGATGGCGAAGCTGGCAGATAAATTCCCGCAAACGGCGCTGTTCCGCGTTGAAGACAAATTCGGCTCCTGGCCTGATGTGATGAAAACCCATTTCGCCAGCGGCGGCGAGCTGGATAAGTTACTGGCGGCGGGGCATAAGTGATGTTTGCAGGAACCGCAAAACGTGTGTTGCCGGGGTTTGGTTTAAGCCTCGGCAGCAGCCTGTTTTTTGTTTGTCTGGTATTGCTGCTGCCGCTGAGTGCGCTGGCAATGCAACTGGCGCAAATGAGCTGGTCGCAATACTGGGAGGTCGTCACTAACCCGCAGGTGGTGGCGGCCTATAAAGTCACTTTGCTGTCGGCGTTTGTGGCGTCCGCTTTTAACGGCGTTTTTGGTCTGCTGATGGCCTGGATCCTCACCCGTTACCGTTTTCCGGGGCGCACGCTGCTGGATGCGCTGATTGACCTGCCGTTTGCACTGCCGACGGCGGTGGCCGGTTTGACGCTGGCATCGCTGTTTTCCGTGAACGGATTTTATGGCGAGTGGCTGGCGAAGTTCGATATCAAAGTGACTTACACCTGGCTTGGCATCGCAGTCGCCATGGCCTTTACCAGCATCCCGTTTGTGGTGCGCACCATCCAGCCGGTGCTGGAGGAGTTGGGGCCGGAATACGAAGAAGCGGCGGAAACCCTCGGCGCAACACGCTGGCAGAGCTTTCGTCGCGTCGTGCTGCCGGAACTTTCTCCGGCGCTGATGGCGGGCGTGGCGCTGTCGTTCACCCGCAGCCTCGGCGAATTTGGCGCGGTAATCTTTATCGCCGGTAACATTGCCTGGAAGACCGAAGTCACCTCGCTGATGATTTTTGTTCGCTTGCAGGAGTTTGATTACCCGGCGGCGAGCGCGATTGCTTCGGTGATCCTCGCGGCGTCGCTGCTGCTACTGTTTTCCATCAACACCCTGCAAAGCCGCTTTGGCCAGCGTGTGGTAGGTCACTAATGGCGGAAATAACCGAATTGAAACGCTATGACAAACCTCAGGTGAACTGGGGGAAATTTTTTCTGATTGTCGCGGGGATTTTGCTCTCCGCGTTTATCCTTGTCGTGCCGATGATATACATCTTCGTGAAGGCTTTCAGCAACGGGCTGGTACCCGTGCTGGAAAACCTGGCGAATGCCGACATGCTGCATGCCATCTGGCTGACGGTGTTGATTGCGCTGATCACCGTACCGGTTAACCTGGTGTTTGGCACGCTGCTGGCGTGGCTGGTGACACGCTTTAACTTTCCCGGTCGCCAGCTTTTGCTGACGTTACTGGATATTCCGTTTGCGGTTTCGCCGGTGGTTGCGGGTCTGATTTATCTGCTGTTTTACGGTTCGAATGGCCCGCTTGGCGGCTGGCTGGATGCGCATAACCTGCAAATTATGTTTGCCTGGCCGGGCATGGCGCTGGTCACCATTTTCGTTACCTGCCCATTTGTTGTGCGCGAGCTGGTTCCGGTGATGTTGAGCCAGGGGAGCCAGGAAGATGAAGCAGCGATCCTGCTGGGTGCCAGCGGCTGGCAGATGTTTCGCCGCGTAACGCTGCCGAATATCCGCTGGGCGCTGCTGTATGGCGTGGTGCTGACCAATGCGCGTGCGATTGGCGAGTTTGGCGCGGTTTCGGTAGTCTCCGGTTCGATTCGCGGTGAGACGCTGTCGCTGCCGCTACAAATTGAGTTGCTGGAGCAGGACTACAACACGGTGGGCGCATTTACCGCCGCCGCCCTGCTGACCCTGATGGCTATTTTGACACTGTTTTTGAAGAGTGCGTTGCAGTGGCGTTTGAACAACCATGAAAAACGCCAGCAACAGGAGGGAAATCATGAGCATTGAGATTGCCAATATTAAGAAGTCTTTTGGTCGCACCCAGGTGCTGAATGATATCTCGCTGGATATCCCTTCCGGGCAAATGGTGGCGCTGCTGGGGCCGTCCGGTTCCGGGAAGACCACGCTGCTGCGCATTATCGCCGGGCTGGAACACCAGAGCAGCGGTCGTATTCGTTTTCACGGTACGGACGTAAGCCGGCTGCACGCCCGCGATCGCCGCGTTGGTTTTGTGTTTCAGCACTATGCGCTGTTCCGCCATATGACGGTGTTCGACAACATCGCTTTTGGGCTGACGGTGCTGCCGCGTCGCGAACGGCCGAACGCCGCAGCAATCAAAGCCAAAGTGACGCAATTGCTGGAGATGGTGCAGCTTGCCCATCTGGCAGATCGCTACCCGGCGCAGCTTTCCGGCGGACAGAAACAGCGTGTGGCGTTGGCGCGTGCGCTGGCGGTAGAGCCGCAGATCCTGCTGCTGGATGAACCGTTTGGCGCGCTGGATGCGCAGGTGCGTAAAGAGCTGCGTCGCTGGCTGCGTCAGTTGCATGAAGAGCTAAAATTTACCAGCGTGTTCGTCACTCACGACCAGGAAGAGGCGACGGAAGTGGCCGACCGCGTGGTGGTGATGAGCCAGGGGAACATTGAACAGGCTGATGCGCCGGATCAGGTGTGGCGCGAACCGGCGACCCGCTTCGTGCTGGAGTTTATGGGCGAGGTCAATCGCCTGAAAGGCACGGTGACGGGCGGACAGTTCCAGGTGGGCGCTCATCGCTGGCCGCTGGGTTATACGCCCGCCTGGCAGGGCGAAGTGGATCTGTTTTTGCGCCCCTGGGAAGTGGATATCAGCCGCCGCACCAGCCTGGATTCTCCACTGCCGGTGCAGGTGCTGGAAGCCAGTCCGAAAGGGCATTATACCCAGTTGGTAGTGCAGCCGCTCGGCTGGAACCCTGAACCTCTTACCGTTGTGATGCGTGATGCACAGCCACCGCAGCGCGGCGAGCGCCTGTTTGTCGGTTTGCAGCATGCGCGGTTGTATAACGGCAATGAACGTATTGAAGCCGGTACAGAGCTTGCTCTGGCGGAAACTGCCTGATAGGTTAAGCAGCATGTCTATCGCCCGGTGGCTCCTTGCTTACCGGGCCTACAATATCTGCATCAGCACTGCTTTGTAGGCCGGGTAAGCGTAGCGCTACCCGGCTTTTTTATTGAGCAGGAACCGTGAATACATTAGAAGACACCATCGGCAATACACCGCTGGTCAAATTGCAACGTCTTACGCCGGATAACGGCAGCGAAATCTGGGTCAAACTGGAAGGTAATAATCCTGCAGGATCGGTCAAAGATCGCGCCGCACTGTCGATGATTGTGCAGGCGGAAAAGCGTGGAGAGATTAAGCCCGGGGATGCGCTGATTGAAGCCACCAGCGGCAATACCGGGATCGCGCTGGCGATGATTGCGGCGCTGAAAGGCTATCGCATGAAATTGCTGATGCCGGACAACATGAGTCAGGAGCGTCGTGCGGCGATGCGCGCCTATGGCGCAGAGCTGATTCTGGTCACCAAAGAGCAGGGGATGGAAGGCGCGCGCGATCTGGCGCTGGACATGGCCGTACGCGGCGAGGGCAAGCTGCTCGATCAATTCAACAACCCGGATAATCCCTACGCCCACTACACCACCACCGGCCCGGAAATCTGGCAGCAGACTGCCGGGCGGATCACCCATTTTGTCTCCAGCATGGGCACAACCGGTACCATTACCGGCGTGTCGCGTTTTCTGCGTGAACAGGATAAACCCGTCACTATTGTCGGGCTGCAACCGGAAGAGGGGAGCAGCATTCCTGGCATTCGCCGCTGGCCTGCCGAATATATGCCGGGCATTTTTAACGCTGCGCTGGTGGATGAGGTTCTGGATATCCATCAACGCGAGGCGGAAAATACCATGCGTGCGCTGGCGGTTCAGGAGGGGATCTTCTGCGGGGTCAGTTCTGGCGGCGCGGTAGCGGGCGCGTTGCGCGTGGCGAAAAGTACGCCTGGCGCGGTGATCGTCGCTATCATCTGCGATCGCGGCGATCGTTACCTCTCCACCGGCGTGTTTGGTGAAGAGAGTTATTCGCAGGGCGCGGGGATTTAACCCGTTAAGGAAGAGAAGATGGAGATGATCCTGTTTCGGGATAAAACCCGGGCGCAGCAGGCTGATATCGTTGCGGTGCAGTCTCAGGTTGTGTACGGCAGCGTCGGCAACAGCATTGCGGTGCCAAATATTCGTCAGCACAACCTCAATGTGCTGGCCGTGCCGACAGTGCTGTTCAGCAATACGCCGCATTACGATACCTTCTACGGCGGTGTGATCCCGGATGAGTGGTTTAGCGGTTACCTGCAAGCGCTGGGAGAGCGCGACGTTTTGCGTACGCTGAAAGCGGTAACCACAGGCTATATGGGAAGTGCCAGTCAGATTGCGCTGCTGGCAACGTGGCTTAAAGCGCTACGGGAGAAGCACCCGCAGCTATTGATTCTGGTCGATCCGGTTATTGGTGATACTGACAGCGGCATCTATGTAAAAGCGGAAATTCCTCAGGCCTACCGCGAACATTTGTTGCCGCTGGCGCAGGGGATCACGCCGAATGTGTTTGAACTGGAAATTCTCAGCGGCAAACCGTGCCGGGATCTGCAAAGCGCTATTGCCGCGGCAAAAGGGCTACTGTCTGCGACCCTGCACTGGGTGGCGATCACCAGCGCGCCGGTGGATGAGGATGACGGTCAGATACATGTGGTGCTGGTGACGGCGGATGAGGTTACCGTCAGTGGCTATCCGCGTGTCGAAACGGATTTGAAAGGCACTGGCGATCTGTTTTGCTCCGAACTGGTTAGCAACGTTATTCAGGGAAATAAGCTGGATGAAGCCGTTCGCGCAGCAGGGAACAGAGTGGTACAGGTGATGGGCTATACGCTGGAGAAAGGTTACGACGAGCTCATTTTACCGCCGTGCTAACCAATAAAAATGGCGCCCGCAGGCGCCATTTTTTTATCCCTGCATAAACACCACCTCCTGAGGAGGTGGTCAGCAACAGGTTGGCTCTGCCAGTAATGCTACTCATGGGAAAATCCGAATCTGTTATCCCCATAACTGATAAGGATTTAACCATG
>Ga0268248_100032_pt1 | contig 159518 bp, 168 predicted proteins | sample AgamicAtAme_FD_200856 | JGI IMG/M metagenome (GOLD analysis project Ga0268248, IMG submission 200856) | Agave microbial communities from Guanajuato, Mexico - At.Am.e (v2) (version 2) | ecosystem: Host-associated > Plants > Phyllosphere > Phylloplane/Leaf | place: Guanajuato, Mexico | collected... | reverse complement strand
TACTCGCCACGGTGCTCCTGCACCATGCGCACCGCGCGCTCGCGGACCTCAGGGGAAAACTTCGTAGACTTGTTCATGGCTCCATTCTCTCAAGAGTTGGAGCCTCCTCAGAACCCGGGGCGATTCAGGAAGCAGATGCGCCATCGTTGCTTCGATGACGCTGCAGCCCGTCTGTATTGCTGTCATGGGTTACTGAGCCGGCTGCTCGGCGGCCGGTGCCGGCGCAGGTTCCAGGGAGGCAGTCTCGGCATTCAGCTGCTCGATCAGTGCCTGGATATCGGCGTTCGCCTGGACCACGTTCGGGTCATCGCCCTGGGCGGCGGCCAGCTTGGCAGAAATGGCCTGCAGTTCGTTGGCGACAGCGGTCTTCAGCGCCGCGACGTTGGCGACGAGATCTTCGGATGCGGACATGGTGACTTGCTCCAGATGGGCGAGTTGGTCCAGCACCGGCCTGTGAAACCAGCGGAGGAACCAGTTCATGGAAATTCCAGATGGAGCGCCCCGCCAGATTCGAACTGGCATCTTCGACCTTGGAAGGGTCGTGCCTTGCCGTTAGACCAGGGGCGCGGAAACGAAAAAGCCCAGCCTCTTGGCCGGGCTTTCTTCAGTGGTGGCTCTACCAGCCAGGATGTTGCCGAACCTTCTTTCGTAGGCCACGGCTAGCCTCAGCGGCAGCAAAAATATGCGCTGGATTAACTTCCATGATCTTAGGCGACCTGACATGCAGGCGGATCGTGGCAGCAATCTCCTTGAAAAACTTTGAGCGCTGCTCTTTGTCACCCCAGAAAATGCGTATCCACTCCCCCTGCGACTGCATTCCAGCATATTGCTGCAAAAGTGCCTGCTCTAAAGAGCGTGCCGACTTCTGATTGGGGGCCTGAACAAGAGTCAAGCGAACCAATGGAATAGGACATCCAGTTTTTATGGTTGCTGCGCGCTCTAGCGGATTCTTGCTCTGACCAAATTTGACATACCCAACTTGGCCGGATGCTTCAGGGTCATGAACAATAAAGAGATAGACATAGGATTTGCATGCCAGCATGCCTGTGTTATCAAACATGCCAGCGCTAGTCACGATGCCCATAGTAGGAATTTAATCGCTTTCTTGATGGGTCTAACACCCACCAATTGCGGCGATGAACTGGCGGTGCGCGCGAAGTAGGCTCTGACTGCACAGCTCTGCGGTCCATTCGTATACGCGTTGCCAGTCGTCGTGGAAGCTCTTCCACTCGATGCCGCATGCTTCCGCCCTCGCACGGCTGCTAACCGCCTGGTGGCCGCTGCCCAAGCAGGACGGGCAGACCTTCACCGGAGCATCGGAGGCGAAAACGATCGTGCGCCCATGGCAGTTCTGGCAGATGCCGGCACCCTTCATTTCCCTGAGCACGGCACGAGTGACCTTTTGGTAGCCAGGCGCGGCAAAGGGAATCTCAGTCTTGACGTGCACCATCCGCGGCCACCGGTTGGCATGGGCTGAGGCATAGATGCCGCGAGCCTTGTCGCCCCGCTCGGCTACCGCCAAGACCGCGGTCAGCATGGCATCCTCACGACGCTGCCATTCCTGCCGCTGGGCGTCGGCCATCACTTCGAAGAGATGATCCTCCGTGAGTTTGGCGCCATCCGGCCACCACACCTGGCAGAGCATCTCGCGTCCAATGCCATCCTCGACCATGCCAAGGGCGGCAGCAATGTCCTGGGGGGTGAGCTCGGGAATGCCGCCCGAGTCCACGTCGAAGCGGACATTCTTCGGGTTCAGTCGAGCCATCAACTTGCCTACGTGCATCTCACTTCTCCCCGTTGTTCTGTGCCAAAGCCATGCGTAGCTTCTTTTTGCGGCGACGCAGCTCGCTTTCGATCCGATCGGCCATGCCTTGGGCGAAGGAGGCCAGCTTCCACATCTTCTTGGACTCGTGGCGCAGCTCGTCGTCGGACATGGTCCGGATGACGATGCGGGCGGCCTGTTTCTCTTGCGGGGTCATGCCGCGCTCCGCCAGTTCTGCACCAGCGCGGTGGCCTCATCGACGCCGGTGACGGTCCAGATCTTCCCGCCGCGCCAGTCGCGAGCGAATGCGGTCTGGTTGGCGTTGAGGCCGCGCCGGCCGTAGGCGGTTTCGGGGTTTTTGACCTCCACGAGCTGGGTGATTCGACCGTTCGGGCATGACAACCCGATGGCCAAGTCCGGCATTCCCGGAATCCCCGTCGCATGCATCTCGATCACGCTGCATCCGAGCGCCTGAAAGCGGGCCACGATGGCGTCATGGTTGGCGTCCTTCTTGGAGTGGCGGGTCATGCCGCACCTATCGCCAACAGGCGCATCGTGTCGGCAAGCAACGACAACTCATCGGCCTTGATGATCTTGAGCATGGAGCGATCACCGTGGATGCCTTTGGGTCCTGTGTGACATGACGGGCAAAGCGGAATCACTAGCCAGTTGCTGGCCCTCTGCCCCATGCCCATGGTTTCGCGGATGTGGTGCACCTGGACGCCATAGCAGCCACAGCATGCGCATGGCAGCCTGGCAACGCGGTCCATGTGGCGTTTCTCGGCTGCAGTGCTCAAAGCCTTTCCTCGACGAGCCGTGCATATCCCTGTATGTCATGCCAGTTATCCGCATAGTTTGGGTCACCGTTCAGGATGCGAGCGATCTTGTCTGCAATGACAGTAAGCGCCTGCTTCTGGTGAGGAGACAACCGATTCCATCCTTCGGGAGGGCGCATTACATCCTGAAGGTCCTGCGCAATCAGTGCGTGGTCGCGGAAGTCTCCATAGCGATTGCCACGCTCATTCAAGGTCTCATTCAAATTGCTCACGCTGCCATCCTCCCCTCGCGCCAGAACGGATCCGGGTCCGGAACATCAATCCCTGCCTCGGCGCCGACCATCTGCACAATGGTGTAGAACTCGGCGAATGCGGCGGTGGATATGACGTCCCGCTCGCCTCGCTCGTTCGTCGTCGTGGTCCGGTACGGACGGGTGACCACCTGCCCCATGACCTCGCGTTCGACGGTCCCGAAGTACCGTTTGCAGAACGCCTCGTGTAGTTCGTCCTTCGTGAACCCCGTGGCCCGATTCAGGGCCTCATAGGCCACGCCGAAAAGTGCGTGGTTCTGCGGGTCGCTCCGCTGCTTGCGGGCCTCCTTGATCTCCACGCTCCAGGACTTTCCCGGCGGCAGGCGATCGACAAAGGCGTGAATGTTGGCAAGCACCTGCGGGCGCTCGCGCCCATTGGCGTTCAGGACGTAGGTCTGACTCACTCGGCCTCCTCCGCTTCCTCGCGCAGCGTGTCGATGGCGTGCTGCGGCACGACGTAACCCAAGCCGCGCAGGTATTCGAGCCGGTCCGCGCATTCGCCTGGACTCGACTCGTTGAACGATTCGCCGGCGTGGGGAAGATCGATGTCTACCCTGTCGGCGACATCCACCATCGCGCTGACTTTACGCATACGCGCCACGCAAGCCTCGGCGTTCTCCGCGCTCCACGGGAGTGGGTCGGGCAGTGGCTCCTTGAATACGACGCGGTTGGCGGCGACATGGATCTCCCAGCCACCAAGGCACGACTCGTACACGTACACATCGCACAAGAAGTCGTTACTGCTGAATCGGCAATAGCTCACGCCAACCTCCAAACCGGAACCTTGTTGCGTGGAATGGACTTGCGCAGCATCCCTTGGGCGGCCATGGACCGCAGCGCGGGCAGCACCGAGTGATGCTCCGTGTTGATCTTCAGGGCAAGCGCAGCCGAAGTACTCGGGCCTTCACCAAGCGCATCGACGATCTTGCGGCGCAAGTAGGTGTTGGGGATGGTCATCGCCAGCCTCCCACCGACCGCCACATGCAGTACATGAAGGCGACGAAGATGCCAGCGCCGATGAGGCAGAAGAGGATGTTGCCGGCACGGTACGGGCCGACGAAGTACCGGTTGTCGTATCGGCGCACTACTTTGTCCTCGCAACGTGCGCAGCGAAATTCGTAGTACATCACCTCGTCCTCAGTAAGGCGGCAATGGCAGTGGTGGCAGCGGGTCATGCGGCTTTCCTCGTTAGCTCCACGGACTTCACGTTCCGATAGGAATCGAGGTAGCGATAGGCAGATGCCTTCGATACACCAAAGGCCGACATCACCTCTCGGAAGTTCGGCCAATGTCCTAATCCATCAGCCCAAAGAAGGAAGCGCATGCCGAACTCGAGGTTCGTCCCATATCCAGGTTTGAGTCCACGCTTCATGCCGCATCTCCCTTCGACTTATCGAATGGAATCACTGGACCATGTAGATCACGCATCTCCTGACGGCAGTCATCGCACACCGGCTGTTCACGCGTTCCTTTCTCACAACACCGCGGGAAGTCCACAGATGCCAACGGAGGAGTCTTCTTGGGCTTCGTAGCGGTGAAGTCGACATGAAACAGCTTGCCAATCTTCTCGAGTTCACCCTTGGCGACCTTCTCGGCCTCGTCGCTGGTGAGACGCCGGCTGACGTCAACCACTTCGGGTAACCTTGCAGGTGGCAAGGCATCGATCAGGTCACGTGGGACGGGCCACGTACGCTGCCGGCCAGCAAGCGTGATGAACGCCGCACGGAAGCGCCACGCGTCACGCTGCTTGTCGAACTGGCGACCATGCGTGATGGTCTCCAGCCAGGTCGCCACTGTGCCCGGGATGACTTCAGCCGCCGGCTGACGCTCCAAGCCGAGCGTGAGGAGCTTCTGAAAGCCGGTCAGCAGTTCGTGTTTGATCCAGTCCATCTTTCATGCCCTGTAGTGCGAGGATTGCGCCCATGGTCTTGCTCTGCGTTTGGCCAGGGCCGGCGCGGGCCGATGGGATGACAACCGGAGCCGCTTCCTTGGCGTGATTCGTCCGTGCTGCCTTCACGGCGTACTTGAACAGGCCAGCGCCTGAGACTTCGTCCTTGTGGGCGTTCACCGCGTCGGCGAACTCCTTGGGCGTCACGCCCTCATCCAGCGCAGCCAGGAAATCCGGATTGCTTTGGTTGATCGAGACGCAGCCGGCTTCACGCATCGCCTTGGCACATTCGCCAGCGCGGGTCGCGTGCGTTTCTCTCTCTCCCTGGATGGGGGATGAGGGATGGGGGAAAGAGGAATCAGCCGGGCTCGTTCCATGCTCAGCATCGCCTTGGCACTGCCTTGGTTGTGCCCGTGCACTGCCTAGGTTGTGCTCCGTACCGTTTGGGGCAGGAATGACGCTCTCCGCCTCTCGGACATGAGGGTTCTGGTGCTTCGCAAAGTTGACTATGGCGATATAGCGCTCGGCACCAACGTAATAGCGCTCGATGAAGCCGCGATCACTCAGCTGGCCCAGTAGACGCTCGATGTCGCAGTCGTCATAGGGGAGAATTTCCGCCTTGAGACGGCGCGGGCGATCTTCTAGGCGCCCTTCCCTGTCGGCCTCGCACCACAGCCCTTCGAACAGCAGGCGCGCGAGCGGGTCGCACTCGGCCAGCGTCTCGTTCTTGAAGAAGCCAGGCTTGAGGTTGCGGGATCGGCTCACGTCGCGTCGCCCCGCTTTGACTTCACATATGCCAGTGCCGCATGGAAGATGCCGTATGCATCGGCCCTACTCACAACCTCCATATCGAGAAGGTCATAGATGTTGCTTGAATAGTTTGCGAACATACGCTCGGCCAGAATTCCTGCGTAGTAAGCAAAGTGATCCGGATCCGCGCTCGGCAGTTCTTGGCCCGCGTATCCAGCAATTAGGGACGCGACGGTTGACCGTGACCGTGGGCTGTCCATGGGAAGAAACGAGCAGACGACACTGAGCTCATCATCCGATGCATGATGTTCCGCGTGACATGCCTCACAAAGAACTGCCAACTGCTCGACCTCGTACTCCCACGGCTCACGGCCCTTGAAGTACTGCTTGTGATGGACGTGCAGCGTGGATTCGCTGTCATAGCAGACCTGGCACGCAAACTCCGCGCTCTGTAGCGCCTCCAGTCTCTTCTTCTGCCAGCGCGGATCCTTCAATTTTTCCCAGTAAGTCTTAGCCATGTGCATCCCCGTAATGCCCGATGAGGACACAACGGCAGAGCGGCTCGGGAGACCGCCTTTTCGCCCCGTCGGACTAGCCGTGTGTTGTTCAAACTGTAGTGTCACGCAGCCACCTTCATCCCCGGATCAACAGGCCACCACGTCAGTGCCAGCTTGCCGGTGACCGAACAGGGCCTCTGTTGTCCCTTGGCGATGGCGCCGGCCGTGACTGCCTCAGGCAAGCGGCGTGCGAGCACAAACCTGCAGATGCCGGTCTTGTCCGACAGCTCTTGGCTGGTCTTTCCAGGGAAAGCGCGCACCGCGGCAATGGTCTGCGCGATCTGCTGACCGCGGCGACCACTAGCAGTCAGCTCGGCGGCAGCGCGATGGCTCGACTCCGGATCGGAGCTGCGTGCGATGGGCGTATCGACCAAGCGCAGCGATTGATCGCGATCCCAGAACGTTTCCTGGCGGATGGTGGTCATGCTGCCTCCGACTGTTCCGGCTCCAGGCCATTGCGCTGACGCCATGTCCGCGTATTGACCCGAATGAGGGCCGCCATGTCTTCGTCCACGATGAATTCCAGCGCGTCGTTGCGCTGCTGGTGTTCGTCCTGGATACGGAAGTCGATGACGGTGTGCATTGGTGTTCTCGTGCTCGTGGTGAGCAGATCGTCGAATGTGGGAAGTGCGTTGCGTGTTCGAAACGAGTGCGTTTGAGGGCCCCGTTTTGCGGCCCGGTTACTTGGGCCTCTTGAGTCCCTTCATGGGAACCACTACCCCGGCCGTGCTCGGAAGCACGTACCGGGTCTCTACTGCTTGCGACACGGCCATAGCCGCGTATTCATCTACCGTCACCCCTGCTTCTCGTGCTGCCGCTTCCAGCTCTCTTCGCTGGTCATCGGTCAACGCCACGGTGATGTCAGGCATAGCCCCTCCTCAGGGTCGGAAGGGCCACTTCAGGCGGCGTCGGCAATCTCGTTACGCTGTTCCAGCAATGCGATGCCCTGCATGAGCAGTTCACGCGCAAACACGGCAGGCTGACGCTTGTTCAGTCGTGCCATCGCTTCGATCACGGCGTACTCGTCGTCATTCAGACGGACCTTGATCGGGTTATCACGGATGTGTCGCGGGTCGGCGTACATCGTTCATTCCTTGGAGAGTCACTTGGCAGTGGGTATGAGTGGAGCGGTGTTACTGGATGGCGGATTCCTCCCGCTGGTAGGCTGGCTGTGCGAGCAGACCAACCACCAACAGGAGGGAATCCATGAACGTGTCGTTATTCGGGTCCATAGGCGCAACGCTCAAGACCGCGCAAGATGCGATCAATGTCGCTCTCGAGAGTCGAGATCTCATCAAGAACGCCGCAGTCGTCCAGCAATTGAGTGCGGCACAACATGGCGTCCTCTCGCTTACTGCGCAGCTCTTCGAGCTTCAAAACAAGTACCTCGAAACCGCACAGGAGTTGGCCGATCTCAAAAAGTCGCTTGTTCAGCGCAACAGCTATGCGCTTTTCGAGATATCCAAGGGCATCTTCGTGTACAGACTGAAGGTCGCGGGAGACACTGCAGGGACCGAAGATCCAGGCTCGGCGGAGCCGGAGCACTACATCTGTCAGCCCTGCATGGACACCAAGGGCGTTCGAGCGGTCTTGTTGCGCTCTGCGAATGCCTTTGGCTTCTACAGCCTCAACTGCCCCATCTGCGATCGGAAGTTCGCCACCGACGAGAAGACCCCGCGGATCAATCTCCCGCCCGCACCCCACGATCCCTTTGGTCGACTGAGGTGACATCACGCCGCCCTTTTCTTGCTGGGCTCGCCGAAGACGTCGGGGCGGAGGTCGTAGCGGGTCACCTGACCGGCCGTGGCCTTCTCGATCAGAAGGCAATGCCTGGCAGATACAGGGCGACGTCCGGCGCACCATTGCCATATCAGAGGCTGCGTCTTACTAACGGCCCTAGCCAAGGCAGCCTTGCTGCCAAGAATTTTGACTGCGCGCTGGATCTGTTCGACCTGGTGGCTCTGTTTTGTGTCCATGGCAAAAGACTAGCTGCGCTAGCGCTAGCAGTCAATAGCCATGCTTGCCAAGGCTATTGTTAGCATTGCTTTATATGGACAAGTACGCTCAACACTTCGCTGAAAGGCTTCTGGCGTCGAGAGTAAAGGCCGCCGAGATCGGCCGTGCGCTCGAAATCAACGCGGCCAATGTCTATCACTGGAAGACTGGCCTGCGCCCGATCCCAGCGGACAAGGCCGCAGTGGTCGCTGAACTCGTAGGAACATCCCCTGAGTTAATCAGTGAAGACTTCGCCAATATTGCTGCCTCATCCACCAGTCCTACTGGTCAACGACGCGTCGTGATCCCTGCCTATGAGATTGAGGCCGTGGAGGATGACGAGGGCTTTGACCCAGAAACGGAGGTTTGGGTGGATGGGTTCGACGTTGAGGTCAGCGGGGGTAATGGACACCCTATTCCTGAATACGTGCCGACGAAGTACCGACAGCGCTATACCCTTAAATGGCTGCAGAAGACTGGTGCCAAGGCCAAAGACCTGATGATCATGCGCGTCCGCGGCGAAAGCATGGAGCGGACGGTATTCGATGGCGACAAGGTCGTGGTCGATCGCAGCAACACCAAGATCGTATCCAATCATGTCTACGTCATCATTTCTGGTGGTGAGGCCCGCGTGAAGCGCCTATTCCGCGCTGCTGATGGACGTATTCGCATCGTGTCGGACAACCAGGACAAGGTCACCTATCCCGATGAGTTTATCGACCACAACTCATCAGACTTCCTGGTCATCGGACGCGTGATTGATAAGAGCGGGCCTGGAGGGCTCTAAGAAAAAGCCCCGCATAAGCGGGGCTTTTCTTAGGGCTGTCCACAAGGCCTAAAAATGGCGAGCGGCGTTATTCCGTAGGAGTCGAACGGCCTACCCAAGAGCGTGCGCATGCCATTGATAACTGAACTCATGTCGGAAAGAAGATTTCCAGTGGTCTCTTCGCTGGCAGGCTCACTGTCTGGTAGCGCATCGAGAATTCCGATGACTTGCCATGTGCCCTGAATACGCGTGCCGTGCTTGAGGCCAATAAAGTGAGAGTTGAATGTCGGGTCAGCACCGTTGAGCATTCCCCAGTAACCTGCATCTGCCGTGCGAACAAAGATTTGCGTTGTCGGTGGAAGTTCCTTAAGAACGTTTCCCGCAACGCTTACTTCGTGCTTGACCGTGCCCTTCTTATGGGAGGGCGCCTTATCCACTAGGTTCTTTGTGAAGGTGTCCCACAATCGCTTGATAAGGTCGATATCCCGTATCTCAACGATACCTTCGAGTTGGACGATATGACCAAGCGTCAGGTCTGCCGCTTCCTTTTTGATTCGCCCAGCCGACTGAAGAATGCTTAGCGCGTTTAGCGGCAGTGAGTAGCTGGCGTCGAACTGGCGCTCAGCACTTTCCGTTGCTGCATCAGAGATAGTTCCGCCAACCGTGGCCACGGAGGGTATACCTCCCTTGAGCTCGCCCTGGTTAGACATGCTAGAGCCGACGATGCGCTTGGATTGAACGATGACTCCATCGTCATCCAATTGCGCTACAAACAACGCCAATCGTTGTCGATCGACGTACAAGAAATCAAAGATGGAATCGTCCTGTTCCTTGGCGTGAGCCACGTTTCATCTCCCCTCGGATGCGCTCAATTTCTTCGTTCTGCTTTTTCTCGTGCTGAACGAGGCTGTCCGCAAAACGGCCAACTGCTCGAAGCAACGAAGCTTCGGCCGCAGGAAGCGACTTCGAGACGACCTCGGTGATCTCCTCGATCTCTCCGCGCATCTTTTTTAGCCTCTCGTTCATGGCACTAGGATCGCACAAGGTGAGAAGAAAATAATCAATGCACCTTACATTTCACTCATCTGGCGTTATCGGCAGGTCCAAGAATAGCTTTAGGAACTGCGACGGCCCTGTGAAATATAAACGCAAACTGAATGTATCGCTAGCCACGCTACCACTGCTATTGTACTGGATAGCTAGCGTTGCTAGTCTTTCTCCATCGGGCCACTTCAGGCCCTGTGGAGTGAGCGATGAACGCCCTTCCCTGCTACGCCGAACGAGCCGCCCGCGAGTACCAGCGGGTGCAGGACCAGGCAGAAAACCGCGCCGCCGCCGAGCTTGATGCTCTGGAGGAGATGCGTGGAAACCGCACCGAGGTCTCGGAATATATCCAGGCTCCGCGCACCGCGGAGAACCTTGATGCACTGGTCGCCCTGTTTCTCGGTCATGGTCTTCCGCTGCGTGACAAGACCCGTAGCGATGACGCCCTGCGTGATCGCTACGAACACCTTCATGAGTCGATGACGGCTGAGTTCGACGCTTGGGCTCGCAAGTCTGGCCGCTTGGCTCGCTGGATGGAGGTGGTCTTGTGAATACACAGACTGCCCTGTTTACCTACGACGCGGCCAAGCTTGGCGCCGTAACTGCTGGCATCAACGCTCTGTATGGCGGCCTTGGCGCTTCCATCGCACTGATCTTCCGCTCGGAAGAACCATGTGGCTTGAGCGCTTCCTTCCATGGATCGACGGATGAGATCCGTCACTTCGCAGCGGAATTGATCCGTCATGCGGACGCCGCAGACGCCGCCATCACCAAAGCCACCGGAGAACGGGCATGAGCGCTCTTCAAGATTACGCCAAGGCCATGGTGCGAAGCGACATCAACCGGTGCATCGACATCGAGATTGAGCATCAACTCTACGGATATCCGCCGGAGTTGGTCTCCGTTGGCCTAGAGGCCATCCAGAATGGTCTGGATGCGGAAGAAGCGATTGCTACGTACACGAATCGTGGGGCCGAATCATGAGCTACATCTACCCTTCTGATCTATTTGACGTCCGCGTAAAGGTCCGCAAGTACGGACGTGACGCCAATGCCTCCCGCGAGCTGATCGCCAGCGCCGAGCGAATCGCCGTGCAGACGATGTGCAAGGGGATTTCGCAGAACCAGGCGCTGACCAATGCGCGGGCGCATCTGTGGAGCCATACGTCGCATGGTGGGAGGGCGGCATGAGCAATCCGTACACCAACGAGAATGGCGGTCCAGCATTCCCCATCAGCATCCCCGGTTGCGGTGATAACGGTGCCGGTGGAATGACCCTTCGGGATTACTTTGCGGCGAAGGCGCTGCAGGGAATCTGCGCCCACAACGATACGTGGGGCATCGCCAAGGACGAGCAAATCGCAGCCGTTGCCTATGCGCTTGCCGACGCCTTGCTCAAGGCGCGCGAATCATGAGCTGCCACCACCTCTCCGAACTCTCCGAATCGCAGATCGACGCGATGCGAAGCGAGTTGCTGAAGCGTCAGCGCTTGTTCCTCACCGAATTCGATCTGAACCAGTTGCCTGCCACCACGCCGGACCTGCACCCGGTTAACGCAACCCCTGGCGCCGTGGTGGCAGGCGCCTCTTACATGGAGAAGAACAAGTGACTACGAAGAAGGCCAAGAAGACCGAAGTAAAAGCGAAGGATCAGCCTGTGGTCACGACCTACAAGGGGTTCGACTCGAACCTTGCCTGCCGCGGTTTCCAGTATGAGGTGGGAAAGGAATACAAGCATGATGGCCCGGTCAAGGCTTGCAACAGCGGGTTTCACGCCTGTGAGTATCCGCTGCATGTTCTGCGCTATTACCGAGGCAATTCTCGGTTCGCCATCGTTGAACAGAGCGGCGAGCTTTCACGTCACGACGATGATTCGAAGATCGCCAGTTCCAAGATTAAGGTCAAGGCAGAGATCAATCTCGCCGGACTTATCAAGGCGGCCATCGAGTACACGACGAGTCGGGCCAAGGTGGTTCCTGGATGCACCACCGACGAGAAGAATGGATCGGTTGCGGCATCGGGCAACTACGGCGCTGCCACGGCATCGGGCGACTCCGGCGCTGCCACGGCATCGGGCGACTACGGCGCTGCCACGGCATCGGGCAACTACGGCGCTGCCACGGCATCGGGCGACTCCGGCGCTGCCATGGCATCGGGCTACTCCGGCGCTGCCACGGCATCGGGCAACTCCGGCGCTGCCACGGCATCGGGCTACTCCGGCGCTGCCATGGCATCGGGCTACTCCGGCGCTGCCACGGCATCGGGCGACTACGGCGCTGCCACGGCATCGGGCGACTCCGGCGCTGCCATGGCATCGGGCTACTCCGGCGCTGCCATGGCATCGGGCTACTACGGCGCTGCCACGGCATCGGGCCGAAACGGAAAGGCTCGCGGCAAGGAAGGTTGTGCTCTGTTCCTGGTCGAACGTGATTACGAGTACGCCATCGTTGCAGTGTGGGCTGGCATCGCTGGGCGTGATGGCATCAAACCTGACACCTGGTACACGCTGAAGAACGGTGTGCCGAAGGAGGTTGCATGAATGCCCCACTCGTCACCCCGGCAACGATCCGTGGCCGAGCTGCGCTGGACGAAGTGCGTGCCCTGTTCGATCAGCTGTATCTGATCGACTCGGATATTGCGCATCTGGACGACAACCTTGTGCCGGATGACGGTGTGACCGAGTACCGACTCACTGAGTCGGAGGTCCGTCACATCCTCCAGAACCGCCGCGACGCCGTGCTGAACAAGCTCGAAAACAAGGGCATCCGCATCGCGCCCGATCCGCAGCCCATCGAACAGGCTGCCTGATTTCACCGGCGGCAGGCGCTTGCTGGGCAGCAAGGGCGAATTGAACAGGCCGGCCTGCCGCCACCTAACACCCCAGAGCGTCGTCGTTGGCAATTTGGGTTATCGCGGTACGAAGCAACTGAAAGGCAGTTCGGACGCCGGTTCGATTCCGGCCAGCTCCACCACCTACGGGGCTGAATTGGTTTCGACGGACTGAAGATCGGAAGTGGACCGCGCGAGAGGCGACCGACGTAATCGGCGCAAAACCTATAGACGCGAATGACAACGTCTACGACCAGGCCATCGCAGCCTGATCCGAAGTTCCGGAGCCCTTCGTCACCGAATGCTCCTGACAGCCGGGAAAGACCGGCACCTCATTCCAACACCCAGCGCACGGGTTAGTGCGCGGAGATTCTGATGAACGCAGTAGTCAAGGTTGACCAGTTGCCCCAGGCGCAGCCGGATACAACGACGCTTCTCGCCGTTATCTCGCGCGCCGCCGCTGATCCGAACACGGACGTGGACAAGATGGAACGCCTGATGGCGATGTATGAGCGCATTGAAGCGAAGAAGGCTGAGGCCGAGTTCTCTGCCGACATGGCGCAGATGCAGGCGGAACTTCCCAGTGTTACCGAGCGTGGAGATGCCAATGGGCGCTACCGCTTTGCGTTGTGGGAGGACATCAATGCCGCGATCAAGCCGATCCTGACGAAATACGGGTTCGCCCTGTCATTTCGCACTGACTTCTCCAATGGGATCGGCGTCACTGGCGTGCTGTCTCATCGCAGCGGCCACAAGGTGGACACGCAGATCATTCTTCCGGCGGACAAGTCGGGCAACAAGCCGGATGTCCAGGCTGTCGCCTCCAGCGTAAGCTATGGCAAGCGATACACCGCAAGTGCCCTTCTCAATCTGACCAGCCACGGCGAGGACGATGACGCGTTTCGAGCTAGCGCGCCTTTCGACAATAGCCAGGAATGGATCGAAAAGGCCAACAACTGCCAGTCGGCCGAAGAGCTTCAAGATCTCTGGAAGTCAGGCGGACAAGCTTTGCGTGAAGCTGGCAACAATGCCGGGTATGCGCGACTGAAGTCGGCTGTTACTGCGCGTCTTGACTACATCCGCAGCGCTCCCACTCAGGTAGATGAGGAGCAACAGGCATGAGGATCATTCAGTGCGTGCAGGGTTCAGCTGAGTGGAAACAGGCCCGTAGCGGATGTATCACGGCCAGCATGTTCGCCACGGCGCGCAGCCGCGTAGGTTGTCTCACGGATCAACAGCAAGCGTTCGTCGATGCGGTGAACGGCGGAGTCCATGAAAAGGACGCAGCCAAGCAGGCTGGCTATAAGTCTGTGCCGCGTTCGTCGATCATCACGCGTGCCCTTGCCGGCCTGCCCTGTGGTGAATGGTCTGAGGCCTCCAAGGACTACGCCTTCCGTCTGGCAGTCGAACGCATCAGCGGCGAGCCTCTGGATGAAGGCTTCGAGACATGGGCCATGCGCCGCGGCCACGAGCTGGAAGCCGACGCTCGCATGGAACACGAGATGCAGACGGGGCACATCGTCCAGGAGGCCGGCTTCATCACGACTGATGACGGCTTCTTCGGTGCCAGTGCTGACGGCCTGATCGGTGAGGACGGTGGAGCTGAATACAAATGCTTTGTCGATCCCTCGCGCCTGCGCCAGTTCCACATCGACAACGACGCCAGTGACATCTTCGACCAGGCGCAAGGCTGCATGTGGCTCACCGGTCGCAAGTGGTGGCATATCGGCCTGTACTGCCCTGCCCTGAAGCCTGCCGGAAAACAGCTCTGGCTTCGCGAGTTCGCCCGCGATGACAACTACATCAACGCGCTGGAGCAGGATCTTTGGGAGTTCAAGCTCCTGGTGGACGAGTACGAGGGCGCGCTGATGACGAGGAAAGCCGCATGAAGCGCACACCAGACATGTTCGACGCCACCGTCTACGACAACACCTCGACCGATCAGCGCGAGGTGTGGATCAACGGGAAGTGCACCAGATACTGCCGCCGCAATGCCATCTCTCCCCATGCTGTTTGGGCTGAGATGCGGCCGTCATGGGGCTCGTTCCCTGATCTTCCTACAAACACGCGCGAAGCTGCCTAAGGACTAGCCATGACCACCGAACACGTCAGCGTGCCGCGCGAGTTGATCGATGAACTTGTAAAGAAGTGGAAGCGGGAGTGCATGGGCTTCCTCGATCTGCCCGCTGGCATTCCAGTACCCAAGCGGCTTTACCTGTGGAACCGCGTGGCCGATCTTGAAGCCATCCTCTCCCGCGCCACGCCGAGCGATGAATGCAAATCGTGCGAAAAGGACGGTGTGTACGACACAGCGGGTAACGGACCATATGACTGCTACGCCTGCGGAAAGAAAGCCGAGCCGAGCACGCCTCGCGTGGTAACGGATGCGGATGTGGAGCGTGCTTGCTCCGTTTATTTCGGTAAAGACTTTTGGCCGGATGATGTAGAAGAAACAGACTTAGTTCGCGCAAGTGTCCGAGAAATGTTGGAAGACTTCGCCACCTCCCTGCCGCACGCGGCGATGCCGGATGGGTGGCGTCAAGCCATGGAGCGAGCGTTGCCTTTTCTTGATGATGAGGCAAGCAAGTACGAGGACGATGGAAATAATGAGCCGCTAGACGTGGCAGACACCATCCGGGAATTGCTCGCCGCAGCGCCGCAAGCGGGGGCAAGGGGATGAGACTTACCGAACTTGATCCGCATTGGGTTGCCGACAGCAAAGGCGTTCGCGTTGGCCTGTCTTTCGATTGCCCGCATTGCAGAACACAACGCCTTGCTGTTCCTTTCCATGAATGCTTTGGATGGATTCAGAAGCCGTGGAATATGTCCGGCGACAGCTTCGATAACCTCTCACTGTCCCCGTCAATCGATGCAAGCGCATCAGGCCATTGGCACGGCTTCATCACGAACGGAGAAGTGACATGACCACGCGCGAACAGAGGCTGCGGGATGACGAGGGATTCCCAGCGTTCCCCGTTGATCCCAAAGCACACGAATGCAGTGATGCCGAATACATGGCGCTTCGTGGCATGTCGCTGCGCGATTACTTCGCGGCACATGCCCCCGATCCACAAGCTTGGTTCTCCCCTGACATGCCACCAAAACCAACGTCTGACTGGGTCAGTGACGACGGACTTACCCATTACTTCACTTGGCAAGATGCACAGCGCGAATGCGGAGATTGTTACTACGACGCCAACAGAGATGCCATTGCTCAATGGGAGGCGGAGTATTCAAAGCAATGGTGCGTGCAGTGGCCCTATGCATGGGCTGACGCCATGCTCAAAGCACGCAAGGAGCCTGGACAATGACGACGATTAGCAAACTGATCGATGCCTATTGGGATTGCGCCTATCGTGAAGGTGTGGAAGGTCGAACGCATGACACGCCAAACGGCGATGCTCAGCGCATACGCTCACAGATAGACGCCCATCTCTCCTGGGAGGCGAGGGTGCCGGATGCCCTGCCGGTTCCGTGCTGTGATCCGCCAATGATGGATGACGATGACTGGCGTCGTGATGGATATGTAGAGGGCTGGAACGCCTGCCGCCAAGCCATGCTCAGCCAGCGCGGGAAGGCTGAGTCGTGAAACTAGCGCCTCAAAACCAGGGCAGTTTTTCCCTCGAAAGCAATTCTAAGGAAAGCAACCGCCCGGTTGCGCCACGGACAATTGCCATGAACTCCCCCGCCATCCGTACGGACGCCATCATTTCCGACTGTGGTCGCTACCGTTACATCCTGTACCGCCAATGGGACGCCAGCTGTGATTCCCTAGTCTTCTGCATGCTCAACCCGAGCACTGCTGATGCCAGCCAGGATGATCCCACCATCCGCCGCTGTATCGGCTTCGCTAAGGCCAATGGATACGGCGGCATTGTCGTCGTGAACCTGTTCGCCTTCCGCGCTACCGATCCGAAGAAGATCCCATTGGAACTCGTTGTTGCCATGGGACCGAACAACGTGATGCATATGAGGGAAGCCGCAAAGGGGCGCGATGTAGTGGCTGCCTGGGGCGCCAACCCACTAGCCAGCGTGACTCGGCCAGCGCTGCAGTTATTGCACGCGTATGCCAACCGCGTGCTGTGCCTTGGATGCACGAAGGCCGGCGCGCCGCGCCACCCGCTATACGTCGCCGGCGAACAACCGCTGATTCCTTACGAGGCGCCCAATGCCTAACCCCGCACAGCGTCAGGGAGGCGGCATAGCATGATCGAACGCATGACCGACTATGTAGCGCAGAACTACATCCCGGTGCCCGAATGCGGATGCTGGCTTTGGCTAGGTGCTCGCGACCCTGATGGCTATGGGAAGTTGGGCATCCATGGTCGAAACATGATTCGTGCCCATCGGCTCTTCTATGCCTTCCACAAAGGACCGATCCCTGTGGGCATGCAGGTCTGCCACAAGTGCGATACGCCTCTCTGCGTGAATCCGGATCACCTATTCCTCGGGTCCAACACTGACAACGCAGTGGACCGCGAGCGCAAGAATCGTGGCAGGTTCAAGAACCATCCACCAAAAAATGGGCGCCGTGGAAGGCACAAGCGATACATAGACGAGGCCCAGAATGCGTGAACTCCCCATCCTGATGAATGGCCCCATGTTCGAACGGCATGCGGCGTCGCGCAAGGAGGACGGCAATGCGTAGCCCGAAGCCCTGGGAAATCGGTGAGGGCGGCGTCGGCGCCGACTGCCCGCACAAGAAGTTCCGGACCCTCAAGAATCGCCAGAAGTCATGGAGCTGCACCTGCGGTACGTGCGCCATCTGCGGCTTTACCCTGCACTCGGCGGTCCATATGCACGCCGCTGGCGGTAAACCCGGCGATGCACCCTACGACCACCGTTTCGAACCAAAGGAGCGGCGCAATGGGTGATGCCGTGACCATCCACGTCGGCGACTGCCGCGAGGTGCTGCGGGCCTTTCAGGCCGACAGCATCGACGCGATCGTGACCGATCCGCCCTACGGCCTTGGCTTCATGGGCAAGGACTGGGACCACGGCGTGCCAGGTGTCGAGTTCTGGAAGGAGTTCCTCCGGGTCGCCAAGCCCGGAGCGCACCTAGTCGCTTTCGGCGGTAGCCGCACCTATCACCGCATGGCCTGCGCTATCGAGGACGCTGGCTGGGAGGTGCGCGACTGCATCATGTGGATCTACGGAAGTGGCTTTCCCAAGTCCCACAATGGCCCTTGGGGCGGAACAGCACTCAAGCCAGCGCATGAACCCATCGTCGTCGCCCGGAAGCCGTTGATCGGTACTGTCGAGGCCAACCATGCCCGCTTCGGCACGGGCGCGCTGAACATCGATGATTGCCGTGTTGGATGGCCAGACGGCATCGCCCCTGAAGTTGGCACTCCCGGCTGGGGTGGGCCCGCGAAGAAATCAACGGCGGTGCCTGGACAGGATGGCGACACCGTCGAGCGCCTGCCGCCCAACCCGGATGGCCGATGGCCTGCCAATGTCATCCACGATGGCAGCGTTGAGGTCGTGGGGGCGTTCCCGCTGGCGCCAGGACAACTCGCCAATGCCAGCACAAATGCGGCCCAGCGCAAGACTCAGAACGCCTATGGAGCGATGCGGCGCGGACGCGTTGGAGAAGCGAGTGCCGATAGCGAGAATTCTGGCCCTGTCGGTTTCAAGATGAAGCCGGGCAAGCGGCGCCTGGACAGTGGTAGCGCCGCCCGCTTCTTCTACTGCGCCAAGGCCACCCGGAAGGACCGCAATGATGGGTATGACGGGCTGCCCAAGCGCCAATCCGGCATGGTGTCGAATACCAGCGGCCAGCACATCACCCGCCGGGATGGCGGCGCGCCAGCGCCAGCGGCAAACAACCACCCCACGGTGAAGCCCACCGAACTGATGCGCTACCTGTGCCGTCTTGTCGGGCCGGCCAAGGGCATCGTGCTTGACCCATTCATGGGCAGCGGCAGCACCGGCCGCGGTGCCCTTCTCGAGGGCTTCGACTTCATTGGCATCGAGCAGGACGCGGACTATGCCGCGATCGCCCGTACCCGTATCGGCGCCGTGCAGCTGCGCCTGCCGCTAGGAGCATGCGCATGACCATCGAGTTCCGACGCATTGAGCAGGAGGTATCACCCCATGGCTAAGCTCGAACCTTGCCCCAAGTGCGGCGTCGACTTCGTTCACATCAATAGCTCCCGCGATCTTGGCGTAAGCGAGGTCAGGTGCGGCGACTGCGGCTATGCGGTCCAACGGCCGATACCCGAGGAGGAGATCGAGGAACTGTGGAACGCCCTTGATCGGTCGGCAATGCCAGTCATTGAGGAGGAAGAGGAAAGCAAAGGGCCATTCCCTTCGCTCGAATCACATCCTTACGAGTACAGGCTCCGCTACTCCCCTACAGACACTGACATCTGGGCGCCATTCAAGGCAGCCGAGCTGGATCGCTTGCTCGCGGATCCACATTTTCAGGTGCGCCGCCGATCTCACGAGTTCGACATGAAGGACCTTGCAAAACGCATTGAGCAGGAGAGGAAGGCAGCATGAGCCTCCCGTACGAGAACGCCACCAGCGGCAACAACGCCATCAACGACATCCAGAAGATGCTGCGCGGGTTCGGCTGCACGAAGTTCGCCACAGGTGAGGACTACGAGACTGGCGAGCTGTTCGTCCAGTTCGAGCACCGCGGCCGGCAGGTCCAGCTGAAGGCCAGCGCCAAGGGCTATGCCGCGGCGTGGCTGCGGGAGCATCCGTATGGCCCCAGGACGAGTGGCAGTCGCGTCGAGCACGAGGCGCGCGCCCTGAAGATCGGCAGCGTCGCCGTCTACTCGATCCTGCGCGACTGGGTGAAGGGACAGGTCACGGCGATCGAGATCGGCATGCTCACCTTCGAGGCTGCCTTCCTTGCCCACCTGGTGCTGCCCAGCGGCATGTCCGTCATTGAACACATCACCCGGCAGAACCTTCTGCCGGCACCGGAGCGCGCGCCATGAGCGAGAAAGAGAAACCGGACACCACCTACGCGCTCATCGCGGCTTTGGTCTATGGCGACCGCTGGCTCTGCGCAGATGCGTGCGCGCTGTACCTGGGAATGGTCACGCCGAAGGGCGAACCGAACCGCCGTGGCTTCCTCGAGCGCGTGGCCTGCCGACCGGACTTTCCGAAGCCCAACCCGATCACGCGGTCGTGGAAGAAGTCCGAGGTGGACGAGTGGGCCATGAATCAGCGGCGCTCAGCCTAGCTTGAGTGCCAATTCGGATGCCGTGGACCGGTAGTAGATGAGCAGGCTGTTGATGTCCCGGTGACCAATGACGCGCGCGAGCTCGAGCACGTCGAACTTCTTGGACAGCCGGAATATGGCCTCGGCGCGCGTGTCGTGGAAATGCACCTCTCGATGAGGGGTGCTGTCGCGGGCCTTGCGGAACAGGACATCGCGTACCTGGTCCGATAGGCCGAACACTGGTCCTTCGCCCTTGGGTAGGGCCTCCAGGATCTCCTTCGCGCGGGGCGACAGCGGCACGTCTCGCGCCTCCCCGTTCTTCGTCTTCGGCAGCGTCACGTAGCGCGACGACAGGAAGACGCAATCCCAGGTCAGTGCGCAGATCTCGCCTGATCGCATAGCGGTCTCCAGGGCGAACAGAAAGGCCAAGCCCACTCGATGGGTCGGCGTGTCCGCCTGAAGCTTCCCGCGCTGCCCCAGTGCCATCGTGAGGGCCCGCTCTTCGGTAGGCGTGATGCGTCGCGCCCTGCCCTTGGGCTTCTTCGGCGGGGTCACCTCGGCCATGGGGTTGTCCCGCATCCAGCGCAGCTCCCGACGGGCATGCTTCAAGATGGCCTGCAGCAGGTTCATTTCGCGCGCCGTGGTCGCCGGCTTGACCTGGCGGTTGCGCTCGTCGCGCCACTCGATGAAGTCATTGGGTCCAAGGCTGGCCAGCTTGCGGCGCGCGAGCGGCGACTCCAGAAAGACCTTCAGGCGTGTCAGCTCCCAGCGGGCGCCCCCGCGGTGCGTCGCAACATTGCGCTCGTAGTCCTTCATGGCGTCGGCGAAGGTCTTGTCGGGGAGTTTCTTGCCGCCCAGCTCGGCTTCGCGGGTCAACGCCCAGGCCGACGCCTCCTGCTTGGTCCGGAAAGAGGCGGAGTCACGCTGCCCTTTCACGTAGACCTGCACGCGCCACTTGGTGCCCGATTTCTGGATGCTCGCCATGGGGAGAGCATATGGGGAAATTTTGGGGAGTTCATCCGGGCGGATGGGGGAATTGACGGGCAGAGGCGTAGATACGAAAACGCCCGCAGACCTTGGGGCGCGGGCGTTTCGGGGTGTTTACGGGCAGATGGCCGAATCGCCCGGAATACTGGATTGGTGCCCCCGATACGATTCGAACGTACGACCTTCCCCTTAGGAGGGGGACGCTCTATCCAACTGAGCTACGGGGGCAACGGGGGTGAATTCTGGCATGGAACGATGACCGGCGCGAACCCGGGTTCGGGCCCCCTGCTAGAATGGCCGTTTTCATCCCGGCGCAATCCCCGCGCCACGGTCTGGAGCGAAGCATGTCCCACGAAATCCTCACCGCCCTCGGTCTTGGCAGCACGCAATCGGGCACCTATCTGGGCAATGGCGAGTGGTCGAAGACCACGGATGCCGGCACGCTGAACCCGGTCAACCCGGCGACCGGCGACGTGATTGCCTCGGTGCACGCATCGAGCGCGGCGGACTACGAAGTGATCGTCAAGCGCGCGCAGGAAGCGTTCAAGGTGTGGCGCACCACGCCGGCCCCGCGCCGCGGCGAGGCGATCCGCCTGTGCGGCGAAGCGCTGCGCAAGCACAAGGATGCGCTGGGTTCGCTGGTCGCCCTGGAAATGGGCAAGATCAAGCCCGAAGGCGATGGCGAAGTGCAGGAGATGATCGACATCGCCGACTTCGCGGTGGGCCAGAGCCGCATGCTCTACGGCTACACCATGCATTCGGAGCGCCCCGGCCACCGCATGTACGAGCAGTACCAGCCGCTGGGCCTGGTGGGCATCATCAGCGCGTTCAACTTCCCCGTGGCGGTGTGGGCGTGGAATGCGTTCCTCGCTGGCATCTGCGGCGACATCTGCATCTGGAAGCCCTCGCCCAAGACCCCGCTGTCGGCCATCGCCACGATGAAGATCTGCAACGAGGCACTTAAAGAAGGCGGCTTCCCGGACATCTTCTTCCTGTTCAACGATGCGGGCGTGGAGCTGTCGCAGCATTTCGTGGACGACCACCGCATCCCGCTGATCAGTTTCACCGGTTCCACCAAGGTGGGCCGCCACGTGGGCGAGCGCGTCGCCAAGCGCATGGGCCGTTCGCTGCTGGAACTGGGCGGCAACAACGCCATCATCCTGGACGAAAGCGCGGACCTTAAGCTCGCCATCCCGGCCATCGTGTTCGGCGCCGTCGGCACCGCCGGCCAGCGCTGCACCACCACGCGCCGCCTGTTCGTGCATGAGTCCATCATTGCCGACGTGACCGACAAGCTGGTCACCGCGTACAAGCAGGTGGAAGGCAAGATCGGCGACCCGACGCTGGCCACCACGCTGATGGGTCCGCTCAACAGCAAGGAAGCCGTACAGGCTTACCTGGCCGCCGTCGAGAAGGCCAAGGCCACCGGCGGCAAGGTGCTCACCGGCGGCGCCGCGCTCACCGACCGCAAGGGCAACTTCGTGCTGCCGACCATCGTCACCGGCGTGAAGAACAGCGACGAAGTGGTGCAGACGGAAACCTTCGCGCCTATCCTCTACGTCATGCCGTTCAAGACGCTGGACGAAGCCATCGAACTGCAAAACGCCGTGCCGCAGGGCCTGTCCTCGGCCATCTTCACGCAGAACCTGAAGTCGGCCGAGCAGTATCTGTCGGCGGCCGGTTCCGATTGCGGCATCGCCAACGTCAACATCGGCACGTCCGGTGCGGAAATCGGCGGCGCGTTCGGCGGCGAGAAGGAAACCGGCGGTGGCCGCGAGTCGGGCTCGGATGCATGGAAGGTCTACATGCGCCGCCAGACCAACACCATCAACTACTCGAACGCGTTGCCGCTGGCGCAGGGCATCAAGTTCGATCTGTAATTGGCAAGAACCGCGCACCCCGTCCGCCCGGGGTGCGCGTGCCAGCCGGCAGCAAGCGATTCCATCGACGACAGGAGTTGTGATGATGACCAGTTCTGGAACGGTTCGCGCAGTGCCTCCGTACAACACAGCGGCGATCTGCAGCCTGCTCTTTGCCGTTCTCGCCTGGACGGTGCTGCCGATGGCGGGCATGTGGCTCGCCCGGATAAGCCTGATGAGCCTGTTCGTGCTGCCACTGATCGGCGTTTCCATGACGTTGAGGTGTGCGCGAAGCGCGCTCAGGACCATTCACGAATCCGGTGGCGCCTGGCGCGGCGAAGGATTGGCAAAAACCGCACAGAAGCTGGCTTACGCGCAAATCATTCTTTTTGCGCTACTGCTGCTGTTCTCCCCGCTCATCACCAGACCCGTGCTGGTGCATCACGTTTCCGTTTCGGTACCTCAATGACCTCACCGCCCCTGCCCGCTTTCGATTTTCACGGCTACCGGATCGTCGTGGCGGGTGGCAGCAAGGGGATTGGTCGAAGCATCGCCCTGGCCTTTGCCGAAGCCGGCGCGTCGGTGTCCGTGTGCGCACGCGGCCAGACCGCACTGGATGAAGTACGCCACGCCATGGCTGCGTTCGACGGCACGGTGCACACGCGCAGCTGCGATCTCGCCGACGGCGCGTCCATCGAGAGCTACATCCACGAAGCCGCCGACGTGCTCGGCGGTATCGACGTGCTGGTGAACAACGCCAGCGGCTATGGTTTCAGCGACGACGACGAGGGCTGGACCGCAGGCTTCAACATCGACCTGATGGCCGCCGTGCGCGCCTCGCGCCATGCCTTGCCCTGGCTGCGGAAGTCCTCGCATGGCTGCATCCTGCATACCTCGTCCATCGCCGCCTTTCATCCCGGCGTGCGTGGCCCCGCCTATGCGGCGGTGAAGGCCGCATTGAACCAGTACACCACTTCGCAGGCGCTGGCCTTGGCGGAACATCGCATCCGCGTGAATGCGATTGCGCCCGGCTCCATCGAGTTTCCGGACGGCCTGTGGGATCGCCGCAAGACGGAAGCACCCGAGCTCTACCAGCGCACGCTGGCGAAGATTCCCTTCGGCCGCTTCGGCAAGCCTGAGGAAATAGCGCACGCCGCCCTGTTCCTCGCCTCGCCGTTCGCCCGCTGGATCACCGGCCAGACGCTGTGCGTCGACGGCGGCCAATTGCTCACGGGGTAATGCCATGACCGATCTCAGGTCCACCGAGCGTTTCAGCGACCGCGTTGCCGAGTACGTGCGTTATCGGCCCGACTACCCCGTCGCCATGCTCACCTGGCTGCAGGACAACTTCGGCATCACGCCGGCATGGCAGGTGGCGGACATCGGCGCGGGCACCGGCATCTCCAGCAAGCTGTTGCTCGATGGCGGCTACCGGGTGATCGCCGTGGAACCCAATGCGCCCATGCGCGAAGCCGCCGAAAACTGGCTGGGCGATGAGCCGCGCTTCACCGCAGTCGACGGCCGCGCCACGGCCACTGGCCTGGACGATGCGAGCGTGGACCTGATCACCGTGGCGCAGGCTTTCCATTGGTTTGACAAGGACGCAGCGCGCGAGGAATTCCGGCGCATCCTGAGTGCCAGGGGCCTTGCCGCGATCATCTGGAATTCCCGCCGCCTGGTGAGCACGCCTTTTCTCGAAGGCTATGAAGCGCTGCTCAAGCAGTACGGCACGGATTACACCAGCGTGGCCGAGCGCTACGACGACGAGCCCGCCATGCGTGCCTGGTTCGGCAATGGCTACCTCGCCATGGGCCGCTTCGACCACGGCCAGCTGCTGGACTACGACGGGCTGGCGGGGCGGCTGCTGTCCTCCTCGTACGCGCCGCGCGAAGGCCACCCGCAACATCAACCCATGATGCGCGCGCTGCGCGAGCTGTTCGACCGCTGCGCGGTGAGCGGGCGCATCAGCTTCGACTACGACACCGTCATCTACGTGGGCAAGATCAACTGACTATGTACAACCTCATCCGCCCACTGCTGTTCGCGCTCGACGCGGAAGCCGCGCACCGCGCCACGCTTTATGGCCTGGACGTCGCCTATCGCAGCAACTTCATCCACATGGTGGCCAAGCCGCCAGTGGAGCTGCCGACTACGGCGTTCGGCATCCGTTTTCCCAATCCGGTCGGCCTGGCCGCCGGCCTGGACAAGAACGCCGACCACCTGGACGCGCTCGGCGCGCTCGGCTTCGGCTTCGTGGAGGTGGGCACCACCACGCCGCGCCCGCAGCCGGGCAACGACAAGCCGCGCATGTTCCGCCTGCCGAAGCATGAGGCGGTGATCAACCGCCTGGGTTTCAACAATGACGGCGTGGATGCGCTGGTGCGCAACGTGAGCAAATCCAGCTATCGCGGCGTGCTCGGCATCAACATCGGCAAGAACAAGGACACGCCCAACGAGAAGGCGGTGGACGACTACCTGTTCTGCCTGGAACGCGTCTACGCGCTCGCCAGCTACATCACGGTGAACATCTCCTCGCCCAACACGCAGGGCCTGCGCGACCTGCAGGAAGAAGCCACGCTGCGCCGCTTCATCGAGACGCTGCGCGAAGCGCAGGAGCGCCTGGGTTCGCAGAGCGGCACGCGCAAGCCGATGCTGCTGAAGATCGCGCCGGACCTGGGCGAAGCCGAACTCGACGCCATTGCCGAAGTGCTGCTGGCCGCCAAGGTGGATGGCGTGATCTGCACCAACACGACCATTGATCATTCTGCGGTGGCGGACGATCCGCTCGGCAACGAAACCGGCGGACTCTCCGGCAAGCCGCTGTTCGCGCGCTCCACCGCCGTGCTGCGCGGCATGCGCAAGCGCGTGGGCAATCAGCTGGACATCATCGGCGTGGGCGGCATCCTGGACGGCAGCGATGCCGCGGAGAAGATCGATGCCGGCGCCTCGCTGGTGCAGATCTACTCGGGCATGGTGTATCGCGGTCCGGCGCTGATCGCCGAGTGCGTGGACGAAATCCGCCGCCAGCGGGAGGATACCCATGCCGGCTGAGCGCATCGACATGGGTGGCTACACGCTGATCGAAAACGCACCGCTCGCCACGCGCAACACGCTGCGCGTCGATGCGCGCGCACGCCTGCTCGCCGAGATCACCGACGCCTCGAAACTCACCGAACTGCTCGACTTCCCCGCCGTGCGCAGCGGCAAGCTGCTGGTGCTGGGCGAAGGCAGCAACATGCTGTTCACCGGCAACTTCGACGGCACCGTGCTGGCCATGGCTACGCGCGGCGTGCAGGTGGAACAGGACGGCGAAGTCGCACGCATTGCCGTGGCGGCCGGTGAGCGCTGGGACGATTTCGTACGCTGGACGCTGGGCCAGGGCTTCGCGGGACTGGAGAACCTGATCCTGATCCCCGGCACCGTGGGCGCCGCACCCATCCAGAACATCGGCGCGTACGGCACGGAAGTGGCCGAGTTCATCGAAAGCGTGGAAGCGTGGGATACGCAGGAACGCCGCGTTGCCGTGCTCGATCGCGCGGCCTGCCGGTTCGCCTATCGCGACTCCGTGTTCAAGCACGAGTCGGGGCGTTACATCGTCACCGCCGTGCGCTTCGCCCTGCCCCGCTCGCGCGAGCTGCGCCTGGATTACGCCGGCATTCGCGAAGAGCTTGCTCGCATGGGCATCGCCAAGCCGGCGCCGTTCCACGTGGCGGAAGCCGTGGTGCACCTGCGCACCAAGAAACTGCCGGACCCGGCCGTGATCGGCAACGCCGGCAGCTTCTTCAAGAATCCCATCGTCGATGCCGCGCTGGGCGAAGCGCTCAAGCGCGAGCACCCGGAACTGGTCTCGTGGGTGAGCAGCGACGGACGCTGGAAGCTCTCCGCGGCATGGCTGATCGAAACCAGCGGCTTCAAGGGCATGCGCGAGGGCGACGCCGGCATTTCCAACCGCCATTCGCTGGTGCTGGTGAACCACGGCCGCGCCACCGGCGGCGAGCTGTGGGCGTTCGCGCAGAAGGTGATCGACGGCGTGCATGCGAAGTTCGGCGTGCGCCTGGAGCCGGAGCCGGTGGTCGTCTGACGCTGGCGTGAAGGCGGTCGCTTTTTGGATCGCCGTCGTTTGGCGCTTATCTCCCCCGGCAAATGTCGGGATGCGCTAGCCTCGCGGGCCGACGCCACAGACTCGGGAGCCCATCGCATGCGCCAGTGCAGGATGCTGATCCACGCCGCCTTCGCCGCCGGTCTTTTGCTGACCGGAGTCGCACACGCATCCAACCCGGTATTTCCCGGCTGGTATGCCGACCCGGAAGCGGCCATCTTCCAGCACCAGTACTGGATCTATCCCACCACGTCGCTGCGCTACAGCGAGCAGACGAGCTTCGATGCATTCTCGTCCGATGATCTGGTGCATTGGACCAAGCACGCGGGCGTGCTGCGCATGGCCGACGTGCCGTGGGCGAAGAAGGCCATGTGGGCGCCCGCGATGACGGAGAAGGACGGCAAGTACTACTTCTTCTTCGCCGCCAACGACATCCAGAACGACAAGCAACTCGGCGGCATCGGCGTGGCGGTGGCCGACCATCCGGAAGGACCGTACAAGGATCTGCTCGGCCATCCGTTGGTCGATGCGTTCCACAACGGCGCGCAGCCGATCGATCCGTTCGTGTTCCATGATGGCGACGGCAGCTGGTATCTGATCTACGGCGGCTGGAAACACGCCAACGTGGTGAAGCTCAAGCCGGATTTCAGCGGCGTGGAGCCCACGGCGGACGGCAAGACCTGGCACGAGATCACGCCATCGCCGGAATACGTGGAAGGCCCGCTGATGTTCAAGCGCAACGGCAAGTACTACTTCATGTGGTCCGAGGGCGGCTGGACGGGCCCGGATTATTCCGTGGCCTACGCCATCGGCGACTCGCCACTGGGGCCGTTCAAGCGCATCGGGAAGATCCTGCAGCAGGACCCGACCATCGGCACCGGCGCCGGGCACCACTCGGTCTTCCACGTGGCGCGCGATGACAGCTGGTTCATCGTCTACCACCGCCACCCACTGGGCGACACCGATGGCAACCATCGCGAGGTGTGCATCGATCGCATGGAGTTCGATGCCGACGGCAAGATCCTGCCGGTGAAGATGACCCGCGAGGGCGTGCCACCGCACGCCCTCTGAGATCAGGTCAGGCGTTCTTGCGTTCCAGGTTGGGCAGGAACGCCGTGATGATGCCGATCAGCGGCAGGTAGGCGCACAGGCCGTACACGTATTCGATGCCGCGCGCATCGGCGATGTGGCCCAGCACGGCCGCTCCGATGCCGCCCATCCCGAAGGCGAAGCCGAAGAACAGGCCCGACACGGTGCCCACGCGCCCCGGAATCAGCTCCTGCGCGTAGACCAGGATGGCCGAGAACGCCGAGGCAAGGATCAGGCCGATGATCACCGTGAGCACGCCCGTCCAGAACAGGCTCGCATGCGGCAGGATCAGCGTGAACGGCGCCACGCCCAGGATCGACGCCCAGATCACCCACTTGCGGCCGATGCGATCGCCCACCGGGCCGCCAATCAGCGAACCGGCCGCCACCGCGAACAGGAACACGAACAGGTGCGCCTGCGCGTTCTGCACGGACACGCCGAACTTGTGCATCAGGAAGAACGTGTAATAGCTGCTGATGCTCGCGAGATAGAAATACTTGGAGAAGATCAGCAGGCCCAGGATCAGCAGCGACCACACCACCTGTCCCTGCGTGAGCACGACGTGCGACGCGCCGCGCGCCTTGGGCTTGCCGCGCACGGCGTGGTGGTCGCGATACCAGCGGCTCACCTGCAGCAGCACCACGATGGCCAGCAGGGCCGCCAGCGCGAACCACGCCACGCTGCGCTGGCCGTGCGGCACGATGATCCACGCGGCCAGCAACGGACCGAGCGAGGCGCCCGCATTGCCGCCCACCTGGAACAGCGATTGCGCCAGGCCATGGCGCCCGCCCGAAGCCATGCGCGCCACGCGGGAGGATTCCGGATGGAACACCGACGAGCCTGTACCCACCAGCGCCGCCGCCACCAGCAGCACGGCGAAGTTCGGCGCCGTGGCGAGCAGCAGCAGGCCGCACAGCGTGAAACCCATGCCGATGGGCAGGGAATACGGCATCGGCTTCCTGTCGGTGATCAGCCCCACCGCCGGCTGCAGCAGCGAGGCAGTGATCTGATAGGTCAGCGTGATCGTGCCGATCTGCGCGAAGCTGAGATCGAAACCGCTCTTGAGGATCGGATAGATCGCCAGGATCAACGACTGGATCATGTCGTTGAGCAGGTGCGAGAAGCTGATCGCGCCCAGGATGCGGAACTCGGTGGCGTGATCCGCCGGCTTGGCGGCCGTGGCGGCAGGTACGACGGGAGGCGCGGAGGCCGACGGCATGTCTTCGACGCGGGTTTGCATGATGACTCGACAGGGGTGGTCTGCGGCAAGACGACGCGGTTGCGCCGCCGGGGAGCCCACCTTAAAGTGGCTGGCGCCGGCCCGCATGCATCGCCGGGTCAATTTCTGTCGAAAATGGGCCAAAGCCGTGCGCAACGTCCGCGCCGAAGCGTATGACCAGACACCTCGCGACGTGATCGCGACGGGCAACGAATACGTCACGCACCAGGTGCTGCCGCCGCATTCGCACCGGCGCGGCCAGTTGCTCTATGCCTCCACCGGCGTGCTCACCACCATCACCAGCGAAGGCAGCTGGGTGGTGCCGCCGCGGCGTGCGCTGTGGATTCCCCCGGGCGTGATGCACGAAGTGCACATGACCGGCCCCGTCGCCACGCGCAGCGCCTACGTGACGCCCGAGGCCACGCTCGCGGCAGGATTGGCCACGCATTGCCAGGTCATCGCCGTCTCTCCCCTGCTGCACGAGCTGCTGATGGAAGCGGTGGACTTGCCCGCCGAATACGCGCTGGACGGGCGCGACGGACGCCTCATGGCCCTGCTGGTGGACGAAATCCGCCGCATGCCGGTCCTGCCGCTCAGCGCACCGCTGCCGCACGAAAAGCGCCTTGCCATGCTGTGCCGCCAGCTGCTGGAGCAGCCTTCGCAGGAAGTGAAGATCGACGACATGGCGCGCCAGGCCGGCATGAGCCGCCGCCATTTCACGCGCACGTTCCGCGAGGAAACCGGCATGAGCTTCACCGCGTGGCGGCAGCAGGCCTGCCTGCTGTCGGCGCTGACGCGGCTGGCCAACGGCGAGGCCATCACGCAGGTGGCGGTGGACCTGGGCTATGGCAACCCCAGCGCCTTCACCGCCGCATTCCGGCGCGTGCTCGGCATGGCGCCCAGCCGTTATCTGGCGTCGCCCGCGGCCGGGAAATAAACCGCGCACCGCCTCACGACCCGGTGACATGCGTGCATGCATTGTCATGGTTGCGTCAGCTGCCATGTGCACCATGTCCGACGTGCGACAGTGCGATATTCGTACTGCGCTGCCATGGCCCGGTCGTTATCGGAGCCGTACTATGTTTCTTTGCGGACTGCGCGCCCTGTCGCGCCCGCCTGCCCAACGGTGAACCGATGAGTACCGATGTCGTCCGTAACAGCGCCGAGCGTGACGCCGTCGCCGCCGACCCCGCGCGTTCCGCGCCCGCCGATGCCCCCGCCCCCGCGCCGGACCTCAACGACCCCGCGCTCTACATCAACCGCGAGCTGTCGCAGCTGCAGTTCAACATCCGCGTGCTCGAACAGGCGCTGGACGAAAGCAAGCCCATCCTGGAACGCCTCAAGTTCCTGCTGATCTTTTCCAGCAACCTGGACGAGTTCTTCGAGATCCGCGTGGCGGGCCTCAAGAGCCAGATCGCGTTCGACCATGAAATCGTGGGCTCCGACGGCGTGGCGCCGCGCAAGGCGCTCGCCGAGATCAGCGAGATCACGCACAAGCAGATCGAACGCCAGTACGCCATCCTCAACGACAAGATCCTGCCGGAGCTGGCGCGTCACGGCATTCGCATCGTGCGGCGCAACGAGTGGTCGAACAAGCAGAAGATGTGGGTGCGGCGCTACTTCCGCCATGAGGTAGCGCCCCTGGTGACGCCGATCGGCCTGGACCCGACGCATCCATTCCCGCTGCTGGTCAACAAGAGCCTCAACTTCATCGTGCAGCTGGAAGGCACGGATGCGTTCGGCCGCGACTCCGGCCTGGCCGTGGTGCCCGCGCCGCGCGTGCTGCCGCGCCTGATCCGCCTGCCGGACGACGTGTGCGAGGGCGGCGAGAACTTCGTGCTGCTCTCCTCCATCATCCATGCGCACACCGAGGAACTCTTCCCCGGCATGTCCGTGCGCGGCTGCTATCAGTTCCGCCTGACGCGCAACGCCGACCTCACCATCGACCCGGAAGACGTCGAAGACCTGGCGCGCGCGCTGCGCGGCGAGCTGTATTCGCGTCGCTTCGGCGACGCCGTGCGCCTGGAGGTGGCCGACAACTGTCCGCAGGAACTCACCGACTACCTGCTGCGCCAGTTTGGCCTGACCGCCGCCGAGATGTACGAAGTGAACGGGCCTGTGAATCTCGCCCGCCTGTTCGGCCTGATCAGCAAGACCAGCCGCCCGGAACTGCAGTACCCGCCGTTCACGCCGTCCATTCCCAAGGCGCTCAAGAAGGCCGAGGACCTGTTCCAGGTCATCGGACGGCAGGACGTGCTGCTGCTGCATCCGTACGAATCGTTCGCGCCGGTGGTGGACCTGCTGCACCAGGCCGCGAAAGACCCGAACGTGCTGGCGATCAAGCAGACGCTCTACCGCAGCGGCGCCAATTCCGAGATCGTCGACGCGCTGGTGGATGCGGCACGCGCCGGCAAGGAAGTCACCGTCGTCATCGAGCTGCGCGCGCGTTTCGACGAGGAATCCAACCTCTCGCTGGCCTCGCGCCTGCAGCAGGCCGGCGCCATGGTGATCTACGGCGTGGTGGGCGTGAAGACGCACGCCAAGCTCATGCTCATCCAGCGCCGCGAAGGCGAGGAACTGGTGCGCTACGCGCACCTGGGCACCGGCAACTACCACACCGGCAACGCGCGCCTGTACACCGACTACAGCCTGCTCACCTCCGACCAGGCGCTGTGTGAGGACGTGCACAAGCTGTTCAGCCAGCTCACCGGCATGGGCAAGCTGCTGCAGATGAAGAAGCTGCTGCATGCGCCGTTCACCCTGAAGAAGACCCTGCTGGAACTGATCGCACGCGAGACCGCGCACGCGGCGGCCGGCAAGCCCGCGCAGATCATCATCAAGGTCAATGCCGTCACCGACGCCAAGATGATCCGCGCGCTGTACAAGGCCAGCATGGCGGGCGTGAAGGTGGACCTGATCGTGCGCGGCATGTGCTGCCTGCGTCCCGGCGTGCCGGGCGTGTCGCACAACATCCGCGTGCGCTCCATCGTCGGGCGCTTCCTGGAACACAGCCGCGTGTACTGGTTCCACAACAACGGCGACGAACAGTTCTATCTCGCCAGCGCCGACCTGATGGAACGCAACCTGGACCGCCGCGTGGAAACCGGCTTCCCGGTGGAAGGCAAGAAGCTGCAGGGCCGCTTGAAGAAGGAACTGGAGCTGTACCTTTCCGACAACTCCAGCGCGTGGCTGCTGCACGCCGACGGCCGTTATACCCGCACCAAGCCCAACGCCGCGCAAGCGCCGCGCAACGTGCAGGTGCAATTGCTTGAGAAGCTCTGCGGTTCCGGCGCGACGGCCGCCGAAGCCTGAGCCCTGCATCCCCGAGGGGCGCATCGCGCGCTCCCCGGGAAGGCGCCGCTCAGCGTTGTAGGTGCAGTTTCACCCAGGCCACGTAGCGATCCACGAAGCCCTGCAGGAACTTCTGCGTGCCTTCGTTGCCGATCTGGCCATCAGCGCTGAACAGGCCTTCCTTGTTCTGGATGAACACCTCCGGCTGCGGCAGCACGGCCACGTCCAGATAGGACAGCACATTGCGCAAGTGCTGCTGGGCGAGCGCGGTGCCGGTGGCGCCCACGGACACGCCGACCACGCCGCCCGGCTTGCCCGCGAAGGAGTTGGTGCCCCACGGGCGCGAGGCGATGTCGATGGCGTTCTTCAGCACGCCGGGGATGGAGCGATTGTATTCCGGCGTGACGAACAGCAGCGCGTCCGCGGCGGCGACCTCATCCTTGAGCCGTTGGCATTCGGCCGGGTAAGCGCCATCGAAATCCTGGTCATACAGCGGCAGGTTGTCGATGCGCACGTGGTCGAAACTGAAATCCGCCGGGGCCAACCGCTCCACCGCACGGGCCAGGTGGCGGTTGAAGGAATCCTTGCGCAGGCTGCCCACCAGAACGGCTACGCGAATCTTGCTCATGCTTTTGCTCCCCAGACGGATGAATGAAATGGAATGGCAAAGCATGGCACCTCGGACGGTGAACCTCTCGTGATCCCTTGGAGCCTGTTGACGATCTCCCTCAAGGCGGCCTGTTTTTTCCTCACCGTCATTTCCGCGAAAGCGGGAGGTGCTTTTCAACAGCCAAAGGGCTGGTCATCCAGTGCCTTTATGCTTCAGTCGCAACGGGAAAAGACGCTGGATTCCCGCTTTCGCGGGAATGACGGTGAGGGGAGCGTGGAGCGGACGCACGTTGGTGGACTTTGCATCGATCATCGGCGAGCCCCGCCTGAGCCCCGCCGCCCACTCGGAAAATCCACAAGACAACCTCGCGCGATTGGCTAGGCTGGACCCATCCAACCGAAGGAGCACAGCCCATGAACGCCCCACGCAGTTCCGGAAGCACTGTCATCCCCTGCATGCGCTACCGCGACGCGCACGCCGCCATCGCGTGGCTGTGCAAGGCTTTCGGCTTCAGCAAGCAGGCGGTGTATGACGACGACGGGGGCGGGGTCGCGCATGCGCAGCTCGTCCATGGCAGCGGCATGGTGATGCTGGGCTCGGTCAGGGACAACGAGTTCGGCAAGCGCATCCTCCAGCCCGACCAGACCGACCTGCACGAGACGCAGTGCCCCTATGTCGTCGTCCAAGACTGCAAGGCGCACTACGAGCGGGCCAAGGCCGCCGGCGCGGTGATCGTGGACGACTACGCCGAGAAGGATTACGGCGGCGCGGGCTACAGCTGCCGCGATCCGGAAGGCCATCTGTGGTCGTTCGGCAGCTACGACCCGTGGGCCGAACATGGCGGTTGAATGCGCGATGCGTCAGCCCGGCGCGATGGGCAGGTAGACATCCGCACGCAATGCCGCCTCCGGCACGTCCTCGGGATCATCGAGGAAGTGCCGGAACGGCGCCTCGTCCCGCAGCACGTAGCCACTGTCGGGAAGCCAGGCGGCGACCAGGCGATCCGTCTGCGCACCGAGATGATCGTAAGAGCCGACGTGACGCCAGCGAGCCCACAGTCCGCCGCCCAGCTGGAGCGGAAAGGTGTAACCGTCGGTCGCCACGTCGCCGCCATGGAAGGCGATCGCGCAATCGAACGCGCCACGATCGTAGCTGGCATCCGGGCCGCCATCGTGCGCTACACCGTAGATGCCCGCCATGCGTTCCAGCAGCGCGTGGCCGGCCGCCCATTCGAATAGACGTCCATACGCCTTGTCCAGGTCGCGATAGTCGCCGTCGTAACGGGTGGCGACCACGCGAAACGGCTCCACCGAAACCACTTCCACCCGCATGGCCACGGCACCGGCGTCGCCGGCAACGGCAGGCGAACGCAGCCGCTGCATGGCCTCCTGCAGGCGCTCGTGTTGTCCGCGCCACTCGCTGGGCGACGCGTCGAAAGCCTGGCGGAACGCCCTGGCGAAGGCCTGCGGCGTCTCGTAGCCCACGGCCAGGGCCGTCTCGGTGACCCGTTCCGAAGGCTCCGCCAGCAATTGCAGCGCGCGCAGCAGGCGCAGGCGCGCCACCGTCTGGCCCACGGTTTCGCCGGACAGCGCCCGGTAGATGCGATGGAAATGAAACGGCGACAGATGGGCCACGGCAGCGAGCCGTGCCAGTTCCGGCAGCTCTCCGCCCTGCTCCACCGCGCCCTGCAGCGCGGCGACCACGCGGTCGATGCGTTGCAGGTAGTCCTGTCGCGTATTGGCTTTCATGGCGATGCTTCCCGGCAAGGTGAAGGCCAGTGTGGCGAGCGCGATCCACGGCAGCGTTCCCATTCTTGCGCAATCGCGATGGCGTGGCGCCTTCGTATAGGCAGGAAGTCATGGTGGGAGGACGATGACAGCTCGCTTACAGTCCTTAGAGCCTGTTTACGATCTCCGCGTGGCCCGCGCCGGGAGCTGTTTGCACGCAGGACAAGGAAGAGCGAGGTCGTGTACGTCCGTACACGACCGAGTGATGACGCCGGCCTGCGGGCAAACAGACCCGGCCCGGAGGGTTGTTCTTGAGTGGCCGCCCAACGGCACCGCGCGGCTTGACCTGCCCACCAGGCAGGCGCTGCGCCACGCAGCGCCGCCGGGCAGCCACTCAAGAACAACGCGGGCTACGCGGAGATCGTAAACAGGCTCTTACGGGACCACCCTTTCGCATCGCTCACCGGACCGCCTGACGCACGGCGACCGTCCGCCTGGAGGAATCATGCCTATCCGCCGTACCCTGCTTGCCGTCGCCACGCTTGTCGCCTTCACCGGCGCCTTCGCCCAGACCGCGCCGCTCACGCCCGATATTTCACCGAAGGCCTTCGTGGCCGACACGGCCGGCTACGACTACGTGAAGCGCGAGGTGATGATCCCGATGCGCGACGGCGTGAAGCTGCACACAGTGATCGTCATCCCCAAGAACGCGCACAACGCGCCCATCCTGCTCACCCGCACGCCCTACGACGCCAGCGGCCGTGCCGAACGGTTCACCTCGCCGCACATGGACGCCACGCTGCCGCAGGGCGACGAGGTGTTCGTGCACGGCGGCTACATCCGCGTGTTCCAGGACGTGCGTGGCAAGTACGGCTCCGAGGGCGAGTACGTGATGACGCGGCCGCTGCGCGGACCGCTCAACTCCAGCGAGGTGGACCACTCCACCGATGCCTACGACACCATCGACTGGCTGGTGAAGAATCTCCCCGAATCGAACGGCCGCGTGGGCATGCTCGGTTCCTCGTACGAAGGCTTCACCGTGGTGATGGCGCTGGTGCATCCGCATCCCGCGCTGAAGGTGGCTGCGCCGGAAAGCCCGATGATCGACGGCTGGATGGGCGACGACTGGTTTCACTACGGCGCCTTCCGCCAGACCAACTTCGACTACATCTACGGCCAGACGGCCGAAAAGAGCGGCCGCAAGGGCGGCGTTCCGCGCGTGGGCTACGACGACTACAGCAACTTCCTCCAGGCCGGTTCCGCCGGCGACTATGCCCGCGCGCACGGCTTCGAGCAGCTGGCGTTCTGGCGCAAGATCGACGAACACCCGTCCTACGATGCGTTCTGGCAGAACCAGGCGCTGGACAAGGTGATGGCGCAGCAGCCGCTGACCGTGCCTACCATGTGGCTGCAGGGCCTGTGGGACCAGGAGGACATGTGGGGCGCCATCCACAGCTACGAGGCGACGGAGCCCAAGGACAAGGGCAACGACAAGAACTTCCTCGTGATGGGGCCGTGGCGGCATAGTCAGGTGAACTACGACGGGCATTCGCTGGGGCCGCTGCAGTGGGACGGCGATACCGCGCTGCAATTCCGCCGCGATGTGCTCAAGCCCTTCTTCGACCAATACCTGGTGGCCGGCGCGCCCAAGGCGAACACGCCGCCGGTGCTGATCTACAACACCGGCGAAAACCACTGGGACCGCTACAAGTCGTGGCCGCTCAGTTGCGACAAGGGCTGCGCCAGCAAGCCCAAGGCGCTGTACCTGGGCGCCAACGGTTCGCTGTCGTTCAACGCGCCGGCCGCCGATGCCGCCAAGTACGACGAGTACGTGTCCGATCCGGCCAAACCGGTGCCGTACCAGCCGCGCCCGGTGCACTTCGCCGACCACGACGCGTGGACGCGCTGGCTGGTCAACGACCAGCGTTTCGTGGATGGACGTCCGGACGTGCTCACCTACGTGAGCGAGCCGCTCACCGCGCCCGTGCATATCGGCGGCGCGCCGCAGGTGAACCTGTACGCCTCCACCAGCGGCACCGACAGCGACTGGGTGGTGAAGCTGATCGACGTGTATCCGGACACGGTGCCTTCCAACCCGGAGATGGGCGGCTACGAACTGGCGGTGTCGCTGGACATCTTCCGCGGCCGCTACCGCACCAGCTTCGAACACGCGCAGGCGCTCACGCCGGACCAGCCGCTGCTCTACAGCTTCGGCCTGCCCACCGCCAACCACGTGTTCCAGCCGGGCCACCGCATCATGGTGCAGGTGCAGTCCAGCCTGTTCCCGCTGTACGACCGCAACCCGCAGACCTTCGTGCCGAATATCTTCGAGGCGAAGCCTTCGGATTATCAGAAGGCCACGCAGCGGGTCTGGCATACGCCGGGCACGGCCAGTTCGATCAGCTTGCCGGTGGTGCCGAACGGCTGAGGGTCGGCCGCCCCACCCTTTCCTTGAGGGTGGGGCATGGCCGGTGTCCGGGGGAAACGGAGAGGCCGCGCGCATCCCTCGCCTATAATGGCCCACCGCCCGGCGCCTTCATCCCATGAACTACCGTCACGCCTATCACGCCGGCAACTTCGCCGATGTCCTCAAGCACACCGTGCTGCTCGCCCTGGTCGAAGCCCTGCAGGCGAAGCCCACGCCGTTCGCCTACGTCGATACGCATGCCGGCAGCGGCTGCTATGCGCTGGACAGCGCCGAGGCGGGCAAGACGGGCGAATACAAGGACGGCATCGCACGCCTGCTGTTCCCCGACCTGCATGCGGGCAACGGCAAGGCGCCGCCGCTGCCGCCGCTGCTGCGGCGTTGGCTCGACGGCATCCTGCGGCTGCCCGGCAACGAGCATGGCCTGAAGCTCTATCCTGGCTCGCCGCTGCAGGTGGCCCATGCCATGCGCGAAAGCGACAGCGCCCAGCTGTGCGAACTGCATCCGGAGGAAGCCACGCGCCTGCGCGAGCTGTTCCACCACGACCATCGCGTGCACGTGCACCAGCGGGACGGCTACGAAGCGCTGAAGGCCCTGCTGCCGCCGAAGGAGAAGCGCGGCCTCGTGCTGATCGACCCGCCCTACGAAGCGCAGGACGCCGAATACCGGGTGATGGAGAAGGCGCTGAAGATGGCCCTGCAGCGCTGGCCCACGGGCGTCTACGCCGTGTGGTATCCGATCAAGCTGCGCAGCCAGGTGCAGCCCTTCCATCGCTGGCTGCAGCACTGCGGCGTGCGCCGGGTGCTGCGCGCCGAGCTGCTGGTGCATCCGGACGACTCGCCGCTGCGCCTCAACGGTTCGGGCATGGTGATCCTCAACGCGCCGTGGAAACTCGATGAGGCACTGCGCGACGCCCTGCGCGCCATGGCGCCCCTCCTGTCGCAGGAACACCCCGCGCACTGGCGGCTCGACTGGCTGGTGGAAGAAAGCGCGGGCTGAACACGCGGGCTGGTTTCCACACGCTATATACCTTCCGCCGCGCGAGCCCGTTAAGCTCGGACCATCGCCCGGGAAAACCTGCCATGAACCAGCACGTCACACGCACCTTCCTGCGCAGCGCCATCGCCACCAGTCTGCTGGCACTGGCGGCCTGCGCGCCCGCGCCGATCTACAAGGCCTCGCCCACCACCGTGGTGACCGCGCCGAACATCGTGGCGCAGTCGCCAGGGCAATTCACCAATGCGGACGTGATCTGGGGAGGCCAGGTGGTGGAGGTGCGCAACCTCTCCGACCACAGCGAAATGGAAATCGTGGCCTACCCGCTCGACAGCTCGCAGCGCCCCAAGCTGGCCAACAACGGCGGCTGGGGACGTTTCATCGCGGTGATGCCGGGCTATGTGGAGTCGTTCGACTATCCCGCCGGTTCACTGATCACCCTGGCCGGCCGCATCACCGGCACGCGCGACGGCAAGGTGGGCGAAGCCGGCTACGTGTTCCCGATGGTCAGCGTGGCCCAGTCGCACCGCTGGACGCCCGACGAGATGAACGCGGGCAAGTCCAACGTGAGCTTTGGCGTGGGTGTGGGCGGCGTCATACGCTGAGTCGGGGATGGCCGGCTAGACTTCCCGCCGGAGCCTGTCTACGTCATCCAAGGGAAGGTACATGTCGGGTCACGCCAATTCACTGAGGGCCATCCTGCTGGCCCTCGGCGCCAATTTCGCCATTTTCCTGAGCAAGCTCGTCGCCGCGCTGATCACCGGCTCGGGCGCCATGCTGGCCGAGGCCGTGCATTCGCTGGCCGATTGCGGCAACCAATGCCTGCTGCTGCTCGGCATGCGACAGGCCGATCGCCCGCCTTCCGACGAATACCCGCTGGGCTGGGGCCGCGCGCTGTATTTCTGGTCGTTCCTTGTCGCCATGCTGCTCTTCAGCGTGGGCGGCATGTTTTCCATCTACGAAGGCATCCACAAGCTCAGCCATCCGGAGCCGCTGAAGTGGCCATGGCTGGCCATCGGCGTGCTCGGCTTCGGCGTGGTGGCCGAGTCGATCTCCATGCACGGCTGCCTGAAGGAAGTGGACAAGGCACGCGAGGGCCGCAGCCTGTGGCGCTGGTTCCACGAAACGCGTTCCAGCGAGCTGCTGGTGATCTTCGGTGAAGACCTGGCCGCCCTGTTCGGCCTTGCCGTGGCCCTGGTCGCCGTGCTCGCCACCATGATCACCGGCAACCTGCTCTACGACGCCGTGGGCACCATCATCATCGGCGCGCTGCTGGTAGTGGTCGCGGTAGCCGTGGCCAGCGAGGTGAAGGATCTCTTAATCGGCCAGGGCGTGGAGCCCAGGCGCCGGGAGGAATTGATCGCCTTCATCAACGCCCGCCCGGAAGTGGACGTGGTGCTGAACGTGATCACCCTGCAGATGGGCCCCGACGTGATGGTGGCGGTGAAGGCGCGCATGTCGCCCGCACCCGACCAGACGGCGCTGGTGCAGGCGATCAACAGCGTGGAGCGCGCCATGAAGGCGCAGTTCCCCGATATCCGCTGGAGCTTCTTCGAGCCGGACATCGCCGACTGATCAACCTCACGGGAAGGATCAGTGGCCCTTGAGCTGCAGCAGGTCCCACTTGTTGCCATACAGGTCCTGGAACACCACCACGGTGCCATAGGCTTCTTCGCGCGGGGTTTCGCAGAAGGTGGCGCCGGCGGCTTCCATGCGGTGGTAATCGCGCCAGAAATCGTCGGTGTGCAGCAGCAGGAACACGCGGCCTCCCGTCTGGTCGCCCACGCGAGCCTGTTGCTCCGACGTGGTCGCCTTGGCGAGCAGCACGCGCGTCTCGGCCGAACCCGGCGGTGCGACCACCACCCAGCGCTTGCCGCCGCCCATGTCGGTGTCTTCGACCAGCGTGAACTCGAGCACGCGGGTGTACCAGTCGATGGCTTCGTCGTAGTCGGCCACGATGAGGGCGATGCTGCCGATGTATTGCTTCACTTGCGCTTTTCCTCAGGGTGCGGCGGCCATTCGCCGAGCTGCGCCTGCAGCTTCTTGGTGAGCTTGGCGCGGACTAGCCCGTAAGCCGTGCGGATGTGTTCCGACAGCTCCTGGGTGGTGAAGCGCTGCGGCTCCACCACCTGGACCCAGCGGGCACGGGCGAGATAGGGGGCCGCGATGATACCCGGCTGGTCGCTGAGTTCGAGGAAGCGCTCGTCCTCGACCTTCAAGGCGATCCGCCCGCCGTCCACCGGCATCACGACGAACATCTTGCCGCCCACGCTGAACACCAGCTCGGCACCCCACTTGATGTCCCTGGTGACGCCAGGCCAGTGCCCGCAAAGCGCTTCGACCTGCTTCGGGGTGATGCCTTTGGACGCAGCTGCCATGGATTTCACTCTCCTTCAACGCCGGCGGGTGCCTGCTGACGCATTCTGCCTGCTGCCGGCACGCCGTCCCCTTGGTCGGCCCGGCATGGATCGGCGCGATGCGACATAGCGCCGCAAAAAAGCCATGGCTGCAAGGCCTTTTGTTCATGTTGCAGTGCACACAATACGGTAAAGTACGGACATGAGCCCCGCCATCGACTACTCAAGCAACCGCCGCGCCCTGGTCCCGGTGCGCAGCAACGAGCGCTTCGCGCGTCCGCGCCTGGTGGAAGTACCCAAGACGCCCAAGGGCGAACGGGTGCAGGCGCATGATGGCCGCGAGCTTTACCTGCGCAGCATCGAGCCCGGCGACGTGCCGGCGCTGAAGCGGCAGTTCGCGCGCCTGTCCCCGGAGGACATCCGCCGCCGCTTCCTGCACTCCATGTCTGAGCTGCCCGATTCCATGGCGCAGCGCCTGACCCATATCGACCCGGCCGTGGAAACCGCCTTCGTGCTGATGGACGAAACGGTCAAGCCGGCGGAAATGCGTGGCGTGGGCCGCATCTTCGTGGACGAGGCGGCCAACAGCGCCGAATTCTCCGTGCTGGTCGAGCGCGACTGGAGCTGCCAGGGCCTGGGCGCCCTGCTCATGCAGCGGCTGGTCGACGATTGCCGCCGCCGCGGCCTGGGCGAGATCTGGGGCTACGTGCTGCTGGAAAACCGCCCCATGCTCCACCTGTGCAAGGAACTGGGCTTCGTGCGCCGCCTGTCGCCGGACGAGCCGGGCACCACGCTGATCTCGCTGCTGCTCTGACGCACATTTTCATCCGAACGCCTTGCCCACCTCCCCGGCCCGTCCGGGGCGGTCGCGTTACACTTGCCCGCTTTCCCGGCGCGGCATGAGGCCTCGCCACCGATCGTTGGGTCCGCATGGCAAAGCCGATTCCCCACCCGTCCCTGCCCACCACGCCCAAGCAGCGCCGCTTCTGGACGTCGCCGCACGGCTCCTCGCGCGCCCTGCTGGTCGCCGAGGCCGCCCGCACGCATCCGGGCCTGCTGGTCGCCGTTACCCGCGACACGCAGCGCGCGAGCGCGCTGGAAGACGAACTGCGCGTGTTCGCCGGCAACCTGCCGGTGCTGCACTTCCCTGACTGGGAAACGCTGCCCTACGACGTGTTCAGCCCCCACCCGGACATTGTCTCGCAGCGCATCGCCACCCTGTATGAGTTGCCCAACGTGCAGCGCGGCGTGCTGGTGGTGCCCATCGCCACCCTGATGCAGCGCATCGCCCCGCGCAGCCACATCACTGGCGCAGGGCTGGTGGTGAAGAAGAAGCAGAAGCTCGACCTCGCCGCCGAGCAGCGCCGGCTGGAAGCCGCCGGCTACCGCAACGTGCCGCAGGTGGGCGAGCCCGGCGATTTCGCCGTGCGCGGCGCGCTGATCGACATCTTCCCGATGGGCGCCGCCGAACCGTACCGCATCGAGCTGTTCGACGACGAAGTGGAATCCATCCGCAGCTTCGATCCGGAAACGCAGCGCTCGCAGCAGCAGGTGGAATACATCGAACTGCTGCCGGCGCGCGAATTCCCGCTCACCGAGAACGCCGCCAAGGATTTCCGCACGCGCCTGCGCGAGCGCTTCCCCATCGACGTGCGGCGCTGCCCGCTCTACCAGGACATGAAGGAAGGCGTGACGCCGGGCGGCATCGAGTATTACCTGCCGCTGTTCTTCGAGCAGACCGCCACGCTGTTCGACTACCTGGCGGACAGCGCCGTGTTCCTGCTCGGCGAAGGCGCGCTGGAATCGGCCGACCAGTTCTGGGCGCAGACCGGCGAGCGCTACGACCAGCGTGCACACGACATCGAACGCCCCGTGCTGCCGCCAGCGGAGCTGTACCTGCCGCCCGAACTGCTGCGTGAACAGCTCAACAAGCGCCTGCGCGTGGAAGTGGTGGAAAGCAGCCACGAGCACGCCCTGCCCAGCGGCACCCAACCGGCGCCGGAGCTGCCGCTCAACCGCAAGGGCGAAGAGCCCGGCACGTCGCTGCGCCACTTCCTGTCGAACTATCCGGGGCGCGTGCTGATCACCGCCGATTCGGCCGGCCGCCGCGAGGCGCTGATCGAACAGCTCGCCAGCGCTGGCCTGAAGCCCGATGCCATAGACGGCTGGCAGGCCTTCCTGGCCGGCAGCGACACGCTGCGGCTCGCCATCACCATCGCCGGCCTGGAACAGGGCTTCGCCCTCACCGAGCCCGCGCTCACCGTGCTCACCGAACGCGAACTGTTCGGCGAGCGCGTGCGTACGGACCGCAAGCGCCGCCGCGGCGCGGCGCGCGATCCGGAAAGCATCATCCGCGACCTCACCGAACTGACCATCGGTGCGCCCATCGTCCACGTCGATCACGGCGTGGGCCGCTACCAGGGCCTGGTGTCGATGGAACTGGGCGGCATGGAAGGCGAGTTCCTCACCATCGAGTACGCCAAAGGCGACAAGCTCTACGTGCCCGTGGCGCAACTCGGCCTGGTCAGCCGCTACACCGGCACCGCACCCGAACTGGCGCCACTGCATTCGCTGGGTGGCGACGCGTGGGAACGCGCGCGCCGCAAGGCCGCCGAGAAAGTCCGCGACGTCGCCGCCGAACTGCTCGCCATCTACGCGCAGCGCGAAGCACGCGGCGGCGAGGCCATGCCGATCGACCGCCAGATGGTGGAGGAATTCGGCGCCACCTTCCCGTTCGAGGAAACGCCCGACCAGGAACAGGCCATCGATTCAGTGCTCAAGGATCTTGCCGCCCCGCGCGCCATGGATCGCGTGATCTGCGGCGACGTGGGCTTCGGCAAGACCGAGGTGGCCCTGCGCGCCGCGTTCGCCGCCGCCACGGCGGGCCGCCAGGTGGCCGTGCTGGTGCCCACCACTCTGCTCGCGCAGCAGCACTACCGCAACTTCGCCGACCGTTTCGCCGACTGGCCGGTGCGCGTGGACGTGCTCTCGCGCTTCAAGTCCACCAAGGAAGTGAACGAGGCGCTCAAGCGCCTGTCCGAGGGACAGATCGACGTGATCGTGGGCACGCACAAGCTGCTCGCGCCGGAGATCAAGTTCAAGAACCTTGGCCTGGTCATCGTCGACGAGGAACAGCGCTTCGGCGTGCGCCAGAAGGAACAGCTGAAGAAACTGCGCGCCGAGGTGGACCTGCTCACCATGACGGCCACACCCATCCCGCGCACGCTGAACATGGCGATGAGCGGCCTGCGCGATCTCTCGCTGATCGCCACGCCGCCCGCGCATCGCATGGCGGTGCGCACCTTCATCGCGCAGTGGGAACCGGCGCTGATCCGCGAAGCCTTCCAGCGCGAATTGCAACGCGGCGGCCAGGTGTATTTCCTGCACAACGAAGTGGACACCATCGAGCGCGCCGCGCGCGAAGTGGAAGAACTCATTCCGGAAGCGCGCATCGGCATCGCCCACGGCCAGATGGCCGAGCGCGACCTGGAACGCGTGATGGCGGATTTCCATCGCCAGCGCTTCAACGTGCTGGTGTGCACCACCATCATCGAAACCGGCATCGACATCCCCACCGCCAACACCATCATCATCAACCGCGCCGACCGCTTCGGCCTCGCCCAGCTGCACCAGCTGCGCGGCCGCGTGGGCCGTTCGCACCATCGCGCATATGCCTACCTGGTGGTGCCCGATCGCAAGGCCATGACAGCCGATGCGGAGAAGCGCCTGGAAGCCATCGCCTCGCTGGAAGAACTGGGCGCCGGCTTCACCCTCGCCACGCACGACCTGGAAATACGCGGCGCTGGCGAGTTGCTGGGCGACGAACAATCCGGGCAGATCCAGGAAATCGGCTTCGGCCTCTACACCGAACTGCTGGAGCGCGCCGTGCGTGCGCTGAAGTCCGGCAAGGTGCCGGACTTCGATCTCAGCAGCGAGCACGAGACGGAAGTCGAACTGCACCTGCCCGCCTTGATCCCTGACGACTACCTGCCAGACGTCCATACGCGCCTGACGCTGTACAAGCGCATCGCCAGCGCGCGCAACGAGGACCACCTGCGCGACCTGCAGGTGGAAATGATCGACCGCTTCGGCCTGCTGCCCGACGCCGCCAAGCAACTCTTCGCCATCGCCCAACTCAAGCTGATGGCCACACCGCTCGGCATCCGCAAGCTCGACTTCGGCGCCAACGGCGGCCGCATCACCTTCCGCGACAAGCCCGAAGTCGATCCGATGGCGATCATCCGCCTGATCCAAAGCCAGCCGCGCGTGTACAAGCTGGATGGGCAGGACAAGCTCAAGGTGAACCTGGAACTGCCCGGCGCAACGGAGCGGATTCGGGCGGCGCAGGAGGTGTTGGTGCAGTTGGGGGCGCGGCGGCCGGGGTGATGGGAGCGTTGTTGGATGGCGCTGGGTCGTTCTGGCCTTGCGGCTTCGTGCTTTAGCCGTCATCCCGGCGCAGGCCGGGATCCAGTGACTTTGCGTTAGGTTGTCGCGCGGCGACGCCCGAAGAAGCAAATCACCCGTGCGCGACAACCGATCATTACCGAAACTGGATCCCGGCCTGCGCCGGGATGACGGTTCTTTTGAAGTGGTGAGGCAAGAATGCCACCTCATGTGCCCCTCACCCCAACCCTCTCCTCGCAGGGGAGAAGGAGCAAAGGGCTCGCTTGGTAGTAAAGCGCGCGCTGACGTCAATCGACATAACCAACGCCCCCCTCCCACAAACTCACCCACCAACCACACCCCATGGTGCATCGTCCGCGGCAACCATCGTCCATGCCGCGCGCCGCCATGATCACCAACCGCTCCATGCCTCCGGGCATCATCATCCCCGAACTCGCCTACCCCGACGTTCTCGAAGCCGCCGCCTGGCTGTGTCGCGCGCTCGGATTCCGCGAGCGCCTGCGCATCGCCGATCATCGCGTGCAGCTCATCTACGAAGGCGCCTCCATCGTGGTCACCGAACTGCCGAACGGCCAGGCTGTCGACCACGCTCACGCGGTCATGGTGCACGTCGCCGATGTCGACCGTCATCACGCGCAAGCCAGCGCGGCCGGCGCGCGTGTGCTCCATCCGCCAACCGATTACCCTTATGGCGAACGACAGTATTCCCTGGAGGACATCGGCGGCCATCGCTGGAAGTTCTCGCAGACCATCGCCGATGCCGATCCCGCGCAATGGGGCGGCACGCTGATGACAGAGTCACCCTGAGCCGGAGCACCCATGACCCTCGACTCACCTCGCCCCGAAGGGCAGCCGATGTTCAATCCCAAGATGCTGATACGGCCGGCGGTCGCCTGGGCGACGGTCGCCCTGTTCCTGGTCTTCGGCTCGGACTGGATGCAGCACCTGAGCCGCCACGAGATCGGCTTGTCATTATTTGCGTGGTTGTTCTTCGTGATCGTGTGGGGTTCGTTCGGCGTGGTGCACGAAGCCGAGGAGCTCGCCAGCCTGCTCGGCGAACCGGTGGGCACGCTGGTACTCACGCTTTCGATCGTGCTGATCGAAGTGGTGCTGATTTCCGCCGTGATGCTGGGCGCGGGCGATACCGCCACGCTGGCTCGCGACACCATGTTCGCCGTGCTCATGATCGTGTTGAACGGCGTGGTGGGGCTTGGACTGTTGATCGGTGGTATCCGTCATCACGAGCAGGCCTACAATCTGCACGGCGCGTCGGCCTTCCTCGCGGTGATCATTCCGCTCGCCACCATCGCGCTGGTGCTGCCCAACTTCACCACGTCGACCAGCGACGGCACGCTGACCTCGGTGCAGGCGATCGCGTTCTCCATCCTCACCATCGGCCTGTACGGCCTGTTCCTGTGGCTGCAGACGGGTCGCCACAAGGGTTACTTTGTCGCGCCACGATCCGATACCGATGCGAACGTGCCGGAGGATCCGCCGCCGCCGCCGCGCCGTCCGCGCAAGGGCGAGATGGCGTTTCATCTGGTCTTGCTGCTCGTCAACATCCTGCCGATCGTGATCCTGTCCAAGAGCCTGGCCAAGGTGCTCGACTACGGCATCGCGGCGACCGGCGCGCCGCATGCGCTGGGCGGCATCATCATCGCCATGCTGGTGTTCACGCCCGAAGGCATCTCGGCGCTGATCGCCATCCGCCGCGACCAGCTCACGCGCGCCATCAACCTGTGCCTGGGCGGCGCCGCTTCCACCGTGGGACTTACCGTGCCGGCCGTGCTGGCCATTGGCTTGTTCACGGGCAAGCCGGTGGTGCTTGGCCTGCCTTCGGCGAGCATCGTGCTGCTTACCTCCACCCTGGTGCTGAGCACGCTGACGTTCTCGGGATGGCGCACCACCATGCTGGAAGGCGCGGTGCACCTGTCGCTGTTCGTGGTGTTCCTGGTGCTGGTGTTCAGCCCCTAGCGACCAGCCGCGCTGGGTGCGCTCCCCATGGAGCGCACCCCGTGGATTCAGGCCGCCCGCGCGCCTGCGCGCACGAGGTAGTACACGGCGAACATGCCGCCGGCGGGATCGGTCCAGCCCTGGGCCACGGCGAGGCCCGCCTTGCCGGCGAGCGCGGCGAAATCCTCGGGCGAGTACTTGCAGCTGTATTCCACCTGCATGGCCTCTTCCGCGGCGAAATTCACCTGCTGCTTGCCGACGCGCACTTTCTGGTCGCGCGTGCTGACCAGGAAGGTTTCGATGCGTCCCGCCATGGCGTTGTAGTGCGCACGATGGCGGAAGCTGGAGAGATCGAAATCGCTGCCGATCTCGCGGTTCAGGCGCACCAGCATGTTGAGCGTGAACTCGGCGGTGACGCCCGCCTTGTCGTTGTAGGCGGCCTCGATGATGGCGGTGTCCTTCTTGAGGTCGGCGCCGATCAGGATGCCGCCGTTGTCGCCCATCTCGTTGCGCATCTTGCGCAACAGGTCGGCGGCATCGCGGGCTTCGAAATTGCCGATGGTGGACCCGGGGAAATAGATCACCGTGCGGCGCGGCGCCCGCGGCGGAATGGGCAGGCGCAGCGGCCGCGTGAAGTCGGCATGCAAAGGCTGCACTGGCACGGCCGGGAAGCGCTCGTTCAATGCCTGCGTGCTGTTGCGCAGCGGCTCGTGGGAAATCTCCACCGGCACGTACGACACCGGTGCGTGCAGATGCTCGAGCAGCATGCGCGTCTTGATGGCGTTGCCGCTGCCGTACTCCACCAGGCGCACGTCTTCGCCCAGCACATCGGCGATGTCGCCAGCGTGGGCGTCCATCAGCGCGATCTCCGCACGCGTCAGGTAATACTCCGGCTGCTCGCAGATGTCCTCGAACAGTTGCGAGCCGCGCTCGTCGTAGAACAGCCACGACGGCAGACGCTTGGGCCGCGCGCGCAGCCCGCGCTGCACGATGCCGAGCAGATCGTCGACAGGCGGGCGGCGGTCGTCGTCGCGGATATCGAAAGCTTGCACACTCATCGGTCCTGCCCCAGGCGGATCCCCATGAACTGCCAGCGCGCATGGGGAGGAAAGAAATTCCGGTAGGTGGCGCGCACGTGCTCGCGTGGCGTCGCGCAGGAACCACCGCGCAACACCCACTGCCCGCACATGAACTTGCCGTTGTATTCACCCAGTGCGCCGGCCAACGGCCGGAACCCGGGATAGCTGACGTAGGGCGATGCGGTCCATTCCCATACGTCGCCGAACATCTGCAGCATGCCCTCGCCGGCCGTCGCGGCCTGCGGATGGAAATGCATCGCGTCGAGCAGGTTGCCCTGTACCGGCAACGCCGCCGCGGCGCTCTCCCATTCCGCCTCGGTGGGCAACCGCGCACCCGCCCAGCGGGCGAAGGCGTCGGCCTCGAAATAGCTGACGTGACTGACGGGCGCATCCGGATCGATCGGCTGCACGCCGGCCAGCGTGAACTCGCTGGCGAGGTCTTCCTGCCAGTAGAACGGTCGCTGCCATTGCTCACGGCGCACGGTGTCCCAGCCTTCCGACAACCACAGCGACGGTTCGTCGTACCCGCCGTCGCGGATGAACTCGGCGAACTCGGCGTTGGTCACCAAGCGGTTGGCCAGCGCATGCGGCTGCAACAGCGCGCGATGGCGCGGCGACTCGTTGTCGAAGGCGAAACCGTCACCGGTGTGCCCCATCTCGACGATGCCTTCGCGCCCGGCGATGAAGGTCATCGGCACCGATGCTTCCGCCGAGGACGCATGCGGTGCGGTATAGGCAGGCAACAGCGGATTGCAGAAGAACGCGTGCTTGATGTCGGTCAGCAGCAGCTCCTGATGCTGCTGCTCGTGTTCGAGGCCGAGCTCGATCACACCCGCCGTCGCCGCATCGACGCCGCGCGACAGCCATTCGCACACGGCCTCGTCCACCTTCTCGCGATAGTCCCGCACCTGCGCAACGCTGGGGCGCGAGAGCAGCCCGCGGCGCGGGCGCGCGTGCATCGGGCCCACGGCCTGATAGTAGGAATTGAACAGGACGTTCCATTCCGGATGCGGCGACCGGTAGCCAGCATCGCGCTCCAGCACGAAGCGCTCGAAGAACCAGGTGGTGTGTGCAAGATGCCATTTCGCCGGGCTGGCGTCCGGCATGGATTGCACCATCATGTCTTCCGGCGTCAGCGAAGCGCACAGGGCCATGCTGCGGGAGCGGATCCTCCGGAATCGCAGCGTCAGCGCCTCGGCTTGCACGGCCGATTGGGCCAACGTCATCGCCGCCTCCGGGGTGCGCCTGTGCGGCCGACGGTGCCGGTCCCTTCGTGATGTCTCATACCGCGAACAGTGCGCCCAAACATGCGCGCACCTTGCCGGACGAGGTGTTCAAAACGTGTGATGCGAAGATGGCGAATGGCTGACAGCGGTCAGCTTGCCTTCTGTTGCGGCGCATCGTGGAACGCGCGAAAAACAAAGCCCGGCACGAGGCCGGGCTTTGTCGCATCTGCACCAACTACCGCGGGCTTAGTGACCGTAATAACGGTAACCGCCGCGATAGTAGTAGCCGCCGCGGTGGTAGTAGCCCGGGTGGCCGCCCACCACGACCGTGGCCGCCGGATACACCACCGGGGCCGGCGCGTAGACGACCGGGGCCGGGGCGTAATACACCGGCGGCGGAGGCGGTGCGTACACCACCGGGGCCGGCGCGGCGTAATAACCGCCGTAAACCGGCAGACCCACGCCGATATTCAAGCTGACGTGGCCTGCGAAGGCCGGTGCGACGGCTGCGCAGCCGATCAGCAGGGCAGACGCCAGGGCAACGCGCTTGACGATGGAGGTCTTGGTCTTGTTCATGAGGTTGTCTCCCAAGGGAGGCTTGATTCCGATAGAGAAATGGCACCTTGCTCTCTATCGCTCTTTGCCGGGGTCCATGCTCGGACTTTCGCGCTGAATCCGGACTGAGTAGAAAGCGTGAAGATGCTTAACGCCTGCCCTGGTTCCTGACGTGGTTCACACTGCCACCCCAAGGGGAATCCCCGCTCGCTTCCTGCGGGTGCAGGCGCAGCAGCCAGCAGCCGTGGATGTCCGCCCGGCGGGTGAAATCGAAGGGGATGCTGGGGGCGCTCCAGTCCTCGATCACGAACCGCTCCGCCAGTGCCTCATGGTTCAGCTTGAAGCGCCGGAAGTTGTTCGAGAAGACGATGACGCCATCGCGGTTGAGACGGTCCGCGCAGGCCAGCAGCAGCGGGACATGGTCGCGCTGGACGTCGAAATCCTCCGCCCGCTTGGAGTTGGAGAAGGTCGGCGGGTCGACGTAGATCAGCCCGTAACGCTCCCGCTCCTGGCGCAGGAAAGCCATGGCGTCGGCCTGCATCAGACGGTGCTTGCCGCCGGTGAATCCGTTGAGGGCGAGATTGCGGGAGGCCCAGTCCAGATACGTGGCCGACAGGTCCACGCTGGTGGTGTCGCGCGCCCCGCCCGCCGCGGCGTAGACGCTGGCCGTGGCGGTATAGGCGAACAGGTTGAGGAAGCGGCGCCCGGAAGCCAGCTCGCGCACCTTGGCGCGCACCAGGCGGTGGTCGATGAACAGGCCCGTATCCAGGTAATCGGTCAGGTTGACCAGGAAACGCAGGCCGCCCTCGGCGACCTCCACGAACTCGCCGCGCTGGTCGAACTGGCCGTACTTGGAGCCGCCCTTGCCGCGCTCGCGCGTCTTCAGCGCGATGCGCTCGCGCGGCACGCCCAGCACTTCGCCGGCCACGCGCACGATCTCGCGCAGGCGCTGGCGGGCCGTTTCCACCGGAATCTCGGCCGGCGCGCGGTACTCCTGGACGTGCAGCCAAGCCTCGTCGTTCTCGCCGGCATAGACGTCGACCGCCGCCGCGTACTCCGGCAGGTCCTGGTCGTAGGCGCGCCAGCAATGGATGCCTTCGCGCTGCAGGCGCTTGCGCAGATGGCGCAGGTTCTTCTCCAGGCGATTGCGCAGCATCTGCGCGCCTTCGGAGAGCGGTTTCACTTCGCGAGGCGTCTCGCTGCGCGCGTGAAGCTCGAAGATCAGCAGCACGGTTTCCAGCGCGCCGTTATAGAGGGCGTACTTCTTCTCCGCACGCAGCGGAATCGCGTGGCCCAGTTCGGCATCGCCCGCCAGCACGGCGGCGCGCCAGCCGGCGAAGCGTTCGCGCAGGGTCTCGCCAATGGCGCGATACAGCCTGGGCATCTCGCCGCGGTCGCCCAGGCGCTCGCCATACGGAGGATTGGTGATGACCAGGCCGCGGACATAGCCCGGCGGCGGCGACACGTGGGTGGCGTCATGCTTGTCCAGCGTGAGGAAGCCGGCCACGCCGGCCTCCTGCGCGTTGCGCTTGGCGGTCTGCACCATGCGCGGATCGGCATCGCTGCCGAAGAAGCAGGCCCGCAGTGCGCGTAGGCCGATGTCGGCGCGCTGGCGCGCCTCTTCCAGCAGGCCGCGCCACAGCGCGATGTCGTGCTGCGCCCAGCCGAGAAAGCCGTAGTACTCGCGGTGCAGGCCGGGGGCGACGTCCGCCGCCATCCACGCGCCTTCGATCAGCAGCGTGCCCGAGCCGCACATGGGATCGAGCAGCGCGCCGCCTTCGGCGTAGATCTCCGGCCAGCGCGCGCGCAGCAGCATGGCGGCGGCCAGGTTCTCCTTCAGCGGCGCCTCGCCCTGCAGCTCGCGCCAGCCGCGGCGGTGCAGCGGCGCGCCGGCGAGGTCGATGGACAGCGTGGCACGGTCGCGGCGCAGGCGCAGGTTGATGCGCACGTCCGGCTCGTCCGTATCCACGTCCGGGCGCGAGCCGTCGCGCTGGCGGAACTGGTCGACCATGGCGTCCTTCACGCGCTGGGCGATGAACTGGCTGTGGGTCAGCTTGCTCTGCGCCGAGTTGGCATCCACCGCCAGCGTGGCGTGCGGCCCCAGGTGCTTCGACCAGTCGATGGATTGCACGCCGCCGTAAAGCGCATCGTCGGTCGCGGCATCAAACTCGGCCAGCGGCAGCAGCACGCGGCTGGCCAGGCGTGACCACAGGCAGGCGCGGTAGGCGGTTTCCAGCGTGCCGGAGAAATGCACGCCGGCCAGCGCCTCGCGCACGTCGTCGGCGCCCAGCAGCACCAGCTCGTCGCGCAGCAGGTATTCCAGCCCCTTCGGGCAGGTCGCGAAGAACGCGCTCATGCCGCCAGCCCGGCGAGGAACAGGCCGAACTGTTCGACGATGCGGTCGACGCTGTCGCTCAGGCGGTGATCATCGTCCACCACCATCAGCGGCAGGCGACGGCGACCGGCGAAGTCGATGATGCCTTCGGGCATGCACACGTCATCGCGCCAGCCGTGGTACAGCAGGGTCGGCACGCCCTCGGCCAGGTTGAAGGCCTGTCGGTAACCGGGAATCTCGCTGGGCGTGGCCAGCAGGAACAGCCCCGCCACAGGACGCTGCAGCGAAGCCAGCCCCGACACGAACGCGCCCATGCTGGAGCCGACCAGCACCGGCGGGACATCCACGCTGTCGATGGCGGAGAGCAGCCGCTGGATGCGCGGGTCGATCGCGCCGGCGAAGCCCAGCTGGTCATCGGTGCGGTAGTCCGGGCGCTGGGTTTTCCAGCCCAGCGACTCGGCGAAGGTGGCCAGGATGCTGACCTTGGTAGCGTCTGGACCGGAGTCCGAGCCATGCGAAAGAATGATCTGGCCGCGCATCGCGGTCTCCGAAACAACGTCTGTATGGCCGCGCATCGTAACAGGCGACGTCCCGAGGCATCGGCGGATAGACTGCCCAGCATGTCCCTCAACATCTTCGACCAGCCCCTGCCCTACGTTTCCCTGCTGCCCGAGCGCCCCGCCAGCGCGGTGGAGATGGTGGTGATCCACTGCACCGAGCTGCCCGACCTGGCCACCGCGCGCGAGTACGGCGAGCGGGTGCTTTATGACAGCGGCGCGGGCGCCAGCGGGCATTTCTATATCGACCGCGACGGCAGCATCCACCAGTACGTGCCCGGCAACCGGGTGGCCAACCACGTGCGTGGTCACAATCCCCACACCATCGGCATCGAGCTGGTGAACCTGGGTCGCTACCCCGACTGGTGGGATTCCCGCCGCCAGACCATGACCGAGCCCTATACCCCGGCCCAGATCGCCGCCCTGCACGCCTTGCTGGCCCAGCTGAAGCGGGATTACCCCCGCCTGCAGCTGATCGCCGGCCATGAGGACCTGGACACCGCGCGGCTGCCCGCCACCGATGACGCCACGCTGGACGTGCCGCGCAAGCTCGATCCGGGCCCGCTGTTCCCCTGGGCCGAGGTGCTGGAGGAAAGCGGGCTGGAACGGATGCTGCCGCCCAGGCACTGAAGCCCAGGCGGGCCGCCAGCTATAATCGCCGGCTCTTACCTGCGCCGAGCTTTTTTCCATGACGGAAACCAACGTCCGCGAACTCGTCGACCTGCTCGAGCTCGAGCGCCTCGAGGACAATCTTTTCCGCGGCCAGAGCCGGGACATCGGCACGCATTTCGTGTTCGGCGGACAGGTGCTGGGGCAGGCGCTGTCGGCCGCCCAGCGCACGGTGGACCCGGAACGCCAGGCCCACTCGCTGCACGCCTACTTCCTGCGCGCGGGCGACATCAACGCGCCCATCGTCTACAGCGTGGAGCGCACGCGCGACGGCGGCACGTTCTCCTCGCGCCGCGTGGTGGCGATCCAACACGGCCAGCCGATCCTCAACGGCTCCATTTCGTTCCAGGTGCCGGAAACCGGCTTCGAGCATCAGTCCTCGATGCCCGAGGTGCCCATGCCCGAGGACATCGCACCGATGCAGCCCATGGCGCCGGAACAGCTGGCGAAACTGCCGGAGAAACTCCAGCGCTGGCTGGGCGTGGACGCGCCCTTCGAATTCCGCCATGTGTGGCCGCAGGACAAGCTGCACCCGGTGAAGCGCCCGCCGATCCAGCACATTTGGTTCCGCCTCACCGCACCGGTGGGCGATTCGCCGGAGCTGCATCGCTCGCTGCTGGCCTACGCCTCCGACTTCAACCTGATCGGCACGGCCACCCTGCCGCACGGCATCTCGTACTACACGCACAACGTGCAGATGGCGAGCCTGGACCACGCGCTGTGGTTCCACCGTCCGTTCCGCACCGACGAATGGCTGCTGTATTCCTTCGACAGCCCCACCGCGCAGGGTGCGCGCGGCCTGGCGCGCGGCCAGATCTTCACCCGCGACGGCCGCCTGGTGGCTTCGACCGCCCAGGAAGGCCTGATCCGCCTGCGCGGCTGAGCCGCCCGGCCAGCGTAGTAACATGACGGTCGGCCGCCCCCACGGCCCGCCGGCCGTCCCATTCGCCCGGCGTGAACCCAAGGTTTCTCCATGCGTCAGCTCTACACCTCGCCCCGCCAGGAAAACATCGACCGCGTCGCCGCGCTGCTGGCCGAGCAGGGCATCGAGTGCACCATCGAGAACCGCTCCAACTACCGGCGCCCCAGCTACCAGCGCTTCAGCTACTCGCAGCGCAACGAGAACCGGAACAACTGGGCCCAGGTCTGGGTGACCCGCGCGGACGACTACACGCGCGCCCGCGCCCTGCTCAAGGAGCTGGGCATCGAGCCGGTGGTCCGCCATGGCGAGGAACTGGCCATGGCCCGCAACCCCACGCCGGAAATGAGGCGCCAGAGCGTCGCCACCCGGATGCGCCGCATCGTCATGCTGGCCGTGGCGGGGGCCTTCGTAATCCTGATGCTGCGGTATATGGGCGTCATCTAAGAGCGAAAACCTCGCGCAAGCGCTTATACCCCTCACCGTCATTCCGGCAAAAGCGGGAGGCGCTCTTCAACAGCCGCTAGGCTGGTCATCCAGTGCCTTTTAGCCCTCTCGCAGAACGTAAAGTCGCTGGATTCCGGCTTTCGCCGGAATGACGGTGAGGGAATTCGGCGCTTATACGAGATTTTGAACAGGCGCCAAGCCCGGCGGGCAACCGCCAGGAGCGCTTATCACATTTCAGCTAGTGACACAGTGAGCCAAACCGGACATAGAATCAGGCCATGCGCTCTGATCGTGTCCGCCTCTTCCAGACCCTGCCGCACGCCTGCGGCTATTTTGCCGAGCGCACGGCACAGAACCTCGTGATCGATCCGGCCGCGCCGCAGTTGGACCAGCTGTACGGCCCGGCGCTGGAGCGCGGCTTCCGACGCGCGGGCGGGCACCTCTACTACCCCTATTGCACCAACTGCCGGGCGTGCACGCCGTGCCGCATCGATGTGGAGCGCTTCACGCCGGACCGCAGCCAGCGCCGCTGCCTGAAACGCAACGAAGACCTGCGCGTCATCGAGTCGATGGCCGGCTACAACACGGAGCGCCACGCGCTCTATGAGCGCTACCTGCGCCAACGCCACCCCGGCGGCGGCATGGACGAGGCCGACGCCAGCGACTTCCGCCGCTTCCTGACCGCGCCGTGGAGCCCCACGATGTTCCTGGAGTTCCGCCAGGGCTCGCGCCTGCTCGGCGTCGCGGTCACCGACGTGTGCCAGCAGGGTCTTTCGGCCGTCTACACCTTCTACGACCCCGACGAAACGGCGCGCAGCCTGGGCACCTTCGCCATCCTGCAGCAGGTCGCGCTCGCCAAGCGCCGCGGACTGCCGTGGATCTACCTGGGCTTCTGGATCGCGGGACACCCGAAAATGGATTACAAGCGCAAGTTCCGCCCGCTGCAGATACGCACCAGCGAAGGCTGGGCGGAGATGGCGGATCCCTGAGGCACGCAGGGCCGCACGCGCCCCTGTCGACACCACATAGCAAAGAGCCGGCGTATCGCCGGCTCTCGATCGATCAATCCTGCAGCGCCTGTTCCCTGGGCACGACGGGATACGGATACAGCTTCACCAGCGGCACGGAGATGCCGTCATCGCCTACCACGCGGCAATGCTCGCGATTGAGCTGGCGCGGTTCGTCGACGCCGCAGCTGTGCGCGATGATGCCGACCTCGTGCATCACATTGGTGGCGTAATTGGCCACGCGCTCGCTCTTGTCCGCCACCACCAGGCCACGCTGCAGCTTGGGATTCTGCGTGGTGATGCCGGTGGGGCACGTATTGCGGTTGCATTGCAGCGACTGGATGCAGCCCAGCGCCAGCATGAAGCCGCGTGCGGAGTTGACGAAGTCCGCGCCCATCGACAGCGCCCACGCCACGTCATAAGCGGTGATGCACTTGCCCGAGCAGATCACCTTGATGCGGTCGCGCAGGCCCTTCACCACCAGCAGGTCCACCAGCGCGGGCAAGGCCTCGTGCAGCGGCAGGCCCACGCCTTCCATCAGCGTTTGTGGTGCGGCGCCGGTGCCGCCTTCCGAACCGTCGACGATGATGAAGTCCGGCGCGCTTTCGATGCCGCGCTTTTTCACTTCCTCGCACAGGTCGACGATCCAGTCGACGCCGCCGAACACCGCCTTGAAACCCACCGGCTTGCCGGTGAGTTCGCGGATGTGATGGATGGCGTCCATCAGCTCCTGCACGTTGCCGATATCCAGGTGGCGGTTGGGGCTCTGCGAATCCTCGCCCACGGGAATGCCGCGGATCTCGGCAATTTCCGGCGTCACCTTCGCCGCCGGCAGCAGACCGCCCATGCCGGGCTTGGCGCCCTGCCCCAGCTTGATGCTGACCATCTTCACCTGCGGATGCGCGCAGATCGCCAACAGCTTGTTGTCGTCGAGCTTGCCGTCGGGCGTGCGCACGCCGTACTTGGCGGTGCCGATCTCGAAGATGATGTCGCAGCCGCCTTCCAGGTGATACGGCGCCAGGCCGCCTTCACCCGTATCCATCCAGATGCCGGCCTTCTTGGCGCCGTGCGACAGGGCGCGCACCGCCGGTGCCGACAGCGCGCCGAAACTCATCGCCGAGATATTGAAGAACGCCGCGTGCTGGTACGGTTCGCGCGAGTACGGCCCCAGCGTGACCGGCAACGGCTTGACGTGCCGGTCGCCCAGCGCGGGAAACGGCGCGTTGACAAAGAACGGCACGCCCTCGCCGCGCAGGTCGCGCGTGGAACCAAAGGAATTGGTGTTATCCACGTTCTTGGCCGCGCGATACACCCACGTGCGCTGCGCGCGATTGAACGGCAGCTCCTCGCGGTCACTGGAATACAGGTACTGGCGGAAGAATTCGCCCAGGTGCAGGAACCAGTAGCGGAAGTGGCCGATGACCGGGAAGTTGCGCAGCACCGAGTTGCTGGTCTGGTTGCGGTCCACCAGCCAGACCACGCCGATGACCACCACCAGCAGCGCCAGTAGCAGCAAAAACAGGGCGGCGAACGTCTCGACGACAACGACCAGCCAATGCGCGAATCCCGACGGTTCCATCCTTACCTCCAGTGGTGATCTGTTGCGACAGGCGCGTTCAATCCGTTCGCCAGCGGCGATGCGCCGGATTCGTGCCATCCTCGCGCCAACGGGGCGAGGAAGCCAACCTCAAAGTTCGATGCGCAAGGCCTTCGCCGCGCGGATGGCCTTGGCCTTGGCCGCTTCCACGCTTTCATCGCGCGCCAGGGTGACGGCCATGCGGCGGCGGCCTTTCACGGTCGGTTTGCCGAAGATGCGCAGCTGCGTGTCCGATTCCTTCAGAGCATCGGCCACGCCGTGGTAGCGCGGCGCCGCGCCCTCGCCTTCCACCAGCACCGCGCACGACGCGGACGGACCCAGCTGGCGAATCGCCGGAATCGGCAGGCCAAGGATGGCGCGCGCATGCAGCGCGAACTCCGAAAGGTCTTGCGACACCAGGGTCACTAGGCCCGTATCGTGCGGACGCGGGCTCACTTCCGAGAAGATCACGCTGTCGCCCTTGACGAAGAACTCCACGCCAAACACGCCCCAGCCGCCCAGTGCGCCGGTGATGGCCTCCGCCTGTCGCTGCGCCTCTGCCAGGGCGACCGGGCTCATGGGCTGCGGCTGCCAGGATTCGCGATAGTCGCCGTCTTCCTGGCGATGGCCGATGGGCGCGCAGAAGCTGACGCCCTCCTTGTGGCGCACGGTAAGCAGGGTAATCTCGTAGTCGAAGTCGACAAAGCCTTCGACGATCACGCGCCCCTTGCCCGCGCGCCCGCCGGATTGCGCGTAGTCCCAGGCGTGCTGCAGTTCACCCTCCTCGCGCACCACGCTCTGTCCCTTGCCGGAGGAACTCATCACCGGCTTGATGACGAACGGCAGGCCGATGGACGCCACGGCATCGCGGTAGTCTGCCTCGGTGTCGCAGAAGCGGTAGCGCGAGGTGGGCAGTTTCAGTTCTTCCGCGGCGAGGCGTCGGATGCCCTCGCGGTCCATGGTGAGCCATGCCGCGCGCGCGGTGGGAATGACGCGCAGGCCTGCCTGCTCCAGCTCGACCAGCGTCGGCGTGTGGATGGCCTCGATCTCCGGCACCACGAGATCCGGTTTTTCCTGTTCGATGACGGCGCGCAGCGTGGCTCCGTCCAGCATGTCGATGACGTGGCTGCGATGCGCCACCTGCATGGCCGGCGCATCGGCGTAGCGATCAACCGCGATCACCTCCACCGCATAGCGCTGCAGCTCGATCGCCACTTCCTTGCCCAGCTCCCCCGAACCCAGCAGCAGCACGCGCAGCGCATGATCGGAATAAGGCGTGCCAAACGGCTTCATCGGTGTCTCCCCGGAGGTGGCAAAGCGCCATTGTAAGCGGCCATCGGTACAGCGCGTCATGCCGTCATCACGCAGATTCCATTGACGAACCACGTGGACCGGCGTTGACTGCAGGTGTCACCGTCCCCACGGAGCGACCCCCATGCGCAAGTGGCCCGCCGTGCTGGCGATGGCTCTCGCGTTGAGCCCCTCTCCCGCTGTGTTTGCGCGGGCGCAGGAGGGCGCGCCTGCGGTGCAAACCACGTGGATGACCGTGCTGCTGGGCGGCCGCCGGATCGGCCACCTGCGCATCGACAGGGCCCGCGACGGCAACGTGGTGACGACCACGCAAGACCTGCAGATCGTGCTGGAACGCAGCGGCAGGATCACACCCATGGCGGTGCTGACCCGCAGCGTGGAAACCCTGGACGGCCAGCCGCTCGGCTTCTACGCGAAAAGCACACTGTCGGCCGCCGACAGCATCATCGACGGGCGGCGCCAGCCCGACGGCAACTACAGCGTGACCGCCACCGTGGCCGGGCTCCGTAGCGAGCACACCTTGTCATGGCCCACCGGCGCCCTGCTCAGCGACGGCCAGCGGCAAGCCATGGCGAACGCCGCCCGCCACGCCGGGCACTATCGGCTGAATCTGTTCGACCCCGCCAGCCAGGATGTGGCCGCCGTGGACATCGAAGTGCTCGGCGACGAACGCGTGGCGCTACCCGACGGGCCGGAACAGCTCAACCACCAGCGCGAGGAACTGCAAACCGCCCGCGGCGTGCAGCGCATGGATCTGTGGGTCGATGCGCAGGGCGAAACCCGCAAGGGCACGCTGCAGATGCTGGGCCACGAACTGGACATGCTGGCCTGCAGCCAAGCCTGTGCCATGGCGCCGGTGCAGGACATCGACATGCTGCGCGCGGCGATGATCGACTCGCCGGAGGCGGTGTCCCGCTCGATGCGCAACGGCGCCCTGCGCTATGTCATCCACGCCAGCGACGACAGCGCCCGGCCCGTCGTCGCCACCGACGAGCAGCGGGTGTACGCGCTCGGGCATGGCGACTGGCTGGTCGAGGTGGGTCCGGCGCTCGCGGGCGGCCAACCGGCGCCGACCGCGCAGGACATGGAGGCCAACCCCTGGCTGCAGTCCAACGCGCCCGAACTGCGCGCGCTGGCAGCCAGGGCGGCAGGCACCGGCGACGACCTGCGGAAGATGGAGCGGCTGCGCCTGTTCACCAGCGGCTACCTCAATGGACATCGCGGCAACGAAGGCTACGCATCCGCGCTCGAAGTGCTGCACACCCGCCAAGGCGACTGCAAGGGATACGCCGTGCTGCTGGCAGCGCTGGCGCGCGCGCAGGGGATTCCGGCGCGGGTGGTCACCGGCATGGTCTATGTCGACAGCTATGCCGGCAGTTCCCGCGTGTTCGTGCCGCATGCCTGGGTCGAGGCCTGGGTGGATGGCCGTTGGCAAAGCTTCGACGCCGCGCTCGGCCACTTCGACAGCGCGCATATCGCGCTGGATACCGGCGACGGCGACCCCTGGCACTTCGCCAACCTGTCCAACCTCTTCGGCCAGATGCGCATCGCCCAGGTCGCGCCGGCGCAGGAACTGGCCCCTTCCGTGCTGCGTGGCGCCGTGGCTGCCCGGGATTGGTGACCCCTTGAAGTTAGATATCAAATTGATATCTAATCTTTGCACCCAGGGAGGACCCACCATGAACGAACAGCAAGGCTTTTCGGCCGCCGGCATTCCGACCGCCGCACTCGTCATCTTTCTCGCCCTGCTTGGCCTGGCCTGCGAGGGCTACGCCCTGCTCACCCAACACCCCTCGCTGGTGGCGCTGGGCGTCGCCATTCACGTGCTCACCGCGTTCATGGCCAAGGGCTTCTTCCAGGTGGCGCCCAACGAAGGCCAAGTGCTGCAGCTGTTCGGCAAGTACCACGGCACCGTGCGCGAGGAAGGCCTACGCTGGACCAACCCGTTCTGCACCCGCCGCCGCGTGTCGCTGCGCGTGCGCAACTTCGAAAGCGGCAAGCTCAAGGTCAACGACAGCGACGGCAACCCCATCGAGATCGCCGCCGTGGTGGTCTGGCAGGTCATCGACACCGCCGAAGCCGTGTTCTGCGTGGACGACTACGAAAACTTCGTCACCATCCAGAGCGAATCGGCGCTGCGCCAGATGGCGCAGAACTACCCCTACGACGCGCACGACGATGGCAAGCCCGCCCTGCGCAGCCACGGTGAAGTAATCAACAACCACCTGCGCGACGAAATCCAGGCGCGACTGGACAAGGCCGGCGTACGCGTGGTCGAGGCGCGCATCAGCCATCTCGCCTACGCGCAGGAAATTGCCCAGGCCATGCTGCAGCGCCAGCAGGCCAACGCCATCGTCGCCGCCCGCGAGCGCATCGTCGAAGGCGCGGTGGGCATGGTCGCCATGGCGCTCGACCGGCTCAAGTCGCAAGGCGTCGTGGAACTGGACGAGGAACGCCGGGCCGCCATGGTCAGCAACCTGCTGGTGGTGCTGTGCGGCGATCGCGCCACGCAACCGGTGGTGAATACCGGCACGCTCTATGGCGGCTGAAAAAAAGGCGTATCCCTTACGCATCAGCGCTGCGGTACTTGAAGCCATGCAGCGCTGGGCCGACGACGATCTGCGCAGCGTGAACGCGCAGATCGAATTCGTCCTGCGCGAGGCGCTGCGCAAGCAAGGGCGTCTGAAACGCGGCACGTCCGAACCCGTGCAGGACGACGAGCCGGATTAAGCGTGTGTCGCGCGCCGAGCATTCATGCCGATTCGACACGACCTGCACGACACCGGCGCTAGCGTGATTTCTCCGCGACTCGTCCGCTCCGGAGAACCACCATGGACAAGAACCCCGAGTATCAGCCGCTCCCCGAAGGTCCCGTCCTCTGCGATACCTGCCAGCGCGCAGGCGAGAGAGTCGAGATGGAAGCCCACAAGACGCTGCCGGCCGAGGCGCGCAAATGGGCCGAGGAACGGAACACGGAACTGCGCAGCTATCGCTGCCCCGAATGCGAATCCGTCCAGGTGTTCCGCGTGGACTGAACAAAGGCGCAAGATCCGGATGGTTGCCGTTCTGGACTCGCGGGAAGCTGGGCCATCGAACCCACGGAGCTTCCGCCATGCACTTCCGTATCTCCGGCCTTCCCGCCGAACCGTTTGCCGAACTGTTCACATTGTCCGACCAGGCGCTTGCCGAACGGCGCGCCGTGCGCGTGACCGCCGACGATGCCCACGGCTATCCCTGCCGCATCAGCCTGACCGATGCCGAGCTGGGGCAATCGCTGATCCTGCTCAACTACGAACACCAGCCGGCGGATTCGCCGTTCCGCTCCACCCACGCCATCTACATCCGCGAGGGCGAAGAGCAATACGACCGCATCGACGAAGTGCCCGACCAGTTGCGTCGTCGCCTGCTGTCCGTGCGCGGCTTCGACGAACGAGGCATGTTGCGCGACGCGGACGTGGTCCAGGGTACGGCGCTGGAACCGCTGATCGACCGCCTGTTCGCGGACGACAGCGTCGCTTATCTGCATATCCACATGGCGCGGCCGGGCTGCTATGCAGCGCGGGTGGATCGGGCCTGAGTCCCCTCAGGATCCGTCGTGGCTGGCGCGCCCCGCCAGCCCGATGCCCAGCGCGATCCAGCCGACGATGAAGGTGACGCCGCCCACCGGCGTGATCGCGCCGAACCAGCGCGGCGCGCCAAGGGCCAGCGCATAAAGGCTGCCTGAAAAAACCACGATGCCGATGACGTAGGCGATCACGGCAACGCTCGCGGCACGTCCCTTGGTCTCCACCACGGTCAAGGCAAGCGCAAGCGCATGCCAGAAGTGGTAACTCACGGCCGTGTGCCAGAGTTCGATACCGCGTGCATCGAGCACGCCGCGCAGGGCGTGCGCTCCGAAAGCGCCGAACGCGACCGCGCTGGCGCCGGTCAGGCCGACCAGCAGGCCGGTGGCGAAGGCAGGTTGTCGCATGGGCGTGGGTCCTCGTGTGGCAGGGCTCCGACCGGGCAGCCAGTGTCGTATGCTGATGCGATGATTCCCATCGATTCTCGCATGAAGCTTTGTCGCAGCCGCCGCTGGCTGATGCTCTTGATGCTGACGCTGGGCGTGCTGCTGCTCGCCGGTTGCCATCGCGACGATGGCATCGAGTGGAGGCTCACCAATGTGTCCGACCACATGCCCGACCTGGATTTCCAGCTGGTCGACGACCACGGCAAGCGCGTCGGCGCGCAGGACTATCGCGGCAAGGTCGTGCTGCTGTATTTCGGCTACACGCACTGCCCGGACGTCTGCCCGCTGACCCTGGCCCAGCTCCACGTGGTGATGCAGCGGCTGGGGCCGCTGGCCGACGGCGCACGCATCCTGTTCGTCAGCGTGGACCCGGCGCGCGACACGCCCGAGGTCATGCATGCCTACGTCAATGCCTTCGATCCGCGCGCGGTGGGACTGTCGGGCCCGGCGCGCGACATCGAGGCGCTGAGCAAGCGCTACCGTTCCGCCTTCACCCGCGAGCCCGATCGCGCCGACGGGCAATACGAGGTCAGCCACAGCTCGGCCATCTACGTGTTCGACGGCAAGGGCAAGGCGCGCCTGCTCGCCACGCCGAGCAACTCGCAGGACGACATGGTCCACGACCTGCACCTGCTGCTGAGCCTGGGAAGCCCATCATGAACTTTCGCGTTACCCGCACCCTGCCCCTGCTTGCCGCCGGCCTGCTGGCCGCCTTCGCCGCGCACGCGACGGAAGCCGAACACATCCGCGCAAGCCAGGCCTGGATACGCGTGCTGCCGGGCGATCTTCCGGCCGGCGCCTACGTCACGCTGGAAAACACCGGCGACCAGCCCGCCCTTTTGCGTGGCGCGCGCAGCGCGCGTTACGGCAGCGCCATGCTGCACAAGAGCAGCGCGGAAGGCGGCGTCAGCCGCATGGCGATGGTCGACGAACTGCCAGTGCCTGCGCATGGCAAGGCGGAACTGTCACCGGGCGGCTACCACCTGATGCTGATGCAGGCCACGGCGCCGGTGAATGTCGGCGACAAGGTCAAGGTCACGCTTACTTTCAGCGATGGCAGCACGCTGGACGCCGATTTTGTCGCGCGTCCCGCCAACGCCACCAGCGCGAGCGACTGACGCCGACGTTTTACTCGTTCACTGCTGCACGGTCGCCGGGGAGCGACGCGCCGGCCACGGCTTGCGGCGGATGCGTCCGCTGCGCGAGAGGCGCAGCCATTGGCGCATGGCCAGCAGTCCGCCGGCGGATTCGATCAGCGCCGCCGGCACCCACATGATCACGCCGCCCACCAGCTGCGCCGTCAGCACGTTGAAGGTGAACGCGCGGCCGCAGATTTCGAAGATGGGATACAGGTCCTGCTTGGAGAACGTCACGATGGCGCCGGCCAGGATCTGCGGCGTCATGGTGATGCCCGGCGACAGCACGCGCAGGCCAGGCGTCATGCGGCCCGGCGGACGCGGGCGATGGTCGAGCACCAGCCACCAGTAGGTGAACCCGCTCGCCAGCATCGACCAGTTCATGAAGCGGTAGACACGCCAGTCCAGCATCGCCAGCGTCTGCATGGACGGCACCAGCCACATCAGGATGAAGGCCACGAACACCACCGTGGCCACCGCCGGGTTGCACCACACCGCGCTCGCCGCTCGCCACGGCCACGAACGCCGCACCGGCCGCAACAGGCGCAGGCGCCAGCGGAACGGCAGCCCCTTGTGCAGCACCGTGCCCGGATACGAAGCGATGATCAGCAGCGGCGCCAGATGGTGCAGCACGATCTGCTGGATGCGATGCATGAAGAACTCATGCTCGAAGAAATAATCCAGGTACGTGTGCAGGGACACGTAGATCATCGCCATGCCGACCCAGAACGACAGGCGTCGGCCCGCGCTCACGTGCAGGCGACGGCAGCCGCGGACATAGAGCACGCCGAAGGCGACGAAGGACAGCAGGAAAACCCAGGAGAACTCCCAGGGCACGATCCACTTGAGCACGCTTGCCATCATCGAACAGACCTGCCCCCGGTCAGCGGCGAACGCCCATCATACGCCGCGCGGACGTGCCCAAGGCACGTGCCTGCGACACATCACCGCCCGCGCAAAAACTCACGCACGCCGCCGGCGATTGCGCCGCGAACGACGCCATCCATAGAGCAGGCCCACCAGGGTGACCAGGGCCGGCACCAGCACGATGTTGATGAACTTCAGGCGCAGGCCCAGCGCGTCGATGTCGGCGTTGAACTGGTGCTGCACATCGCGCAGCTCCTTGTTGACCTCCAGCTGGCGCTGCAGGAACTGCTCGATTTCCGCGCGCTGTTCCGGCGTGGTGGAATCGCCCCGCCCGCTGGCCTTGGCCGGCTGCAGTTCGCTCAGGCGCGTGCGCGTCACGGTCAGCTCGCGCTGCAGCTCCTGCATCTTGGCCAGGAACTTCTGGTCGGCCGCGCCGCGCAAGGCCAGCACGCGCGTGAACGGCCTCTGCGAACTCACGCGGCCATGGATCGACAATAGCGCGGACGAGCCGCTCAGGTTGTCCGCGATATTGGTGACCAGATCGCCGTTGTTGGCGATCGCGCTCAGCTGCGGCTGGCCCAGCAGGCTCTGCGCGTAGGACACCCACAGGCGGTCGCTCAGCAGATCGGTGTCCGCAACCAGGATCACCTCGGCATTGCCGTCCGCGCTCGCCCGATATCCCTTGTCACCCGCATGCTCGGGGAAGGCGCTGGCGAAGGGCCCGCGCACACGCGCGGCAATGACGTAATGGGTGTTGTCCGGCTTGTAGCTCTCCAGCAAGGCCGCCGGGTTGTTGATCGATTCGCGCACGCGCTGGCTGGGCACCACCTCGGCGTCGGTGGTCGACTGCAGCAGCGGCGTGAGGCGCGAGAGCGTGCCCGGCGCCAAGTCGAAATAGCCCACGCTGGACACGTTGATGCGCTGCAGGCTGGCGGTGATCACGTCGTCGTGATTGAGCTCCTGCTGCCCCAGGCCCAGCATGGCCGGGTGATTGCTGGAACTGTTGTCCGCCAGCTCGATGCGCAAGGCGCGCGAGCGGTCGAGCACGACTTTCTGTGGGTCGTACAGCACGCCCCAGGCGTTGAACAGCCGCGACAGGTTGGAGTTGTGATCGTCGGTGACGCCGTTGCTGTCGACGAACGGCGTGTTGTCCATCTCGGCCACGGGGTCCACGAAAACCACCAGGTGCCCGCCGTTGAGCACGTACTGGTCGATGGCGTACAGCGCATCCGCCGGCAGGTGCTTGGGATGGATCACCAGCAGCGCCTTGATGTCGCTGTCGATGTGCTTGAGCCTGGACGGATCGAGCGTGCGGACGTCGAACTGCTGCCCCAGCTGGCGCATGACTGTCCAGGGCTCTTCGCCGATCACCGGATTGCCCTGCACCGGCAGGCTGCTGATCAGGCCGATGTGCGGCTTCGACGGCTGGTCCAGCTCGTAGAGCAGCTTGGCGATGTCGTATTCGAGAAAGGTTTCGCGCGAGGGGTCGAACAGCGGAATCGCCTGCACCCGCTTGGGCAGGTGGCTGGTCTCGCCGCCGTCGGCATCGCCGGGCAGCGTGCTGCCTACCAGGCCGAAGAACACGCGCTCGCCATTGGTGCCGCCATTGATCGGCGACAAGCCATAGCCCTCGGCGCTGGCCTCGTCGTCGGAATACGGTACGGGATCGACGATCTGCAGTCGCAGCCGCCCATGCGCGCGCGCCACCATCTCCTGCAGCATCTCGGCCACGCGCTGTTCGTAGCTGCGCCACTGCGGCATGTCGCGGGTGGCGTGGCTAGAGAAATACAGCGTCAAGCGCAGCGGCGCGTGCAGCCCTTCCACGATATGGACCGTGCCGGGCGTGAGCGTGTAGAGCTTGTCCGAGGTCAGGTCCACCCGCCCCATGCGCCAGCGGCTGCTGGTGAGCACGAACACGACGAACAACCCGGCCAGCGCGGCGAGCGCGGCCAGCAACACGGCACGGCGGCTGAAATGGATGCGCTTCATGCTCATGGCGTCCGCTTCAGGTCGAGCGTGAGCACGCCGGCAATCAGCCACGCGGCCATGGTGGCCAGGAAGTACAGCAGGTCACGCAGGTCCAGCACGCCGCGGGAAATCGCCTCGAAGTGGCGCACCATGCTCAGGTGCGCCAGCGCGTTCACCAGCTTGCGCGGCAAGGCGCCCTGGAAGAACTCCATGACCTGCGGCTGTCCCACCAGGATCAGCAGGAAACACACCACCAGGGTGAGCACGAACGCCACCACCTGGCTTTGCGTCACCGCCGAAAGGCAGGCGCCAATGGCCAGGAACGCGCCCGCCATCAGCCAGCTGCCGATGTAGCCGGCGAGGATCACGCCGTTGTCCGGCGAGCCGAGATAGTTCACGGTGATCCAGATCGGAAAGGTCAGCACCAGCGCCAGCCCGATGAAGATCCATGCGGCGAAGAACTTGCCCAGCATCGCCTGCGTCAGCGTCAGCGGCAGGCTCAGCAACAGCTCCAGCGTGCCGCCCTTGGCCTCCTCCGCCCACATGCGCATGGATACCGCGGGCACCAGCACGAGGTAGAGCCACGGATGCATCACGAAGAACGGCTGCAGATCGGCCTGGTTCCGCTCGTAGAAATCGCCCGCGTAGAACGTGAGGATGCCCGACAGCACCAGGAAGATCACCAGGAACACGTACGCCACGGGCGTCACGAAGTAGCTGCGCAACTCGCGGCGCGTCACCGCTGCGATCGGGCTCATTCCCTGTTCTCCGCGCCGGTGGTGATCTGGCGGAACACTTCGTCGAGCCGACCGCGTTCCAGCTGGATCTCCGACACCTCCAGCCCTTGCTGGCGCAGCAGGGTTTCGACCGGCTCCAGGATGCGTTCGCCCGGACGCGGGAACACCGTGATGCGGCCATCCATCGGATCGACCTCGATCGAGGCCACCTGCGGCAGCCGCCCCAGCATCTCCTGCGATACGCCGCTGCCCGGCGCGCTGAACGACACCGCGCCGTGATAGCGCGAGCGCGATTCGAGTTCCGCCGGCGTCGCGTCCACCATCAGGCGGCCGTTGGCGATGATCACCACGCGATTGCACAGCGCGTGCACTTCTTCCAGCAGATGCGTGGAGATGAGGATGGTGCGATCGCGCGCCATCTGGTCGATGAGTTGCCGCACGGTGTGCTTCTGGTTCGGATCGAGGCCGTCGGTGGGTTCGTCCAGCATCAACACCTGCGGGTTGTGCACGATGGCCTGCGCCAGGCCCACGCGGCGCTTGAGGCCCTTGGACAAGGTGTCGATGCACTGGTCGAGCACGCCTTCCAGCTGCAGCCCGCCCACCACACGCTCGAAGCGCCGCGCGCCTTCGTCGCGCTGCAGCCCGCGCATGCGGATGATGAAGGTAAGGAACTCGCGCACGGTCAGCTCGCCGTAGCTGGGCGCGCCTTCGGGCAGATAGCCCAGCGCGCGCTTCGCCTTCAGCGGTTCCTTGCGCACGTCGTAGCCGCACACGCGCGCGGTGCCGGAGCTGGGCGCGAGGAAACCGGCGATCATGCGCATGGCGGTGGTCTTGCCGGCGCCATTGGGGCCCAGAAGGCCGAGCACCTGTCCCGGTTCGGCGCGGAAGCTCAGCGAGTCCACGGCCGTGAGGGCGCCATAGCGGCGGGTGAGCTGTTCGGTTTCGATCATGTCCTGTGGAGTCGGTGGCGTGCATGTGCTGCGCGCGACGTGCGGGCGAAGCCAGCAAGGTCGACCCGCACTGTAACCGAAAAGTTCGCCGGAACCGGGCGATCCAGGGCCCGCAAATGAAAAGGCCCTTCGCGAGGAAGGGCCTTTCCGATGCATGTCGCCGGGGCGACTTACTTGCCGGTGCTGGCGGCGCTGGCCGGAGCGGCGGCGGTGCCCGAGGAGGCCGGAGCCTGCTCGCTGCCATCGTCCAGCGTCGGCGGCTTGATGCCGGCAGCCTGTTCCGGGGTCTGGTCCGGAGCCCAGCTCAGCGGCAGGTACACGTCGTACTCGGCGTACTGCTTCACTTCGTCGCCCTGCTTCACTTCCGGCTTGGCTTCGATGTCGTAGAAGCGGTTCACCACTTCGTCGAACTTGTAGCCGTGGGTCTGGGCGTAGGCCTTCATCAGGTCGCGGGTCTGCGGCACGCCGGCGGCGGTGCCGTTCCACACGGCCTTGAGGGCCGGGCCACCGAAGGCGAGGAAGGCACGCACGTCGTTGTCGACGATCAGGCGGCCGAAGCGGTCATGGCCGCCCGGAGCGTTGTCGCCACCGGCGTTGGCATTGGCGGCGTCGCCGCTGGTGCTGGCGGAAGCCGGCGCATTCAGGTCGGGCGACTTGGCGGCGGCCAGTTCCACGCTCTGGCCGGCGACGGTCAGGCTGGTGGCGCTGATCGGCATGGCCACGTCGAAGGTGTAGGTCTGGTCGCCGTAGTTGGTGGTGTAGATGATGCGCGGACCGGTGGTGCTCACGCCCAGCTTCTTGGCGGCTGCCTGGATCTGGCCGATGGCCTTGTTGGTGGCGTCATCGAGGGCCTCGAGGCCGCCCTTGCGCTCGATCGAGGTGGAGACCACCAGCACCGGGGTCGGCTGGGTCTGCTCGATGTACGGGATCAGCTTGGTGTAGTCGACGTTCTGCACGCCGGCCAGCACGTTCTGCAGGTTGTTCAGGGTGGCCTGGACGAACACGTCCGGGTCGCCATGGATGTAGAGGTTGGAATAGCGGTTGATCAGGTTCCAGCCGTAGTCGACGTCATACGACCAGGTCACCTTGGTGAGCTGGCCGCGGCTGCCGTTGCGTTCCAGGTCGATGGTGAAGTGCTTGTCGTTGCCGCGCCAGTCGTTGTCGACGTTCCACACGATGGTGGCCTTCTTGGCGGTCGAGTCGACCTTGTCGAAGCTCGGATCGGCCGAGGCGATGGTGAACTTGCCATTGCCGACCTTGCCGTCGTCGCTGGCCCAGCTGATCTCGGCGCCCGGACCATAGGCCTTGCCGGAGAAGTCGAACTTGATGTTGCGGTCGGCATCGCGCTGCTCGGAATACTCCGGGAAGCGGCGGTAGTTGCTCAGCACGTCATAGACCTGACGCATGTCCTTGCCGATGACCAACGATCGTTCGATATGACCGTTGCCGGGCATCACCACGCCCACCACCACTGCCGCGACCGCGACAATGATCAGGGCAACAATAAATTCAAGAACACGCATCATTCCGGGATTCTCCGCACGTCTCTCTGTATACGGCACAAGGGCAGTCGCCGGAGACCGGCCCGCCACGGGAGATTCCCGAAGAATCACTGCATGAACGGGGGTCGGCCAGCGCCGAAGCCACCGATACTACTTGCTCGCGCGCCCGAACGCTATCCAGCCGTAAAGACTGCCCGACGGGGGCCTTCCAGACGCCCGCGAATGGCGCCACGCAAGGCCCCGCGGGGCAAAGCCCGTCGGTCAGACGATGCCCAGCTCCAGCGCCTTCAGCACGGCGCGCGTGCGGTCGCGCACGCCCAGCTTGGAGAGGATGTTGGAAACGTGGTTCTTCACCGTTCCCTCCGCCACTTTCAAGGAGTTGGCGATCTCCTTGTTGCTATAGCCGCCGGACAGCAGGCGCAGGATCTCGGTCTCGCGCTCGGTCAGGGGGTCGGGCTGCTCCAGGCTGGTGAACTGGTTCTGCATGCGGCCCACGCCGGCCAGCAGGCGCTGCGTGACCATGGGGGCGACCAGCGAACCACCGGCGGCGACGGTGCGGACGGCTTCCACCAGCTGCTCCAGCGAGACGTCCTTGAGCAGGTAGCCGCGGGCGCCGGCCTTGAGGCCCTGCAGCACCAGCTGGTCGTCGTCGAAGGTGGTGAGAATGATGGTGGGCGGCAATTCGTTGCGGGCGGACAGCGCCTGCAGCACTTCCAGGCCGCTCATGTTGGGCATGCGCAGGTCCAGCAGCACCACGTCGGGCTTCACCCGCGGAATGTCCTGCACGGCCTGGGCGCCATCGGCGCACTCGGCCACCACGCGGATGTCCTCCGCCAGGTCCAACAGTGAACGGACGCCCTGGCGAACCAGGTTCTGGTCGTCAACGAGACAGACGGAAATCATCGCGAATCCTCGAAACGTGAGTGGCCAACGTGCGATGCCCGCGGCCAACGGGGAAGAACGATGCGGCAATCCAAGCCACACATGTTTACACGACCCTCCAACAAGCCTACAGCATGCCCAGCGCCGGAGGTTCGAACCGGGACGGCGTATGCGCAAGCTCCGGAACCTCGCCCAGCGGCAGCCGCACGTTGAGCGCGAAACCCTGCTCCATGGCTGAATCCACCGTCACGCTGCCCTCGAACTCGGCCAGGCGCTCGCGCATGCCCGACAGGCCGTTGCCCGGCCGGAAATTCGCCGCCCCGCGCCCATCGTCGCGGGCGTACAGCTCCAGCAGGTTGGCGTTGACGTAATCGAAGCGCAGCCACAGATTGCGCGCGCCGGCATGGCGCGCGGTATTGGTGATGATCTCCTGCGCGCAGCGCAACAGCACCTGGGCGCGGCGCGGGTCTTCCACGCTGAAGCGCGGCGGCGTCTGCATGTGCACGCTCAGGCCCGGCACACCTTCGGTCAGGCTGCGCAGGGCGAGCGTCAGGTCGATGGCATCGTCCTGGCGCAGCTCGCTCACTACTTCGCGCACGTCCGACAGCAGGTGCTTGGCGGTGACCTGGGCCTTCTGCACGTGCTCGGCCGCCTGCGCGTTGACCAGGTGGCTGGCCACTTCCAGGTTCAGGCTCAGCGCCGTCAGGTGATGGCCGACCAGGTCGTGCAGGTCGCGGGCGATGCGCATGCGCTCGGCGATGCGGGTGGACTCGGCCAGCAGCGCGCGCGTGGCGCGCAGCTCGGAATTGAGCCGGCGCTGCGCCTCGCGCTCCTCCGCCTGCAGGCTGGCGATCATGGAGGTGAAGAACACCAGGGCCGAAATGCCCAGGTACATGCAGACCTGCAGGATCGCCGTCACCGTGGTCCAGCCCTTGTAGCTGGCGATGATGGGGATGAGCATCAGGTTCTGCGCCAGCATCCAGGCCAGCCCCGCCCCCACCGGCAGCTGCCACGGCAGCACCACGGCGATGACCAGCATCAGCATGGCCGACAGGCCGCTCTGGCTGAACCAGCCCATGGCGATGGCCGACCCGGTGAGCACCACCAGGCCGATCATCCGGCTGAGCGGCGGCAGGCCGGCCTGCCGGTTGAGCGTGGAACGGCGCGTCAGCAGCACGTAGGTGACGCCAAACATCAGATAGGAAAAGATCCAGCCGGAGATGTCCGGATCGCTCCACCAGGAGTTGACCTGGGCAAGGCTCCAGCTGCCGGGCAGCAACGGCAGGGCCACGCACAGGTACGTCGTCAGACCGGCGTACCGGAGCAGCCGGATGTGATTAATGTTTGACCAGGACATGTGCGCATCATTAGCTACCCGCAGGCGTGGTGCAATGCGTGAGAAGTCACTATCCCGCCCCTGCCGAAAGGCACGACGGCTGGCGCTTTACAAAGGTTTTACATGGTGCGCCGTGATATGTCCGAGTGCTTGACGCATGTCATAATGCGCCGTCACCGCGGGGCCGATCCAACGGTCTTGTCACTCGAACCACACAAAGCGGAGCAACGAATGGCCCTTGCCATCCGCGACGTGCGCGAGCACGACCTGGATGCCGTACTGGCGCTCAACAACGCCGCCGGCCGCACCATCCTCGCCCTGGACGCGGCACAGCTGCGCTACTTCTACGAACACGCGGACTATTTCCGCGTGGCCGAGATCGATGGCCACCTGGCCGGGTTCCTCATCGCCCTGCGCGAAGGGCGCGACTACGACAGCCCGAACTACCACTGGTTCTCCGAGCACTACCCGCAGTTCGCCTACATCGACCGCATCGTCATCGCCAACGCCTACCGTCGCCACGGCCTGGGTCGCATCTTCTATTGCGACGTCACCAGCTTTGCCGAAGTGCGCGTGCCGCTGTTGACCTGCGAAGTGTTCCTGGAGCCGCGCGACGACGTGGTGGTGCTGTTCCACGGCACCTACGGCTTCCAGGAAGTGGGCCAGCAGCGCATGGGCACGGAAGGTCCGCAGGTGAGCCTGCTCGCCAAGGACCTGCCGAGTTATGCTTTCGTGCGCGAAACCTACCTGGACCACGACGGCCTGCCCGATGTGCCGTGGCTGGCCGAACGCCAGCGACCCGTCCACCCCGATACCCCCCAGCGCCGCCTTGCGGGAGAGCGGCGCCCGTGAATGCAAGAATGGATACACAAGACGCCTGTGACCTGCGCTTCGGCCAGGTCGGCATAGCCAACGTGCGCATCAAGCGCGTCGACGCCGCCGCCCTCTGCGAAGAGCTGGAGCGCCGCGTCCGCACCGCTCCCCAGTTGTTCGCCCGCGCCGCCGTGGTGCTGGACCTGAGCCACCTGCTGAACCTGCCCGACGACGGCACGGTCGACGCCCTGCTCGAAGCGGTGCGCAGCGCCGGCATGCTACCGGTCGGTCTGGCCTACGGCACCAGCGAAGTCGATGCGCTGTCGCAGCGCATGGGCCTGCCGCTGATCGCCAAGTTCCGCGCCGCGTACGAACCCGCCGACGGCGGCAGCATCGCGCCGCCGGCAGCGACCGCCGCGCCGTCGCCCGCACCGGAGCCCGCGCGTCGCGCCGAACCCGCACGCAACGAACCGGCGCCGGCCGCGCCCCCCGGCCTGGGTGCGCAGCATGTCGACGGCACCGTGCGCTCGGGCCAGCAGGTGTATGCGCGCGACCGCGATCTGGTCGTCACCGGCACCATCGCCAACGCGGCCGAGGTGATCGCCGACGGCAGCATCCACGTCTACGGCAGCCTGCGCGGCCGCGCGATGGCCGGCGCACAGGGCGATGAGAAAGCGCGCATATACATTTCCAACTTCCACGCGGAACTGGTGGCCATCGCCGGCCACTACCGCGTGTTCGAACAAATTCCAAAGGACCTGGAAGGCCAGTCTGTGCGATGCTGGCTCGAAGGGGAAAAACTGCTGATCGCCAAGCTGTGACGATCGCCATTACTACAACAAAGCATTACGCGGAGATGAGCCTTGACTGCTGAGATTATCGTTGTCACCTCGGGCAAGGGTGGCGTGGGCAAGACCACGACCAGCGCCTCGCTTGCCACGGGCCTTGCCATGGCCGGCAAGAAAGTCGCGGTGATCGATTTCGACGTCGGCCTGCGCAACCTCGACCTGATCATGGGCTGCGAGCGGCGCGTGGTGTACGACTTCGTCAACGTCGTGCACGGCGAAGCCACGCTCAAGCAGGCGCTGATCAAGGACAAGCGCTACGAGAACCTCTACGTGCTGGCCGCCAGCCAGACGCGCGACAAGGACGCCCTCACCCAGGAAGGCGTCGAGAAGGTGCTCGAGGAACTGGGCAAGGAAGGCTTCGACTACGTGGTCTGCGATTCGCCGGCCGGCATCGAAAAGGGCGCCCACCTGGCGATGTACTTCGCCGACCACGCGGTGGTGGTGGTGAACCCGGAAGTGTCCTCCGTGCGCGACTCGGACCGCATCCTGGGCCTGCTCTCCAGCAAGACCCGCCGCGCCGAGCGTGGCGACGGCGCCATCAAGCAGCACCTGCTGCTGACCCGCTACAACCCGGCCCGCGTGGCCGTGGGCGAGATGCTGAGCGTGAAGGACGTCGAGGAGATCCTCGGCATCAACGTCGTCGGCGTCATCCCCGAATCCGAAAACGTGCTGGCCGCATCCAATGCGGGCGTGCCGGTGATCCTGGACGACAACTCGCACGCCGGGCAGGCCTATAGCGACACCGTGGCCCGCATCCTCGGCGAGGAACGCGCCATGCGCTTCCTCGACGCGCCCAAGAAGGGCTTCTTCCAGCGCGTATTCGGAGGCTGATCGCGATGGGTATTCTTGATTTCCTGAAGCGCAAGCCGGAACCCACCGCTGCCGTCGCCAAGGAGCGTCTTCGCATCATCGTGGCCCAGGAGCGCTCCACCCGCGGCGCGCCTGACTACCTGCCGTTGCTGCGCAACGAGTTGCTCGAAGTGATCAAGAAATACGTCCACGTCGACCTCGAAGCCATCAACATCAACGTCGAGCGCGACAGCGGACACGAAATCCTCGAGCTTTCGGTAGCGCTGCCCGAACACGCCGAAGCCAAGCCCGGCTGATGTCGTGGCGCGACGCCGTCGCGCCACGTTGCCTTGCCGTCGCCGCCGTGAACCGGCGGCGACTTTCATCCCATGTCCGATCCTTCCTCCCCCAACGAAGCAAGCGTGATGCGCCTGGCCGACACCGGCTTCCAGGCGCCGACGACTTTGCTCGCCCGCTACGGACTCGCGCTGGAACGCGTGGAGCCGGGCGTCGCCATTCCCGGCAGTTTCTGGGGCGATGAGGAAGCCGGCATCATCGGCACCACGGTCTATGCGCGCGACGACACGCCCGTGCATTCGCTGCTGCACGAAGCCGGGCACCTGATCGTGCTGCCGCCCGAGCGGCGCAGCTTCGTGCACACCGACGCCACCGACTCCATCGACGAGGAAGACGCCACCTGCTACCTGCAGATCGTCCTCGCCGATGAACTGCCCGGCGTCGGCCGCACGCGCCTGATGACGGACATGGATGCCTGGGGCTACACCTTCCGCCTCGGCTCCGCACAGGCATGGTTCGAGCAGGACGCCGGCAATGCACGGCAGTGGTTGATCGAGCATGGCTTGCTGGATCGGGAAGGACGGCCGGTTTTCAGCTGAGGGCAACGCCCCAGCGGTATCGAAACAGCAAAAGAAACCTCACCGTCACCCCTGCGAAGGCAGGGGTCCAGTGACTTTGCCCTCCTGCAAACAACACTCGCCATTCCACCTCACGCCAACAAAACATCCCCTGGCGCAATGTGATGCCGCCCCTTCCGAGGAGGCATGGCGTGACGCGAAGGCTCGTGACATGGATCAGCGCGCTGTTGGCGATGACGCTGGCCGCGACCGTGGCGACCGGCGACACGGCCGGTGTCGCCAAACCTTCCGCCGGTTTCGTGGCGCGCATCGACCTGTCGGGGCCGATCGGCCCGGCGGCCGCGGAATACGTTGACGACAGCCTGCAGCGAGCCACGCGCGATGGCGCCAGCGCGGTCGTACTGCAACTCGACACGCCGGGCGGCCTGTCCGATTCGATGCGGCAGATCATCGCCGCCATTCTCGCCGCCAAGCTGCCGGTGATTGGCTACGTCGCACCCGCTGGCGCGCGTGCTGCCTCGGCGGGCACGTACATCCTCTACGCCTGCCCGGTGGCAGCGATGGCGCCCGCCACGCACATCGGTGCGGCGACGCCGGTGCCGCTGGGCGGCAACAGTCCGCTGCCATCGGTCGCGCCGCCTGTCGCTTCCGGCAGCACATCGCCGCCGGCATCCGACGCCGAGTCGAGCAAGGTACTCAACGACGCCATCGCCTCGATCCGCTCGCTCGCCCAGCTCAACGGGCGCAATGCGGATTGGGCGGTCAAGGCGGTGCAAGGCGCGGAAACGCTGACCGCCGACGAAGCGGTGGAAAAGCACGTCGCCGACCTGATCGCGCCCGACATTCCCACCCTGCTCGCCCGCCTCGAAGGACGCCGCGTACATGTCGCCGGCGAAGAGATCGTGCTGCATCTCGCCAGGCTTCCCTTGCGCGATTACGCGCCGAACTGGCGCACGCACCTGCTGGGCCTGGTGACCCATCCCACCATCGCCTATCTGCTGCTGCTCGCGGGCATGTACGGGCTGGTGCTGGAAGCCTTTCATCCCGGCGTGTTCTTGCCCGGCGTGACGGGCGCCATCTGCCTGCTGGTCGGGCTCTACGCCTTGCAGTTGCTGCCCGTGAACTACGCCGGCCTGGCGCTGATGCTGCTGGGCATGGCACTGGTGCTGGCGGAGGCCGTGATGCCTTCGGTCGGTGCCATCGGCATCGGCGGCGTCATCGCCTTCGTGATCGGCTCGATCATGCTGTTCAACCACGGCGTGCCGGGATACGGCGTGAATCTCGGCGTCATCGCGGGCATGGCAACCGGCGCCGTTGTGTTGCTGGTGCTGCTGTTGCGGTTGATCACGCGCTCGCGCCGCGCGCGCACGTTCAACGGCGATGCGCAGATGCTGCTGGCCACGGGCGAGCTCACACAGTCCATCGATGCGGGCGGCGAAGGCTGGGCGCGCATCGGCGGCGAGCAATGGCGCGTGCATTGCGAAACCAGCCTGCCGGCCGGAACGCGCGTGCGCGTGGTGGCGCGCGAGGGACTGCTGTTGCGCGTCACGCGCGCCTGAACCTTTACCGCAGAGGAGATGCTCATGTTCGGTTTCGTCGGCGTCATCGTGATCTGGGCCATCGCGCTGGTGTTCCTCGCCATCAAGGTGCTGCCCGAATACCAGCGCGGCGTGGTGCTTACGCTGGGACGCTACACCGGCACCAAGGGGCCGGGGCTGTTCATGCTGATCCCTGTCGTGCAACGCATGATGCGCGTGGACCTGCGCGTGACGGTGATGGACGTGCCGCCGCAGGATGTGATCTCGCGCGACAACGTCTCCGTGCGCGTGAACGCCGTGGTGTATTTCCGCGTGGTGGAACCGGACAAGGCCATGCTGCAGGTCGCCGACTTTTTCCAGGCCACCAGCCAGCTCGCGCAGACGCGCCTGCGCTCGGTGCTGGGCCAGCACGAGCTGGACGACATCCTTTCACAGCGCGACTCGATCAATCACAGCCTGCAGCAGATCCTCGACGAAGCCACTGACCCGTGGGGCATCAAGGTCAGCAATGTCGAGATCAAGGACGTGGACCTCAACGAAACCATGGTGCGCGCCATCGCACGACAGGCCGAGGCCGAACGCGAACGCCGCGCCAAGGTGATCCACGCCGATGGCGAACTGCAAGCCGCGGAAAAGCTGCGCGACGCCGCCGCCCTGCTGGCACAGCAGCCACAGGCGCTGCAACTGCGCTACATGCAGACGGCGGCGGACATGGCCAGCGGCGGCAAGGCTTCGACGGTGTTCTTCCCCCTGCCGCTGGATCTGCTGAAGCCGCTGATCGACAAGCTGGGCAGTTAGGCAACCGTGTTGACGCTCTTGATCGTCATTCCGGCCTACGCCGGAATGACGGTCTAAGGCCTTGTACAATGAGCGGCCGTTCGCCACTCGCGCAGCCATGTCCAGCACGCCCACCCATGTCAGCCTCGCCGTCATCGGCGGCGGCCCTGCCGGCCTTATGGCCGCGGAGACCGCGCGTGCTGCGGGCGTGTCGGTGGACGTGTTCGACGCGAAGGGGTCGGTAGGCCGCAAGTTCCTTATTGCCGGCAAGGGCGGGATGAACCTGACGCATGGCGAACCCAAGCCGGATTTCATCCAGCGCTACGGTGCGCGCTCGCGCGAAATCGGCGAATGGCTAGGCGATTTCGATGCCGACGACCTGCGCGCATGGGCGCGCGGCTTGGGCGTGGACACCTTCGTCGGTAGCTCGGGCCGCGTGTTTCCCAGCGACCTGAAGGCGGCCCCGTTGCTGCGCGGCTGGGTTCGGCGGTTGCGCGAGGACGGCGTGCACTTCCACGTGCATCATCGCTGGCTGGGCTGGACCGATGACGGCGCGCTGCGCTTCGCCACGCCCGACAGCGAACGGCAGGTCCGCGCCGATGCAGTGGTACTGGCGATGGGCGGCGGCAGCTGGCCGGAGCTTGGCTCCGATGGCCAGTGGCAGGCTCCGCTTGCAGCGCGCGGCGTGGATGTCGCGCCGCTGGTGGCTTCCAACTGCGGCTTCGATATCGGCTGGAGCGAACACCTGGCGACGCGTTTTGCCGGCGCGCCGCTCAAGCCCGTGGTGATCCATCTGCGCGACAAGGATGGCAACGAACACGCGCGCCAGGGCGAATGCGTCATCACCGCCACCGGCATCGAGGGCAGCCTGATCTATGCCTTTTCCCCGATGCTGCGCGACGCCATCGCCGCGCATGGCGCCACCACCATCACCCTGGACCTGTCGCCCGACCGCACGCTCGAACGCCTGCATGCCGACCTCGCCAAGCCGCGCGGCAGCCGCTCCATGAGCGAACACCTGCGGCGACAGACTGGCCTGAGCGGCGTCAAGGCCGCGCTGCTCCACGAAGTGCTCGACCGAGAACAGTTCCATGATGCCGGCACGCTCGCCCGCACCATCAAGCAGCTGCCGTTGCGCCTGCTGCGCCCTCGCCCCATCGAGGAAGCGATCAGCAGCGGCGGCGGCGTGCGGCTGGAAGCGCTTTCTCCCCAGCTGATGATCAGCGCCCTGCCAGGCGTGTTCTGCGCCGGCGAAATGCTCGACTGGGAAGCGCCCACCGGCGGCTACCTGCTCACGGCCTGCTTCGCCAGCGGACAGCGCGCGGGGCGCGGCGCGGCTGCGTGGATCAAGCAAACCCCGGTTCCCGCCGATAACTGAGCATCGCGTCGCACCGCAGCAAAGCCGCATTACATTTTTCCTGGCGGCGGCCGATACACAGCGGAGCGGGTGCCACACGAGGGAGCTGGCAACACGATGATGGGGAACTGGTGGCGAGTTTTCGGACGTGAGCGCGCGGCGGAACCGACGGCGGCACGGCCGGCTGCGCCCGATCCGGAACTAGCTGTCGAGACGCTGTCGCCCCACCCCACCGTGCCCTGCGACGAGATCGCCGAACGCTTCTTCCGCTTCATACTCAACCTGCCCGTCGACGCTGGCGAGCACGCCAACAAGCTGCGCGAGCAGGCCATCCTGCAGCGGCTGCGCGAGCAGTGCGAAAGCGGCCGCTTCGACATCCGCAGCCTGCCGCGCATGCCCACCGTGCTGCCGCAGCTGATGCGCGCCATGAAGAGCGACAAGCTCAGCGGCGCGCAGCTGGCGGACCTGATCAAGCGCGATCCCGTGCTGGTGGGCGAAGTCATGCGCGTCACCGGCAGCGTCACCTACCGCACTGCGCATCCCATCGGCAGCCTCCAGCATGCCGTGGTGCTGCTGGGCCAGATCGGCCTGCGCCACGTGGTGACGTCGTACGTGATGAAACCCATCCTGCTGGCCAGCGCGGGCAGCCACGGCCAGATCGTCGGGCAGCGCCTGTGGGACCACGCCGAACGCTGCGCCCATGCCGCGGTGTATCTCAGCAAGGGCCAGTGCGACGCGTTCGAGGCCTACCTGCTGGCGCTGGTCGGCTACAGCGGCCTGGGCGCGGTGGCGCGCCTGCTCGACAAGGAACTGCAGAACGCCGAACTGCCCGCCAGCTCGTCCGCCTTCATCGACGACTGCGTGCAGCTGGCCGCGCAACTCACCGTGCAGGCGGGACAGCACTGGGAACTGCCGCCGCCCGTGCAGGAGGCGCTGCAGGAACACGCGCAACACGGCAGTGCCGCCCTCGCGCTGCCGATGAGTCGCGTGCTGCATGTCGCACAGCGGCTGGCGATGTACCAGCTGCTATCGGAACAAGGCCTGCTGGACCGTGACTCCGGCTACGGCGACGACCCCATCGCCACCTTCCCGCCGCAGCTGCTGGCGCGTTGCCAGCAGGACTTGCGGCAGAGCTTCGACGCACCGTAAGCGCAGCGTTCAGTGCGCGGCAGACAGGCGCTCGCGCGCCTCGGCCACCAGCGCGAACGAACGGCAACGCGCCTCGTGGTCGAACACGTTAGCGGTCACCATCAACTCATCGGGACGATGACGCGCGATGAAGGCTTCGATGCCCTCCTTCACCGTGTCGGGACTGCCGATCACCGCGCAGGCGAGCGCACGCTCCACGCCAAATTTCTCGGTAGGCGTCCAATAGCTTTCGATATCGTCGATCGGCGGCGGAATCAGGCCGGGACGCCCACGGCGCAGGTTGATGAAGCTCTGCTGCTGCGTGGTGAACAGGCGCTTCGCTTCGGCATCGCTCTCGGCCGCGACGATGTTCACGCCCAGCATCGCGTACGGCGACTGCAGCCTCGCGGAAGGACGGAAGTCGCGGCGATACAGCGCCAGCGCCTCGTCCATCGCATCCGGCGCGAAGTGCGAGGCGAAGGCGAACGGCAGGCCCATGGCCGCGGCGAGCCGTGCGCTGAACAGGCTGGAGCCCAGCAGCCACACCGGCACTTCGATGCCCGCACCCGGCACGGCGCGCACGGGCTGTTCCGGCGTGGCGGGTTCGAAATAGGCGAGCAGCTCGGCCACGTCCTGCGGGAAGGCCTCGGCGCTGTCGAAATAGCGCCGCAGCGCGCGCGCCGTGGGCTGGTCGGTGCCGGGCGCGCGGCCCAGCCCCAGATCGATGCGTCCCGGATACAGCGACGCCAGCGTGCCGAACTGCTCGGCCACCTGCAGCGGCGCATGGTTGGGCAGCATGATGCCGCCCGCGCCCACGCGGATGGTCGACGTGCCGCCGGCTACGTGGCCGATCAGCACGGCGGTCGCGGCGCTGGCGATGCCCGGCATGTTGTGGTGCTCGGCCAGCCAGTAACGCGTATAGCCCAGCTGCTCGGCGCGGCGCGCCAGGTCCAGCGTGTTGGCGAACGCCTGCGTGGTGTTGCTGCCTTCGGTGACGGGCGCCAGATCGAGTACGGAAAACGGAATCATGGGGCTTCCTCGACGGGGAAGCTTCACACGTGGGGGCTGGCCGGGAAAATGCCAGCCCTGGCCGTGACCCTGCGCATCCGCCCCAAAAAAAACGGCGGCCCGTGAGGCCGCCGTTTCGTTCGCTGCGCCAGCTTTCGCTCAGCGCATGATGCCGGTATGGCCCAGCGAGTAGCGGCCCGGCTGCGGCCATACGGCGAGGCCGTGCGGCTCCTGGCCGACCTTGATGCTGCGCACCTGGCCGGTGGTGGTGTCGAAGGCGTAGACCACGTCGTCGAAGCGGCCGGAGAGCCACAGCGTCTTGCCGTCCGCGCTCACGTTGCCCATGTCCGGGCTGCCGCCGCCGGGGATCGGCCAGTTGGCCACGACCTTCTGCGAGGCGAAGTCCACCACCGACACGCTGCCCTTGCCGCCGCGTGGGCCGTGCACCTTGTTGGAGCCGCGGTTGGCGACGTAGAGCTTGGTGCCGTCGCGGCTGGGGTACAGGCCGTGCGTGCCCACGCCGGTCTTGATGAAGCCGACCTGCTTGAAGCTGTAGGGATCGATCAGGTACAGGCCGTCGGCCATCATGTCGGCGACGTAGAAGGTCTTGCCATCGGGAGAGGAGCGGATGTCCTGCGGCATGCCCTTCTTGGACAGGTCCAGATAGCCGACCACCTTGCGGTTGACCATGTCGATCTTCACCAGCTTGCCGGTGAACTCGCAGGTGAAGATGGCGAAGCTGCCGTCGATGGAGAACTCGGCGTGGTTGATGCCCTTGCACTCCGGCGCCTGCAGGCTGGCGTGCAGCGCCTGCGTGTGCGCGTCGCGGAAGTCCAGGCGCGCGAAGGCCTCGGCCACCACGATGGATTCCTTGCCGTCCGGCGTGAAGTACATGTTGTACGGGTCATCCACCGGCACCGCCGCGCCCGGCTTGCCGGTGCGCGGGTCGATCGGCGTGAGGCTGCCGGTCTTCTTGCGCTCGGCGTTGTTGGTCACCCACAGGGTGCGCAGGTCCCACGACGGCACCACGTGCTGCGGGCCCTCGCCCACCTTGAACTTGTCCACGACCTTGTACGTCTTCGGATCGATCACGTAGACGTCGTTGGAACGCAGGTTCGGCACGTAGATGCGTTCCAGGTCGTTCTTCACCGCCGGGCTCAGGTGACCGGCGGCGGCCTCGCTGTACATGTCGGCGGGATTCACCACCGGCGGCATGCCGGGCACGGTGTTCACGGCCGAAGCCGCCAGGGCGGTGCCGCCCAGGCACGCCGCGGCCAGCGCGAGCGGTGCGAGTCGGAACAGACGGGAGGAACGCAGGGATTTAGCGATGGCCATGGGTCACAACTTGGTTGAGTGATACAGGGGGAGGTTCATTCAGCGCGCCTGCGTGTCGCGACGCAAGGCGTTGGCGGTATTTACCACAATAGCATCCACGCCCAGCTGACCGAGGTCAGCGGAGGAGCGGCGCGGGTCGCCGCCGTAGACGCCATCGGCCGTGCCCAGCCTGGGGCCGTGCTGCAGGCGATCCAGCCGCACCATCTGCGGGGCCACGGCCAGTTGCAGCGAAGTGTCGGCCAGGCCCGCATGGGTGCCGATTTCGTCGTCCTTGATGCCGTGCTGGCGCAGGATCTGGTTGAAGCCCTCGGACGAGGTGGCGTAGTACTCCGGCGGCACGATGGCGCGGGCCTTGCCGCCCCACGCCTTGTTCAGCCGGGCCGCTACGCGTTCCAGGTCTTTCTGGTAACCGCCGTGGTCGCCCAGGAAGACGACATTGCGGAACCCGTGCACCGCGAAGCTCTGCGCCGCCGATTCCAGCATCTGCTCGAACACCGCGTCGGGCACGGTGATGGTGCCCGGAAAACGCATGTGCGAACTGGGCGGCGCGGTGTTGCCCTCCGGCACGTAGGCCACCACCGGCGCGACCAGGGCATTGCCCAGGCGCTCAGCGATCTTCTGCGACAGGTAGGCCGCGCGCGCGTTGTGCTTGCCCACGGCGATGCCGGGGCCGCTCTGCTCGGTGCCGCCGATGGGAATGATGATGGTGGTCTTGCCGGCCTGGACCTGGTCGCGGATCTCGGTCCAGGTGAGGTCTTCGAGCTGCACCGTGCGCGGCGTCTGGGCGAAGGCGGCGTGGGCGCCGAGCAGCAAGGCGCCGCACAGCAGGGCTCGCAACGACGGATAAGGCATTGGATCGTCCTGAAAAACCAGGCGCCAAGTGTAAGGCCCATGCCGCGGCGGCGCACCCCGTACAGGCCGGGCCCACCGGCCCGCAAAGATCACTCCCAAAGCGGCACAAACACCCTTTCCACAAGGGTTTGGGCGATACACGGGCCTTTCATGCGCGCCGTGCTCTGTTCCCTATCCGCGCGCCTTGCCCCGCCACTGCCCTGGAGCTGCCCATGCGCCGCCACATGCTCGCCCTTGCCGCCGCCCTCGCCGCTTCGCTGGCGACGCTTTCCTCGCACGCCTGCACGCGCACGCTCTACGTGGGCCAGGACGATACCGTGATCACCGGTCGCAACATGGACTGGTCGGAAGACATGGGCTCCAACATGTGGGTGTTTCCCGCGGGTATTCGCCACGACGGCAACGCGGGCCCAAAATCACCTCGTTGGACATCGCGCTACGGCAGCGTGATCGTCGCCGGCTACGACATCGGCAGCGTCGATGGTATCAACGAGAAGGGCCTGGTGATGAACGCGCTGTACCTGGCCGAGACCGACTACGGCAAGCCCGACCCGAAGCGGCCGCATATGGCCATCAGCCTGTGGGGCCAATATGTACTCGACAACTTCGCCAACGTGGGCGACGCTGTAAAGGCGTTGGCGAAGGAGCCGTTCCAGGTCATCGCCCCGCCGCTGCCGAACGGAAAGCCGCTCACCATTCACCTGTCGCTGTCCGATGCCACGGGTGATTCGGCCATCCTCGAATACATCGACGGCAAGTTGGTGATCCATCACGGCCATCAGTACAAGGTGATGACCAACTCGCCGATCTACGACAAGCAGCTGGCGCTGTACGAGTACTGGGAAAGCATTGGCGGCCTGAAATTTCTTCCGGGCACGAACCGCGCCGCCGACCGCTTCGCGCGCGCGTCCTTCCTGCTCGATGCCGTGCCGAAAAAACTCGACCCGAACTACATCAAGGGCGTGCCCAACGAAAACTATCAGTACCAGGCCGTGGCCGAAGTGCTGAGCGTGCAGCGCTCCGTGAGCGTGCCCCTGGGCATTTCCACGCCGGACCAGCCGAATCTTTCATCGACCATCTGGCACACCGTGGCCGACCAGAAGAACCTCACCTACTACTTCGACTCCGCCACCACGCCGAACACCTTCTGGGTCGATCTGCACAAGCTGGACCTGAAGCCCGGCGCGCCGGTGAAGAAGCTCACCATGGCCGGAGGCAAGGTCTTTGCAGGCGAGGTGTCGGCGCAATTCGTGGAGACGCCGTCGTTCAAGTTCATGCCGGCGCCGGCACCCTAGCTGAGACGCGCGTCCAGCCCGTCATCAGGGCGATTCGCCCGGGTGCCGTTCCTTCCATGCCGCGAGTTCCTCGCGGTAGCGCCCCATGGCTTCGTCATAGAGATCGAAGATGCACGGCACGCAACCCTGGCCGCAGCAGTCTTCGTCATCCGGGCGTTGCGGTGGCGTGGGCGGTGGATCGCTGGAGGGCGCGGCTGCGCCCTCCGCCTTGGTGTTTTGCTGTGACTCGGTCAAACGGGGTGTACCACTCGAAGATCAGCCGGGCTTGCGGAAACGATAGACGAACTGGTCGGTATGACCGCGGATCGACTTGTCGAATACCTTGATGTTGTGCGGGTCCTTCGGATTGCGCAGTACGTCGCTCTCGCCGTCGAAGACAAAACCGACCGACTCCACCTGCTTCTTCACGATGGCCGGATCGATGCGGTGCAGCGTATCGGTGTCGCGCATGCCCGAGCCTGCCTCGGCCACGTGATCGATCACCACGAACAGGCCGCCGGGCTTAAGCGCATCGAACACCTGCTTGTCGAACACCACGGGGTCCACGTTGCCCATGAACTTGTCCGGGTAGTCGTGGTAGTTCTGCGACGTGAAGACCAGGTCAACCTTCTCCGGCGTCTTGAACTCCTTGGACGGCACCATCAGCACGCCGACGTTGGCGTAATGCGGGTTGGCCACCAGCGCCTTGGAGGCCTGCACGTCGGACACGGCCTCCTTGCCGTATTCGTTCGGCCATACCGCGTACACGCGGCCCTTGGCCCCCACGATGCCGCTGAACACGCGGGTGAAATAGCCGCTGCCCGGGATCAGGTCCACCACGGACTGGCCGGGCTTCACCTCCGCGAAGGTCATGATGTCGGCGATCTTGCGACGCTCGTCGTTGGCCGTGTCGTCCTTGCGGGCGGGGTCGTTGACGGCGGCGGTGACGTAGGAAGGAACATCCGTCGGCGCCGGCGACGCGGCCAGCGCAGCGGTGACAGGGAAAGCAAGAGCTACCAGCACGGCAAGGGCGGTGGGACGCATATCGAACTCCGTCTCTGATGTGGGGGCGCCATTCTGCGCCCCCAGAGCATAAACCGCCGCGTGCATTTCGGCACGGTCGCGCGTCGCGTTATTTGGCCGTACCCGGCCCCGCCAGCGTGGTCAGCAGCACATGCCAGTAGGCAACGTCGTCATAGAACGACTTCACCGGCACCCGCTCGTTGAGGCCGTGCGCGAACGAGTCGCTGTTCTTCATGAACATGCCGTTGACGCCATAGGTGGGTATGCCCGCCGCGCGGAAATAGATGCCGTCGGTGGCCCCCGACTCCTGCACCGGCGTGACCGCCACGCCCGGGCGGATGGAATGCACCGCCTTGGTCACGGCCGCGACGATGTCAGGCCGCAGCGGCGATGCGTCGCTCGATATGGCATGGCCGATCAGCGTCACTTCCACCTTGGGGCCGACGAGATCCTGCAGGGTCTTTCGCACCGTCTCGATGGCCACGCCCGGAAACACGCGGCAGTTGATGTTGGCGGTCGCCGATTGCGGCAACGCATTGTCCGCATGGCCGCCACGCAACATGGTGGCCACGCAGGTGGTGCGCGTCTTGCCCACTTCCGAAGGCTCGGCGGCGAGCACGGCCGCGGCGGCGGCATCGTGCGGGTCCTTGGCGAAGTCGCGCATCGCCTGCCCCAGCTTGCCCTGCGTGGTGGCGCCCAGCGCCTTGAAAGACGCGATGGTGGTGTCGTTCCACATCACCGGGAACGCGTAGCCCTGCACTTTCTTCAGCGCATCGGCCAGCTCGTAGATGGCATTGTCGGCGCGCGGTAGCGAACTGTGACCGCCGGGATTGCGCGTGGTCAGCTCGAAATCCGCATAGGCTTTCTCGGCCGTCTGCAGGCCGAACACGAGCGGCTTGCCGTCCTCGCCCAGCTCACCGCCGCCGGCATCCGTGTTGAGCGCGAACTCCGCATCCACCAGGTCGCGATGGTTCTTGACCAGATCGTCCATGGTGTCCTGCGAGGTTTCCTCGTCGCCGGTATAGACGATGATCAGGTCGCGCGTGGGCACGAAGCCGGCCTTCTTCAGCTGGATGAAATTGGCCGCCAGCACGGTCACGCCGCTCTTGATGTCCTCCGTGCCGCGACCGTAGAAATAGCCGTTCTCCTCGATCAGCTTGAACGGATCGCGCTGCCAGTCTTCCGGCTTGGCCGTCACCACGTCCATGTGCGCCATCAGCGCGATGGGCTTGCCGCCCGTGCCATTGCCGCGATAGCGCACCACCATCGCCGCGGTCTCACCGTGCGGAATGATATGGATGTCCGAATCCGCAAAGCCCGCGGCGCGGAACTGGCCGGCGAGGTACTTCGCCATCACCGGCACCTGGCCCTGCCCGATCTCCGTCTTGAAGGCGATCAAATGGCTGAAGATGTCACGCGCCTGCGCCTGGTTGGCGTCCAGGCCAGCAGCCATGGCGGGAAACGCGAGCGAGCAGGTCAGCAGGGAAGCGAGCAAGGGTTTCAGCATGGGCGTCTCGGCAGCGTTGGAAGGAGCGCCGAGTATGTCGCGTCGGCGGCCGCACGGCATCATGTACGTTCGCCAGGTGACCCAATGTATCGCCTCATGGCCAGCGCCGCATCGGGACGCCTCCAAAGGCGGGCACTCTTCGCGGACACGCTTCCATCACGCCATCACCACATAGGCAAACGGCCGCCAAAGCCGCATGAAACTGCGGCGCGGTGTTGTGCCGGCGTGCACGTGGCGCGACCTACGCTTTCCACCGTGCGACACCGTTGTTGTCACACCGGAGGGAATGCCGATGAAACGCCACTCGCCCATTGCACTACGCCACAAGCTCGCCGCGGCCGCGATCGCCGCGGCGTGGGCAACACTGCCCCTGCCCGCGCTGGCCCAGCATCACCACGGTCCGCCGCCCCCGCAGCACTATGACCGTCACTACGACGACCATCGCTACGACCACGGCCACTACGAGTATCACGACGATCACCACAGCGACACGGGCGCCATCGTCGCCGGTGCGTTGCTCGGCGTCGCGGCCGGCGTGGCCATCTCCAATGCGAACACGCCGCAGCCGCCGCCCACCGTGGTCTACAGCTCACCGCCGCCCCCGCCGCCGCCCGGCGTCGTCTATTACGACAACGACGGCTACTGAGCCGTTACGGATCCGCTCTGCCTAGGGAACACCGACCATGAAAACCATGCTTCGCAACCTGACCATGCCGGCGCTGTTTTCCTTTGCCCTGGCCGCCGCACCCGCCATGGCGCAGCAAGGCATGCCCACCACCGCGCCCGCCGCGCAGAAGCCGCCCACCGCCACGCCCGCATCCACCCAGGATCATGGGCAAAAGCACGCCGATGCGGTGGAACGGCGCATCGCCGACCTGCACGCCCAGCTGAAGATCACCGACGCGCAAGCCAAGCCCTGGGATGCGTTTGCGCAGACCATGCGCGACAACGCGCGCAAGGCGGACGAAGCGTTCCGCGAGCGCGCGCAGAAGCTGCCGACAATGAACGCGTCGGAAGCGATGAAGTCGTATGCCGACCTCACGCAGACGCATGCGGACAACATGAAGAAGCTCGCCTCGGCCTTTGACGATCTGTACTCCGCCATGACGCCGGAGCAGAAGCAGATCGCCGACGCGATGTACCGCAACCCGGGCGGTCCCAAGGGCAGCGGCCCGCACAAGGGAGGCAAAGGCGCCAAGGGTGGCAAGAGCGCGCCGGCCGGCGCGTCGTCCTCCGCCAGCGGTTGATCGCCAAACACAGCGTGTCGACGCGGCGCGACGTTCGCGCCGCGTCCGCATTTCATGCACTCGCCGTGATCGTCGCCGGCCCCAGCGTCACAGTGTGGACCGTCTCCAGCGGCCCCAGCTGATCGCGCGTGTCGTAGGTGACGTAATGCAGCTCCCGCACCGCGAGCATCGGCGGCGGCGCGGCGAGCGTGGACAGCCGCTGCCGCACCACCTCCGCGCCGACGCGCCGGCGATACAGACCCAGCGTGATATGCGGCACATACGGTGACTGCCTGATCTCGCGGCTCGCCTCGCCCAGCGCGCGTCGCCACTCTGTCAGCCGCCCTTGCGGATCGCCCACGGGAACGAAGGCCGCGCTAGCGAAACTGTCGGGCCGCGCCAGCGGAAGGCTGCAAGCTGCTCCCGCACAGTCATCCAGCAGCGCGATCTGCCGCGCCAACCGCTGCGGCGGGAAATCGTCGTCCTCGCGATCCTCGCCATGGAAACCGCAGACGAACACGGTGAGATGCGGCTGCCTTCGCGGGCTGGGATGGATCAGATCGGCAAGCTGCTCGCGCGCCGCGTCGAGGTAATCGAGCAAGGCCGCGTCCTGCACCGGCACCACCCACACGCCGTAACGCCCGCGTCCGCGATGCCACTCGGGGACATCGCGCAACTCGGCCACCAGCGTTTCGGCGGGTCCCGCCACGGGATCGGAAAAGAGCATGCCCAGATGGTAGCGATTCGCACACCCGCCCGCCGCCCGCCTGCGGAAAGTCATGTCGCGGCCCGGCCAGCTTGCCGCTACAGTGACGCCGCCAGACGCCTTGGAGAATGCCATGTTCCGCCCGCGTCACTCCCCGCTCGCCGCCATCCTCTGGGGTGGTTTCGTCGCCGGCACGCTGGACATCGGCGCCGCCTCGCTGATCAGCGGCTACAACCCGCTGGTCATCCTCCGCTATGTCGCCAGCGGGCTGCTGGGCAGGGGCGCGCTGGCCGGTGGCCTCCCCGAAGCGGCGCTGGGCCTGGTGCTGCAATGGGCCATGTCGCTGCTGATCGCCGCGATCTTCGTGCTCATCGTCGGCCGGCGCGTTGCTGCGACGCGGCAGTGGCCGGTCTGGGGCGTGGCCTACGGCGTGGTGGTATTCGTCGTGATGAACTACGTGGTCGTTCCGCTTTCCGCGCTGCACGCCACGCCGCACTTCAGCACCTTCAACTTCATCGCCAACCTGGCGGCCATGCTGCTGTTCGGCTGGATCATCGCCCTCTTCGCGCGCAACAAGCTGGCCCACTAACGGATCACCCTGCGGAAGCGAAGCCAGATCAGGCACACTGGCGACGATGGAACGCACCGCCCCGACCATGCCCGATCCGACCACCGCCACAGCCGCAGGCACCTGGTGCCTCTACCTGATCGAATGCCGCGACGGCTCGTACTACGCGGGCATCACCAATGACCTGGAAGCGCGCTACCTGGCCCATGTGAACGGCAAGGGCGCCCGTTACACGCGCTCGCATCCGCCGCTGCGCCTGCTGGGTTCACGCAGCTATGCAGATCGCGCGGCGGCGTCACGCGCCGAGTGGGAAATCAAGCAGCTGCCCAAGCACCGCAAGCTCGGCTACCTGCATGCCGTCGCGGACATCGCCGCGCCGGCAACCGACACTCCGGCCGAGCTGGAATGACGGTTGCCGCTCACGATCAGGACGACTTCTTCAGCAGCGCCGTGATCTTGTCCAGCTGTTCGCGGTAGCCGTCCAGCGTTTTCGCCGTCACCTGCGCGAACTGGTTGGCTTCGTCCCAACGGCGAGCCTCGATGGCTTCGCGCACGCCCGGCACGGTTTTCACGCCGTAGCCGGTGAGCATGCCCGGCGCGTAGATCATGTGCTGGAACCACGGGCGTTCCGGCAGGCCCGCCTTGCTCGTGAGCGACTGTTCCATCTGCCCCATCAGCGCATTCACCTGCTGACGCTGCTCGGCCGATAGCGTGAGGCCGGCCGCGGCGCGCTTGCCGTAGGCGTCCTCGAAGGCCTGCGCGCTCTTCTTGAGCTTCTTCGCCGCGTCGTCGAGCGGGGCGAGCTTGATGTCGGGCACGTCGGAGTCGCGCTCCGGCGGCAGGATCGGCCGCGTCGGATCGGACACCAGCGCATACGCGTGCTTGTCGAGCAGCTGATGCTGCTGCTCGGTGTCCTTGCGCGTGTCCTCCACCAGCTTGTGCAACTGCTCCACGTAGCGATCCAGCGTGTCGCTGAAATCGCCGAAGCGCATCGGCAGCACGCTGGCGTCGGCGGTGCGCAGCACGATGTGGCCGGCGACTTTTGACAGCGCCACGCCGTACTGGAAATCCGGATCGCCGAAGCGCACGTAGTGGTCGAACGAGTCGTAGGCGGAGTGGTAGATGCCGCCGTTGTCGTCCTCGCCGCTGAAGCCCAGGTCCAGCGAGGCGATGCCCAGGTGTTCGAGGAAGGCGCTGTAGTCGGAGCCCGAACCCAGCGCCGCGATCGGCACGTCGCCACCGGTCGCGGCGAGCTTGGCGAACTCCTTGGCCTCGGGCTTGGCGTCCTTGGCGCTGCCGCTGACCATGACGTGCGCGCGCATGCGATCGAGCACGCTGGCCTTGGTTTCCGGGTCGATGACGCCGCTGGCCACCTGATTCACCAGACGCTGATAGGAATGGCTGCCGCCCGCTTCCAGGAAGCCGCGCCCGTTGGTATCGGAGTTGAGATAGAGCACCGCCTTCTGCTTCAACTCGTCCGCGTGGGTTTCCGCCCATTCGGTGGAGCCGAGCAGGCCCGTTTCCTCGCCGTCCCAGCTGGCGTAGACCAGGGTGCGCTGCGGCTTCCAGCCCTGCTTGTAGAGCGTGCCGATGGCTTTGGCCTCCGCCAGCAGCGCGACGTTGCCGGCCAGCGGATCCCATGCGCCGAACACCCAGCCGTCGTGATGGTTGCCGCGCACGATCCAGCGGTCGGGTTCGGTGGAACCCTTGATCGTGGCGATCACGTCGTACACCGGCTTCTGGCCCCAATCGGACAACACGGTCAGGTGCACGGGCGCGCTGCTCGGACCGATGTGGTACGTGAGCGGCAGCGAACCGCGCCAGTGATCCGGCGCCACCGGCCCGGTGAGCGATTTGAGCAGCGGCGTGGCATCCGCGTAGGAAATGGGCAGCACGGGAATCTTGAGGACGGTTTTGGCGTCCTTCAGCGCCAATCGCTTGGCGCCGGGCGTGGAGCCGACGCCGGGCGTGAGCGGATCGCCGGGATACTGCTGCATGTCGGCCACCGAACCGCGCTGCACGCCGTCCTCCGGACGCCAGCCGCCCTGCGGATAGGTGTCGCCCTCGGCATAGCCGTCATCGTGCGGATCGGAGTAGATCAGGCAGCCCACGGCGCCATGCTGCTGCGCCAGCTTGGGCTTGAGGCCGCGCCAGCCGCCGCCGTAGCGGGCGATCACGATCTTGCCGCGCACATCGATGCCGCGGCGGGCCAGATCCTTGTAGTCGTCCGGCATGCCGTAATTGACGTAGACCAGCGGCGCGCTCACGTCGCCATCGCCGCCGTAGACGTTGTACGGCGGCAGCACGCCGTCCTTGATGCCGGACGTCGCATCGCCGGCCACGGCGGGTTCGTGCAGCTTCGCGGTGTACGGGTGCGGACCCTTCAGTTCGAGCGCCACTTTCTTGGGCGTGGGATAGAGCACGTTGAAGGTTTCGATATGGGCGTCCCAGCCCCACTCCTTGAACTTGGCCAGCATGAATTCCGCGTTGGCCTTGTCGTGCGACGAGCCGACCTGGTTGGGCTCGGAGGACATCTGCTTGAGCCATGCGCGCTGGTCCGCCGGATCGAGCAAGGCATCGAAGCGTTGCTCCAGGCTCTGCTGCGCGGCGGCGCCCTCGGCGGTGAAGCCGAGCATGCCATCGCCGGCCTTGGCCGGATCGTCCGCGGCCAGTGCGCTGCCCATGGAAGCCAGCAGGCAAGCCGCCAGCAGCGGCCGTATCGTCAAACGGATCATGCGTTGTCTCTCCCCACCTTTTTGGCACGAATAGTGGCCGCCACGCACTCCCTACACGGCGACGTTCAATGCTGTCGCGACACTTATACCCCCTGCCCCGCGGCCGGCGCCTAGGACAAAGGTCATGCTTGGGAGGGATGCTCCGCGCTGTCGCCACTATGACGAAGATCGCGACGCCTTCCACGCGGCGAGCCGCTCGTCGATGTAGCGGTCCGCATCGGCCTCGGTCTTGAGCGCCGGCATGGCGTGCTGGGTGTTGCCGTTCGCATCGGGCACGGGCAATCGCGACACCAGTTCCGCGTAGACCGCCTGGAGATGGGAGATCTCGCCCGCCGCCGGATTCTTTCCCTTGGACGTCGGCGCCGTCACGCCGGCGAGCGGATCGTCGGTGCGCGGCGTCGTCAAGCTGAGCACGGCACCGACATCCGGTGCGGCGGCATCGCGCGCGGTCAGCGCCGGCACGCCCCAGCGCTGTTCGATCGTGCGCAGGATGGAGGTGTGATCCAGCGGCATGCCCTGCGCCGGTACGCGGAACACCGTGCCGGCGGGGATCAACGGCGAGATCAGCAGCGTCGGCACGCGCGGCCCGAAGCGCTTGAAATCGAAACCGTACTCGCCCGCCGTGGCATCGGGCGGCACGGCGTTGGTCGGTGGCGGCACGTGGTCGTAGCAGCCGCCGTGCTCGTCGTAGGTCACGATCAGCAGCGTCTGATTCCACAGCGGTCCATTGCGCAGCGCGGTGTACACGTCGTGGATCAGCTGCTCGCCCAGCGCCACATCGTAGTTGGGATGCTGGCTGTTGCCGCTGGAACCCCAGCTGGGTTCGAGGAAGCTGTAGTTGGCCAGCGTGCCGTTGGCGGCGGCCGTCTGGAAGTCCGAAAACTTGCCAAAGTTGGCGTCCGGCGCGTTCACCAGATCGGCATACGTCATGCGCGTGAGCGGTTCGGCGTTGTAGCCATAAATGGCCCACGACACGCCCTTTTGCGTAAGGGACGCATAGATGGTGGGCGCGGTGAACGACTTGGTGGCGTCGTCCATGTGGCCCTGCGAGGTGGCGGCCTGGGTGAACGCGCGGTTCGGCAGGGTTTCGGTGGGCGCGGAGCCGAACCAGTGGTCGCACACCGCAAAGCCGCGCGCCAGCGCCGACAGCACGGGCAAGGTCTGCGGCGTATGCATGGCCATGATATCGGCGGCCACGGTGCCCGGCAGGATGGAACGCTTCTGCTGCGCCTCCCACGTGAGCGTGGAGGCGAAGTTGGCGACGAAGCCCTGGTTGGTCGCCACCGGCGGCACGGGTGCCTTGGTGTTGCCGAACAGCTGCGCATTGGTGGCGCTGTAGCCCTCGCCGGGGTCCGCGCCGGGCATGTAGTAGGTGCTGGTGGTTCCCGGCTCGATGGCGAACACCGTGACGGCGGCCCCGCCGCCCGCGCCCGGATTGCTTTCCTTGCCGGTCAGTCCCTCGAAAGGCTGGCCCGTGGGCGACACATTGCCCGAGTCCGCATAGAGAAAGCCCAGCATGTGGTCGAAGGAGCGGTTCTCCAGCATCAGCACCACGACGTGGTTGATGGCCGACAGTGCGTTCGCGGTCTTGGGGGTCATGTCGCCGCCTTGAGGCTCGTGCGAGGGGATGCGGCCATTGGGCCGCCCGGCATGTCTGCATTCCATCACCGGTGCGTGTCGTACACGTGACCTGGCGCACATCGCGGTGTTCAGGATGGAACGGACTGAAGTTTCTCCGTTCCACGCCGATAAACCCCTCGTCCCCGGCAACGGGGCACCCTCTCCCTTCATGGCGGGACACGTATGCTGCAAACGGCGCCGAACATCGCCTATCTCAAGGCCGCATGGGCCGCATTCGCGGGCATCAGCGGCGCCAACGCACGGCAAAGCTACGAAGCGGCGGGCCTGAGCTTCACGCGCATCAACCATTCCACCCTGGTGCGCAAGAACGATATTCAGGTTTCCACCATGCCCATCCACTACACGCGGCACGAGCTGCGCGTGGGCTTTCTGGGCCGCATCGAGAACGAGGTGCGCAAGGCGGTGGCCGAGATGGAAGCGGTGTTCCACCGCGACCTGTGCCTGCCGGACGGCCACCAGTTGGTGATCGAGCTGGACGAATGCCTGCGCATGCTGCGCCGCCGCGGCCATCGCTCGCTGTCCATGCTGATCCTGCCTGATGGCGCCACCACGCCCGAGGTCTGCGTGCGCGTGGAAATGCGCGTGTTCCTCGATTCACCGCGCGCCTGCGTGTTCGCCCACGCGGCGGATGCCACCACGCGTGGTTTTGTCGATCTGCTGGAAGAGGCGCCCAAGCGGGCACGGGTGCCGCGTGCGTCGAATTACGGCGAATTGGCGGCGCAGATGAGTGCGACGTTGAACGAGGCGTTCGCGGCTTTTCCGCGGGTGCGGATGGCGGCGTGAAGTCTCGGGCTGGCTGAAGACCTTCAACTCTCGTCACGTCATTCCGGCGCAGGCCGGAATCCAGTGGCCTCGCGGCACGGTCTTCGCGGAAGAGCCCAATGCTTTGACTTCACGCGACAGCCGACCGTTTCCGTCACTGGATTCCGGCCTGCGCCGGAATGACGAGCGGGGGGAATGAGGGTCCATTGAGCGCGCGTGCAGCCTCTTATTCCACCGGAATATAAAGATCCGTCTCCGACGCCGGATCATCCGGCGCGATAAAGCGCTCGTCATAGCGCTCGAACTCCACGCCTGGCCGCGCGCGCAAACCCAGCTTGGGCAGCAGGCGCGTGTGGATGGTCTGGAAGGTTTCGCCGATGCCGCTCACCGCGCCCCGATGCGTGAACACGCCGTACTTCTGCGCCGGCACCGTGAACTTCACCATGCCCTCGGGCACCGCCGCATCGTCCGCCACCGGCAAGCCGGCCACGTAGCGCAGCATGCCGTCCGGCATCGCGGTGCACACGCCATAGGCCACGCCGGTTTCCGCCAGCGGCTGCACTTCGTGCCCGCGGGGCTGGAAGCGCTCCCACAGCGGGCCGATGCCGGCGGGGCTGCGGGCGACGTACTCCAGTCCGACAACCGTGAAGGCGGGCAGCGATACGATCCGGTGATCCATGGCGGCGTCCTGGGGCGGCATTGAGCGAGCCCCAAGCCTAAGCCAGCGGGCGGATATGACAACAGGGTGAAAAGGGCCACTTGCACGCCGCGCGGCTTTCCGGCCCGGCGGTGTCGATACGGCCGCCCTTCGTTCGTCGTGAGGATAGACGCGCCCTTCGCCCTGCCGGGCCGAGGATGCGCCTGCCCCTCCTTCCGTCTGCCGCGCCCGAGGTCATGTCATGTCCCAAGCCCCCAACCTGGTTCCCGCCGCCGAGCTGGTGAAGCGCAACGGCGTCACCTTTGCTGGCGAAAGCGCCGACTACCGCCGCGCCCGCAACGCCCTGCTCGCCGAGGAAATCGAACTGCGCCGCCATATCGAGCGCGTGGCCGAACAACGCCGCGCCCTGCCGCCCGGCCCCGAGGTGAACGGCGACTACCGCTTCATGGGCGAACACGGTCCCATCGATTTCGCCGGCCTGTTCGGCGACAAGCAGACCCTGGTTACCTACAGCTACATGTTCGGCCCGCAACGCGAACGCCCCTGCCCCATGTGTACGTCGCTGCTGAGCGCATGGAACGGCGAGGCGCGCGACATCCAGCAACGCGTCGCACTGGCGGCGATCGCACGCTCGCCCATCGAACGGCTGCTCGCCTTCAAGCAATCGCGCGGCTGGAAGGATCTGCCGCTGTATTCGGACGTGAACGGCCATTTCAGCCGCGACTACGGCGCCATCGACGACAAGGGCAACGATGAGCCGGCCTTCTGCGTCTTCACCCGGCGCGACGGCCATATCCGCCTGTTCTGGGCCGGCGAGATGGGCATGGCCACCGCCGACCCCGGCCAGGACCCGCGCGGCGCACCTGACCTCATGCCGATCTGGACCATCCTGGACTGCGTGCCCGAGGGACGCGGCACGGATTGGTATCCGAAGCTGGATTACGGTAGCTGAGCGCGGAAGCGGCGGGTCGCGACGGGGCGCTTGTGTGCGTCGAAGCCTGTCACGATCCCGTGAGGCTCATTCCCCTCACCGTCATTCCGGCGCAGGCCGGAATCCAGTGACGGTCGTGTGCGGTTATCGCGTAACGTCAAAGCCGTGGGCTCTTCAGCGAAAACCGTGTCCCGAGGCCACTGGATTCCGGCCTGCGCCGGAATGACGGTGAGGGAGCCAATCGCACACGCGAGATGTTGAAGGCGCTCAGGCCCTGATCATCCCCGGCATCTGATTGTCCGCGATCACACGGTTGCGTCCGGTGCGTTTGGCGCGATAGAGCGCGGCATCCGCCTCCCGGCGCAGCAGCTGCAGCTCGTAGCCGGAGCTGTCGGTGGAGGCCAGGCCGATGCTGGCGGAGAACGTGACCAGGCGGCCGTCGCCGTCCACGGGCGTGGCCTCGATGGCCTTGCGGATGCGGTCGGCGATGGCCACGCCCTGCTCGCGCGTGCAGTCGGGCAGCAGAATGCCGAACTCCTCGCCGCCCAGCCGGCCGAACAGGTCGGTGGGGCGCAGCTGGCGCTGGCACAGCGTCACGGTGTGCTTGAGCACCACGTCGCCCACGGCGTGGCCATGCGTGTCGTTGATCAGCTTGAAGTGATCCAGGTCGATGGAGATCAGGCACGCGGCGCCGGATTTCCGCTCCGTCGCATGCAGCATGCGCTCGGCCTCGCTCACGAAATGCTGGTGATTGAAGATGCCGGTCAGGCTGTCGCGATAGGACAGCATCTTGAAGCGCAGCTGCGAGCGCTTGATGCGGAACAGCCAGAACACGATGGACGCCATCAGCACCAGCAGCAGCGCGATGTAGAGCCGGCTGGTCTCCACCGCCTTGGTGTCCAGCGCCTGCTGCAGCTTAAGGATGTTGTTCTGCTTGCTCAGCCCTTCGGCCTCCAGCCGCTGCGCGAGCAGATGCTGCTGCACGGTGGCATAGGCCAGCGCCCTGGCGCTGATGTCGTTGAGATAGCCCTTGTCCTGCGCGACGAAGCGCTCGTAATAGGACAGCGAGGCGACGGCGTTGCCGCGCTTCTTTTCTACCTTGTAGAGCACTTCGTAGGCGTTCCTCACCCACTCGCTGACTTCGTCCTGCCCGCTCATGGAGAGCACGGTCAGCGCGGCCTTGCGTGCATTGGCGTCGTCGCCCAGCTTTTCGTAGGCCTGCGCCAACTGCACCTGCGCGGCGCGCATGTGGGAGTAGTAGCGGTTGGCATTGATGCTGGGCAGCATGCGCTGGATCAGCTCCAGCGCCTTGGCGGGCTGATCCTCGCTGAGATAGAGATCGCCTTTGATCAGCAGCACCGTATCGGCGAACACGGGTTGTCCGGCCTCCACGCAGGCGTCGACGGCCTCGCGCAGTTTCTGGCTGGACGAGGTGAGCTTGCCGCTGTTGTTGAGCGCGGCCACTTCCACCGACAGCGGGTTGCACAGGCTTTCGCCGGGCGGCAGCGCGTCTTCCATCATGCGCGCGTACTTGATGGCCAGCTCGTTCTGGCCCGCGAACATCATCAGCTGCGACAGGTTGGACAGCACGATGAAGCGCGCCAGGTTGTCGCTGACCTTGGGCAGGTCCGAGGCCAGCTGGTTGGCCAGCCCGAAGGCGTCTTCGTAGCGGCTGCTCAGGCCGTAGTTGTGCATGAGCAAGGCGGTGGCCTTGGCCTCCAGCGTCACGTCGCCGGAGTGATCCATGACGTCGCGCAGCATGGTGTTGGCGCGGCCGGTGTCGCCCTCGAACGCGGCCTGCCAGGCATCGAGGTAACGCAGGTACCACTGCTCTTCCGGCTTGAGCCGCGACGCTTCATCGTGGATCTGCGCCAGCATGCGCACAAAGCGCGGGTGATCGGTGGTGCGCACCCGCTCGGTCTGCTGGAGAAACGCGGCGGGATCGGCAATGCCCTCGACGGCGTAGGCCGTGCCCAGCCACACGCAAAAGCCCAGGCTCGCCGCAGCGAGCCAGGACCAGTACGTGTGCCAGGGCCGTGGCATGCCTGCGGCCTAGCCCTTGCGCGGAGACGCGTCGGGCTCTTCGGGCGTGTCCGGCGTCTCGTCTTCGCCGGGCACGGGCGTCGGCGTGGGCAGCGGCACCTTTTCCGGATAGGTCTGCGAACTCTGGCTGCCGCAGACCACGCGGGTGCCGAATTCCTGCGCGAGCCATGCGCTGTCGCCGGAGGCCACGGCGGCCTTCAATGCATCGGAAGCCTCTGCCGTATCGAGCATGTCGCCCAGGGCGTCGGCCGTGGCATGACGCAACGAGGCGTCCTGCCCGATGGCTTCAAGCAGCTCCATCGTATCTGTCATAAATGATCCCCCTCGTTCTACTGTGATGATCCTGCACTGTTTGCGTCAAGCACCCGACGTGCCAGGCCGGCACATCGTCGATGAAACACGATGACAGGCGTCATCGGTGTCCACTCGTCACGCCATTGCGCCAGCGGCCCTCTCTTCCGCGACGCACAGCGACTCTACGGCGTCAGGCCGGCACGCCGGCCTCTTCCAACGCGTCCAGCTCGGCCAGTCGCGCCTGCACGGCGCGATTGGGCGTCAACGTCCTGGCCGGGGGCAACACCACGGTTTCCTCGGCAGGCAATTCGATATGCGGCAGCTCGCGCAGCGCCACGCGGCGAACGCGCGGTTGCTGGATGGGCAAGGTGGCCGCGCGGTAGACGATCACTTCGTGGTCCAGCGGGTAATCCTGGCTCAGCAGATCCACCAGCACCTGGCGATAGGCCGGGCCGGTGGTGAAGCGTGCCAGCGAGCGGTCGCCCACGTGCCCGACCTGCCACAGCACCACGTATCCGGCGGTGTCGAGGCGGCGCTCGAACAGCAGCAGCTGGCTGGCTTCGAAGTGCTGGCAGCCGAAACGGCCGGGATCGATGCCCAGATCCGCATAGAGGCAATCCTCGGCGGAGATGCCTGGCTCCATGTGCGCGGCATAGCCTTCGGCGCGCGCCGTCTCGATGACCTTGTGCGGCGACCACGCAAAGATGCCGGGGTGTCCGTAGAACACGCCGCACACGCGCTTGCCCGCGCGCAGCTCCGTCATCATCACCTCGACCCATTCGCGGTAGGTGGTCTGGCGCGACTTTCCTTCGCGGTAATAGGACTGCAGGCTGCGCACGTCCGGATGCATGCGTTGCAGCCATGCCTCCACGATGCCGTCGGACAGACCGGCGAACACCACGTCCGACTGGACGATGTGGCTGCGCGCCAGCGGCGTGAGATGGGACCCGAGCGTCATGCCCAGGCCGACACAGGCCAGGCTGCCGCGGAGGACGTCTGTCGATGCCGGAGTCGAAGGATTTTCCATCCCGCGATCTTAGGGCAATTTCTGACGCCTGAGCACGCCCAAGCGGCCTATGGCAAAGGATCGCCCCGCGCTGTCCGACGCCTATGAAAATCTGGAAAAAAAGCGCTGGATCGATACAGGCGTAAACCTTTCCAGCCCCTGTTGCAAAGCATGGTAGCGCTCACGGCCTGGTGAGAATTGCGCCGAAAGTGGGCTCTGGCGGCACTCACGTTGGGTGAGGCGCCCTGGACGGCTCCGCCTTCGGGATAACCGACCGCCGCTCGACAGTCGCCGGCGCTCCACTGTCACGCCATCGGCCACAAGCGATAGATTGTTCCATCCGCCCTGCCCGCACCCCGCCACGTCCACCTTCCCTACGCATCACAAGGACACCACGATGAAAAAGCACCTGCTCCGTTCGCTCGCCGCCCTCGCACTGGCGGGCGGCGCCACGCTCGCCATGCCGGCGTTCGCCGCCATCAGCCCGGGCACCGCCGCGCCCGCCTTCACCACCCAGGCCAGCCATGACGGCAAGAGCTTCACCCTCTCGCTGGCGGACGCGCTGAAGAAAGGCCCGGTGATCGTCTACTTCTTCCCCTCCGCCTATACCGGCGGCTGCGATATCGAGGCGCACGCCTTCGCCACCGAGGCGGCGAAATTCGCCGCGGCGGGCGCCACCATCATCGGCGTCTCGGCCGACAGCATCGACCGGCTCAACACCTTCTCGGCCGATCCCAGCTACTGCGCCGGCAAGTTCCCGGTGGCATCCGACCCGCAAGGCAAGATCGCCGCCCAGTACGACGTGAAGATGTCCGCTGCCGAGCCCGATGCGAAGGACGTGCGCGGCCAGGCCATCGAGCACGGTTTCATCTCGCGCGTCACCTTCGTCATCGGCAAGGACGGCAAGATCGCGGCGGTGTTCTCTTCCGAAGCCGACCACCTGCATCCGCAGGAACACGTGAGCAAGTCGCTCGCGGTGGTGCAGCAGCTGCAGGCGGGCAAGGCGCCCTGAGTCTGCAAGGCAGGCGAACGCCGGCGCCATCGCGAAGGCGTTCGCCCTGCCACGTGCATCGGGCCAGCAGATCGTCGGCGCGGCCCATCGCTGGGCGCCGAGAATCAGAGCTTTCCCGTTCGACGAGACGCGCCCGAAAGAAAGGGACGCCTGGGTCGCCGTGCATCCCAACATCATCAAGTGCGCTCCGCGCCGACACATGACGTTCCAGAGCCCCTCGCGTTAGGGGGGCTAGCGCACTTTGCATTCCCGAGCGCCGCGCGCGGCTTCATCATCGGCCACGCCGGATCGCCGCGTTACCGCATGCAGAGAGAGGCATGGAGCTGCCGTCCAGGCAGTAAAAATACGGTGTCGCAGCACAGATGCCATCGGCACACTGATCCGGACATTTCAATCATCCGAAGCAGAGGTGCGTCATGCTCAAAAGATCGTTCCTGCCATCCATGCTCGCAAGCCTGCTTGCGGCGGCTGCACCGGCCATGGTCATGGCGCAGGATTCCGGCAGCCACTACGAAAAGCTGGCCAACATTCCGTACGTCGAGGCACAGATTTCCAAGGAGGACACGCAGACCCTGATGGACGAGCTGCAGTTCCAGCGCGCCGTCCAGCTTTACCTGTGGGCGCTGCCGTCCATCAACATGTACGGCATGAAGGAAGGCGCCGAGAAATACTATGGCAAGGGCTACAACGTCCTGACCATCTTCAAGGAACGACTCAACGCCAAGACGCTGATCACCACGCCCAATTCGGACGTCATCTACGCGCTGGGCTTCCTCGACCTGAAGGAAGACGGCCCGCTGGTCATCGAGGCCCCGCAGGGCCTGCAGGGCATTCTGGATGACTACCGCCAGCGGCCCATCTGTTCCGAGGGCGAGATCGAAGGCAAGGTCTGGTGCGGCGACGTGGGCCTGGTCGGTCCGGACAAGGGCAAGGGCGCCAGGTACCTGATCCTGCCGCCGGACTACAAGGGCGACGTTCCGCAGGGCTACCTGGTGTATCGCTCGCGCACTTACGGCGTGTTCGTGTTCTGGCGCGGCTTCTTCAAGGATCCCAAGCAGCTCGAAGCCCCGGTGAAGGTCATGGAGCAGACGCGCATCTATCCGCTCGGCAAGAAGGATTCGGCCAAGCCGATGCAATTCCCGGACGGCTCGAAGATCGCGGCCAACCTGCTCTATCCCACGGATGGCGAGGCATTCGCCATGTATGACCGCTTCATCCAGCACGAATACGTTGACCCGGCGGATTTCCAGTTCCGCGGCATGGCGGCCGAACTGGGCATCATCAAAGGCAAGCCGTTCCAGCCCGACGAGAAAATGAAGAAGATGCTGGATCTCGCCGCCAAGACCGCGCATCGCATGGGCTACGCGCTGATGACGCACTCCGGGCGCTACTACACCGACCGCCAGTGGGTGCCGGGTCTGCCGGTGACCAACGACGAGTTCGGCTACGACTCGTACACGGATATCAATCACCAGGCGTCCTACTTCACGTACGCGTACTCCACCAGCCCGGCCATGTTCCTCAACATGGAGGGCATGGGCGCGAAGTATCCCACGACGTTCTTCGACGCCAAGGGCGAACCCCTGCGGGGCGAGAAGAGCTACAAGCTCAACCTGCCCGCCAACATTCCCGCCAAGCTGTTCTGGTCGGTCACGGCCTACAACCCGGAAAACGGCGCCGGCCTGGACAACGGCCAGCCGTTCCCGTCGCTCAACAAGATGGACAAGCCCGTCGCCAATGCCGACGGCTCGTACGACATCTACTTTGGCCCGACCTCTCCCGGCCCGGGCAAGAACTGGATCAGGACGGTTCCCGGCAAGGGATTCTTCGCCAACGTGCGTCTCTACGCACCCACGAAGACCTTCTTCGACCAGACCTGGCGGCCGAGCGATCTGGAGCCGATCAAGTAACCCAGGGCTCGATCGCCTGTCCTCGTGTTGCTTGCAAGACCAGAGAGCCCGCCCCGGTAAGGGCGGGCTCTCTGGTTTTCATCCACTCGCCGCACAAGCCGGGCCACGCGGCCCGGCCTGGCGATGTTCACGCCGCCGGCTGTACGGCGGGCGGCGTCCACTGACCCTTCAGTACCGAGTCGTCGGGCCAATAGGTACGGATGTAAAGCGAGAAATCGCCCTCCTTGGGCGACGGCAGCCAGTTGGCGCGCTTGGCCGGATCGCTCGGCTCGTCCGGCTGCACGTACAGGGTGACGGAGCCGTCGTCGTTGAGCTTCAGGTCCTTGTTCTTGGTGCCCAGCGAGTAGCGGTTGAGCGCGTTGGGCACGAAGAAATGCTGCGCGTCGTACATGGTGATGGACCAGAAGCCCTTCACCGGCGGCGTGCCCTTGGCAAAGGTGACGGTGTAGCGCTTGCCGCCGCCAAGGCGCGTGCCGTTGCCGTCGAAGTCCTGATAGAAGTACGACGCTTCGTTCGGCTTGTTGACGAAGATGTTGGAGCGCGCCACGGCCGTGCGCGTGAAATAGTCCGTGCCGAACTGGGCGCCGTTGGACGCCACCGTTCAGCCGTACGGCAGCGGAACGCCGAACCTGTGGAACTGCAACAGCGGGGCCACCACGTCCTTCTCGGTCCTGGCCGCCTCCTCGTCGATGGCCTTCTTGATCGCCGGGTCGGCCTTGGCCGCCGCGAGCAATCCCCGCGCCTGGGCGTAAAGCACCTCCTCGCCGGGCAGCGGTTCCGCGTCCGCGAGCACCGCGGGCAGCTCGTCAAAGAACTTGTCGGGGATGACCACCGGCCGCTCGGCGCCGTTTGCCGCGGGCGGGGGCGCCGGGAACGAAGGCGTCTTGCTCCAGTCCATGTGCTTCATCTTGCCGTCGTACTGCGACAGCGGATACACGTTGATCTGCGAAATCAGCGGCTGGATGGCCTCGCGGTCCGCCGCCGTATCGTCCATGAACACGCGCGGGATGATGAAGCCCGTATTGGACTGCGCGCGGAAAACCTGGGTGATGCCCTTGGGCACCGTGCCCTTCCAGTGCGGGCCCACCAGCATGTAGAAGCCCGGCTTGGTACCGTACATCTTGCCCAGGTTGGCAAAGCTATCGGTGCGCAGATCCACCACTTGGTAAACCCAGAAACGCTTGCCGAAATCCGGGACCTGCACGATGACGGGCTCGATGTCGAGCGCCAGCGGGCCACCACCGTACACGACGTCCTGATTCGGGCAAGCGACATCGCGCTCCGTCGGCGTCACATAGTCGGTGAGCATGCTGACCCGGTTGAGAGGCGATGCGGGAAGCGCGCCACCCAGCCTGCCCGGCTCCTTCAGTGGCGTGAACGTCACGCGGCGGTTGTAGATGTTGACCATGGGCCATGCCCATACGTAGAGCGTGCGCGCCATCTGCCGCGCGTATTCCTCGGTGATGCGCCCGCCCGCCAAGGGGCCCGCCACCTGGCCGGGCGTCGTCGCCCCCAGAACGGTCACATTGCCCTTCGGCTGGGCGTTGTCTGCCCACAGCGGCATGCTGAAGGCCATGCTTACCGCGGCAGCAAGCAAGGCAGGGGAAATTCGTGAGGCGATCGAACCGGCGCGCATGTGCATACTCCTGGCTAAAACGTTGTTGCGGGTAGGCCAGATGAAAGCACTTAGGGCGGCGGGACCGCCTCCGTAAGATTGCAGACTGAGGCCAGTATATTTACGTAGACGACCCGGCGGCCGCGCCACCATGGGCGCTGGCGACACTCGACTCTCCGGCAAGCGCCCGTGCTTGTCGCCTCCCTGCAACGGGTGGCGGAAAGCGGCCACGGGCGTTCCCCTGGCGGTCACAAAATGTTCGCTTGCAGTCCCGCCGTGCAGCCGGCAAGCTTCCGCGTTTGACCAACCGGAGTTGCCATGTCCGCGCAAGAAACCATCATCCAGATCATGCCCGCCACGGGTTGGGTTGCCGTGTTCGACGAGAACGGCGACGAGAGCGCCGAAGCGCTCGTGTGCTTCGCCCTGGTGGAGTCCGCGCAGGGCGGCGCCACCCGCCGTGACGTGCGCCCGATGCTGGTGAACGGCAAGCAGATCAGCTTTGCCGATGCCGCGCCGAACTTCCTCCGTGTGGAAGAGCTGGAAACCTTCGAGGACGAAGAAGAAGAGGAAGAAGAGGAAGACGGCGAGGAGTAATCGCCCGCTGTTCGCCGCATTCCCGACGGCCGGCCCTTCGCCGGCCGTTTTTTTGTGCGCGCCGCGCCAACAGGAAGACGCCAGCCACCACTACTCGCGGAACGAACCTCGCATCGCTTCGCGCAGGTAGCGGCAGAGCGACCCCGTCTTGCGCATCAGCACGCTCAGCAGGCCGCCCGAGTCGTACTCCCCGCGAAGCATCGCCAAGCTCTGCTGATAGAAAAGCGTCAAACCCACCAGCAGTTGCAGTTCGAGCACGGCCAGCGCGACATCGATGCCCACGGAATCGATATACAGTGCCATGTGGATGGTTTCCGGCTGGCACAGCAGCGCCAGCACGATCGACGTGGTGACCAGGCCGATCAACCACTGGCGGATGTCCTTGCGCCGCCACTCCGCCGACAGCGCCTCCAGCGTGAACCACTGCGGATCCAACCAGCTCATGCGTCCTCCCTCAGCTTTCCGTCCCGAGCCCAGTCTGGGGCCATTCGCGGCCTAAAAGGTCCCGCCTCTGTATCCGAATGTATCCGGCGGCCCGGCCGGTACATGTGCTTTCAATCCGGGCCGCTCGCCACACAGTGGCGATACATGGCGATGTTCTCCTGTGCCCATACCTACTCGCCGGAGAGCCACCATGTCGGACCTGATCGACCCCAAGCGCCGCCGTTTCCTTGGTGCGACCGCACTGGGCCTTGCCATCGCCCCGTTCGGGCTTGCCTCGCTGGCCCATGCGGAAGCGACCGCGCCGACGCCGACCGGCGGCAAGCGCCGGGCGAGCGACGGCCACACCTCGTTCAAGTCCATCAAGCATGTGCAGGCCGGCGTGCTCGACGTGGCCTACGCGGAAGACGGCCCGGCCAACGGCAAGCCCGTACTGCTGCTGCACGGCTGGCCGTACGACATCTACAGCTTTGTCGACGTGGCGCCCATCCTCGCTGCTGCCGGCTATCGCGTGATCATGCCGTGGCTGCGCGGCTATGGAGACACGCGCTTTCTCTCCGCCGACACGCCGCGCAATGGCCAGCAGGCGGCGCTCGCCACCGACGCCATCGCCCTGTTGGACGCGCTGAAGATCGACCAGGCCATCGTCGCCGGCTTCGATTGGGGCGCGCGCACCGCGGACATCCTCGCCGCGCTATGGCCGGAGCGCTGCAAGGCGCTGGTCTCGGTCAGTGGCTATCTCATTGGCAGCCAGGCCGCGAATCGCGCGCCGCTACCGCCCAAGGCCGAGCTGCAATGGTGGTACCAGTACTACTTCGCCACCGAACGCGGCGAAGCGGGCTACGCGAAGTACACACACGACTTCGCGCGGCTCATCTGGGAGCTGGCCTCGCCGCAATGGGGCTTCGATGACGCCACCTTCGCGCGCTCCGCCGCCGCGCTGGACAACCCCGACCAGGTTGCCGTGGCCATCCACAACTACCGCTGGCGCCTGGGCACGGCCGAGGGCGAAGCGCAGTACGACTCATTGGAAAGAAAACTCGCGACGTCGCCGGACATCCACGTGCCCGCCATCACCCTGGAAGGCGACGCCAACGGCGCGCCGCATCCCCAGCCAGAAGCCTACGCCCGCAAATTCACCGGCCCGTACGAACACCGCCTGATCACGGGCGGCATCGGCCACAACCTGCCGCAGGAAGCGCCAGAGGCGTTCGCCAAGGCGGTGATGGATGTGGATCGCTTTCGGCGGTAGGGCATGATTGACCTGCATTCGCGCTGAGGTAACGAACAGCCTGTCGAAATCGGCAACGCTCATTCGACGCGATAGTAAGGGCCGGCCACGAGTCGCAGGAGTCGGGATCAAACAGCGCGGGGAGAAATCGATGAGGAAGTTGGTCCTTAGCATGTCCATGTCGCTCGACGGCTTTGTGAGCGGCGTCGACGGCGACATCCAATGGGTATTCAGCGGCGACCAGGAAGCCATCGTCTGGAAGCTCGAGCAGCTGTGGGACGCCAGCCTGATCATCATGGGCAGCCGATCCTTTCAGGACATGTCGCCTTACTGGCCGACGTCCACTGTGGTGTTTGCGCCACCGATGAACCAGATTCCCAAGGCCGTCTTTTCAAGACAGGGCGCTGCCGTGCTGGCGCCTGCCGCCAAGGCGCTGAAGGATGCTCGTGAGCGATCCACCGCGCCGCTGCAACCGGGCGCGGAAAGCTGGGCGCAGGCCTACGTGGCCAGCGGCGACCTGGCGGATGAAATCCAGCGGCTCAAGGCCACGGACGGCAAGCCCATCATCGCCATCGGCGGCGCCACCTTCGCGCGCAGCCTTATCGCCCACGGCCTGGTCGACGAGTACATGTTGATGGTCTATCCCATCGTGCTCGGCAGAGGCCTGCCCATCTTCGCCGACCTGCCCGCACCGGTGCCGCTCAAGCTGATCCACTCAAAGACCTTTCCACTCGGCGCGCTTGCGCAGACCTATCAGCCAAACCGAAACCCGTAGCCCGGATGAAGCCAACGGCGAAATCCGGGATCGCGCCGCGCAAATAAAAGCCAAGCCGTCACTGCACGAAGAAACGCGCACGCATCCCTCCCGAATTCCGCTGCGCTTCATCCGGGCTACGCGCTTCATGCGGGCTACGCGCTCCGTTTGCTTAGGGACGAAACCGGGCCGTCTATAATGACCTGCCTCACTCCCGGCAACGCCCATGACCGAACCCGTCCGCCTCGCCAAACGTGTCGCCGCGCTTGCCCAGTGCTCTCGCCGCGAAGCCGAGATGTATATCGAAGGCGGCTGGGTGCGCGTGGATGGCGTGACCGTCGAGGAACCGCAGTTCAAGGTGCTGGATCAGCACGTCGAGATCGACCCGGACGCCAGGCTCGAAGCGGCAGAGCCCGCCACGCTGGTGCTGCACAAGCCCGCTGGCATGAGCATCGACGAGGCACGTGCCTTGATCCGCATCGAGAACCACGCCGCTGACGATACCTCCGGCGTGCGCGCGCTGAAGCGTCACTTTGCACGGCTGGAATCGCCGTTGCCCCTGCCCGACAAGGCCAGCGGCCTGGTGGTGTTCACCCAGGACTGGCGGGTGAAGCGTCGCCTGGAAGAAGATGCCGACCGCATCGAGCAGGAACTGGTGGTCGAGGTGGCGGGCAAGCTGGCACCCAACGGCCTTGCGTTGCTCAACCACGGGCTCAGCTTCGACCACTATGCGCTGCCACCGATCAAGGTGAGCTGGCTGAACGAGCACAACCTGCGCTTCGCCTTGAAGCGGATATCACCCGACAAGGTCGAACGCATGTGCAACGCCGTCGGCCTGACGGTGCTTGCGATCAAGCGCCTTCGCGTCGGCCGCATTCCCATGTCCCGGCTGCAACCAGGGCAATGGCGATATCTGGCCAGCACGGATCGGTTTTGATGATGACGTTAATGGGGCGGCAGGCGACGCCTGTTCCGCCGCTTATTCGTCGGTTTGAATCAATGCCGGCGAACAGATGCGTACCACCATGCATCCATCGCCGGACGACCTCCATTGAAACATCGAGCGGAAAAAAGCGGCTCAACGCCCGTACGGCTTTCGAACGCTCCTGGGATCCTGCGGCGCCTGGCCCGTGTGCGCGGGATCGCGGTCGAACTGGTTGGTGGAATGGAAGTCCTTCTTCTCGTCAACGACCACGTTGGTGCTCTTTCCGGAATAAACGGAGTGGATGTACTCCGTCGACAGGGGCCTCGAGTTTTTTTCCATGGGGCATCTCACTGATCGTTGGCGGTCTATCGACCCTACTCCCTATTGCCGTGGACAATGTGAAGAAAGTGCTGCCGCGGGCCATAAGCACGCGCGCCAGTGGATCCCGTTCATTGCTCTGAACTTACAGAATCTCCCATCAACGACACGCCCATGAAGCCCGAAGACCTGCAACGATTGGTCACCGTGACCATGCCTTACGGCAAATACCAAGGCCGCCTTATCGCTGACCTGCCTGGCGCCTATCTGGCTTGGTACGCCCGCAAAGGCTTCCCGCCCAGCGACCTCGGCAACCTGTTCGCGCTGGCGCTGGAGCTCGATCACAATGGCTTGAAGCCCTTGCTCGATCCGTTGAGGAAGCGCAAGTAAGGCGTATCGCCGCATGCAAGCGACGCAGGCGGCGCGGTTCTCAGGCGATCCTCGGCAACTGCCACCCGTACCGAACCGCGGCTACGCGCAAGGTGAAGCACACCAATCCACCCACCAGCGCGGCGACCGCGGGCGGACATCCCAATCGCCGCCCCAGCACCAGCACGGCCGCACCCAGCAACGCCGCGCTGGCATAGATATCCGCCACCAGCACCATCGGCACGCGCGCCAGCAACACGTCGCGGATGACGCCACCGCCGCAGCCGGTGATTGCGCCCATCAGCATCGCAATGAAAGGATTGATCTTGAAGTCGAGCGCTTTCTCCGCGCCGGCCACGGCAAAGAGCGCCAGGCCCGCCGCATCGAGCGTGGTCAGCAGCGGCGCCGGCAGGGCGGCCACCTGCGTATGGAAGAGAAACGCCACCAGCCCCGCGGCAAACGCGAGCACGGGATAACGCCAGTCACGTATCGCACTGGGCGGCGCATCGCCGATCAGCAGATCGCGAACCATGCCGCCGCCCAGCGCGACGATGAAAGACAGCACGAGCACGCCAAGCAGATCCAGCCCGGCGCGGATGGCCGCATTGGCGCCCTCTATCGCGAACACCACGGTGCCCGCGAGATCGGCGGCAAGCACGACGTGTTTGCGGATCATGGTGCCCCCAGTGCGGTGTTCGGCGCAGTCTAATGCAAGGCCATGGCGCGCACCGGAATAGCACTTACCGCTTGGCTGAAACGCATTCGACCCCAACCGTGCCTTCGCGCTTCGACACGGTGTACCCCGCGCTGGTCAAGGCGGCCGGCCATGCGTCGAACCTTACGGTGCTGCCGCCGGTGGGCGAGGGTCACTGCAACTTTACGCCGCAGCAGGTCGGCAAGGCCTTTGACGTGCTGGTCGTGAAAGCAGACGCGCATTGAGCACGCCTCCGTGTCGTTGCACAGCGCGGATGCTCCAAACAAAAAGGATCGGCCGTGCGTGGCCGGTCCTCTCGCGCTTGCATCCGTCAGTCAGGCTTGCGAATCGGAGGCCTGGGCATCGGCTTCGTTCGCATCGGCGTCGCCTTCCTTCTTCGCCAAGGTCGATTCCAGCGCCTCCGCGCCCTTGAAGCCCGCGATCGCCGCCAGGCCCTTCGTCAGCAGACCCGCATTCGGGTCGAGCTTTTCCGCTGCTTCGACGGCTGCCACCGCCCCTGCCACTTCGCCCAACGTATCCAGAATGCCCATCTCGCCTCTCCGCCTGTTGAATGGAAGGCCGTGTCCGGAAGCGGTCACGACCGAGGCGCATTGGGCATCAACGGCGGCCGCCCATCCATCGGAAAAGTCCTAGCGAAGATCTACCCAGGCCTCGCGCTCAGCCAAACGTCACCGCCAGGCCCAGCGACACGCCCTGCACGCCGGGCGCGAATACATAGCGCACCACCGCGCGGGCGCGGGTGATCCACAGCGGATGGTATTTGCTGGTATCCAGCTCCAGGCCCACGCCCAGCGAATTGAGGTGGTTCACCTGGATCACCTTGGCCTCGTTGCCGAAGTAGTCGGTGCGCGCGTACTCCAGCACGTAGCGCACCGGCCGATCCAGCGCATGCATGCCCGTAGGGGCGCGGTAGCGGGACCACAGGCTGAGGTTGTTGTTGCGCGAACTGCCGCGCACCACGCGCGAGGAGTTGTTGACGCTGTGCGTATAGATGTCCGTATAACGCAGCTGTATTTCTCCCTCGTATTTCTCCGCCACATGGTCGTACGACAGCAGCAGCGAACCGCCCGCGCCCGCCGCGTCCAGGTGGCCGTTGGCGAGAAACTCCAGGTTGAGGTTGGTGTTGCGTTCGATGTAGAGACTGCCCAGCGAGGCATCGCTTTTCACGACACCGTAGCTGCCATTGATGATGGGGATGATCGCGAAGTCGCGCGTCACCTGGAAACTCCAGCCGATGCCGGCGGTGGCGACCACGTCGTTCCAGCGGGTGGGCAGCTCGCGCTGTTCCTGGCCGTTGCTGGCGACGAAGCGCGGGTCGTAGCGCGAGTAGCCGACCGTGCCTTCCATGTAGATCGGCACGCTGTCACTGAGGACAAAGCCGCCGCCCAGCGAGGAGTTGTTGAACGCGGGGTTGCCGGTACTGGAATCCCTGATGGACAACGCGCCCGAGGTGACGTCCGGCGTCTGCAGATAACCCATCAGGGCCAGGGCGGCATTCGCGCGTTGCTGCAGCTGGCCCTTGACGATATCGAACCTCGGATGGTCCTGTGCGCCTGCCTGCCCGGCCAGGCAAAGACCGGCGAAAGCGGCGAGGAAACAGGCAAGCGGCTTCATGGCAGTACGCATCGATGCCCCCGGCACGACGCTGGCACCACATCCGCGCACCACGCAGCGATGCGGGCGGCTTCTGCTGCAAGTGCACGCGGCAAGGCGAGTTGGCGCTCGCGCATAAGCAGTCTCCTAACCGAATGTCGACCTGGCACCAGCGGTGCTGCCGTTCGGGGAGTGCCGGCAATGGTCGGTATGTTCTGTCAGGCAACGCCTTGGCACGAGCGCAAAACCACCCAAGCCAAACGCGTAATTCTACTTAGACTGCATCGGATCGATCCGCCGCCAGACCGAGATCGGCACGTCGCCATTCGGGCGCGGCGGCACGCGGTAGCTGAGTACGTTGTCCTTCAGCTCGTACTGCCTGGCCTGGTCCTGTCCCTCCCAGTTGGGAAAGGACGCGCCCTGGATGTGGAACACCAGCAGGCCGCGATCCCGGTCGACGCTGATCGTGCCGAAATGGGTGCTCGAACCCATGACGGCCGCCGCGAACTCCTCGGGCGTGCCTTTCGACTTGTCCGGCGAGCGGAACGCCGATCGCTCGGATTTGAAGATCTGCAGCGAGTAACGGCCCTGGCCATCGATCAGCAGCAGGCCTTTCGGATGGGCGCCAAAATCGCTGGCGCGCGTGCCGTCGGGATGCTGCACGTCGGCGGCCACCAGGGTCCAACTGCCGGCGAGCGACGGCATGCCGGCGGGCGTGCCTGCGAAAGAGGCGGATGCCCAGATCGAGCATGCCGAGAAAAGGACGGCCAGCATGCGGCCGGCAGTTGCTGCGCGAAGGTTCATGGCGTGGGTTCCGTGGGTGAATCGGGGATACGGCTGCCCGATGGGGTCAGGGGATGCTAGGCTGGGGCAATGCTTAAGAAAATCCGATAATTCGAAACCGTTCCATCGGAAAAACAAAAGCAATGTCCCTCCCCAACCTGGATATGGATGCCCTGCGCACCCTGGTGGCGATCCTGCAACTGGGCAGCCTGGGGCGCGCGGCGGAAAAGATCGGCCGCTCGCAATCGGCGGCAAGCCAGCAGATCCGGAAGCTGGAGACCCAGGTGGGCCAGCCGCTGTTCCGCAAGCAGGGGCGCGCCATGGTGCTCACCGAAACCGGCGAGCTGGTGCACTCCTACGCGCGCCGCATTCTCGAGCTCAACGACGAAGCCGTGCGCAGCGCCACCGGCAGTTCCGTGCAAGGCATGGTGCGCTTCGGCCTGCCCGGCGACTTTGCCGAAACTTGGCTGCCCGCCGCGCTGGGACAGTTCAAGCGGGCGCACCCCGCCGTTCGCGTGGATGTCGAAGTGGAACGCAATGGCTTGCTGCTGGAGCGCCTGGACCGGGGCGAGTTCGACCTGGTGCTGGCCATGGGTTATGGCAGCCGTCCGGACGCGCGACGACTGGCCACGCTGCCCATGACATGGATCGGACCGGCGGGCACGGAGGCGGTGCTCAAGCCCGATGCACCGCTCGACCTGGCGCTCTACAACTCGCCCTGCTTTTTCCGCCGCGCCGGGCTCGAAGCGCTCGACAAGGTATCGCTGTCCTGGCGCCTGGCCTACGCCACCGGCAGCCTGCAGAGCCTGTGGGCGGGCGTGGCCGCCGGCCTGGGCATCACGCTGCGAACGACGGCTGGCATACCGCCGTATCTCATGCGGCTCGATGAACGGCACGGCCTGCCGCCGCTTCCCGTGGTCGAGCTGTGCCTGCACGCCGGAAAGAACGCACCGACGCCCGCCTTGAGCGAACTCGAACGCGTGGTGCGCGAAAACGCCGTCGGCCATCTCGGCGTGTAACACACAAGTAGCCCGGATGAAGCGAAGCGGAATCCGGGACAACGCCGCCCACGTGCGTGCAACGCCGCGCACGGCACTTGCCGCACAAACAGGCGATAGGCAATCTCCCCCGCTCGCCGCTGGCGGCGGAACAACCCGCCAGCCACGCGTCAGCTATTGCACGTCGCATCCCTTGTCGATTTTCGCCGAGCCCATTCGTCGACATGACACCGCGGCAATGTCGCCGCGGTTTACATCCAAAGGTCAAACCTGATGAGCAAGCAGATCTTCGTTAACCTGCCCGTGACCGACCTGAAGCGATCCAAGGCGTTCTACGAAGCCGTTGGCGCCGCCAACAACCCCGCGTTCAGCGACGACACCGCCGCGTGCATGGTGTTCTCCGACACGATCTACGCGATGCTCCTCACGCACGACAAGTGGCGTCAGTTCACGAGCAAGCCTATCGTCGACGCGCACGCGGATGCGCAGGTGCTGCTGTGCCTGTCCGCCGGCAGTCGCGACGAAGTAATCCGCCTGGTCGAGCAGGCCACCGGCGCCGGCGGCAAGCCGGACCCGACGCCCGTGCAGGATTACGGCTTCATGTATGGCCGCAGCTTTGAAGACCCGGATGGTCACATCTGGGAAGTGATGTGGATGGACCCCAGCGCCATCCCGCACGGCTAAGCACACCGACAAGTAGCAAATAGCCCGTAGCCCGGATGCAGCGCAGCGAAATCCGGGTTCCCGCCAACGCGCCTGATCGAAGCTTCCACGCGCGTATCTCCTCCAGCGCATAGTCCCGGATGTCGCCTTCGGCTCATCCGGGCTACGTGTGACGCGCTGCTTCAGCCCAACTGCTGGATACGCAGCATGTTGCCGGCCGGGTCGCGCACCGCGCAGTCGCGAACGCCATAGGGCTGATCGGTCGGTTCCTGCACGATGTCCGCATCGCGCGCCTGCAACCGTTCGAACGTGCCGGCAAGGTCATGCGTGGCGAGCAGGATCATGCCGAACGTGCCCTTGGCCATCATCTCCGCGATCGTGCGGCGCTCGTCATCGGTAACGCCAGGGCTCGCCTCCGGCGGATACAGCACGATGGAGGTGGCCGGCTGGCCCTTGGGGCCTACCGTGATCCAGCGCTTGCCGCCGTAACCGACGTCGTTGCGCACCTCGAAACCCAGCGTGTCGCGATAGAACGCCAACGCGGCGTCGGGATCGTTCTGCGGAAGGAAACAGGAGTGAATCTGGATGGCCATGGCGCTCTCTCGGTGGGTGGTGAAGTCCATGGGGATCAGTCTAGTTGCGGCTCCCTGGCCGGCGCTTCTCGATTCCTGATCGGTCGCGTCACCTGCTTCGCCACGCACGAGGGCATGCCCAGCGTCGCCTGCGCCTGCTCGCGCCGGTACGTGCTCGGCGACATGCCCACCAGTTCGGCAAAGCGCGTGCTGAAGGTGCCAAGCGACGAGCAGCCCACTTCGAAACAGACCTCGGTGACGCTGAGCTCGCCTCGGCGCAGCAAGGCCATCGCGCGCTCGATGCGCCGCGTCATCAGGTACGCATAAGGCGACTCGCCGTAGGCAAGGCGAAACTGCCGGCTGAGGTGCCCGGCCGACATGTGCACGCCGCGCGCCAGGGCTTCGACGTCCAGGGGCTGCGCGTACTCCCGGTCGATCCGGTCGCGCACGCGACGCAGCCGTGCAAGGTCGCGCAGGGTCTGCGCTTCATCGGGTCTGCTGGTCATCCGCAAATCCTGTCACGTCGCCGCAGCTCGCTCAACCTACGACACACGGCGGCGTGCCCGCGTGCTGGCAGAATGCGGCATTCACCGTCACCGCAAGCAAGAGGCGCCATGGACAGCCACGTATCACCCGTGCCGTTGGAAAAGGCCTATCGCCTGATCAACCACGGCCCCACCGTGCTGGTATCGGCGCGCCACGCGGGCATGGACAACGTGATGGCGGCCGCATGGGCCTGCGGACTGGATTTCGACCCGCCCAAACTGACGGTGATCCTCGACAAGGTGACGACCACCCGCGAACTCATCGAACAAAGCGGCCGGTTCGCGATCCAGGTGCCCACCGTGGCGCAGATGCAGCTCACCTATACCGTCGGCAACCTGGAGCGCGCGAAGGCGCCCGACAAGCTGCAGCGCGCCGGCGTGCAATGGTTCGACATCGACGGCCACGACCTGCCCTTCGTCGCCGACTGCTCCGCCTGGCTGGCCTGCCGGCTGCTGCCCGAGCCGCACCATCAGGAAACCTACGACCTCTTCGTGGGCGAAGTGGTCGGCGCGTGGGCCGACACCCGCGCCTTCGCCAACGGCCACTGGAACTACGAAAACGCAGCACCCGAGTGGCGCAGCCTGCACTACATCGCCGGCGGGCAGTTCTACGCCATCGGCGAATCGCTCAGGGCCGATCCTGTCGAGTGATGGATGGCGGTGCAACGCACGTGCGCCATGCGCCATGCATGCGTTGTGCGCCTCACGTGTCCTTACCCGTTCCTCGCGTAGAACGGATCTGATGTCGCGGCGCGACTCAGGCCAGCAAATACGTCAGCTGAAAGCTGATTCGCCAGCCTCCTCTTTCGATCCTCCCAAAGAGGCCAGTCGCCGGCGACCGCACCACTGATCCGCGACATCGCGCAACCCCGAAATCGGGGGTGCCTGCCCTGCCCACCGCGAACACAATGCACGACGTTGAAGTCAGGGGCAGGGGCATGAACGCCATGTGCAATACGTGGACGGGGCGCGTTTGGCGTGGATTGGGCTGGCTCGCGCTGCTGGGTGCGTCCGGCCTGCCGGGCTTTGCGCAGGCGTCGCCGGGATGCCAGGCGCTCAATGGACAGTCCGGCACCATTCCCGCCCATGGATACGTCCAGCTGTTGACCAACAGCCAGCAGGTCAATCAAGGCGACGCCGTCACGCTCACCACGCCGGGACTGATGTCCTATGGCGGCTCCTTCCTGCAGATGTTGGTCAACAACGGCTCCGTCAACGGCGTGGAGAGTGGCTCGGGGGCCGGCGCCGACAATCTCAGCAACCTGGGCAACACCGCGACGACGTACACCGTCACCTGCACTTCGGCGGGCGCCTCGATCACGGGCGTCTCGCCCTCGTCGGCGACGATCGGCAGCACGGTGACCCTTTCCGGCAGCGGCTTGTGGGGAACGACGCAGGTGCTCTTCGGCTCCTTGCCCGCCACATCGTTCAGCGTGGACTACGGCGGCGGCGGCGCCATCATCAATGCCGTGGTGCCCAACGGTTCGGGCACCGTGACCATCACGTTGGTGACCGACGCGGGCACTTTCATCGGCGGATCGTTCTCCTTCGCCCCGCCCACGGCGGGAGCCACCAGCACCAGCGTGGCGTACAACAGCAGCAACAACGCCGTGCCGCTGAACCTCGCCGGCAATCCCACGTCCGTGGCCATCGTCAGTGCGGCCGCGCACGGCACCGCCATCGCGGCCGGCATGGGCATCACGTATTCACCGGCCGCCGGCTATATCGGAACCGATAGCTTTACCTACGTGGCCAGCAACGCCGCCGGCACATCGGCGCCTGCCACGGCGACGATCACCGTCAATCCGCCCCCGGTGCCCACGGTGGCCGCCGCTTCGGCCACCACGGCCTACAACACGGCCACCAGTATCAATCTCGCCAGTGCGATCTCCGGCGTGAACATCACGGGCGTCAACATCGCCCAGGCACCGGCGCACGGCACGGCGATCGTGACCGGCGAAACGGTGGCCTATACGCCATCGGCGACCTTCTATGGCGGCACCGACACCTTCACCTACACCGCTACCAACCCTGGCGGCACGTCATCGCCGGCCACGGTGACGGTGACCGTGGGTGCGGTGCCTGCGCCGACGGCGGGCGCCACGTCGGCCACGACGGCCTACAACACGGCCACGAACATCAACCTGGCGAGCGTCATCGCCGGCACGGACATCACCAGCGTGAGCATCGCCACCGCGCCGGCGCATGGCACGGTCAGCGTCTCCGGTGAAACCGTGGTCTACACGCCGTCCGCGACCTTCTACGGCGGCAGCGACAGCTTCACTTACACGGCGACCAATCCGGGAGGAACCTCCGCCCCGGCCACCGTCACGGTTAACGTGAATACCGTGGGCACGCCCACCGTCTCCGCCAGCACGCTTTCCACGCCCTACAACACCGCGGCGACGCTTCACCTCGCCAGCCTGATCTCAGGAATCAACATCACGGGCATCACCATCGCCACGGCTCCTGCGCACGGCACGGTGAGCGTCTCCGGCGAAACAGTGATCTATACGCCATCCTCGACGTTCTATGGCGGCAGCGACAGCTTTACCTACACCGCAACCAATCCTGGCGGCACCTCGGCACCGGCCACCATCACGATCACGGTGGGGGAAGTGCCGGTGCCGACGGTAGCGGCGACATCGGCCACGACGCCTTTCAACACCGCGACGACGCTCGACCTTGCCCGCGCCATCAACGGCACCAACATCACGGGCATCAGCATCGCGACTGCACCTGCGCACGGCACGGTGAGCGTCTCCGGCGAAACGGTGACCTATACGCCGTCCGCGACGTTCTATGGCGGCAGCGACAGCTTCACCTACATGGCGACCAATCCGGGCGGCACCTCGGCACCGGCCACCATCACGGTCACGGTGGGCGAAGTGCCGGTGCCGACGGTGGCGGCGACATCGGCCACGACGCCTTTCAACACGGCGACGACGCTCGACCTTTCCCACGCCATCACCGGCACCGACGTCACCGGCATCAGTATCGCCAGCGCGCCGGCGCACGGCACGGTGAGCGTGTCCGGCCAAACCGTGACCTACACGCCGTCGGCCACGTTCTACGGCGGCAGCGACAGCTTCAGCTATACCGCGCTCAACCCGGGCGGGCACTCGGCGCCGGCGACCGTCACCATCACGGTGACGCCGCTGGCGACGCCGACGGCCGTGCCGCTTTCCGTGGTCACCACCAAGGCGACGCCGGTGCTCATCGAGGCGGCCGCGCAGGCCGGCGGCACGCAGCCGCTGACGGGTGCGAGCGTGTCGACGCAACCCTTGCACGGAAGCGCCACGGCCAGCGGCGAGCAGATCACCTATACGCCTGCCGCGGGTTTCGTGGGCACGGATACGTTCACCTATCAGCTGAGCAACCATTTCGGCGCATCGGCGCCGGGCACCATCACCGTCACGGTGACGGCCGCCGGCAGCACCGCCGGCCTGAGCCAGACGGTGACGACGCGACCCGGCAGCCCGGTGAGCGTGAATCTCGCGGGCATCGCACCCGGCACCTATGCATCCGCGGCCTTGCTCGGCCTGTCACCCGCGGGTGCGGGCAGCACCACGCTGAATCCACCGACGACACTGACGTTCACGCCCACCTCGGCGTTCCATGGTCTGGTGCAGATCACCGCCGTGCTCACGCCGGCAAGCGGCCAGCCGCAGGTGGTCGATGTGCTGGTGCTGGTCAGCAGCCAGCCGGATCCGTCGAAGAATCCGGATGCGCTCGGCCTGATCAACGCACAGACCATGCAGGCGGAACGGTTTGCGCAGAATCAGCTGCGCAATATCCAGAGCCGCCTGGACAGCCTGCATGACGGAAACGCCACGGCGAGCTTCAGCAACAACCTCTCCATCAGCCTGGATGGAAAGCCACTGCAGGCCACCGGCGCTTCGTCCGCGAACCACGTGCCCGGCACGCCTTTGCTTGCCGGCACGCGCGCCGGCATCGGCGCCGCCGAAGACGGCGACGGGACGACGCCGACGGATACGCCATCGCCCGCGAAGCGCGCCGCCACGCCCACGCCCGCTTCATCTGGCCTCGGCGTGTGGATCGACGGCACGGCGGATTTCGGTTCGTTCGATACCTATCGGCAATCGTCGGGTTTCGATTCGGACGCTGTCGCGGTGAACACCGGCGTCGACCAGCGCCTCGGCGAGCACGCCGTCGTCGGCCTCAGCCTTGGCTACAACCACGACCGCAGCGACATCGGCAACGACGGTACGCGCAGCACCGCGCAAGGCTACAGCGCGGCCGTCTACGGCAGCTACCAGCCGGCGGCGCACGTGTATATCGATGGCGTGCTGGGCGGTGGCGGCCTGCGTTTCGACAGCCGCCGCCATGCCGCGGACAGCGGCGCCGAAGTCGCCGGCCAGCGCACGGGCAGTCAATGGTTCGCGTCGCTCACGGCGGGATACGAGTTCAAGAGCGACGGATGGTCACTGTCGCCCTACGGACGCCTGGCGTGGTCGCTGTCTTCGCTCAACGGCTACGCGGAAAGCGGCGATGCGGCCGAAGCGCTGAGCTACGGAACGCAGCTGGTGCGCACCTCGCAGATCATTGCCGGCCTGCGCGTGAACGGCCAGATGGCCTGGGGCGACAACCTGTTCATTCCTCACGCACGCGTGGAAGTCGGCCATGATTTCCAGGGCAGCGGCGACGCCACGCTCAGCTATGCCTACGTGCCATCGGCCGGTTCGTGGAATGCGTTGACCAACCCCTATGCGGCGAACGGCACCACCGTGCAGGCCGCGTTTGGCGGCGACCTGCAGCTGTGGAACAACCTGCTGATCACCACCGAGTACCAATACCTGCTGATGCCGCATGCGCACGACCAGGGCATACGCATCGGCCTGCACAAGCAGTTTTAGGGCAACACTGAACAAGTATCACCGTCGTCACTCGTCCTCTGAAATTCAAGGATGGGTGATGGCGATACCTGGTCAGTGCTGCCCTAGGCCCCTTGAGGCAGGGGCGCGTCGAGGTTCAGCCGCGTGCCCTGCCCCGGCGATGTGTCGATCTGCAGGGCGGCGCCCAGGCGGCCCGCGCGGGCACGCAGGCTCGGCAAGCCGGCACCGTGCAATGACGACGCTGCCGGATCGAAACCCCGGCCATCGTCGCGCACGTCCACGCCGAGGCGACCGTCCATGCAGCGAATGGCCACCTGCACCCGCGTCGCGCCACTGTGCTTGAGCACGTTGGTCAAGGCTTCCTGCAGGAAACGCAGCAGTTCCAGCACGCGCATGGCGCCGAGCCGCCTGTCGTCCACGCCCTGCACGGTCCACGCGCTTTCGATGCCCATCGCCTCCAGTCGCTGCGTCCAGCGGTGCCGCAACGGAGCGATCTGGCCGGCCAGGTCGGTATCCTGTTCGTGCGTGGTGGTATCGATGATCAGGCGCAGGTCGTCGCGCAGTTCCTTGAGCGTGGTGACGACCTGCGCGGGGTCGGCCTGGCGGCGTGGATGCTCCAGCGCCGAGATCGCGGCGAGCAGGCTGCCGCCGAAACCGTCGTGCAGGTCGCGCACCAGGTTCAGGCGTTCGCCGATGCGTGCGTTGTTCAAGGCCAGATCATGTTCGCGCTGCAGCGTCTCGGTCAGCTTGCGCGTGGCCGCGTTCACTTCGTGCTGCAGTTCCGCGGCGAAATTCTCCGCGCGGCGCATGGCCACGGCAAACCGGTAGGCCAGCGCGAAACCCATGCCGATGATGGTCAACGGCGAGGTCACGCCCATCAGGTAGGTGTCGTCATGGATGACGCCGAAGAACAGCAGCATGTCGTGCAGGGAGACGACGAGCGGAATGACCAGGCTGGCGGCCAGCACGTAGCAGTCGGTGCGCCGGTGCCGCAAGGTGTGGCCCACGAACCCGAAAACACCCACGTAGTAGGTGCTGCATCCGATGAGGAACGGCAGCGCGCGATGATGCCCGATCCACTGCGGCCAGCCTAAGGCAGCGATCCACAGCACCGCGCACAGCACCAGCAGCACGCGCTCGGTGCGCCGCCACCGGTGGCCCGCGTAACGCAGCAGGAAGATCGCGAACGCCGTGGCCGCCGCCATGTAGGCCGCCGCGTTCACCGCTTCCCAGGCGTCGGTGTTGTCGAACGGCCAGGGATCGAAAGCCACGAAGTTGAACGAGTACGCCATCCAGAACAACGTGCTCAGCGCATACCAGCCGTAGTACGTGTCCTTTCGGCGCAACAGCCAGAGGATCAGGAACAGGCCGCCGAAGACCAGGCCCACGGCCAGGCCGAACAACTGCATGTGATAACGCCAGAATTCCCCGCGGCGCTGGCGCGCCTGTACCGCGCCGGGCTCGCCGATGGTAACGACGCCCAGCCCCGGCTGATACGCCGCCAGCCCCGACACGCGCACCAGCAAGGTGTTCTCGCCCTGGCGGAGCAACGGCTTGTCGAGCAGGAAGTACTGCGGTCGAACCCAGGTGCGCGACAAAGGCTCCGTCAGGTGATCATCGCGGTAGACCAGGCTTCCGTTGACGTACAGCGCATAGGCCGAGTTGACGTAGCCGACCAGCAGGCCCAGTGGCTGGCTGGCGTCGGCCTGGTTCCAGTGCAGCCGATACCACACCACGCCGTCATGGCCTGGCCAGCGTGCGTCCCACAGGTCGTCCAATGCAACGGACGTCCAGCCGTCCGTAGGCGGCACCGTGGATGACCAGCCGGCAGGCGCCGCCTGTGCGGATCGAAGATCGATCGTGGCCTTCACCGGCGGCGCAGGCTGCGCGGCGGCCGGAAACGCCAGCAGCACGCAAGCCAGCCACAGCACGCAGGCCAGCCACAGCACGAGCATCGCGCGCATGCCTAGAGCAGCCCCATGGCTTTGGCCTCGAACACCGCGGCCGTGCGGGAGCTGACGGCCAACTTGCGATAAATGGCCTTCGTATAGCCCTCGATGGTGAAGCGCGAAAGCCCGGTGAGGTCGGCGATTTCCCGGTTGCTGAAACCCTGCGCCACGAACTGCAGGATTTCCGACTCGCGCTCGGAGAGTGCAATGTCGCGCTTGTCCCTGGGTTCCGCGGCAGCGACAGGCGCTGCCTCGCCCTCACTGGGCATCTGCGGCACGAACGCAAGAATGCGGCGCGCAATCAGTGGATCGATCAGCGCGCCGCCGCGACGGATGGTGCGCAGCGCGGCGCACAACTCGGCATCGTCGCGCTCCTTCATCAGATAGCCGACCGCACCCACGCGCAACGCCGCCAGCGCCACTTCCTCGTGCCCCCAGGCCGAGATGGCTACCGTCGTCGTATCCGGATGGTGGCTCGCGATCCAGTCGATCAGCTCGATCCCGCTGCCATCCGGCAGCCCGATGTCGACCAGGGCCAAGGCTGGCTTCACCCCACCGATCGCGGCCTTTGCCTGAGCCACGCCGTCGACCGCCGTGATACCACCCGTCTCGCCAACCAGCTCCCGCAGCAACCGGTCAAGGCGCTGCTGGGTCAACGCATCGTCTTCCACGATAAGCGCCGGCTGGAACGCCACCTGATCCCCTGTCGAATCCACGTGCCCCCCATCGGCCCGTCCGGCCAAGCCACGTTCGCTGGCGATCATAGTTCGGCCCCGCCGGACAGGCCACGACTTTCGACCCGCGGCGGCAGCGATGCGCGGCGCGACCCGCCGCGCGAGGTCCTCGCTCAGTTGTCGTCGCCGCCCAGCAAGGAGCCCACGATGCCGCCCAGCAGCGCGCCGCCGACCGTGGCTCGCCCGGCGCCACCACTGCCCTCGTTGCCGGGCAGGTAGTCGGCAATCTGGTGCGCCAGGCGCGAAATGGGCAAGGTCTGCAGCCACACCGTGCCCGGGCCGGTCAACGACGCGAGGAAAATGCCGTCACCGCCGAAGATGGCGTTCTTGATGCCCGGCACCGTGGTGATCTGAAAACTCACCGACGCCTGGAACGCGCCGACGTGGCCCGGATGCACGCGCAAGGTTTCGCCGGGCGCAAGGTCCTTGCGGATCAGTTCACCGGAAAGCTCCAGCCATGCGGTGCCCGTGCCGCCGATCTTCTGCAGCAGGAAACCATCGCCACCGAAAATGCCGGCGCCGAGCGACTGCTGAAAACCCACGCCGATCGTCACCTGATTCGTGGCGCAGATGAAACCGTGCCGATGCACCATGTATTCGTTACCCGGACTCACCGGCACCGGCACGATGTGGCCCGGTACCTTCGTGGCAAACGCCACCTCGCCGCGCGCGCCGGCTGCGCGGTACTCGGTCATGAACAGGCTGCCGCCACCCGCTACGCGCTTGAACATGCCGAACAGGCCACCGCCGCCACCCATCTGGGTGTGCGTGGTCATCTGGATCGACGAAGTCATCCACGAAAGCTCGCCGCTCTCCGCGAAAACGCTTTCGTTGGGCTCCAACAACACTTCCAGTACGGGCATCACCGTGCCCTGAATGCGGGTCTGCATGGCGTGTTCTCTCAAGATGGAAAGACGGACGTCGGCCGTGCCATCAAGGTTCGACGGCTGGATCGGCGCCGACATTACTGCCGATGCTTGACGATAACCATTCATCCGCTTGGTGGATGGCGGAACATGTTGCGATGCCTTCGTCGATGGTTCCGCAGAACCCCGCAGTTGCATGTCCCCGATGCACAACTTCCCTATGCATCAATGACCTGTCGCCCGACGGAGGCTGCCAACGGGGGAAATGCGCCCGGTCAAGCTGCGGTAGCTGTCACAAATTCCTAGCTGGCCCGTGTACACAAATGTCACGACTCCGTGGACAATGTGCCGGTCCATCCGTCCGGAGGGGGAGCCGGAACCATGACTCATAGCGATGCCGCGGGTCGCCCCGTGGCCCAACTGCTTGTTGTCACGCGCAGCCTTGTGGAGCTGACGGACCGCGCCGTCTCCGATAGCGAGCTGTCGCACGCGGCCGCCGACGTGCTGATGTTCGCGGCGCGCCAGGCCGCGCGCCTGGTGGAGGATGTGGTGAGCCTGCGCTCGCGCGATCCCGATGGCGCCCATGCCTTCGTGCAGTGCTCCAGCAGCACCGACCTGGACCGTGCCTACAGCGATCTGGAATGCCTGGCCGAAGCCGCCGGCATGATCCGCGCGCACGGCATCGGCTCGCAGTACCGCGCACACCTCGCGTATCTGATGCGCTATGCGGCGGAGTCGGCGTGCAATGCGCTCGAGCGCGCGGAGCGCTCGATGAACCTGGCCGACATCACCAGCCTTACCCATGCGAGGGTGATGGACCTGCGCAACTGATCGTCGCGCTGCACGCGGCACAGCGTGCTCACTTCTTCTCCGCCGCGTCCGGCGCGGGCACCTGCTCCAGCGGCCCCACCTGCACATGGCCGGACCAGCCATCGAACACATTGACGGCCGCCTGGTCCAAGGCCTTGATAACGGTCTGCACCGGCGGGCAACCGGTGGGGTCGGCCACCGGCCGCGAGGGATCGGTCATGCCCGCCATGCAGTACTTGGCGCCGCGATTGCTGAGGCGGTTCAGTTCGGCCATGCCGTCCGCATAGCGGCGTTCCGCACGCGGCGCGGCGGTGGCATCGCCATAGATCGGGCGCATCTCCACCAGCAACTGCTCGGCTGCGTGCCGCTCGGCATCGGTGGCGTTCTTCATCGCCGTGTCGTAAGCCTGCCGGAACGACGAGTTCGCGCGCTCCGACGCCAGCGCCAGCCACGCCAGGCCCAGCGCGTGATTCACCGGCTGGTGATCGCCGTTGAGCGCCATCACGCCGAGCACGTACTGCGCCGGCTTGCTCGCCCAGCTGGCCGCGGTCTTGAAGAAGCGCTGCGAAGTGGCATACCGGCCCAGCCCGTAGGTCTGCGTGCCGAGGCAATAGAAGTAATCGCCCGGCAGGATCTTCTCTTCGCCGGCCACGCAGCGCGTGCCGGCAAGATCGGCATCGGTCGGCGGCGTGTCGTTTTCTGCCGTGCTGTCCGTTGTCTGCGCGATCGCTTGCGGCACGGTGGCGGCCATGAGCAAGGCCAATGTCCATGCGATCAACCCGCGTTGCCGTCCTTGCGTGGCCATGCCGTTCTCCGTGTGTCGACGAGTGGCACATCCTAACGTCGAAGCACGGCTGGCGGATGACGGCGATGCGCAGCACGTTCTTGCGATGCGCGCACAGCCACGGCGGCGCCCCGTCGCGTGATGTCGGGCCTGTGTTCCTAGGCACACACCCGCGCATCAACACGACGAGGCGCGCGGATTGTGTCGGCCGCAAGGGAACGCTTCCTTGCGGCCAATCGCAAAATCACGGCATGCGCTACGCCGCGTCCGTGCGCCGTGACGAAGCGCTCAGCGAAAGTGCCACCAGCACCACGGCCAGCACCGCATAGGCGGCGGCGAACTGCCAGGCAAGCGCGCGCTGGGCTTCATCGAGTTGCCACGGCAGATAGATGCCGCCGCTCAACTGCACCGAGTGGATCACCCCGAACAGGCTGAGCGCCGCGCCCAGCAGCAGGATCAGAGCCGCGCGCAAGGCCTTGCCGTCGATCATCGCCACCACGAAGCTCGCCCACACCATCGAGGTGATGATGAAGCCGTTGCCCAGCGCGTTGATGATGGCCAGCTCCGAAAACCCGTGCGCGCGATCGCCCAGCAAGGCGACTACATGCTCGGGCGCGACATAGGTGGGGTCGGACAGCTTGATCGCCACCATGCGCGCAATGGCTGGAAAGAAGCTGAACACCACCGCCGGTGCATAGCGCATGGGCGTCGCCTCGAACGCCTGCACGGTGATGCCGATGGCGACGAACACCAGGATGGGCGCCAGCACCGACAGCGGAATCAGCTCCACCAGGTTGGACAGATAGCCGAACACGCCGCCCAGGCCCACGAACAGGCCGGTGAGCAAGGTGTAGCCCGTGCCCGCGCCCATCGCCTTGTACGAAGGCTGGCCGATGTACGGCGTGGTCTGCGCCACGCCGCCGCAGAAACCCGCCACCAGCGTGGCCAGCGCTTCCACCAGCAGGATGTCGCGCGTGCGGTATTCGTCGCCGGCCGCGCGCGCGCTTTCCGTCACGTTGATGCCGCCCACCACCATCAGCAGGCCGAACGGCAGGATCAGCGGCAGATACGGCACGGCCGACGCCATGCCGCCCATCCACTCCAGCGTCGGCAGCGGCAACGCGAAGCGCCACGTCCACGGCTTGGGCGGCTCATAGCCGCTGCCGAGCCAACCCAGCGAGCCCAGCACGTAATAAAGCAACGCGCCCACCACGAAGGCGACCAGCACGCCGGGCAGGTTCCACGGCATGCGTGCGCGCGCCACCAGCGCGTAGAGCACCACGCCCAGTCCCGCAAAGCCCACCAGCGGATGCTTGAGGATCTCCACCAGCGGAAAGAAGCCCATCAGCACCAGCGCAATGCCGGCGATGGAGCCCAGCAGGCCGGCGCGTGGCACGTGCCGCTGCACCATGCCGCCGAAGAAGGACAGCACGAACTTCAGCACGCCCATGATCACCAGCGACGCCATGCCCAGCCGCCAGGTGGCGAGCCCCGCCGCCTGCGCGTCCAGGCCCGTCTGCTTGAAATGCAGGAAGGCGGGGCCAAGCACCAGGAAGGCCATGCCGATGCTGGTGGGCGCGTCCAGGCCCAGCGGCATCGCGGTGACATCCGTGCGCCCGCTGCGCTGCGCGAGCCGCCGCGCCATCGCCGTATAGGCCAGGTTGCCCAGCAGCACGCCAAAGGTGGTGCCGGGCACCATGCGCAGGAACACGATGTCGGCGGGAAAACCGAAGATGCCGATCAAGGCCGTGGCGAGAAACGCCAGCACCGACAGGTTATCCACCACCAGCCCGAGGAACCCGTTGAGGTCGCCCGGCGAGATCCAGCGCTCACGTACCGTCGTGCTCATCTCAGAACGACACCTCGGCGGGTTGGGTCACGCGCAGCACGGACTGATCGCCCGTGCGCCGCTTCCATGCCGCGCGAATGGCTTCCACTTTATCGCGATTGGCCGCGGTGTCGGGGTAATCGACCACCAGCATCTTGGAACGCAGCCGCTCGGGCGTGGCCTGTCCCTTGCCCTGCCATTGGCCATACACGTCGAGCACGCTCAGGCCATCCGGAAAGCGCGGCGTGACCTCGGCATCCAGGAAGTCGCGCCAGCCCTGCTCGCTTACGCCGTGTGCTTCGTCGCCCACCAGCCCCAGGCCGAAATAGAGCCGTGTTTCCACCCAGCCCTGCGTCTGTGCGGGATGCGCCGCATCGCCGTGCAAGGTGGCGCTGGTGGTCGGCGCAGTGGTCGCGCAGGCCGACAGCAAGGCTGCTGACAGAAGCGCGGAAGCGAAAAGCAAATGACGCATGGTTATGTCCTTATGTTCGTATGGACATCCAGACGGATAGATACCCGCGGATGTTCTTCGCAAAGTATTGACAACAGAACTTGCGCAATGCAACAAATAACTACGGTCACGTAGCCATACGGGCCCACTGCCAGTTTTACCGGGGACACAGGTCAGCCTGACATGAACGTCGATACGCCTGCACATCGCTTGACGCCGCATGGCCCCGCCATGCGGCGATGTTGTCCGGGCTGACGCTCTGGCGCCCGGAGCGGCGCCTTCCCTCTTCTTCCATCTGCCGATGCCCGATCCACGGGCGTCATGGCCTGTTGCGCCTCAAGGAAACTCCATGCCTATCCACACCACGGCGCCGCGCCGCCGCTGCCTTTCCGCCCTGATCTTCGCCCTGCTGGCGCCCGTGGCGCAGGCCCAGTCCGACCAGGGGCAAGCCAGGACGCTGGATCAGGTCGTGGTGACCGGCGTGCGCGCCAGCCAGCGCACGGCGCTGGAATCGCCCGTGCCCGTCGACGTGCTCACGCAGGACGATCTGCGTGCCGCCGGCGCGGTGAATGGCGAACTCGGCCAGGCGCTGGCGACGCTGCTGCCCTCGTTCAACTTTCCGCGCCAGTCCAACTCCGGCGGCTCGGACCACGTGCGCGCGGCGCAACTGCGCGGGCTCTCGCCCGATCAGGTGCTGGTGCTGGTGAACGGCAAGCGCTTCCACACCTCCGCGCTGGTGAACACGGATACCAAGATCGGCCGTGGTACAACGCCCGTGGATTTCAACGCCATCCCGATCAGCGCGATCAAGCGCGTGGAAGTGCTGCGCGACGGCGCGGGTGCGCAGTATGGCTCCGATGCGATCGCCGGCGTGGTCAACATCATCCTCGACGATGCGCCGCAGGGCGGCGAAGTCACCGCCACCGGCGGCGCCTACCACACGCACTTCCGCCCCGCCGATCGCGACATCACCGATGGCGATACCGGCTACGCTGCGGCCAAGTGGGGCACGCGCCTCGCCGGCACGGGTTTCCTGCGCTTCGGCATCGAGGCGAACAACCATGGCTCCACCAACCGCGCCGGCATCGACACCGTGCCGGACTGGCTGGCCGATCCCACGCCAGCCAACCTGGCGCTGCGCGGACGGCGCAACTACGTGGCGGGCGATCCCTCGGCGGAGAGCTACAACGGCTGGCTCAACAGCGAAGTACCGCTGGGCGGCAATGCCACGTTCTACTGGTTCGGCACGTACACGCAACGCCACAGCGTGGGCGACAACTATTTCCGCTACCCGGACAGCAGCGCCAACATCACCTCGATCTATCCGGACGGCTACCTGCCCAAGTCCGTCGGCAGCGACCGCGACCTGCAGACCGCCGCCGGCGTGCGCGGCCTGCTCGGCGACTGGCATTACGACGGCAGCGTGAACTGGGGCAGCAATGCCTTCGACTACGACCTGCGCGATTCGCTCAACGCCTCGCTGGGACCGGACAGCCCCACCTCGTTCCATATCGGCAGCTATACCTTCAACCAGGGCAGCGTCAACGGCGACTTCAGCCACGACTTCAGCGTGGGCTCGCGCCCGGTCACGCTGGCGCTGGGCACCGAATACCGCCATGAAAACTTCCGCACGCGGCCGGGCGATCCGGCCTCCTACATCGCCGGCCCGTACGTCGACGCACCGGTCGGCGCGCAGGCGGCTGGCGGCCTGCAGCCGCAGGATGCGGCCAACCTGTCGCGCGACGTGGGCGCAGCCTATGCGGAGCTGTCCAGCGACCTCACCGAGCACGTGTTCGTGGATGCCGCCGCGCGCTATGAGCATTACAGCGACTTCGGCGGCAACTGGAGCGGCAAGCTCAGCGGCCGCTGGGAATTCGCGCCGGGCTTCGCGCTGCGCGCCGCCTGGTCCAACAACTTCCGCGCGCCGTCGCTGAGCCAGATCGGCTACGAGGCCACCACCACCGGCTACGGCGCGGACGGCAAGCTGGTTACCGGCCGCATCCTCTCGGTGAACAACCCGATCGCGCGCGGCCTGGGCGCCGAACCGCTGAAGCCGGAGAAATCGCGCAACGCCAGCCTGGGCGTCACCGGCCAGGTGGGCGAGCACTTCGATTTCAGCCTCGATGCGTACCAGATCAACATCGACCATCGCGTCACGCTATCGGAAACCATCGACAGCCCGGGGCTGGAGGATTACATCCTGCAGCACTTCGGCGTGCCCGGCGTGCAGAGCGTGGCCTTCTTCACCAACGCGGTGAATACGCGCACGCGCGGCGCCGAACTGGTCGGCAACTACCGCACGCCGCTGGCCGGCGGCGGTCTGCTGCTGACCCTGGCCTACAGCCACAACCACACCGACATCCTGCATGTGATCCCCACGCCCGCGGCGCTGGCCGCCACCGGCGCCGGCAACGTGCTGTTCGGCGTGGAAGAGCAGAACACGCTCACCGACGCCGCGCCACGCCAGCGCGGCTCGTTCACCGCCAACTGGAGCAACGCGCGCTGGAACCTGCTGGGGCGCGTCACCCGCCAGGGCTCGGTGGTGCGCGTGTTCGACTTCGGCGGTGGCGACGTGCCCACGCAGCGGTATGCAGCGCGCTGGCAGCTGGACGCCGAGGCCGAATACAAGGCGACGCCGCAACTGAGCTTCGCCGTGGGCGGCTACAACCTGACCGACCAGTACCCCACGCGCTCCAACAGCGAGATCAACTACGCGGGCAACTTCCCCTACGACGTGATCTCGCCCATCGGGCTCAATGGCGCCTACTGGTACGGGCGGGTGCGCTACACCTTCTGAGCCCGCGCCGTCTCAACCGGCGGGACGGCGGCGCGGCAGCATGCGGGACATCTCTCGCCCACTCGGCGAGAATGCCCCCATGAGCGATACCGCCCTCCGCCTGCCATGAGCCATACCCTCGACCTGCCGCTGGAAAGTCCCATCCAGCCCGGCCTGATGGTCATCCACGGCAACCGCATGGAAGACCTGCGCGATCTGCTCACCGCCTGGCTGGCCCGCGCACCGCTGCGCCCGCTGGAAGACGAGCTGATGCTGGTGCAGAGCAACGGCATCGCGCAGTGGCTGAAATGGGCGCTGGCCCGCCCCACCGGCGAGGGCGGCGGGCTGGGCATCAGCGCGGCCATCGACGTGCAGCTGCCCGGCCGCTTCCTGTGGGCGGCCTATCGCAGCGTGCTCGGCCGCGAGGCGGTGCCGACCACTTCGCCGTTCGACAAGTCGCGCCTGAGCTGGCGCCTGCTGCGCCTGCTGCCCGCGCATCTGCACGAACCCGATTTCGCGCCGCTGCGCGATTTTCTCCGCGACGATCCGGACGAGCGCAAGCGCTTCCAGCTGGCCGAGCGCGTGGCCGACCTGTTCGACCAATACCAGGTGTACCGCGCCGACTGGCTCGCCGATTGGGAACAAGGGCGCTATGTGTTGCGCAACGAACTGCGCGGCGAGCACCCGGCCCTGCCCGCCGACCAGCGCTGGCAGGCCCGCCTGTGGCAGCTGCTGCTGGATGACGTGGGCGGGGAACGCCACAACCACCGCGCGGCCGTGCACCAGGCCTTTCTGGAACGCATCGAAACACTGAGCACGCGGCCGGCCGCGCTGCCTCGGCGCATCGTGGTGTTCGGCATTTCCTCGCTGCCGCAGCAGACGCTGGAAGCGCTGACCGCGCTCGCGCGCTTCAGCCAGGTGATGCTGCTGGTCGCCAACCCCTGCCGGCACTACTGGGCCGACATCATCGAAGATCGCGAACTACTCAAGGCCAGCCAGCGCCGCCACAACGCGAAGCCCGGCCTGCCCGCCGAGCCGCGCTACGAAGACCTGCACCTGCACGCCAACCCGTTGCTGGCGGCATGGGGCCGCCAGGGACGCGACTACATCCGCCTGCTCGACGCCTTCGACAAGCCGGAAGGCTATCGCCAGCAATTCGCCGCGTGGAACCGCAGCATCGACCTGTTCGCGGATACCGACGGCAGCACGCTGCTGCGCCAGATACAACAGGCCATCCTGGACCTGGAACCACTGCCCACCGACAGCGCGCGGCGCAAGCCGTGGCGCGACAGCGATGATTCGTTGCGCTTCCACATCGCGCACAGTCCGCAACGCGAGGTGGAGATCCTGCACGACCAGTTGCTGGCGATGTTCGAGGAAGCCGCGCGACGCGGCGAGCCGCTGTCGCCGCGCGACGTGATCGTGATGGTGCCGGACATCCAGACCTACGCGCCGCACGTGCAGGCCGTGTTCGGCCGCCTGCCGCCGGACGACCCGCGCCATCTGCCCTATTCCGTGGCGGACCAGCCTTCGCGTGGCGCCGTGCCGCTGATGGTGGCGCTGGAGCATCTGCTCTCGCTGCCGGAATCGCGCTTCGCCGTGAGCGATCTGCTGGACCTGCTCGACGTGCCGGCGCTGCGCGCGCGCTTCGGCATCGACGACAACGGCCTGCCCACGCTGCGGCGTTGGATCGAGGGCGCCGGCATTCGCTGGGGCCTCGACCGCGACCAGAAGCAGAGCCTGGAGCTGCCGGGCATCGAACAGAACACCTGGCGCTTCGGCCTGCGCCGCATGCTGCTGGGCTACGCCGTGGGCGACGGCGATACCTGGCACGGCATCGCGCCCTTTGGCGAAGTGGGTGGACTGGACGCCGCGCTCGTCGGCCCGCTGGTACTGCTGCTCGACCAGCTGGAGCAATGGTGGGCACGCATGCGCGAACCGGCCACGCCGGACCAGTGGCATCGGCACCTGCAGCAGTTGCTGCTGGATTTCTTCGACGCGGACGATCCCGCTGACAGCGATCGCCTCACCCGCCTCAACGATGCGCTGGACGATTGGAAGGCCGCCTGCGCGGAAGCGGATTTCGCCCTGCCGCTGCCGCTCAACATCGTGCGCGAGCACTGGCTGTCCTCCATGGACGAAAGCCGCCTGTCGCAGCGCTTCATGGGCGGCGCGGTGAGCTTCTGCACGCTCATGCCGATGCGCGCCATTCCGTTCCGCGTGGTGTGCCTGCTCGGCATGAACGACGGCGACTATCCGCGTCGACAGGCGCCCGCCGACTTCGACCTGATGGCGCAGCCAGGGCACGCGCGCCCGGGCGACCGCTCGCGCCGCGAAGACGACCGCTACCTGTTCCTGGAAGCGCTCGCCTCCGCGCGCGATGCGCTGTACGTGAGCTGGGTGGGACGCAACGTGCGCGACAACAGCGTGCTGCCGCCCTCCGTGCTGGTGGGCCAGTTGCGCGACTACGTGGCCGCCGGCTGGCATCGCGCGGACGACGATCCGGCCGACCTGCACAGCGGCGAACACCTGCTGGACGCGATGACCACGGTGCATCCCCTGCAGCCTTTCAGCCGGCGCTATTTCAACGCGGACGCCGACACGCGCCTGTTCACCTATGCCCGCGAATGGCGCCAGGCGCTGCGCGATCATGACGACGCGCCAGCCGACGGCCCACTCGCGCCCTGGGAACCGGATGCCGCCATCAGCATCGGCTTGTTGCAGGGTTTCGTGGCGCGGCCGGTGCGCCACTTCTTCAACCATCGCCTGAAGGTGCATTTCAGCGACTGGGACGAGGAAGCCATGGACGAGGAACCCTTCGGCCTCAACGCGCTCGAACGACACGTCGCCACGGCCAGCGTGCTGCGTGCAGCGATCACCGCCGACGATCCGCGCGCCGCAGTGGACATCGCCACCCGGCAACTGGCCGAACAAGGCGCGTTGCCGCCCGGCGGCTTCGGCGACATGGCGCGCGACGCGCTGGCCCGCGAAAGCGGCGACCTCGCCGCGCGCTGGCGCAGTGCCTGCGAACGCTGGCCGCTGGTGGACGAAAAGATCGAAGTGCTGCACGAAGCACACGGCGTGCGCCTGGAAGACTGGCTGACCGACCTGCGCCGCGGCGACGAGTCGCCCTATGTGCGCCTGGAACTGACCGCCGGCAAGCTGATGCCGAAGAACGACATCCGCCACGACAAGGCGATCAACGCGTGGGTGATCCACGTGGTGGCGCATGCGCTGGGCCTGCGCATGCAATCGCGCATCATCGGCACCGACGCCACGCTGCTGCTGAAACCGCTGGACGCCGATGACGCGCGGATGTGCCTCAACGCCATGCTGTCGTCCCTGCGCGAAGGCATGCGCATGCCGTTGCCCATCGCGCGCAAGACCGCCTTTGCCTGGCTGCAGAACGTGGATGATCCGGAGAAGGCGCGCAAGCAGGCGCTGCTTGCCTATGAGGGCAGCGGCTTCGGTGGTGGCGTGGGCGAAGTGCGGGAGGACGCCTATCTCGCCCGCGCGTGGCCGCGCTTCGACGCGCTGGATGCTGGCGGCTTCCACCACTGGCTCGCGCTGTACCAGCCGATGATGGCGGCCGTGGTCAACGGAGCGGACGCATGAACACCGCGCCGCTCCAACCGCTGAAGTTGCCGCTGCATGGCATACAGCTCATTGAAGCCAGCGCCGGCACGGGCAAGACCTGGACCATCGCCGCCCTCTACCTGCGCCTGGTGCTCGGCCACGGCACGCCCGAGGGCAAGGCCTTGCTGCCTTCGCAGATCCTCGTACTCACCTTCACCAAGGCCGCCACGGCGGAGCTGCGCGAGCGTATCCGCGAACGCCTGGGCGAAGCGGCGGACGCCTTCCGCGGCCACCGCGAGCCGGACGATTTCCTGCGCAGCCTGATCGACGCCTATCCCGACGACGACAGCCGCGCGCGCGCCGCGCGCCAGCTCGACCTGGCCGCGCAATGGATGGACGAGTCGGCCATCCACACTATCCATGCCTGGTGCCAGCGCATGCTCGGCCAGCACGCGTTCGACAGCGGACATCCGTTCGTGCAGGACACGGACACCGACGAAAGCGCCCTGCTGGCCGACGCCGTGCGCGACTATTGGCGCTGCCATTTCTTTCCGCTGGATCGCGATGGCGCCGCGCTGGTGGCGCGCTGGTGGAAAACGCCGGCGGACCTGCAGGCCGATATACGGCCTCTGCTGAAACACCCCTCGGAACACTTGCGACTGGATGGCCGCCCCTTGCCCGACGCCGGACGGGCGCTCGACGCATTCCGCGAACGCGTCAGCGCCGCTGCCGCCGCCGAGGCGCAGGCACGGCAACTGTGGCGGGAGCATGCCGACGCCATCGAAGCCATGATTCTTGCCGCGCTCGATGCCAAGGCGCTCAACGGCAACAAGATGCGCCGCGCCACGCTGGCCAGGGATTTCCCCTTGTTGCGCGCGTGGGCGAACGAAGAAGCCGACGCGCCGGAAAACTTCGAGCGTTACGCGCAATCGAGCATCGCGGATGCCCGCAACGGCAAGGCCGAACCGCTGCGCCACGCGGCGTTCGACGCCATCGAAGCCTGCAGGGACGCACGCAACGCCACCAGCCCCTGTCGCGAAATCGTGCTTGCGCATGCCAGCGGATGGATCGCCGGGCAACTGGAAGAAACCAAGCGCCGCCGCGCGCAGCTCGGCTTCGACGACATGCTCAAGCGCCTCGACGGCGCCCTGCACGGCCACACGGGCAAGCGGCTGGCCGATACCATCGCCACGCAGTATCCGGTGGCGCTGATCGACGAGTTCCAGGATACCGACCCGCTGCAGTGGCGCATCTTCCATCGCGTGTATGCCCACCGCGACACGAACGGCCTGCTGCTGATCGGCGACCCCAAGCAGGCGATCTACGGTTTTCGCGGCGCGGACATCCATACGTATCTGCGCGCCCGTGGCAGCGCGCGGCAACCGATGTGGACGCTGGGCACCAACTACCGTTCCACGCAGGCGCTGGTGACGGCCGTCAACCGCGTCTTCCAGTTCGCGGACACGCACGAAGACGGCGCCTTTGCCTTCGGCCGCGGTAAGGACGCGCTGCCGTTCCTTCCAGTGGACGCGCGCGGCCGCGGCGACACGTTGGTGCTCGACGGCGAACCACTGCCACCGATGCAACTGGCGCTGTTGCCAAGCGACGACGCCATCAGCGGCGGCGCCTATACCGACCAGATGGCCCGCCACGCCGCAGCCTATCTGGTCGATCTGCTCGCCGCCGCGCGGGAGGGCCGTTGCGGTTTCCGCGCGGCGGATGGATCGCTACGCCCGTTGCGTCCGGGCGACATCGCCATCCTCGTCCGCCGTGGCAGCGAAGCGGCGAAGGTACGCGAGGAAATGCAGCGGCGTGGCCTCAAGAGCGTGTATCTCTCCGATCGCGATTCGGTCTATGCGTCGCCGGAAGCGGCCGACCTGCTGCGCTGGCTGCGCGCCTGTGCCGAGCCGGGATCGGATCGCACCATGCGTGCTGCGCTCGCCACGCCTACGCTGGGACAAAGCGATGCCGAGCTGGATCGCCTCAATCTCGACGAGCACCACTGGGAAGCCTGCGGCGACCGCTTCCGGCAATTGCATGCGACCTGGCAACGCCACGGCGTGCTCGCCATGCTGCACGACCTGCTGCATGCGTTCGACCTGCCGGCGCGACTGCTCGCGCTTCCCGATGGCGAACGCGCGCTGACCAACCTGCTGCACTTGGCCGAACTGCTGCAGCACGCCGCGGCGACGCTGGATGGCGAACACGCCCTGATCCGCCACCTTGCCGCGCAGATCGCCGCCGCCGGCGAGCCGCACGCCGAAACCGCCGACGAGCAGATCGTCCGGCTGGAAAGCGAGGCGGCGCTGATCAAGGTGGTGACCATCCACAAGTCCAAGGGCCTGGAATATCCGCTGGTGCTGCTGCCCTTCGTCTGCTCGGCGCGCGAGCTGAAGGCTGACGACAGCTTCACCTGGCATGACGAGCGCGGCGAGCTGCGCATGGATCTGCGCGCCGATGACGCGGCGCTGGCGCAGGCGGATCGCGAACGCCTGCAGGAAGACCTGCGCCTGCTGTACGTCGCGCTCACTCGCGCGCAATATGCCTGCTGGCTGGGCGTGGCCTGCACACGCGCGGGACAAGGCAAGGTATCGACGCTGCACAAGTCCGCGTTCGGCCACGTGTTGTCCGGTGGCACTAGGATCGAACCCACCGATCTCCTGCCACGGCTGGAAGCCTTGCGCGGCGACGACTCCGGCATGGCCATCCGCCTGCTCGACGCGCCCGCCACGCACGCTCTGCCCGCCGCGCAGACGGAAGCGACGCCACTGTGGGAAGCGCGCATCTACCAAGGCCCCGCCGCCGAGCGCTGGCGCGTGTCCAGCTACAGCGGGCTGAAGTACGCCGAAGCCGAGGACGTGCGCGTGCCCGCGCCGGAAACGGCAACGCAGGACATACTCATCGAAGCCAGCGCCGAGCAACCCACGCTCCCCGAAGGCAGCGCCGTCGCGCAGGGCATCCACGCCTTCCATGCGGGCGCGGAAGCCGGCACCTTCCTGCACGATCTTCTTGAGTGGGCGGCCGACGAAGGCTTCGCGCAGACCGCGGACGACACGGCCGCACTGGAAAAGGAAATCGCGCGGCGTTGCCAGCGGCGTGGCTGGCAGTCGCATATCGCCATGCTCACGGCGTGGATGGCCGGGCTGCTGCGCACGCCGCTGGCCCTGCCCGACGGCACGCGCGCCTCGCTCGCGCAGGTGAGCAGCCACTACGCGGAACTCGAATTCTGGTTCGAGGCGACGCACGTCGACACGCTGGCGCTCGACCGCCTGGTGACGACGCACACGCTGGACGCGCGCCCGCGCCTGCCGCTGCTCGCCGAGCGCATCAACGGCTTGCTCAAGGGCTTTATCGACCTGGTGGTGGAACAGCAGGGCCGCTACTACGTGATCGACTACAAATCCAACAAGCTGGGCAACGATGCCAGCGCCTACACGGCGGAGGCCATGCGCGATTCGATCCTGCGCGAACGCTACGACCTGCAATACGCGCTCTACACCCTTGCCTTGCATCGTCAGCTGCGCGCGCGGCTGCCCGGCTACGACTACGAGCGGCACATGGGCGGCGTGGCCTATCTGTACCTGCGCGGCGTGGACGGCGCAGGGCATGGCGTGCACGTCGAGCGCCTTCCCAAGGCGCTCATCGAAGCGATGGACCAGCTGTTCGCCACCGGAAAACACGCCCATGCAGCCTGAGTCCGCTCTCGCCCTCATGGATCAGGCCATCGAACGCGGCTGGCTGCGCCCGCTGGATGTGGCCTTCGCGCGCTTTCTCGATACGCAGGATCCGCATGCGCCGCGTGCTTTGCCCCTGCTGGGCGCCCTGGTCAGCCGGCAACAGGCGGATGGCCATCTCTGTCTTGATCTGTCCTCGTGGGCATCGCTGGCGGACGACGGCGGCTGGCCATCCAGCTGGCGCACGATGCTTGCCGAAGCGGCCGACGCGCCGACCGCCTTGCTCTCGTCCAGCCTGCTGGCGGCGAGCGACGATCCCACACTCGGTGCATCGCCGCTGGTGCTGGATGGCAGCCGGCTTTACCTGCGCCGTTACTGGAACCATGAGCACCGCGTCGCGCAGGCGATCAGCCAGCGCTTGCTGAGTCATCGCGAAACCTCGCCGCTGCTGTCGACGCAACTCGCGCGCCTGTTTCCCGGCGCTTCCACCGAGAGCCCCGACTGGCAGCGTGTGGCCTGCGCGCTGGCTGCGCGCGGCGCCTTCACCGTGATCACCGGTGGCCCGGGCACCGGCAAAACCACCACCGTGGTGCGCCTGCTCGGCCTGCTGCAGACGCTGCACCGCGAGGAGACGGCGCGCCCCTTGCGCATTCGCCTTGCTGCGCCGACCGGCAAGGCTGCCGCGCGCCTGCAATCGTCCATCAGCACGCAGATCGCGCGGCTGGATGTGGATGGCGACGTGCGCGCCAGCATTCCCAGCCAGGTGGACACGCTGCACCGCCTGCTGGGCGCGCGGCCGGACACGCGGCGCTTTCGCCATGACGCCAGCCATCCGCTGCACCTGGACGTGCTGGTGATCGACGAGGCGTCGATGATCGACCTGGAGATGATGTCCGCCGTGCTGGCCGCGCTGCCTGATAATGCGCGCCTGATCCTGCTCGGCGACAAGGATCAGCTCTCCTCCGTGGAAGCCGGCGCCGTACTCGGCGACCTGTGCCGACGCGCCGAGGGCGGGCACTACAGCGCAGCCACCGCGGCGTGGCTGAGCGACACCACCGGCGACCGCATCGACGCTTGGGTGCGCGACGACGCGCGAGCGCTCGACCAGCATGTCGCCATGCTGCGCCACAGCCATCGCTTCGGCGCGGACAGCGGCATCGGCACGCTCGCGCAGCGCGTCAACGAAGGCGACGCGGCGAAGGTGCAGGCCTTGCTGTCGGAACGGCACACCGACATCGCCTGGGTCGATGCCGAGACGGATACGCGCACGCTGGCCGAACTGGTGCTGGATGGCGGCGTTGCACGCTTCCTGCCGCGCGACGACGGGCAGGCGCCGCGCGGTTACCGCCACTATCTGCAATGGCTCCGCCGTGAGCGTCCGTCCGCCAGCGCACCACCGGAAGCCTACGAGGCGTGGGCACGCGGCGCATTGCATGCGTTCGGCAGTTTTCAGCTGCTGTGCGCGCTGCGCCAGGGACCGTTCGGCGCGGAGGGACTCAACCGGCAGATCGCCGGCATTCTTCATCAGGCGCAGCTGATCGACACCAGCCACGAATGGTACGAAGGCCGCCCGGTACTGGTCACCCGCAACGACTACAGCCTGGGCCTGATGAACGGCGACGTGGGCATCGCCCTGCGCGTACCGGACGAGCGCGGCGCGATGCAGTTGCGCGTGGCGTTCGAAGTAGCCGGCAACGCAGCGGATCATGCGTCGCGCATCCGCTTCGTGCTGCCCTCCCGCCTGGGCGAGCGGGAAACCGTCTATGCAATGACGGTGCACAAGTCGCAAGGCTCGGAGTTCGATCACGCCGCGCTGGTGCTGCCGGCCGAAGCGAGCGCCGTGCTAACGCGCGAACTGCTCTACACCGGCATCACCCGCGCCCGCCGCTGGTTCAGCCTGCTGGCGCCTGCCGCCATCGTGCGGCAGGCGGTGCAGCAGCCGGTGCACCGCCATTCGGGGTTGCATCTGCGCTGGGGGGAACGAGAAACGTAGTGCTGTGGCGGCGGCATCGTTAGGCGTGTGTTGCGCCGGTTGTGCCTGCTTGCCGATCAAGAACAAAGGCGCTGGATTCCCGCCCTTGCCCCCTTTTCGGGGTTCGTGGGAATGACGGATCGAAACCGTGAAGGCATCCGAGGTGCCTTGGCCTTACATCGTCATTCCCGCGAAGGCGGGACGAGCGCGTAGCGCGAAGAATGCCCGGAGGGCGACCCTGGAAGGGCGAGCAAAGCGAGTAATCCAGCGCCTTTCAACTGCACGCTGTCTACGGTGTTCACCGTCATGCCGCAACAAAGCAGGCCCACACTTGTGCAACCATTCCTTCTACACCACCCACATCACCAACACCCCGCCGTCGCCGGCGTGCGCGCGGCCTGCTGGTTTAGCGTCAGCGTTCCGCACTGGCCATCGCGGCTCTGCTGCACGGAGCTGGGTGTGGCGGTGATGGTGAAGCCGCTGGCGGTGGTCGCCTGCGTGATGGTGTAGCTGCGCGCCACCTGTGTCTGGCAATCCAGGTGCGGGTCGGCATTCGCCGTGCCGTCGGGCGTCTGGTTGTAGCGCAGGTTGGTGGTGTAGTAGCGCTCCATATAATTGGCGTATTCGGCCATGCAGGCCTGCGCGGCCGCGCGATAGGTCTTTCCCACGTGGCGGCTATAGGACGGCACGGCGATGGCGGCGAGGATCGCGATGATCGCCACCACCACCAGCACCTCGATCAAAGTGAAGCCCCGTTCGAACCCACGCGGTTCATCATTGCCCGCCATATCGCGTTTGCTCCTTTTCGCATGGTTGTTCATCAGGGATTGACCATCTCGCGCCACGACACTCGCGTGATCTCTCCTTGAGAGCCCGCGGTTTGGATGCTGCGGGTCGATCCATTGTCGAAGCTGATCAACATCACGCCGCCGACGAAGATCGGATTGTTCGGCAGCGAACCAAAGCCGACACCGCTGTTGATGCTGGTCTGGCCGTCCGAAGAAACGTTGTCGTTGCTGTCGATGACGCCATCGCCATTGAGATCGAAGAAGCTGGTCGTGCCTGCCGTTCCCGTGAACGGCCTGATCGGCATGACCCAGCCGCGACCTGACGGGTTGCACGCATCGACAGCCTGCGGAATACGCGTGGTGCCCCATAGCATGCTTCCCTGGAAGCCATTGGATGTGACCATGCGCTCGCCTTCGGCGCCGTTGACCGGCGAGATCAGATCGATGTACCAACCTGAGCTCGTACCCATGTCGCTGACCGCAGGCGTGGCCGTAATGCCTCGCCCCGCCTGCACGGGCGGATCGGCCTTGGCATCCCCCGCCGTCTCGATCAGGATCTGCCGCTTTACCAGTGCGGCTCGCCCGTCCGTGGCCAGCTTGGCCACGATGGTGCTGTTGCTCGGGGAACCGACGATGATGCCGTACCAGGTTTGCGTGGCCTTGCTCTTGAGATCCGACGACGTGAGGTATTTGCCAGTACCGAAGAACAGCCACAGGTTGCCAGTGGCGGGGTCGCGCCCCATCAGCATGCCCGCGGTGATAGGCTGCGCGACCTTGTCATCGTTCCTGGCCTGAAACACGAACGAACCGGTGCTGTCGGGCGTGGCGACACCGCCATCGTTGAGCACGAACTTCCACACCTGGCCGCTCGCATCGCCCGCATAAGCCAGCGTGCTGATGCCATTAGCGCTGTCGCCGATCCACACCGCGGGCGCCGCCAGGCCATTGCCCTTGCCGACGTCCGTGGTGGCATGCACATTCAGCGTGCCGTCGGCGATGGCGAACTGCAGCAGTGCCGCCGTGCCCTGGCTGCTGTTGTAGCCGTTGCCGATCAGCACCGACCATGAGCCGTTCGCGGTTTGTGCAATGACGGGCTTGCCGGCCATCTGGCCAATGTAGTCGCTGTTGGCCAGGCCATCTCCCGCGGAGCGTTCCCACAGAAACTTGAAGGAAGCGGGGTCGGTCACATCGATGGCGTATACAGCCCTGGCCGGTCCACGCCCTGTCGTACCGACGGCGACCGTGTGCCAGCTCTCCGAGCCCTTGGGCCCGTAATACACGTCCGCTACGGTCAGCTCGCCATCGTTGAAGTACTGGTGTGGAAGACTGTCGCCGCCGTAGTCGGGACTGGACAATCGCTTCAAGTCGCTGGTGATGACGGCCGACGGCAAATAGGCATAGGCTTCCACACCATCGCCAGCATTGAAGGCGTGCAACAGGCCATCGTTGGCCGCCACCAGGATACGGCCCGTGCGCTTGGCATTTTTCGCCGCATAATCCGCGAACGTGCTCGCACCGTTGAAATTCTTCCCCACGAACTGATTGGCGTTGGGCTGGCCCACATACACCGGCTGCGAATTGACAATGTCGCCCAGGGGTGTGTCGCGCTTGCGGAACCTGCCGCCCTTCTTGTCCTGTTCGTTCGAGTTGTCGCCCAGCAGGTAGCTGATGACCGCCTGCTGTTCGGCGGCCGTATCGCCCAGCGCTTTCTGCTGCGCGCCAGAGAGCAAGTTCAGATTGGCCGCGTTGAACTGGAATACCGACGCAGCGGAGGATGCTGCCGAGGCGTTGTACGTATAGACCTTGCGGCTACCGTAGGCCGGCAAGACCGCGGAAGCCGTCCAGGCCGGATTGGTGGCGATCGCACCCGTATCCGCATTGATCGCCAGGGCCTTGAGGTCGCCCTTCCACGACGCGGTGTAGTAATTGGCCTGATACGCCATGGTGCCCGTCTGCAACTGCGTGGAGTTCGCCGCGAGGCTGGCGCCCGTACCCACACGGGACGTCGCGCGCTTGAGGGCGTCCTTCAGGCCATCGGTAAATGCCTGCGGCGTCGTGGCGGAATAGAAACCGCCGCGTCCATTGATGGCGGCATGGGCAAGGTCGGCGATGTTGTTCTCGCTGTCCGACGACGGCTGAGGCCAGCTGAAGTTGGCGATGGCCGTGCCGCCTCGCGACCAAGCCATGATGTCGTCATAGGTCGCCGTCGCTGGCTTGATATTGGTCGGAGCAAAGCCCATGCCCAGCGTGAACGTGGTCATGTGTTGCCAGAACGCCGGATCTTCCTTGTTGGTCGGAACCTGGTTGGCCGTATTCGGGCGAAGGTCGTTGATCCAGTAGTAGTGCGCCACGTCCGCCAGCGTGAGGCTGTAGCTGTCGCTGAACGGAGCCGCAGGGGTATAGACAAAGGTCTGATCGTTGGGGCCCGTGCGCTTCGCCGAGGTATTGTCGGCGTTGCCGATCTTCGTGCTGGGGTTGTCGCCGTTCCAGAAGCCGTCGGTAGTGAGGATGGTGTACGACTGGCGGCAGGCCAGTTCCGCCGAAGCTGCGGCTGTATCGAAGTCCGGGTCCGAACTCATGGACGCCCACGGATCGTCGGTCTGGTAGTACTGGCCGACAAAATCCAGCGCCTGCTGCAACGGTGTATAGCCACTGGCCACGCCACCCTCGAGCCACGCCCAGAACTTTGCCTTCTGCGTGCCCGAGGCGCCGTCGCCAAACGGCTTCACCCGCGCCAGTCCCGACTTGTAGGTCGTCGTGGTTCTGCCGCGCGTTACCGTGGTCGAGAACGGATAATAGCCCGTGCCCAGTCCGTCCACGTTACCACCGTCGATCGAGCCGAATCCCACACGGAAAGTAGGGTCGAGGCCGGAGAACGAATTCATCACGCCGCTCTTCGCCATCAGCATGCGCGTGCGGTAGTAGGAGAACCAGGTGGCCACGTTGATACGCGTATCGACGCTGTCGTCGCATGCCGCCCTGTTCGATGAAGTGGACAGCTTGGCGCAGTCGCCGTCCTTGCCTACGTAATGCTGGGTGTAGGCTCCCTTGTCGAGCGTCGTATACGTGAAATACGACTTCTTCGTGGTCGTGGAGCAGACGTGATTCGCGTCCGGATTGCCGTCGCCGGATTTGCAGCTCCACCTCGTCGGATCTGCCGTCTGGTTCCTGTTGTTGACGCAGGTGGAACCGTTCCAGTTGTATGTGCTGGGGCAGGTCGGCGTCGCCGTATATGTGTCCGTCGCAGACAACTGGGTGTAGTAGGCCTGCGTGTCGCTGAAACCGGTGACATCGACGGTCCTCCTGTCGCGAAATCCGTCGCGGTAGGCTGCACTGATGTCCGTCGGCGTCGGATAGGAACTCTTGCCATCGGCCATCGGCGGCGGCTTGTAGGTCACGGCAGGGTTGTAATAGGTGCCATTGACCGTGGCATTGCGGAAGCCGTTGGCGCTGCTGTCGCTCAACGTATCGGGCATGAAATCGTTGTCCATGGAGCCGGAGTCGTCGAGCATCAACACGATATTGGGCGGCAGCGAACGCTGGATGATCAGCGGCTGCTGGTCCACGACCACGTCCGCCATCGATGGCGTCGAGATCACACCGACGGCCAGTACGGTCAGGCTGGAAGAAATCAGCCTGCCAAGGAAACGGCCCGCGCGTGTGCGCAAGCGGAAGTGGTTCTTCATGTCGATCCGCCCCTGAAAATGGATGGCACGCCGCTTGGCGGGCGCCGATGGAACTCAGCGCTGCTTGACGACGGACTGCAGGACAACCACCGCGCGATCGCCGACCACCGCCGGATCGCCGCTGCGTGCCGTGATGCGGTAATAGACTGCTGTGGTCGATCCGCCGGAATTGCCGTAGTTGTATGAATTGGCGCTCTGGTCGAAACCCGTGTCCGACTCCGGGTCGGCCCAGTTCCCCATGTTTTCGACCACATATTGCGGCTGGCCGGCCGCGATGTCCGCCTTGGTGAACTTGCCTTGCCCGGTTCCCGTTTCCACATCATGAATGCTGCCTTCCGGCAGCTTGGGATCGCTGAACGGATTGGACAGGCATGCGGTCGCGCTGGTGCGGCAGTTGCGTGCAACCTCGTTCGGGTAGGCGACGACGCGGTCCTTTGCCACGCGCAGCGCGGCCTCGGCGTGCTGGAAGGCTATCTGACGGTCGTATTGATTCGCCGCCATGCGCTGCTGCATGAGCGTACCGCGTACGGCCGCGAAGCCCACCAGGGTGATCACCACCAACAACAGCAGCGCCACGATCAAGGCGATGCCCCGCGCGCGTTGCGGTGAAGACGGCGCAGCGCGCCTGTGCGCCAGGATTGCGACGGTCTTTCGAGGGACTGCATGCATCGTCGTGTCGGTCATCTCACGGCACCCGGTTTCGCAAAGTGGTGGTAGCGGTGAACTGGCGGGAAATCGGTGCGTTGTTCGTGCCGGAGCGCGGATCGTCGCTGCGCATGGTCAGCGTCACGCGCACCGCAGTGACGTTTTTCCAGTTGGTGACCTTGTTCGCCGTCACAAAGGCGTCGCCGGCCAGATCCTGCTGGTGGTACTGCAACTGCATGGCCGTCACGCCACGCACCATTTCGTCGCGCTGTGGCGAGCCGCCGCTCCGCCCAAGGCGATAGAGGGACGTTCCGCCGTCCCCATTCACGCCGATGTACCAGTCGGCGACGTTCAGCCGCGTCATATAGGCATTGGCCCCGAACGTGTAGACGTTGGCGGTGTCGCAGGACGTGGGATAGCCCAGGCCCGCCGTGCAGTTCCCGCCCTCGGTGGCATGCCCGACCGTCTTCGCTTTTGCGTTGTAGCTGCTGGATTTGAAGATGGCCGCGTGGTCGTAGTCGCACACGATGAATACATCACCCGCAATCGGGTCGGCACTGGCTTCGTTCAAGGTGAACTGCGCACCGCTGGAATCGTGCGACGCCACGCTGTAGCTGGTGTCGTCGCCGCCAAGCAGCTGCAGCGATGCCGTGCCGGCCACGCGGTCCCGTGCCGAGGTGCCTGCCGCCACATCGGGATCGTTGCCTTCAAAGCCGCGGATGGCGTTGTTCCAGTCGCCCCACCAGGTAGCGCCCTTGTTGGCGGGCCCGATGTTCAGGACATTGGAGACGCGCCCATTGTTGCTGCATGCGGTGAGGCCCGCATTGCGGATGTCGCGCGCCAGCAGTTCGAAGGCTATGCGCGAGCTGTCCTGCACGTCGCTCAACGCCCTGTTGGTGCGATACACGCGCTGGTTGGACAGGAACACGCTGCCGACGCCGGCCATCACTACCAAGCCCAGCAGCATCGCCACCATCAGCTCGATCAGCGTAAAACCGCGCATAGCGGATCGTCGCCACGGAAAAAGCACGAACGAACCCGACGTCATAACATGCCCTTGGTCACGACTTTTTGATTGGCGGAGCCCCCCTTGCCGGCGCGGCTGTCATCGAAGGTGATGGTGATCAGGCACTCGCCCAGGCCGCCGGTGCAGCTGATGGCGCCGGTCGTCGTTTCATTCGCACCGAGGGCCTGGCCAAGCTGGAGGCACCAGTCATGCAACTGAGCGCCCGCCATTGTGCTGCCCGCGTCGGGGCAGGCATTCGCCTTCAATGGCTTGTCCGTGTTGTAGCCGCCTTTGGCGGCAAGGGCGACGTCGGCGCGCATCGCATCCAGGATGGAATAGCTCGCCATGGTCGCCATGCTGCGCGCCATGGCGCTGTTGTTGGTGGACAGGGAATGCGCCTGCAGCGCCGCCACGCCCAGGAAAGCGACCGACAGCAGCAGCACCGCCACCAGCACTTCGATCAGGCCAACGCCACGTTGCGCGGGCCGTCTGCCTAGGCATGTAGCGGGCCTCGCGCAGGCGCGGAGGGAATGCATCGTCATGAACAGGTGTCCGTGGTTGTCTGGGTTTGCAGCGCCGAACCGGCCGCCATCGTGATCACCCGATGGTTGTCGCCCTGCAGCGATGGCGTACAGATGTCGATTACCCTGCCGGTGTACGGCGTATTGCTGTTCGTGGCGTGGGCGATGCCCTGCGCGCTGAAGCGGAGCGCCTGCACGCTGCCCTGCAGGCGCAGTGAGCCGTCCAGGTTGAGCTGGCTCTCGCGCACGACGATGGCTGTGGTGGAAGCACTGGCGACCACGGTGCCCGCCGATGTGCCGCAGGCCGCGCCCAATGCGTCGTCCTCGCCACTCACGTTGGCCTCGGCTGCGTCGCTGCACAGCTGCGTGCGCGCGTTGCGTTTGATGGCCTCCATGCGCGCGGTCTGCAAGGCGCTGACCACTTCATTGGCCGAGGTCGTCAGGCGGTTGGAAAGCGTGATGTTGCGGAAGGAAGGGATGGCCAGCGCCATCAACACCGCGGCCACCGCAATGGTCACTAGCAACTCGATCAGGGTGACCCCCTCATTTCGCTGCCCACGGGTGCCGCCACCCACGAATGCGTCGATGCGCATGTCCCTCCCCCCCTTACGACGACCGGCGTGAACGCTAAGGACTACAAGAAGGATCGTAAATTCTTTCGTCGACGAACGGTAAGAACTTGCCGACAATCGGTCGTTCGGGAGTGCAGCGACGAGACACAGGTCACGAGATATAGATATAAGTAATTGACTTAACGTGTATATTCTTGACGCGACAGTTTCCGGGCCTGGCGCGAGCCAGCCCTGCATGTTCTTGCGATCAAGGAGATCAATGACTTACGATAAACTGACGGAAACACTTGCCCCTCGTACGCACCCTCCCCATCCCGGCCCGACTCATTGACCTGCCCCATGCGCGACCAGGCCCAGCCGTTACGGCGATTCCGCCTCCGCGTATCCGGCTACTATCTGCGGGATCTGTAAGTCGCGACCGACCTTGTTCGTTATCTCGGGTTACAGATGCCGTCGGGCTTGCCTTCGCTGCTGTCATCGCATCGGTGGCATGGCAAGGCCGGCACCTACACGATTTCCCCAAGGAGCTCATCGACATGAATCGTCCCCGCGTTTCCCCCGCCCTGCTTGCCACCACCCTTTCCGCGCTGCTGCTCGGCGCCTGCGGCTCCGGCGACAAGCAAGCCAGCCAGACGCCGCAGGCACAGGCGCAGGTACAGAAGGCGCCCGCGCCGCAGCCGTTCAACAGCACCGTTTGCGTCAATGGCCACTGTGCGGTGATCGACCAGAACGCCACGCTGCTGGTGCCGTTCGAAGGCGGCGAGTACGACACCTTCGCGCCCTTCCTGATGAAGGACACCATGCTGCTGCACAGGGACGAGCAGTGGCAGTTGCTCGATACCAGGACCAAGGCACCGCTGAAGACGCTGGGCAAGGATCTCTACCAGCTGTCGCCCGGTTATTTCGGCTTCGGCGCCGATGGCAAGATCGGCATCATGGATTTCCACGGCACCCAGGTGCAGCCGGCGCGCTTCGACGACGTGTTCGTCGGCGGCAATGGCCAGTACATCGGCTATGAGCTCAACGGCAAGAACGGCATCCTGGACGCCCACGGCAAGCAGCTCACCGACGCGCTGTACGACACGCTAATCGTGCGCCAGGACTTCGCCAAGCGTAACGGCTGGGTGATCGGCGAACGCGGCGACCAGCACTGGATCATCAGCCTAAAGGATGGCACGCAGAAGCAGGTGAGCTACGGCGACATGGACGAGATGCAGGACAACCACATGGTGGTGACCTCGCCCGACCACCTGCACAAGGGCCTGGTGGACGCCAACGGCAACCTGACCATTCCGCTCAAGTACGACCTGCTGGGCACGCCGGCCGAAGGCCTGGTGAGCTTCCGCGAGAAGAACGACGGCCCGTGCGGCTATATGGATTACACCGGCAAGGTGGTGATCGAGCCGCGCTTCGGCGACTGCATGCCGTTCGGCAAAAAGGGCGCGCTCGCCAGAACCAACGAGGGCGGCGACGGCGCCACCAGGAAATACGGCGTGATTGATCGCACCGGCGCGTGGCTGGTGCAACCCACCTATGACTACGCTGGCGAGGCGGGCCGCTCGATGCTGGGCATGCTCGACCACGTGCCGGGCTATGCATCCGTGTTCAAGGAAGTGTCGACCTTTGCGTACACCTACGGCATCTACGACCTCAACCAGGGCCGCGAGCTGATCCCCACCACCTACAAGCAGCTCGGCATGCTTACGCCCGACCGTTTCGTGTTCAGCGGCGCCGACGCGCCGATGATCAACGTCACCATGCTGGGCCAGAGCGACAGCACGCCCGCCGTGGGCCTGATGGATGCCAGCGGCAAGGTGCTACTGAAGCCCGAGCATTACACCGATATCCAGCTCGACGACAGCGGCCACTACCTGCGCGCACGCGACGGCCTGGAAAACGCCCACGTCGCCCTGTTCGACCTCGACGGCAAGCCGCTGATCGCGCCGGAATGGCAGGAGCTCGCCATCGACAAGGATGACGCGGTGATCCTCGGCTACGACATCGACGGCACGGGCGACGATGCGGTGCACATGCTGCGCGCCGCCTATGACTTGAATGGCAAGCCGTTGTTTGCCGTCAAGCACACCGAGTGCGGCGCGGAACAATTGGTCGATGGCAGCGGCAAGGTGATCTGGCCGGCCGACCCCAAGCCGTATTGCCCCACGGCCGACGCGAAGACGCAGGCGCAGCCCACCACCGACGGCTGAGGCCGGCGCACCGCGCCTCCACGCACGACAGCAAGCGGGGCCTTCGGGCCCCGCTTCTTTTACGGCCTTCGCTACTGAACATCGTCACGGGCGGTTCGCCCATACGGCATAGCGTCAAGGCGCGAAACCGCCGATCGCACTTTCATCCCGAAGAGCAGGCGAAGCACGGCATACCGTCGGATACCTCCCTGATAAAGCGCAATGCATGCACCCATGCTGAGAAGCAGGATCGCGGCGTACTTCGCCCAGGGCGTCCACGGAAGCTGGACGATGAAGTACCCGACGATGACGATCACCGTCTGGTGCAGGATATAGATCGGATAGCTCGCTTCCCTCGCCCAGACGAGCAACGGATGGGCGAAGGAGAGATAACGATAGCCGTAGCCCAGGAACACCATCATCCATAGCCAGGTGAAGACGTTCGCGCCCATGCCATCCAGCAGCGAACCATGCTGGATAGCGCCCGTCTCGAAGAGCGAAATCAGCAAAACGAAGCATGCGACACCGGCGGCGAGCGACCAGCGCCGCCATTCGCACAACCACTTCCATACCCCGGGGATGGACGCCATCACGTACCCATAGGCGGTCAGCAGCAGGTAGTGATTGAAGATGTACCAATCACCGACCAGCGTATGCGACTCAGGGAAATGCGGCTTCAGCAGCACCTCGTTGACGCCAAGCGGAACGCCCAGCAGGAACAGCCACCGCCCGGGAGCCCACGTCGGCCGGGCCCGTCGCCACCACCGCATCGCGGGTAGCAGCAACAGCACGTACACATACAAGTACAGGATGAACCACAGGTGGTGCCAGCTGAAATCGCCCGCCGGGTACGGTATGAACTGCAGCACGCGCGTGGCGTAGAACTCCAGGTAGCCGCCTGACCATTGCCCGCGCAGCAGCCGCTCGCAGTAGATCTGCGGCGGCACGATCAGGAACATGCCGGCCACCAGCGGCAGCAGCAGCTTGATCGTCCGCTCCTTCAGGAACATCGCCGTACTGCGCCGCTGCAAGGCAAACCACATCCCTGCCCCAGCAATGACGAACAGCAGCGGCATGCGCAGGCGATGCGCAATATCCATCGGCCACTGCAAGGCCGGTAGGGTCTGGCTGTTGACGATATGCCAACCCCAGCCCACGAAGATCATCCCCGTGTGGAAGAAGAAAAGCACGAAGATCGCGATGACCCGCAACCAGTCGAGAAAGTCGTAACGCTCCTGCCCTACGCCCATGGCCCTTGCCTCCTGTCGTGACGATAAGCAGGAGCCTTGCGCCATCGCCAAGCGCCGGCAGCAGTTCGGTGGCAAGCGGAGCAGAGGCGTGGCGAAACGGACCTCAGCGCCCCATGCGAGCGAACAGCGCCTCGCGATATCGACGACTCAGCCGCAGGACGCGGCCGTTGTGCAATTGGATGTCGTAGTCGCCCTTGAACAGCGGCGCGAGCGATGCGATGCACGCCAGGTTCACGGCCGTGGAACGGTGGATGCGCACGAAGCGCTGTTCGCCCAGCTGCGAGAGCAGATCCTGCAGCGTGCGGCGCAACAGGTAGTCGCGTCCACCCGCGTGCACGTGCACGTAGTTGTCGTCGGCTTCCAGCCATTCGATGGATGCGGCGTCGATCAGCTGTAGCCGTTCGCGATCCGGCACCAGCAGGCGCTCGCAGGACGGTGCCCGCGCCCGCCCCATCGCCACCGCGGCAGCGCCGGTCTCGTGGGACACCAGCCGGCCACGGACGCGCTGCACGGTCTGGGCAAGCCGCTCCCTGTCATAGGGCTTGAGCAAGTAGTCGACCGCGTTGAGCTCGAACGCCTTCACGGCGTGCTCGTCATACGCGGTTACGAAAACGATCAAGGGCGCATTCGACGGCTCAAGTTGCGCCGCCACCTGAAGCCCGGACAGCGTGGGCATCTGGATATCGAGAAAGACCACGTCCGGGCGCAGCTCCTCGATGCACTGCGCCGCGGACAAGCCGTCCTCGACCGATCCAACTACCGACAAACCTGGCTGCTCCGCCAGCCAGTGCGCCAGCTTTTCGCGGGCCGGCGCTTCGTCATCGGCAATCAAGGCGCGGATCATGGCGCGCCCTCCGCCAGCGGCAGCACGATGCGCGCCGCCACACCGCCCATCACGTTGCTTACCTGCAAGGAGGCCGCTTCACCGTAGATGATGTTCAGCCGCTCCCGGCAGTTGCGCAGCCCCATGCCGTCGCGATGCTCCCGCTCCAGTTGGGAACCGGAGTTGCTCACCACGATTTCCAGCGAGTCGCCATCGCGACGCGTGCTGATCTGGATGCGTATCCGCGCCACCGTGCGCTCCACGCCATGCTTGAACACGTTCTCGAGCAGCGGTTGCAGCAACAGTGCCGGCACGGGCACGCCCTGCAGTGCGGGATCGATTTGCCAGCCCAGCGTAACGCGATCGCGAAACCGCTCGCTCATGATGTCCGCGTATAGCTCAAGCGTGCGGAGTTCCTCGGCGAGCGTGGTCATCTCGTTCTCGCCAGATCGAAGGCTGATGCGCAAGAGGTCGCCCAGCGTCGCCACCAGACGGTCGGCGCGCGCCACGTCCGTGTGCATCAGGGCGGAAACGGTATTGAGCGCATTGAACAGAAAGTGCGGCCGCAACTGTCCCTGCAACTGGGCCAGCTGCGACTCGGCCAGCGCCTTCTGCGTTCGCAGCAGGCGTTGCCGCTGCAGCTGCCATTGCCCATAGGAATCGATGCCGAACAGGATGCCGAGCCACAAACCGGTGAAGATCACCAGCTTGAAGCTTTCGTACACCACCACGTAGCTCCACGGCGAGTGTTCGTAGGTGCGCCCCACGGCCGCGTAGACGGCCGCGCGCATCGGATACACCGCCGCGATCCATGTACCGATCACCAACGGCAACCAGCGCAGGTAGCTGCCGAACCAGCGCAGCGGCCTGTCCAGATACGGCATGTAGCGCCCGCGTATCCGCACGGCGAGCAACATCCACACGGTCGCGACCAGCGCCGAACTGCCCTCCCACAGCACCGGCTCCCACCAGCGCGTCAGCGGATTGCGCAGTGCGTCCTGCATGGAAACGCTGACCATCAGCAGCCAGAACGCCACCCATAGCACCGCCAGCGTTCCCACTGAAAACGGCGGGCCGTGGTCGCCGTGGGCGGCTGCCTGATGTGGGCTGGCTGGCGTGTTCATGGCGGTCGAGTGTAGCCGCCTCCCTGGCGATGAACGCGAATCATGGGGCGAGCGGGACCATGCTGGGGTGAAGCGGACGGGCGCAAGGCCGCCTTGGCGGCTTCACGGCACTGCGTGCATCAGGCCAACGAGTGAACCGATGGCTCGGCATCACGCATACGGCGTACCGGCAAGCGCGGCGTCGACGCCACGGAAGCCGCGCTCCATCACGTTCATGAGTACCGCGTCCGGCTTCTGTTTCGCCCGAAACGCGCGAAGCGCCGCGCCGTAGGCGACCACCATCGTGTCCATCAGCATGGCGGCGGCGAGGCGGCCGTCGGGGTCGACGTGCGGTTGGCCCACGGCATCGCACAGCATGACAGCAAGGTCATCGGCCAGCGTCACCTGCAGTTCGCGCGCGCGCGTGGTAAGCGTCGGGCTCTCGGCCACGGTGCGCCAGAACTGGTCGGTTCGCCGCGTCACGCGCAGCAGCGGATGCCGCGCCGCCAGCAACGCACGCATGAGCGCCTGAAACGCGGGAATGGGCCGCTGCTCGCCGCGCACGGCAAGCGCCTCGCGAACCAATGTCCTGGCGTCATCCTCGCGGTCGAAGAACAGGTCTTCCTTGCGCGCGAAGTAGTTGAACACGGTTTTTCTGGACACGTCCGCTTCGCGGGCGATGTCGTCGATGGACACGTTGTCGAAGCCGTGTTCGACGAACAGGCGCGTGGCGACGTCCGAGATCGCCTCGCGTGTCGCCGCCTTCTTGCGGTCGCGGAGTCCCGGCTGGTCGGGCTTGCTGGGGTTCATATCCAAAATATTATACTGAGTGTAAGATTTTTGCCGTGCAGCCCTTCCCGGCGGCGCGGCGTCCGTTTGAGGAGATTGCCATGATCCATGATGTCGCCATTGCCGGCGCGGGTCCGGTTGGCCTGTTCCTGGCCTGCGAACTACGCCTGGCCGGCGTTTCCGTGCTGGTGCTGGAACAGGCGGCCGATCCCCATGCGCCCTTGAAGCGCCTGCCCTTCGGCATGCGCGGGCTGTCGGTGCCCACGCTGGAGGCCTTGCATCGCCGTGGCCTGTTGAACGACGTCGCCGCAGCGCAAGGCCCAGCGGCCCCGCATTGGGCCCATCAAGCGCGCCGGCCCGGCGGCCACTTTGCCGGCATGCCGTTCCATCTCGACCAGGTCGACGCCTCGGCGTGGCCGTATCGCCTGCCCGGGCCCGCCGATACGAGCATGGCGGTCGAGCTGGAATCGCTGGAGTCCATGCTCGCTGCCCGCGCTGTCGCGATGGGCGCCGATATCCGGCGCGGCGTGGGGGTGGAAGGCGTTGAACAGTCGAACGACGCCGTGAGCATACGCACCACCGACGGGCACGTTCATGCGCGCTGGCTGGTGGGCTGCGATGGCGGACGCAGCACGGTGCGCAAGGCGTGCGGCTTCGAATTCAGCGGCACGGAACCGGAGTTCACCGGTTATTCCATCGACGCCGAACTCGCCGAGCCGGACATGCTCCGCCTGGGCCGCCATTACACGCCGACCGGCATGTATACCTATGCGCGACCGGGCACGATAGCGATGGTCGACTTCGACGGCGGCATCTTCCATCGCACGCAGCCGATCACGCTCGAACACGTGCAGCGCGTGCTGCGCCGCATCGCCGGCACGCACGTCACCCTCACCGCACTGCGGCTGGCCACCACCTGGACCGATCGCGCCTACCAGGCCACCACGTATCGGCGCGGACGCGTACTGCTCGCCGGCGACGCCGCCCACGTGCATTCGCCCCTGGGCGGCCAGGGCCTGAACCTTGGCATCGGTGACGCCATGAACCTGGGCTGGAAACTTGCCGCCACGCTGCGGGGCGATGCGCCCGACGACCTGCTCGACACCTACGAGAGCGAACGCATGCCCATCGCTGCGCAAGTGCTCGACTGGTCGCGCGCGCAAGTGGCGCTGATGCGGCCGAGCCCGAGTTCGCGTGCGCTGGAGGCGATCATCCGCGACCTGATCGACACCACCGACGGCGCCACTTACATCGCCGGACGCGTATGGGGCGTTCGACTGCGGCACGATCTGGGCGAAGGCCATCCACTGGTGGGATGCAGCGTGCCCGACTTCGCACTGAGCGACGGAACCCGGCCCGGCGAACGGCTCCGGACGGGCAAGGGCCTGCTGCTGGACTTTGGCGACAACGCATCGCTGCGCCAGTTGGCCGGCCGCTGGGAAGATCGACTCGCCTATGTCGCAAGCGGTGCGGCGGACACGCTCGGCCTGAGCGCCCTGCTCGTTCGCCCCGACGGACTCGTGGCGTGGGCCACGCAAGACAGGCCCGACCCCAACGAGGCGTCGCAAGTGGCGCTGCGATGGTTCGGCGAACCCATGCCGGCTCATGCACCCGCGCTGGCCAGTTGACGCCAAATAGTTGTCATTACACAATAGTTGCATGAATACAACTATTGAAGCGCCCGCCCGGGCACCGGCCCACCCCAACCTTATCCTCGCCATCTGCTGCCTCAGCCTGCTGATGGTCGCGATGGATGCCACCATCGTGAACGTCGCGCTGCCCGCCATCCGGCAGGACCTGGGCGCATCGATATCGGGGCTGCAGTGGGTGATCGACGCGTACACCATGGTGGTGGCGAGCCTGCTGATGCTGGCCGGTTCCATGGCGGATCGCTTCGGACGCCGCCGCGTTTTCCAGTCGGGCATGGCGCTGTTCATGCTGGGCTCGCTGCTGTGCAGCGTTGCGCCGAACATTCACGGGTTGTCCGCCTTCCGCGTGGTGCAGGCGCTGGGCGCGACCATGCTCAACCCGGTCGCGATGTCGATCATCGCCAACACCTTCCATGAGCCGAAGGAACGCGCCCGCGCCATCGGCATCTGGGGCGCGGTGGCCGGTATATCGATGGCGCTGGGGCCAGTGATCGGCGGCGCGCTCACGCAGAGCATCGGCTGGCGTTCCATCTTCTGGGTCAACCTGCCGGTGGGCGCGGCGGCCATGCTGCTGGCGGCGCGCTACATTCCCGAATCGCGCGCGCCGAAGCCGCGCCGCGTGGATCCCATCGGCCAGCTGCTGGTGTTCACCATCCTGGCTACGGTGACCTATGCGGTGATTGAAGGCCCACACGCGGGCTGGGGTTCGACGACCATCGTCGGCCTGTTCGCCGCTGCCGCGCTGGCGCTGGTGGCCTTGCTTGTCTACGAGCCGCGGCGCCACGAGCCCCTGATCGACGTGCGCTTCTTTCGCAGCGCGCCGTTCAGCAGCGCCACGCTGATCGCCGTATGCAGCTTCTCGGCGTTCTCCGGCTTTCTGTTTCTCAACGCTTTGTACCTGCAGGGCGTGCGCGGCCTTTCGGCCTTCCATACGGGCCTGTGCACCTTGCCGCTCGCGCTGGCGACCATTCTTTGCTCGCCGTTCTCCGGGCGGCTGGTGGGCGCATACGGCACGCGCCCTTCACTGCTGGCCGCCGGCACGGCCACCATCGTCAGCGCGTTGATCATGACGCAGCTCACCGCCACCACGCCGCTGCCGTTGCTGCTGCTGACCTATGTGATCTTCGGCATCGGCTTTGGCATGGTCAACGCGCCCATCACCAACACCGCCGTGTCGGGCATGCCCAAGGCGCAGGCCGGCCTTGCCGCGGCGGTGGCCTCGACCAGCCGGCAGATCGGCGCCTCGCTCGGCGTCGCGCTGGCCGGCACCATCGTGGGCACGCACATGCACGATGGGTTTGCCCAAGCCTCGCATCCGTTCTGGTGGTTGATGACGGGCGGCGGCGTTACCATTTTGCTGCTGGCATGGTTGTCCAACACCGGCTGGGCGCGCGACACCACGCGCCATGCCGCGCATCTGCTGGAAGAAGCACCCACCGGAGCACCGGCATGACCCGGCACCCGACAAGCGGCAGCGAAGCCGACCTGATCTGGCAGGCGCTGGTGAGCCTGGTGTGGGAAACGCGTGGCGAGTGGCGCCGCAAGGTCAGCGAAGCCACCGGCCTGCCCTTCAGCCGCGTGCGCGTGTTGAAGCGGTTGCTGGATGCGCCCGTTACCCTGAAACAGCTGGCCGACATGACGGACAGCGATGCCCCCGCCACCACGGTTGCCGTGAACGATCTGGAAGAACGCGGCCTGGTGCAACGCCAGCCGCATCCGGACAGCCGGCGCGCGAAGCTGGTGTCACTGACGCCTGCGGGGCGCAAACTCGTGGACCTGATGCATCGCACGGTGCGCGACGACGCACCGCCTGCCGTGCAGCAACTCTCGAACACGGATCTGGCGCATCTGCGCCGCATCCTGGACAAGATCGAGCGCTTCGAGCAGAGCGCGCAACGCACGGATTGAATCGTCGCCGCGAAACACGCAAGGCGCGCATGCGTTCAACGCACGAACGCATCGCGCCTTTCGTGTAGCGGCCGTGCGGCAAGCCCATGGCGCCCTTCCGCAATGCAACAAGCTTCCGGATGGCAAAGCGCGCTACAGTCCCGCGCAGGCATCCTTCGCCAAACATCTGTTCACGGGGTCATCGCGTCATGGCCCTTTTTTAGGGAATCAATTTAGATCGATTGAAATTCTGGATTCGCAGTGGCGCGGCGGCAAGCGCAGGGGTGTGCCGTGCCGGTGCGAACGCGGGACATGGCCGTCTAAACGGCCCAATGGATGCACGTTTCCAAGCCGGATCACCGCCCACGGTCCGGCGCTGGACGCTTGAGGGCAACGCCGCCCTCATTCCCTTTGTGGGTATCCGACTGGAGCGCTTCTGATCATGAATCTCGAAGCCGTACGCATACGAGTCCGGACATTGCTGGCCGCCGCCAGCCTGATGGCCGTGGCGGCCTTTCCTTCCACGGCCGCCGCGCAAGCCGCCAACCCGCACAACGACGGCCCGACCGCCGTTGCCCGTGCCCGGGTGGCGGCGGATGTGTTGATGAGTTCTTACGACCCGAACAAGGCCTGGTTTCCATCCAGCTGGTGGAACTCCGCCGTGGCCCTGCAGACCATCGGCGACTACATGCAACGCACCGGCGACCGCCGCTACGTCGGCCAGCTGGACAACACCTTCGAAAAGGACAAGGGCGTGTTTCCCGGCGGCGTGTTGTCGGGCGATCCGCTGCTCGGCAACTTCACCAGCCGCGCCATCGACGATACCGAGTGGTGGGGCCTGACCTGGGTGCAGGCCTATGACCTGACCCAGGACCCGAAGTACCTCAACATGGCGGTGACCATCGCCAACTACGTCAACGGCTACTGGGACACCAGCACCTGCGGCGGCGGCGTGTGGTGGAACGCCGAGCGCACCTACAAGAACGCCGTGACCAACGGCTTGTGGATACGGCTTACCGCCGAACTGCACAACCGCATTCCCGGCGACCAGCAGTGGCTGGCCCGCTCGCGCACGGCGTGGGCGTGGTTCCAGGGCAGCGGCATGATCAACGCCAATGGCCTGGTGAACGATGGGCTCACCGACACCTGCGCCAACAACGGCCAGAACGTGTGGAGCTACAACCAGGGCCTGGCGATCGGCGCGGGACTGGAACTGTGGCGCGCCACGCGTGACCCGCAGATTCTCGCCACTGTGCGCCGACTGGCCGATGCCGCCATCGGACCGAACGCGCTGGTGAGCAACGGCGTGCTCACCGAAACCTGCGATGCCACCAACCAGACCTGCGACGACAACGCCAAGCAGTTCAAGGGCATCTTCATGCGCTATTGGACCGACCTGGTCGACACCACGCACGACAGCCAGTACGCGGCCTTCCTCGACCAGCAAGCGCAAGGCATCTGGAACAACGACCGCGACGCCGCCGGCCGGCTCGGCACCCGTTGGTCCGGCGCCACGAGTACAAGCAACCCCAACGTGTTCGACTGGCGCACGCAGGCCAGCGCCATGAGCGCCCTGATCGGCGACGTGCCGACGTTGACGCCACAGGAATCGCTGGCCGCGACCATGTCGCCGGCGCAACCGGTGGTGATGCCGTCCGCCTCAGGGCCCACCACCATCGCCATCGACCTCAACGCCTCGGCCACTGGCTTCTTCCCGTTGCAGGTGCGTACCAGCATCGACGCACACGCCGGCTGGAACGTCACCCCGCGCGCCACGATGATGCGCCTGCTGCCGCATGGCAACGCCGTGCCGGCCAGCGACAGGCTGCCGCTGCAACTCACCGTGCCGAGCGCCGCGACGGATGGGCATCACATGCTCACCGCCAACCTGGCGGCGGCAGGCTTGAGCTTCACCACCCAGGCCGATGTGCTGATCGCGCACAGCATCGACTTCGATACCGGCACCATCAACGAAACACCGTGGCTGTTCGATCCCGATGGCTCACAGAGCAACGGCGTGCAGAACCGCTTCGCCGACGGCAGCGCGCACTTCACCTACCGGTTCCCGCTGCCGGCCGACACCAGCTCCGCGCAAGTCACACTGACTATCGACAACGAATTCCTCGTGCAGGTCAGCAACGACAACGCGAACTGGACCACCGTACTGCAACAGGCGCAGCCGCTCACCGATGGCTCCAACAAGGCCGACCGCACCATCGACCTGACGCCCTACCTCGGCCCCGCCAGCAATGGCGCGCGACCGGTCTACGTGAAGGTGTCGGACGCCTTCCCCAATGACGGCTGGGGCGGACGCGTGTACCACGTCAAGGCCGCCATCGTGGAATAAACCCATCGTCTCCGTCCTCGACCACACGAGGACGGAGACACCTCGCGTAGCCTCCCGTAGCCCGGATGAAGCCGAAGGCGGAATCCGGGTTCACGGTATTGACGTCGATGAAGTGGCGCGTGGTTTGAACGTTCGGGCTTTGATGAGCCGTGCATTCCCGGATTCCGCCTTCGGCTTCATCCGGGCTACGTCATGGCTTACCGCACACCCAAGCCGCCGGGCAGGTGCCTGCGCCGCTCGCGCGCCATGTCGAACTCCACCTGCAACACCATCCAGTACAGCGCGGTCGTGCGGAACACGGCCGCGAAGCGGATGGCGCATTCCGCATCGATGGGTTCGCCGTGGATGACGCGGCGAACCTGACGCAGCGGCAGGCCGGTGCGGCGCGCGAGTTCGGTGGCCGTCATGGCGGCGGGAAGCATGTAGTCGTCGCGCAGCACGTCGCCCGGCGAACGCAGGCGCTGCGTGGGGTCCAGCTGGAACTGGGGATCGAGGCGGATGGCCGTCATGGTGAACTCCTGTCAGGCACAGGGAAACACCGACGCAGGGTTCGCGTCGTCACATGTAAGGGAATCCTTAGCCCCGCCCGTGACCGCCCTGAGGTGTGGCGCATCGACCCGTGAGCCGATGCGCCACGGGACGATCAACGGACGGGGTTTAAGCGGCTACGACGCACCGTTGGGATGGCGCGCCAGCGGATAGCTCGATGCAGTGCACGGCAACATCGAGCGCCGCCGACACTTCACTCGTCAACGACTCGACGGGTTCGCCCGGCATGCCCGTGATGACCAGCCATTCACGCTGTTCCAGGCGATCACGCAGGTACGTGAGCACGCGGAGCGCCGTGGTTTGCGGGTCATACGGGGGTGTCGGAACAAACCCGGGAAGGTTCGGGTCGTGGGGTGAAGGCGCTTGGCTGCCGTCGCGAGGTAACGACGGGCGTAGCCCTGCCTTATGATCGTGGGTAGCCAAGATCAACTCCTCAGGTTGGTTTTGGTTAGCGGGTCGTCGGTGTGTCACCACCGGCGGCCCGCGCCTCACGGCATCAACTGCCGTGGTCACCCGCGTAGCCCTGAACGACGGCGCGGGTGACGCAGACAGAGTACGCCTGAGACGATCAAAGAGGCACGTCGGGCGAGAGCTCGACGCGCATGGGGCGAAGGACTACGGGGTGTGCGTGGATGCGCCACTGCAGGTGACCTGCCCCCAGGTTTCCGTGCCAATCTGATCTAAGTAGAGTCCGTCATAACGACGAGGACGGACATGAAGAAGCGTTTTACCGACGAACAGATCATCGGCTTCCTGAAACAGGCGGCAGCC